>Ga0255338_1001117_pt1 | contig 57051 bp, 46 predicted proteins | sample MeOH1_35cm_T4_19_FD_203715 | JGI IMG/M metagenome (GOLD analysis project Ga0255338, IMG submission 203715) | Sandy soil microbial communities from University of British Columbia, Vancouver, Canada - MeOH1_35cm_T4_195 | ecosystem: Engineered > Artificial ecosystem > Sand microcosm > Unclassified ... | reverse complement strand
ACGAGAATCTCGTCCTGCCCGGACGCGTCCTTCGGCATGGGGAAGTAGTTGTTCGCCCAGTCATCGACGAGCTTCACGCCCGGCGCAGTCTTCATCAGCTCGCGCACTTCCGACGCCGCGATCGGCCGCTCGCATTCGAACGTGACTGCCACTGAGTGCGCGCGCAGGACCGGCACACGCACGCAGGTCGCAGAAACGCGGATATCCGGATCGCCGAAGATCTTCTTCGTCTCTTCGATCACCTTCATCTCTTCATCGTTATAGCCGGTCACGGGGTCGATCTTCGTGTTGTGGCTGAAGAGATTGAAAGCATAGGGATGCGGCAGCACGGTGTTCTTGTATTCGCGGCCCTGCAGATAGGCTTCCGTGGAAGCGCGCAGTTCCTCCATCGCCGCAGCACCCGCGCCGGACGCCGCCTGATAGGTCGCAACGATAAGGCGCTTGATCGGATTGCGCTGGTGCACCGGCCAGAGCGGCGTGATGGAGATGATCGCCGCGCAGTTCGGATTGGCGATGATGCCCTTGTGCCGCGCGATCTCGCCCGCATTGATCTCCGGCACCACGAGCGGCGTGTTGGCGTCCATGCGGAAGGCCGAGGAATTGTCGACCACGATGGCGCCCTCGCTCACCGCAATCGGCGCGAATTGCCGCGAGACAGTCCCGCTCGCCGAAAAGAGCGCGATGCCCACGCCCTTGAAGCTCCGCTCGGTCAGCGGCTCAACCTCGATCTCCTGATCGCGGAACTTGAGCTTGCGACCGGCGGAACGCGGCGAGGCGAGAAGACGCAGGCCCGAAAGCGGGAAGTTGCGCTCTTCGAGGCAGCGGATCATCTCGACGCCAACAGCGCCGGTCGCGCCGACGATGGCGACGAGAGGGGAAGAAAGATTGGAACCCATTTTTATCTCCGTGATGCCGGAGAACGGGGCCCTGAAACAACAAAGCCCCGTCCTGACCGGCGGGGCTTCAAGGATCGCTCTGATGCTTCGTTCAGATGCGCGCCCTCGCCCGCCCGAGGACGGTCGTGGTGGCTTTCTGTTTTTTCAGCATCAGCGACGTGTTCATGATGGCGCGGAACATAACCGAGCCGGCGGCCTCCGTCAAAGCCCCTCACTCATCGAAAGGCACGGGCAGCGGCGCAACGATTACGACCATATTCGCGTAATTGTTCGGAAGCGGGTCGAACGGCACCGATCGCTCGATGGCCTTGAGCGCCGCATAATCGAGATCCGAATGGCCGGACGAGCGCATGAGCTTGACCCCTTTAACGTTCCCGGCATGGCTGACGACGATCTGCCAGACCGCCGTTCCATGCCGCCCGCCGCCCGTCGGCGGATAGACGACATTGCGGCCGATGCGTTTGCGCAGTGCGTTGAGATAGGCGTCGCCGCCGCCCTCGCCCAACAGGGCGCTGTTGATGAGCTTCGACGGCGCCCCGCTAGCCTGAGTGCTGCTCTCGCCCTTGAGCGGCTTCGGAACGTCGCCGCCCGGAAGCAAGGCCCAGTCGGGGATGGCGATCTTGGGCGGCTCTTTCTTTTTCTCCCGCGCCTCGGGCTTTGGCGCCTTCTCCAGCGCCTGCTCATGCTTGGGCGCGCGGCCCATTTTCAGTTCGGGGCTGCCGCCCGACTCGAAATAGCTCTGCTTTTCCTGGCGCTTCTGCTCTTCGGGCTTCTTCTGCTCGGGCTGAGGTTTTGGCTCAGGTTTTGGCTGGCGTTGGGGTTGCGGCTTTTCCTGCGGCTTCACCAGCTCGACGGAAATCGCCTCCGGCTCGGCCGGGCGTTGCTTCGGCCTGTCTGGCAGATGCAGGAAGAGCCCAACCAGGAGGAGGACATTTATGAGGAAGGCAAGCACCACCGTAAGCGGCAGGTTCCAACGGTTACGCGGTGCGGGCGGAGGCGGGGCAAGCGGATCGGCAGGATCGAGACGTATCATCCCGGCCGCAGCCAAAGCAGGCCCATCCTCATTCGACAATATCAACGACACGTCATCTCCAGCCCGGCCAGTAACACCCCGGCGCAGTCGGGCCCGGCCATTACGGCAGAAAGCGGGCGCCCACCCCGGCGGACGTTACCCGGGCGGAGATCATACGGCCAGCCCCGGAAAGCCCGTCGGCAACCTGAAATATCGGCAATGTGGGATCAGGCTACCGCCTCGGCCTCATGCATGAGCCGCAGGTAATGCTCGGCATACTGGTAGTAATTTTCGCGGGCGACCCGATCGTCGCTCTCGCTTAGCGCCAGCGCGCAATAGCGCTCGAAGCTCTGGCGCCACTGGGCTGGGTTGCCCGATTGCGCCCGGTTGCCCGAAGCCTGCGACCTTCCTGTGCGGCGAGCAGAGGTGTTTGTGTTGGTTCTTGTGTTCATGTGATGGCCGCTCCCAAGGGCGGCTCCAGTTCCGCCCGGGCGACACTATTGTCGAGCCGGCGGTCTTCGTCTTTGAGGAGAGAGCGCAGCGGCAGCGCGGCGTACATCTGGCCGTCGGTGCCCGTGTTCGCAACAAACCCCTCACGTCGAGGGGCATAGGTGGAACCGGCGCTGGCATATAGATGGTGCGCCGCGCTGGATTTACAAGCGGCTCAATGCCCCTAATATCCTTCTGCACCTTCATCAGATGACGGCATGTTTCTGGTAGACCTACGGCTACGGGGTTGATTTTGCTAAGCTTTAATTCTCTGGGTCAGTTGGGGCGTCTGGGGAATCAGATGTTCCAATATGCGGCCCTCGTCGGAATTTCCAGCCGCCATGGCTACGAATACTGCATCCCCCCTTCCCTGGCGCTGAATACATGGAAGGAGCACCAGCTCCTGGAAGCCTTCGACCTTCCCGGCCTCAAGGTGAAAGGCTGGCAGATGGCGGCAAAGGAATTCAAGGAGCGGCAATTCCATTACGACGCCGCTTTTGTGGACGAGTGCCCGAACGATGCGGATCTATTCGGCTACTTCCAGAGCGAAAAATACTTCAAGCACGTTGATGAGAGAATTCGTCTGGAGTTTCAGTTCAAATCCAGTGTCGAGGACCACTGCAGGGACGCCGTGAAGCCTATTGGCCAGCCGGTCGTCTCGCTTCATGTTCGGCGTACGGACTATCTGGATCAGGCCGCGAACCATCCGACATGCAGCATGGAGTATTATGAGCAAGCACTGGAGATGGTGCCGAAATCGATGCCGGTCCTTGTCTTCAGTGATGACATTAGCTGGTGCACGAAGCAGCCACTTTTCAAAGGCCCCAGATGGCTCTTCAGCAACCACAAATCAAACATCGTCGATATGTGCCTGATGACGCATTGCAGTCACCACATCATCGCCAATAGCTCATTTTCATGGTGGGGCGCCTGGCTTGGCAAAAACCCGGACAAGATCGTCATAGCGCCGCGGCGCTGGTTCGGAACCGACGGCTACACAAAAGACTACGACACAAGCGACATAACTCCGGCGAATTGGCCCAGGATCTGAGCAATCCCGAATGACGTCAGATCCGATTTTCTAGCCCGTCACGAGCGGCTGAACAGGCGCCGCATAGCTCAGACGCCGCGTCGCCCCGGAGTAGACATTGCGCGCGCCTTGAAGCGGCAAATCGACATTGATGTAAAACACGTCCCGCCCATTGTTCCGCGCATCATTGTGGAGCGCCAAAATCTGCTCGAACAATTTCTTGCGGACCTCCGGCGCCAGTTCCGTGCCGAGCAACCGCATAGCATCGACCTTGACGAGCCGGTATACTTCGCCTAGCGCAACCGCCTCCCGTCGCGATTGATACCCGCCCGGATCGTTCTTGCCGAACTGGCGCTCGTCGTTTCCGTGCCTTATGGCATCAAGCACACCTTCCGGAAGATTGCCCCGACCGGCGCCGATCATGCCCAGCCGTTCGTAAAGGTCGGTGTCTTCGTGCCCCCAGCCACGAATGGCTTCGTCGTAACCGCCAATTTTCTGAAAGTTGGCCTTGCCGCAAATGGCAAAGCCCGCGAGATCATCGACGTTTTCCCCGCAGCGATAGAGAATGTTTTCCTGAGCGTTGCGCTCGAACCAGCCCCCGACATCCGCCTTGAAGATCGTGTCGGCGTCGGCAAAGCACAGGAACGGGTGCGATGCATTCGCCGCGCCGATGTTCCGCGCCCGCGCAAGACAAAAGCCGGGATCGTCCTCGACCTTCACCACCTTCGCTTCGGGATGATTTTGCGTCACCCAGGCCGCGGTGCCCTGCCCGCATCCATAATCGACGACAATGACTTCAGCGAACGACTGCCGGAGCATCAATGGCAATGTTTGCTGCAGATGATGCAGCCGATTTTTGCAGGTCGTTACGATCGAGAGCATATTTTGAAAACATGGCCGTGAGATGATGGGCGCGTGAAGTATATAGCCTCGCGCGTCCGCAACAATGATCCGTTCTGAGACATATTTCGATCAGGCCCGCACCGCATAGGCCCTCAGCCGCTTGCTCGCCTCCGTGATGATCGCGTCCTGTTTGCAGAAGCAGAAGCGCACGAGATGGCGCGGCGCATAAGGGGCATCGGGCGGATAAAACGCCGAGAGTGGAATGGCGGCGACCTTCGCCTTCACGGTGATGTCCCGGCAGAATTCCTCGTCCGTCCCGTTGAAGCCGAGCGGCCGGAAATCGACCGTGATGAAATAGGTGCCGTCGGTGGGCAGGATATCGAAGCCCGCGTCGCGAAGCCCCTTTGCCATCAGGTCGCGCTTGGCCTCGAGCGAACTCGCGAGCGCATGGAAATAGCCATCATCCTTGCCGAGCCCGAAAGCGATGCCGGTCTGCAACGCCGGCGGCGTGGTGAAAGTCACGAATTGATGCGCCTTCATGATCGGCGTCATCAGATGCTCGGGGCCCGTGATGTAGCCGATCTTCCAGCCCGTGAGCGAGAAGGTCTTACCCGCCGAACCGATACGGACACAGCGCTCGCGCATGCCCGGCAGCGTCATCAGCGGGATGTGCCGGTGGCCGGAGAAGACGAGATGCTCATAAACCTCGTCGCAAACCGCATAGGCGTCGTGCTTCACCACCAGATCGGCAATCGCCTGAAGTTCCTCGAGCGTGAAGACCTTGCCGGTCGGGTTCATCGGGGTATTGAGCAGGATGAGCTTCGTCCTGTCGGAAAAGGCCGCGGCGAGCTTTTCGAGCGGCAGCGACCAGAAGGGCGGCTCCAGCGCGACGGAGACGACCTTCGCTCCCATCGCCTCGATGATCGGCTTGTAACTGTCATAGGCCGGCTCAAGGATGATCGCCTCGTCGCCCGGATTGAGGAGCCCCATCAGGCAATCGCCCAGGGCTTCGGTCGCGCCCGAGGTGACGAGCACTTCCTTCTGCCAGTCGATATCGAGTCCGTAGAACCGTTTGTTGGCGGCGGCCACCGCCTGACGGAGCGCGGGGACGCCGGGCATGGGCGGGTACTGGTTCGGGCCGTCGATCAGCGCCTTGGCGGCTGCCGCCCGGACGTCGTCCGGCCCCTCATCGTCCGGAAAGCCCTGCCCCAGATTGATAGCCCCATGCTCGACCGCCAGCGCCGACATGACCGTGAAGATCGTTGTCCCCAGATTTCCGAATACGCTGTTCGCCGGCCGCATTCCGCCCCACACTCCGCTTGCTCGCCCGGCCCGCCAAAACCGGGTCCGAGCATGTTGAACCGCCCCATGCGCCGGGGCCTAATGCCGCATCGCGACCGTGGCGGAGCATGTCAAAGGCCGCTCATGGGCGCAAATTTTCATGAATGCAGACGGGAAGCCTGTTTTGTGTGCATATTGCCCGCTTCGCAGGCATCTTTGATGCGCACGTTTTGGGCAAATCTTGTCCACAACCGGGCAACATATTGATTTAACGTGATAATCACTCCAGCGCGGAGTGGCATGACCCATGCTATTAGCCATGCAGACGCCGGCGGACGCTGCGACCAAAGTTTAAAGGGATTCAGGTATGAAGAAGATCGAGGCGATCATCAAACCGTTCAAGCTCGACGAAGTGAAGGAGGCCCTCCAGGAAGTCGGCCTGCAGGGCATCACTGTCACCGAGGCCAAGGGTTTCGGTCGCCAGAAGGGCCACACCGAACTTTATCGCGGCGCCGAATATGTCGTCGATTTTCTCCCCAAGGTGAAAATCGAGGTTGTGCTTGACGACGCGCTGGTGGCAAAAGCCGTCGAGGCAATCCAACAGGCCGCGCGTACCGGCCGTATCGGTGATGGCAAGATCTTCATCTCGACCGTTGAGGAAGCAATCCGCATCCGCACGGGCGAGACCGGCACGGAAGCAATCTAGGGCGCGCGGGCGCTACTTCGACACTCAATCTCCCACCCAGTACAAATCACAACGCACACGGGATAGACGAAATGGCTGATTACGGCTCCATTCAGCAGCTCATCAAGGAAAAAGACGTCAAATACATTGACCTGCGCTTCACGGACCCCCGTGGCAAGATGCAGCATGTGACGTTCGACATCGGCTTCTGCGACGAAGATTTCTTCGCCCAGGGCACGATGTTCGACGGCTCGTCGATTGCGGGCTGGAAGGCGATCAACGAGTCGGACATGGTTCTTCTGCCCGATCTCGACACGGCCGTGATGGACCCGTTCTACGCCCAGAACACCCTCGCCATCATGTGCGACATCATCGAGCCTTCGACCGGCGAACTCTACGGCCGCGACCCGCGCTCGACGGCGAAGCGCGCCGAAGCCTATGTGCGCTCCGGCGGTTTCGGCGACACGGTCGTCTTCGGCCCGGAAGCTGAATTCTTCATCTTCGACGACGTGAAGTTCTCGGCCACGCCGTACAAGACGGGCTTCGAACTCGACTCGGTCGAACTGCCGACCAACTCCGACACGCATTACGAGTCGGGCAACCTCGGCCACCGCGTCCGCACGAAGGGCGGCTACTTCCCGGTGAACCCGATCGACAGCGCGCAGGATCTCCGCGGTGAAATGCTCACCGTCATGGAAGAGATGGGCGTCGTCATCGAAAAGCACCATCACGAAGTCGCCTCGGCGCAGCACGAACTCGGCACGAAGTTCCAGACGCTGACCAAGGCCGCCGACCACATGCAGATCTACAAGTATGTGATCCACAACGTGGCTCAGGCCTACGGCAAGACGGCGACCTTCATGCCGAAGCCCGTCTTCGGCGACAACGGTTCGGGCATGCATTGCCACCAGTCGATCTGGAAGGACGGCAAGCCGCTCTTCGCCGGCAACAAGTATGCCGACCTCAGCCAGGAATGCCTCTGGTACATCGGCGGCATCCTGAAGCATGCCAAGGCGCTCAACGCCTTCACGAACCCGTCGACGAACAGCTACAAGCGCCTCGTCCCCGGCTATGAAGCCCCCGTTCTGCTCGCCTACTCTGCGCGCAACCGCTCGGCCTCCTGCCGCATTCCGCACGGCACGTCGCCGAAGTCGAAGCGCATCGAAATCCGCTTCCCCGATCCGACGGCGAACCCCTACCTCGCCTTCTCGGCCATGCTCATGGCCGGCCTCGACGGCATCGAGAAGAAGATCGATCCGGGCCAGCCGATGGACAAGGACCTCTACCACCTGCCGCCGGAAGAGCTGAAGCAGATCCCGACGGTTTCCGGCTCGCTCCGCGAAGCCCTGCTCTCGCTCGAAGCCGACCACGACTTCCTCCTGAAGGGTGGCGTGTTCACGAAGGAGCAGATCGAGGCCTATACGGACCTGAAGTGGGAAGAGTGCCTGCGTTACGAAATGACGCCGCACCCGGTCGAGTTCGACATGTACTACAGCGTCTAAGTCTCTTCACGGTGGACTTGGGCAGAGGGCCGGAGCAAAAGCTCCGGCCCTTTTCTTTAGGCGCCCACCAGTTCGAAGGATGTGCCGCAGATGCGCACCGCATTGCCCTCGACCGGCACCCCGGCTGCGCGGGCCCGCTCAAGACAGGCTTGCGGATCGGCGACCGCAATGTCGATTCCGATGACCCCCGTGCCGTCGGCGTCCACCGGCTCGACGAAGCGGATGACACCGCGCCTCAGCGCGATTTCGGGACCGCGCGCGCCCATGCGCATTGGCTGATCCAGAAGCTTGGCCCAACGCGCAGCAAGCGCCTCAGGAGTCGGGCTCTGGATCGTAACGGCAAGAATTGCGGTCGATATATCGTTGCGGGCGCTGCGCCAGTCGGGGCCCGCATAATGCCAGTCGCTGTCGCGGTCGAACCAGTTCTCGACGCCGGTGACCGAGTCGACCGAGGTCAGGACGCCGCCGAAATCGCCCGGGTGAAAATGCGTGAAGACGGAAGCCCCGTCATGCTCCGCAATCTTGCGCGCGCCGAGGCCGAGAATTCGCACCCGCTCGGCGACGGCATCCTCCGCCTGAAGGATCACCATATAGCCCGCGTCGCCACCGCGACGATGGAGATAGCGCAAGGCGGAAGCATCGTCCTTCACCGGCTGCACGACCTCGAGGAATTCGCTGCCGACAGGCATCACCGCGTTGACGAGCCCGAACATGCCGACTGCGGGATCGTTGAACGCGACCTTGAGCCCCAGCACCTTTCCAAGCTGCTCGACGATGGGCTTGAGATCATGCGCAACGAGCGCCACCTGACGAAGCCACATGTTTTAACTCCCCCCTCTGCGTTTTGTTTTGGCGCAGCGTGACGGCGGAATCCGCTCGCGTCAAGCCGACGAAACGGTAACGTCGAAAACCATTTTAATCTGTATACTGTCTAATTAAGTCAGTTTCGCTGCCCCAAATTTGTCGCGCCCGCTCAGCCCAATTCTTGTTGACGCTTCCATGACAACGGGCCTAGCATTTTCACATCCGATGGTTCCAACGGAGGAGGTTTTGAAGATGACCCCACCGACGCAGGCAAGATCCTGAAACATCTGGATCTTGCATTTCATCGCAGTCCTGACGCGTTCTTCATGGGCGGCCGGTCAGCCAACCATTTATGCCATAGAGCGCACCGTGAAACTGACGCCCGGGCTACTCACATTGAGTGCGCAGGCGATAGCAATGGAACAGGCCCTGCTCTTAAGCTGGGGCGAGTGCGAACAGCACATCCATAAGCAACCCCGCGAGGAACGCCCGACAGGATGACCGGGGCTTCCGCTGAGCGGGGTTGCGTGCATGGAAAATCTCTCGCGCCATTCGCTTGCACACCTCCCATCCCCATTTCATTCTCCGTAGTGCCCAATTGCCGCCTCGCTGCGGACACAGAGGCAGGGTAATGTCGGTCGCCTGTAGACCGGAAAACGAGGGGATGAAATGTCGAACGGCCGCGCTGTCATTTTGGGAATACTCGCCGTCATTGCGCTGATCGGCGTCTGGGTCTTTTCCAACATCAATACGATCCCGCGCCAGGATGAGGCGGCGAATGCCGCATGGAGCCAGGTGCTGAACCAGTATCAGCGGCGCGCGGACCTTGTGCCCAATCTCGTTGCGACGGTGAAGGGTTATGCCGCACATGAAGAAAAGGTGCTGACCGAGGTGACGAATGCCCGCGCCCGCGTCGGCCAGCTCACCGCGCCCGATCCGACCGACGAAAAGGCCGTCGCGAATTATCAGGCCGCGCAACGCGAGCTTGGCGGCGCCCTGTCGCGGCTTCTGGTCGTGTCGGAACAATACCCGCAGCTGAAGGCGAACGAGAATTTCCTGACGCTGCAATCGCAGCTCGAAGGCACGGAGAACCGCATATCCGTCGCACGGCGCGATTACATCGCCGCCGTGCAGACCTACAACACAACGCTCCGAACCTTCCCCGGCCGCCTCGTCGCCGCGCTTTTCTATGCCGACGCGAAGCCCAAGGCGAACTTCGCGGCCGAGCCCGGAGCGGAGAAAGCGCCGCAGGTCCAGTTCTGATGAAGCGCCCCGCCGCCCTCCTCTCGCTCCTGCTCTGCTTCGGCTTCGCCGCGAGCGCATCGGCGGCGATCACTCCGCCGCCGCTCACCGGTCGCGTGGTCGATGCTGCGCATGTGCTGCCTGTGGAGAAAGCACAAGCGATCGAGGCGGCACTCGCCGCGCATGAGGCGAAGACGACCGAGCAAGTCGTCGTCGCGACCGTGCCGTCGCTCGACGGCAACGATGTCGAGACCTATGCCAACGAGACCTTCCGCACCTGGAAGCTCGGCCAGAAGGACAAGAACAATGGCGTGCTCTTTCTCGTCGCGCCGAACGAGCGCGAAATGCGGATTGAGGTCGGATACGGGCTCGAAGGTACGCTGACAGACGCCCTCACATCGCAGATCATTCGCGACATCGTCACGCCGCGCTTCAAGGCAGGCGATCTGCCGGGCGGCATTGAAGCGGGCACGGCAGCGATCCTGAAGGTGCTGGGCGGCGGTACGCTTCCCGCGCCGAAGCAGGATCAGAGTGACTGGCAACAAGCAGTGCCATTCATCATCTTCCTCCTGATCTGGATTTTCATCGCCGGCAATGCGCGCCGCCGCGGCGGACGTGGCCCCGGCATATGGTGGGGCGGAGGTGGCGGCGGATTTGGCGGAGGCGGATTCGGCGGCGGTGGAGGCGGTGGCTTCGGCGGCGGCGGCGGAAGCTCCGGCGGCGGCGGATCGTCTGGGCGGTGGTAGCCAAACGAGCGCCATCAACAATCCGATCGTCATGCCCCGCTTTGCGCAGGGCATGACGAAGTCAGGATTGAGAACTAGCGCACCATCGCTGCGGCGGCCTTCGCTTCGTTCTTCGTGTAATCGCGGAAGGCCTTGAAAACGCCGAGCTTCGTGTTGGGATCGAGGCCGGCACCCATGCGGAGAAGCTGCAGGCAGAACCAGGCCTGCTGTCCCCAGCCATTGAGACCGCGAAGAAGCGCGATGGGGCTCGACGGACCGAGCAGGCCGGGCCCAATGCGCAGCGTCTTTTCATAGGCGGCCGTTTCGCGCGCCTCACCGCAAAGAAGCTTCGCCGCAATGGCCGGATCGACGCAGAGCGGACGACCGAGCCCGATGATATCCGTCGCGCCCGATTGCAGCGCTGCGTTCATGCCCTCAACCGTGCGGAAGCCGCCCGTCACCATCAGCGGTAGCGACACGACTTTGCGAATGTCGGCTGCATATTCGAGGAAGTAGGCTTCACGCGCGACCGTGCTCTGGCGGCGCTTCTCCGTGCGCTCGGGATGAAGCGTCATGTCCTCGCGACCCGTGAGCGCGGGCTGCTCGTAGGTGCCGCCCGAAATCTCGACAAGATCGACATGCTCGTCATTGAGCCATGCGGCAACCTTCAGCGAGTCCTCGTGGGTGAAGCCGCCGCGCTGGAAGTCCGCCGAATTGAGTTTCACGGAAATCGGGAAGTCAGCACCCACCGCCCTGCGCGTCGCGCGGACGACTTCAAGCAAGAGGCGCGCGCGATTTTCGAGGCTGCCGCCCCACTCGTCGGTGCGGTTGTTAACGTCCGGCGAAAGGAATTCCGAAATCAGATAGCCATGCGCGCCATGAATCTGCACGCCGGTGAAGCCCGTCTCCCGCGCAATCGTGGCGGTATAGGCGAAGCGGCGGATAACGTCCTCGATCTCCGCGCCGGTCAGCGCGCGCGGCTTGCCGAATTGTGCGCCCGGCATGTCGAGCGCCTTGTCGGAGGGACCGACAGGTTCCTTGCTGACGGAGGCGGGTGTCTGGCGGCCTGCATGACTGATCTGCATCCAGAGATGCGTGTTGTTGATCGTTCCCGCCGCCGCATAGGCGCGCAGCGCTGCCAGCGCCTCGGGCGACTGTGGCCCGTCGATGGCGACATTGCCCGGCCGCTCAAGATAACGCCGGTCGACATGCACATTGCCCGTGAGCAACATGCCCGCGCCGCCCTCCGCCCAGCGGCGATAGAGCTTCACATGACCCTCGGTCGCGCGATTGCGTCCGTCGCCCAGCCCCTCGGTCATGGCGGCCTTGGACAGGCGGTTCTTGAGCACGGCGCCGCAAGGCAGCGTGAACGGCGTCGAGATGCTGATTTTATCCGTCATGAAACTCCCCCTGAATTGCTTGGTGACCGAATGTGACAGATCGGTCGGACCGATCAAGCCCGGTCCATATCGCCATTGCGACGCAAGGCGGACCCCACGTAAGCTGACCCCGTCCGGTTGCAGAGGGGGAACTCACCATGCAGGGCGTGAAGATACGAACGGCAAAGCCGAAGCTGCCGCCGGCGGCAATCGTGAACTTTCTCGGCCGGATCAGGAACGGACTCATTGCGCTGACCCGCAAGATGGTGCCACCGCCTGTCGCGGTTCTGGAAATGCTGACGGGCTTCTGGGCGTCGCAATGCATATCCCTAATCGCAAAGCTCGGCCTTGCCGATCTGATGAGCGAAAAGGAAGCGATCTCCTGCCAGACGCTGGCGGAGAATTGCGGCGCCAACTCGGAGGCGCTTTATCGCGTCATGCGCGCGCTCTCGACTGTCGGAATTTTTGCCGAGGACAGCATCGGCCATTTCCGCCTGACGCCAATGGGCGCGACGCTGAGGACGGATCATCCGCAGTCGATGCGCTATTTCTCGATTTATCAGGGGAGCCTCAACTGGGACAATTGGGGCGCGCTCAGCCATTGCGTGGCGACGGGCCGCAACGCCATCGAACATCTACACGGCATGAAATCCTTTGAATATATTTCGGGCAATCCGGTGCGCGCCGATATTTTCGACAAGGGCATGGTCAACGTCTCGGAGATGGAGATCGATCCGGTGCTCGCCGCCTATGACTTCTCGCCTTTCAAGACGGTTGCCGACATCGGTGGCGGGTATGGCGCCGTTCTCGGCTCCATCCTGATGCTCAATCCGGGCATGAAGGGCATCCTCTTCGATCTGCCGCACACAGCCGATGGCGCGCGCCGCTATTTCGACGCAGCAGGACTTGGGCCCCGCGCCGAGACGCATGGCGGCAGCTTCTTCGATTCCGTACCGGGCGGCGGCGACGCCTATGTGATGAAGCACATCATCCATGACTGGTCCGACGAAGAGTCGATCCTCATCATGAAAAACATCCACGCGAAGATCCCGGCAACCGGCAAGCTGCTGTTGATCGAGCACGTGATCCCCGCGCCGGGCGTGGCGCATTTCTCGAAGTTCCTCGATCTCGAAATGCTGGTGGCAACAACGGGCCGCGAGCGCACGGAGCCGGAATATGCCGCGCTGATGGCCAAGGCGGGCTTCCGGCTGGAGCGCATCGTTCCGACGATCGGGCTTGCGAGCGTGATCGAGGCAAGTCCGGTGTAACGGCCGCAGGAGGCAGGAAATCCGGCCCATTTGCCCCCTCCGCCTCCCCGGCCCTACAATCGGCCTCGATTCGTTCCCCAGATTGAAGTTTGAGTTTTCATGGCCGCCCGCAAGACGTCCAATTCCGACGATACCAGCGATCTCTTTGCCGCCGCGCCCAAGGCGCAGAAGCCCGTCAAATCCGCGCCCAAAGCCGCGGCGAAGGACGACGACAGCTATTCGGCCAAGGACATCGAGGTTCTGGAAGGTCTGGAGCCTGTGCGGCGCCGTCCGGGCATGTATATCGGCGGCACCGACGAGAAGGCGCTGCATCACCTCTTTGCCGAAGTCCTCGACAACTCGATGGACGAGGCGGTGGCGGGTCACGCGAACTGGATCGACGTCTCACTGCACGAAGACGGCAGCCTGACAGTGGCGGACAATGGCCGCGGCATTCCCGTAGACCCGCACCCGAAATTCAAGAACAAGTCGGCGCTGGAAGTCATCCTCACGACGCTCCATTCGGGCGGCAAGTTCGGCGGCAAAGCCTATGAGACCTCAGGCGGCCTTCATGGCGTCGGCGTCTCGGTGGTGAACGCGCTTTCCGACCGGCTCGAAGTCGAGGTCGCGCGCGAGCAGAAGCTCTATCGCCAGATTTATGCGCGCGGCGCCCCGCAGACGAAGCTCATCGAGGAAGGCCGCGTTCAGAACCGTCGCGGCACGCGCATCACCTTCCACCCCGACGCCGACATCTTCGGCAAGGGCGCGGCCTTCAAGCCGGGCCGCCTCTATCGCATGGCGAGGTCCAAGGCCTATCTCTTCGGCGGCGTCGAAATCCGCTGGCATTGCGCGCCGGAACTCATCAAGGACGAGACGCCCGCCGAGGACGTGCTGCATTTCCCGGCCGGTCTGGTCGACTTCCTCCGCGCCGAAATCGGCGAGAAGGATTGGGTGACTGCCGAGCCCTTCTCCGGCAAGGTCTCGCGGGCGGGCGCACACGGCGCGGCCGAATGGGCCATTGCCTGGCATGGCGGCGAGGAAGGCTTCGTCCATTCCTACTGCAACACCGTGCCGACGCCCGAAGGCGGCACGCATGAGGCGGGTCTCCGCACCGCGCTCACCAGGGGCCTGAAGAACTATGCCGACATGGTCGGCAACAAAAAGGCCTCGCAGATCCAGGCCGAAGACGTGCTGGGCACCGCGACGGTGCTGCTCTCCGTCTTCATCCGCGAGCCGGAGTTTCAGGGACAGACCAAGGAGAAGCTCGCCAGCAGCGAGGCGCAGCGCCTCGTCGAAAAAGCCATTGGCGACCACTTCGACCATTGGCTGACCAACTCGCCGCAACAGGCGAACAAGCTTCTGGATTGGGTGATCGACCGCTCGGAAGACCGTCTGCGTCGGCGGCAGGAAAAAGACGTGGCGCGCAAGACCGCGACGCGGAAGCTGCGCCTGCCCGGCAAGCTCGCCGATTGCGCGCAGGCGGGCGCGGCGGGCTCGGAACTCTTCATCGTCGAAGGCGACAGCGCCGGCGGCTCCGCGAAGCAGGCCCGCGACCGCGCCACGCAGGCGATCCTGCCCTTGCGCGGCAAGATCCTGAACGTCGCCTCGGCCAGCGGCGCGAAGTTGCAGCAGAACCAGCAGATCAGCGACCTCGTTCAGGCGCTCGGCGTTCGCACCGGCTCGCATTACCGCGACGAAGACCTGCGCTACGACAAGGTCATCATCATGACCGACGCCGATGTCGACGGCGCGCATATCGCCTCGCTGCTCATCACCTTCTTCTATCAGGAGACGCCGGAGCTGATCCGGCGTGGGCACCTCTATCTGGCAGTGCCGCCGCTCTACAAGCTGACACAGGGCGGCAAGACCGCCTATGCGCGCGACGACGCCCACAAGGACGAACTCCTGAGAAAAGAGTTCAAGAGCAACGGCAAGGTAGAAATCAGTCGTTTCAAGGGCTTGGGTGAAATGCTTCCCGCGCAGCTCAAGGAAACGACGATGGTCCGCTCCAAGCGCACGCTCCTCCGCGTCACCGTCCCGGAGGACCAGGTGAAGGAAACTAAGGGCTCCATCGACCGCCTGATGGGCAACAAGCCGGAGCTCAGATTCCAGTTCATCCAGGAACGCGCCGCCTTCGCGACCGATCTGGATATATGAAGGCCGCGTAATTCGGTTTACGCTCCTCCATCGTGATCCACAGTTCCTGAAGCGGTCACGACGAAGGAGTAGTGGGAAATGAAGAAAATCATTCTGACCATTGCGGCAGCTTCACTTTATGCGTCCACCGCTCTTTCGCTCCCCGTCGTCTCCTATGTCCAGCAGACCTCGCTCTACAAGCCGTCGACCGTTCACGCGGCGGGCTTCAACGTCGAACTCTACGGATCGCCCGCACCGGGCATGAGCGGTGAAGCGGCCATTGCCGGGCTGCACGGACCCGCATGGGCCGGGGGGACGCCGCTCAGGCTTTTGCCCCAAAGCGCCAAGCCCGGTCAGGGTACGCGTCTGGTGCTGGTCTTTAACGGTGCAGGCACGCCCAGCGAAGCGGCGTGTGAAACGCCCGGAGCGCTCGGTGGCGGCGAGGCGGTGGCGGGATCGTCGCTTCGCGTAGTCGCCGTTTATTGCTCCGGCGATCGCATGATCGCGCGCGGCGCGCTCTCCGGCGACGCGGTAACTGGCCCTGGCGACAGCGCATATCGCTCAGCCATGCAATCGCTTCTCGCTGCGATGTTTCCGCCACAGAACACCAATATCTCGCCATTTGGCGGCGGGCTTTAGGCTATAGGCTGGCTCCCAGGCCGAGCCGCGATTGACAAAAGCCTGTTAATCCCTATGTATTGCGTGGAATTGCGGACCGCGCGGCCGCGGAACGACGCGCAAAGACGCTGCCCCCTAAGACAAAGCGTCCACGGGCCCTCGAAGTGGGCCACCATCGGGCAGCATGTACATGGTAGAACAGGCCTCATTATATGACATTTGACGAACTCGGCCTCGGGGCCGAAGTGCTTAAAGCGGTAGCCGAAACCGGTTACACCGAACCGACCCCCATTCAGGCGCAAGCCATTCCCTTCGTGCTTGCTGGCCGGGATGTGCTCGGCATCGCGCAGACCGGTACCGGCAAGACGGCGTCCTTCACGCTGCCGATGATCGAGAAGCTGTCGCGCGGACGCGCCAGGGCGCGCATGCCCCGCTCTCTCATCCTTGAGCCGACCCGCGAACTCGCCGCCCAGGTGGCCGAGAATTTCGAGAAATACGGCAAGTACCACAAGCTCTCCATGGCGCTGCTCATCGGCGGCGTCTCCTTCGGCGATCAGGAAAAGAAGCTCGACCGTGGCGTCGACGTTCTGATCGCTACGCCGGGCCGCCTGCTCGACCATTGCGGACGCGGCAAGGTGCTCCTCACCGGCGTGCAGATCCTCGTCATCGACGAAGCCGACCGCATGCTGGACATGGGCTTCATTCCGGACATCGAGGAGATCTGCAAGAAGATCCCCTTCACGCGCCAGACCCTCTTCTTCTCCGCGACCATGCCGCCCGAAATCCAGCGGCTCACCGATACGTTCCTCCAGAACCCGGAACGCATCGAGGTTTCCCGTCCCGCTTCCGCCAGCACCAACATCACGCAGGCGATCGTCAAGACGACCCGCGAAGGCAAGCGCGACATGCTGCGCAGCCTGATCCGCGACGAGAACTGCAAGAACGCCATCATCTTCTGCAACCGCAAGCGCGATGTTTCGATCGTCGCAAAGTCGCTGGAGCGTCACGGCTTCTCGGTCGGCGCGCTGCATGGCGATCTCGACCAGTCGACGCGCACGAAGACGCTGGACGGATTCCGCGCCGGTAGCATCCGCCTTCTCGTGGCGAGCGACGTTGCCGCCCGCGGCCTCGATATCCCGGATGTGAGCCACGTCTTCAACTTCGATATCCCGACCCATTCCGAAGACTATGTCCACCGCATCGGCCGCACGGGCCGCGCGGGCAAGTCAGGCATCGCCTATACGCTGGTGACGCGCGAGGACGGCAAATATCTCGCACAGATCGAAAAGCTCATCGGCACCGCGGTCCCCGTACATGAGCTGACGGCCCTGCCCGCCGCCGGTGGCGAAGTCGCCGTTGAAGCGGAAACCGCCGCTGAGCCCGCGACGGCGCCCGAGCGCAAGCCGCGCCGCTCCCGCGCCAAGCCGCGCAGCAAGCCCGAACCCATCCTCGACTCCGAGGCCCTGCCGCCCGCCGACCCTGTCGCGGAACTCGTGGCCGAGACGGTCGAGCACATCGAACATCCCGAGCCCGTGCGTCGCCATGAGCAGCCCCGCGCCGAGCCGCGCCAGGAACAGCGTCACGAGCGCGAGCGCGGTCGCGGACGCGGTCGCCGCGATGACGATGACGGCCCGAAGGTTCTGAGCTTCGGCGACCACATCCCCGCCTTCATGCTCAATGTCGTGAAGCTGCCGAAGAAGGGCGCGAAGGACATCGAGGACGAAGAGATCGAGGAAATCGACAATGTCGAGGAGATCGACGAGGTCATCGAGATCGAGGCGCAAGAGGCCTGAGATCCCGTTCCTTCCGGAATAAAAAAGGCGGCTCGCAGGAGCCGCCTTTTTCTTTGGCCTTATTTGGCAGCGGGCGTCACTCGCCAGACGATGTTGCCGACATCGTCCGCGACGAGCAGCGCGCCCGCCTTGTCTTCGACAACGCCCGCCGGACGGCCAAGGGCGTCGCCATCTTCATTGACGAAGCCCGTCAGCACATCCTCGGGCATCCCGACGGGCTTTCCGTCCTTGAAGGCCACGAAGATCACCTTGTAGCCGCTCAGCGGCTTGCGGTTCCACGATCCATGCTGGCCGATGAAGGCGCCGCCCTTGAAATGCGGCGGCAGCAGATCGCCGCGATAGAAATGGAGGCCGAGCGATGCCGTATGGCTCCCGAGCGCGTAGTCGGGCGCTATGGCCCTTGCCACCAGTTCGGGGTTCTGGGGCGTCACGCGGGCATCGACATGTTCGCCGTAATAGACATAGGGCCAGCCGTAAAAGGCGCCATCCTTCACCGAGGTCATATAGTCGGGAACGAGATCGTTGCCGATCTCGTCGCGCTCGTTGACCGCCGTCCAGAGCGCGCCAGTCCGTGGCTCCCAATCCATCCCGTTCGGATTGCGCAGGCCCGACGCGAAGATGCGCGCCTTGCCTGTCGCGACATCGACCTCGTAAATGGCCGCCCGGCCCTCTTCCTTGTCGAGCCCGTTCTCGCCGACATTGCTGTTCGAGCCGACCGTGACGTAGAGACGCTTGCCGTCCGGGCTCGCGACGACATTCTTCGTCCAGTGATGATTGATAGGCCCTGCGGGAAGATCGACGACCTTCGCACCCGGCTCGCCGATTGCCGTCTCGCCCAGCTTGTAGGGGAACCGCATCAGCGCATCGCTGTTGGCGACATAGAGGTCGTTGCCAATCAGCGCCATGCCGAAGGGCGAATTGAGGTCTTTCAGAAAGACGCTCCGCATATCCGCCACGCCATCCCCATTCGTGTCGCGCAGCAGCGTGATGCGATTGGCGCTCGGCGTGCCGGCTCCGGCCATTTTCATGACGACGCCCGCGACCCAGCCCGTGACCCCCTTGCTGTCGTCGGGCCGCGACGGCCCATTGGTTTCGGCGACAAGCACGTCCCCATTGGGAAGCACGAAAAGCCAGCGCGGATGATCGAGGTCGCGCGCGAATGCGTTGACGGCAAGCCCGGCCGCAGGCTTCGGCGCCCCGCCATCGGGCCAGCCTATGGCAGTCGCGATGTTCACGGTCGGCAGGGGGCCGGATTGCGGTTGCGGCAAGGTCGGCTTGGGACCGTAGCCTACAGTGGCCGGGAGTTTCGATTCCTCGCCACATGCCACAAGGCCGATAAAGACGAGGGCGACGGCGAGCCTGGCGGCGACATGTTTCACGGGGAGCCTCTTCTTTGGAGCCGTGGTGAAAAAGGGCGGCCCGATGGCCGCCCTTTCACTTACGTATCGACCTTGGGGCCGGATCTACTTCTTGATCTGCGAGGCAAGCATCTTGCGCACCTTGGGGCCGTAGGGCGCGCGGAACATCTCCACCACCATCTTGGCCTTGGACTGCGTGTAGATCGCCTTCTTGTGGCTGAAGGTGCGGAACCCGTCGATGCCGTGATAGGAGCCCATGCCGCTCGGGCCGACGCCGCCGAAAGGCAGGTCTTCCATCGAGACATGCATGATGACGTCATTGACCGTCACGCCGCCCGAGGTCGTGTGGTCGAGCACACGGCGTTCCTCATTCGCGTCCTCGCCGAAGTAATAGAGGCCAAGCGGCCGGTCGTGGCCGTTGATGTAGCCCAGCACTTCGGAGACGTCGCGGTAGGACTTCACCGGCAGCACGGGGCCGAAGATTTCGTCCTGCATGACCTTCATGTCGTCGGTCGCGTTCAGCACGATCGTCGGCGGGATCTTGTGCGCCTGCTGCTAGCTGAAATCCTCATTGGCCGGATTGATCTCGACGATCGTCGCGCCCTTGGCCTTCGCATCGGCCAGATAGCCATTGATGCGGTCGTAGTGACGCTGGTTGATGATCGAGGTGTAGTCCGGGTTGTCCTTGATGGTCGGGAACATCTTGGTGACCGACTTCGTCGCTTCCGAGACGAATTCATTCACCTTGCCTTCCGGCACGAAGACATAGTCGGGCGCGAGGCAGATCTGCCCCGCATTGAGCGTCTTGCCGGTCAGAATCTTGGCGGCCGCCTCGTCGATCTTCGCGCTATTGGACACGATGACCGGCGACTTGCCGCCGAGTTCCAGCGTCAACGGAACGAGATGTTGAGCCGCCGCGCGCATGACGTGATAGGCGATCGAGGTCGCGCCCGTAAAGATCAGGTGATCGAAGGGCTGGCCGCTGAACGCCTGGCCGACAGCCGGGCCGCCGGTGATGACGGCCACTTCCGTTTCGTCGAAGGCGGAGCGGAACATGCGCGCCATGAGTTCCGACGTCGCCGGCGTGAATTCCGACGGCTTGATCATCGCCCGGTTGCCGGCGGCGAAAACGCCCGCGAGCGGCGCGAAGGTCAGATTGATCGGGAAGTTCCACGGGCTGATGACGCCGACCGTGCCGAGCGGCTGATACTCGACCCGCGCCTTGGCGCCGAGGAGCCCCAGCGGGAACTGCACCTTGCGCTTCTCCGGCTTCATCCAGTCGCGCAGATGCTTCTTTGCGTGCTTCAGCGGCCCGAGCGTGCCCATCACGTCCGTGAGCAGCGTCTGCTCGTGGCTGCGATGCCCGAAATCGGAGGCCAGCGCCTCGCAGATTTCCTTCTGGTTGTCGACGATGAGCGCAATCGAGCGGTCGAGCCATTCGATGCGGCGTTCCGCGCTGAGCGGACCGTCTTTGATATGCGCGGCTTTCTGCCGATCCAGAATGTTGCGGATCGAGGCCGAAATGGCCCCCACATCGGCCTCTTGGGCCTGAGATTCGGCCAAGCTCATGAATTCCTCCTGTTGCGTGCCTCTTGGGCCTTCTGCCGCCATGCCTTGGCTGGCGATAGGCCGATTTGGGAAAAATATACATGACATTGGGCAAACCTCGTAGTCCCCCTTTGCCCTCCGCCCCAAGGGCTTTCCGCTGCGTCAATTGGAACCGGAGCCCCGGTTTTCCGGTCCGGTTTACCCCCGCGTAACGAAGTTAACCTAATCTCACCGGGCGATGGATTTGGGCTGCGCTTCTTGGAAAGGCGGCCGGATGAGGATTTTGCGGTGACTTATACGGACGATATTGGCGTGGCGACCGAATGGAGCATGAAAGCCCTGGGGCTCATGGCCCGGCACGGCATCGCCCCGCTTCCGCAGAATTACGACATCTGGTTTCGCTATGCTTCCGGTCACAATGCCGATCTGAATGAGGCAATTGACAACAAGCTGAAGGAAGGTGCGAAAATCGACGACAAGATTTCCGCCGATCTTCATCAACGCTTCGTCACGCATGCGGCGCTTGCCGACGCGGCGATCAACGCGGGCGACAAGCTGAACCTCGAAGTCGACAACATCCTGAAACTCGTCGCTGAAGCGGCTGGCGACTCGAGCACGCTCGGCACCTCGGTTCGCAAGGCGAGCGCGGAACTTTCGAACAAGTCGACCGCTAACGACGTGCGCCGCGTGGTCGATGTGATCGTCGCCGCTACGCGGCATATGGAGGCGCGCAGCAAGGAGCTTGAGCATCGTCTGAACGAGACGAAGGGCGAACTCAATACGCTGCAATCGAACCTGACCAAGGCGCGCAACGAAGCTCGCACCGATGGCCTCACCGGCGTCGCGAACCGCAAGGCATTTGACGAGACGCTGGCTCAAGCGATCACACAGGCATCAATCGAGCGGTCTGCGCTCTGCCTCGTCATCGGCGACATCGACCACTTCAAGCAGTTCAACGACACATGGGGCCACCGCACAGGCGACCAGGTGCTGCGCCTCGTCGCAAGCTGTCTCAAGGCCGGCGCGCGCGAGACGGACACCGTCGCGCGCTATGGCGGCGAGGAATTCGCGCTGATCCTGCCAGGCATCGCCACCGTGGATGCGGAGAAGCTCGCCAACGAAATCCGCGAGACGGTGCAATCGCGCGAACTCGTGAAGCGCTCCACCGGAGAGACGCTCGGTCGCGTGACCATGTCGCTCGGTATCGCGACGCTGCGTCATGGCGAAGGACCATCAAGCCTCATCGAGCGGGCTGACGCCTGCCTCTATGCGGCGAAGCGCGGCGGCCGAAACCGCGTCGTTTCCGAAGTGCAGGATATTTCCCCGAGAGCCAAGGCGAGCTGAGGCGACGAGCCTCCCCTCCTTTACGTAGCGGAATGCCCGCGCCGGCATTCCGCTCATCTCCGCACATGCGTCCGACGCGTCCGGTCCCTTCCGTCTCGTCATCGGCGCGTCTATGCTCGCCCGCAAATCACGCAAGGGGCGAGGCTCTTCCTATGACCGAACGGACAACTATCAAACTCGAAACGAAGGACGGTATCGCCGTCCTTACGCTCAATCGTCCGGAGGTGCTGAACAGCATCAACACGACGCTCATCGCCGATGTGCGCGAGGCCGTGGCGGAGGTCGCCGCCAATGATGAAGCACGCGTGCTGGTCATCACCGGCGCTGGCCGCGGCTTCTGCGCCGGCGCCGACCTCGCGGCTCAGGCCGCGCGCCCCGAAGGCATGAGCGTCGGTCAGGGCGTAGCCCATGGCATGGAGATCGGCTTCAACCCGATGATGCGCGAGCTTCACGAATTGAAGAAGCCGATCATCTCCGCCGTCAACGGTACGGCGGCGGGCGGCGGCGTCGGCCTCGCGCTCGTGGCCGATATCGTCATCGCCGCGAAGTCCGCAAGCTTCATTCAGGTATTCGGGCCGAAGCTCGGCCTTATCCCGGATCTCGGCACGACATGGACGCTGCCGCGCCTCGTCGGCCGCGCCCGCGCACTGGCCTTGACGCTCACGGGCGACAAGCTGCCCGCGGAGACTGCCGCCGAATGGGGCATGATCTGGAAATGCGTCGAAGACGAAAAGCTGATGGACGAAGTGCTGGCGCTTGCCGGAAAGCTCGCCAAGGGCCCGACCGGCGCTTTCGCCGAGATCCGCAAGGCCATCGACATTTCGGACCACAACAACTTTGCCGAACAGCTCGACTATGAGCGCGTGACGCAGGGCCGAATGGGCGACCATCCGAACTTCGTCGAAGGTGTCACCGCCTTCCTGCAGAAGCGCGAAGCCAAATTCAAGCCATAAGAATACAGCCACAAGAAAACAGGAGGAACAGATGGAATTCGAACGCGTCAAACTCGACATCGACGGACCGGTGGCCACGCTCACGCTGAACCACCCGGAAGTCATGAACGCCGTCTCGCCGGAAATGCTCGGTGGACTGATGAAGGCGATGGATGAAGTCGAGAACCCGAAGAACGGCGCTCGCTGCCTCGTCATGACCGGCGAAGGCCGCGGCTTCTGCACCGGCGCCAATCTTCAGGGCCGTGGCGACAACAATGGCGGCCGTCCCGACGCGGGCTCGGCGCTTGAGACGATGTACCACCCCTTCCTGCGCCGCCTGCGCAACCTGCCCATGCCCTTCGTCACCTCGGTGAACGGCCCGGCGGCAGGCGTCGGCATGAGCTTCGCGATGATGGGCGACCTCATCCTCTGCGCGAAGTCCTCCTACTTCCTCCAGGCTTTCCGCCGCATCGGCCTCGTGCCAGATGGCGGCTCGACCTGGCTCCTGCCGCGCCTCGTCGGCAAGGCCCGCGCCATGGAACTCTCGCTGCTTGGCGAAAAGCTTCCCGCCGAAACGGCGCTTGCCTGGGGCCTCGTCAACCGTGTGTTCGACGATGCGGAGCTTGCCGCCGAGACGAAGAAGCTCGCGCTCGACCTCGCCAATGGCCCGACGGTGTCGCTGAGCCTCATCCGCCGGCTCTATTGGGAAAGCACGGACAACACCTACGAAGAGCAGCTCAATCTCGAGCGTCAGCTCCAGCGCACCGCCGGCAATTCCGGCGACTTCAAGGAAGGCGTCCGCGCGTTCCTCGAAAAGCGCCCCGCGCAGTTCAAGGGCGAGTAAGGGCCCGCTTCAGGCCTTGGGCTTCTTTGAGGCTTTTTTGGAGGGCGACGCCTTTGCGGGCGTCGCCTTCTGCTTTTTTGCCGTCACCTTTTTGCGCTCTGCGGCACGCGCCGCGCGCGCGAGCTTTTCAGCCCTCGCAGCCCGCATCACCTCCATCGCCTTACGCGCCCATTGCACGAGCTCGTCTGGATCGTCGTAAAGCCGCTCGGGCACTTCGTAATAATGAAGCGCGCCGGTGCTGCCATCCGTCATTTCATAGGTGAAGGGGCCCTTCTCCTCGGCTTCATAATCGGCGCGATTACGATCATCGACCTTGAAGTAGAGCGTCTCGTCGAAGATCAGACCGAACATGAGCTCGTCGAGATAGACGCCAGCGCCGCCGAACATGCCGCGAAAGCGCACCGGCCCCAGCCGTTCCAGCTGCTCGGCGAGAAATTCCTTGTATTCGGAGCTGACGGCCATGGCCCGGATCGCTCAGATGCGCGCTGGTTCGATGGTGACGCTTTCGCCGCAGCCGCAGGCGTCGGTCACATTCGGATTGTTGAACCTGAAGCCCGCCGAGAACTTTTCGGTCTCGTAGTCCATCTCGGTGCCGATGAGAAAAAGGATGGCCTTCGGATCAATCAGGATTTTCACGCCCTTGTCCTCGATCACCTCGTCGAGCGGGTTCGCGGCTTCCGCATATTCCATGGTGTATTCCATGCCCGCGCAGCCGCCATTCTTCACACCGACGCGAAGGCCGACATATTTGCCTTCCGACCGGGCCATGATGGCCTGCAGATGCTCGGCCGCCCTGTCGGTCAGCCGGATTGCCTTGGGACGTTCTCTCGCCATGTTCCTACCTCGGACTTTAGATGGAGCCCGGTCCTTCCAAGTTCAATACATGTTGAGCGCAACGCGCGCTTCGTCCGACATGCGGCTCGGGTCCCATGGCGGATCGAAGGTCATGTTCACCTTCACGTCGCCCACGCCGTCCACCGAGCGCACCGCATCCGCGACCATTTCGGGCATGGTGCCCGCGACCGGACAGCCCGGCGCGGTCAGCGTCATATCGATCAGCACATCGCGGCCGTCCGACACGTCGACCTTGTAGATGAGGCCTAGTTCGTAAATGTCGACCGGTATTTCCGGATCGTAGACGCTCTTCAACGCGGCGATGATGTCGTCGGTGAGACGGTCCAGCTCTTCCTGCGGGAGCGCCGACGGCGCGGGCGTCTCGCTGCCCCTCTCGTCTGGCATCTCGGCCTCGGTCATGTTCGCATCGTCCGACATACTGAGATCCTCAACTGAAGAACTTCTTCGCATCGACGAGCGCAGCCGCAAGGCGGTCGATCTCTTCATGCGTCGTATACATGGCGAAGGAGGCGCGCGCCGTCGCCGTCACGCCGAACCGCTCCATCAGCGGCTGTGCGCAATGATGGCCTGCGCGCACCGCAACGCCTGCGCGGTCAATGATGGTCGCGATGTCGTGCGCATGGGCATCCGCCATGGTGAAGGACACGATACCGCCTTTGCTCTTCGACGTGCCGATGATGCGGAGCCCGTCAATCGCCGACAACTTCTCCGTCGCGTAAGCCAGCACGCCTGCCTCATGCGCGGCGATGCGCGCCCGGCCAACACCATGCACATAGTCGAGCGCCGCGCCGAGGCCGATCGCCTCGACGATTGCGGGCGTTCCCGCCTCGAAACGGTGAGGCGGCGCGGCATAGGTCACGGTGTCCATCGAGACCTCGCGGATCATCTCGCCGCCGCCGCGATAGGGTCGCATCTTCGCGAGAAGTTCTTTCTTGCCATAGAGAAGGCCAATTCCCGTGGGCCCGTAAATCTTGTGGCCCGTCACCGCGTAGAAATCGACGTCGAGATCGCGAACGTCGATTTCGAGATGAACGGCGCTCTGCGAGCCGTCCACGACGACCGGAATGCCCTTCTCATGCGCGAGACGGATGATTTCCTTCATCGGCGTAACGGTGCCGAGCACGTTCGACATATGCGTCAGCGCGACGATCTTGACCTTGGGCCCCAGCAACTTTTTGTAGGCATCCATGTCGAGGTCACCCTCGTCCGTCACCGGCACCCACTTCAGCACTGCGCCCTGCCGCTCGCGCAGGAAATGCCACGGCACGATATTCGAGTGATGCTCCATCACCGAAAGCACGATCTCATCGCCCGGCTGGATCAGCGGCGCGGCATAGCTCGCAGCCGCGAGGTTCAGCGCGTCCGTCGAACCGCTGGTGAAGATGATCTCGTCCGTTGAGGCGGCATTGAGAAAGGCGCGCGCCTTCTCGCGCGCATCCTCGAAGGCCTGCGTCGCCGCGTTGGAGAGGTAGTGAAGCCCGCGATGGACATTCGCATATTCATGCTCCATCACGTGCCGCATGGCGTCGATGACGGCGCGTGGCTTCTGCGCGGAAGCGCCATTGTCGAGATAGACAAGCGGCTTGCCATAGACCTCGCGCGACAGGATCGGGAAATCCGCTCGCACCCGCGCGACATCGTAAGGCGCTTCGGCAATGTTGAGCTTCATTTCGGTCATGACGTCTTTTCCTGATGGCGCTCGAACCAGCCAGCGGCCAGCGTGCGCAAATCGTCCCGCGCAGCCTCATGCGGCACCGTCTCGAAAGATTCATCGAGGAAGGCCGAGATGAGCAATTGCCGCGCCATGTGCTCGTCTATGCCGCGCGCGCGGAGGAAGAAAATCGCATCGCGGTTCAGCTCGCCGATGGTCGAGCCATGGGCGCATTGCACATCGTCGGCATAGATCTCGAGTTCGGGCTTGGCATTCATCGACGCATCGCGCGACAAAAGCAGCGCGTTCGACATCTGCCGTCCATCGGTCTTCTGCGCGTCGGGCCGCACCATGACATTACCTTGGAAGACGCCAGTCGACGCGCCGTCGAGCACCGTCTTGAAGAGCGTCGAACTCGCGCATTCGGGTACCGCATGATCCATCATGCAGAAATGATCGCCATGCTGCGTACCAGCCAGCGCCGTCGCGCCATCCACATGCGCCTCGCCGCCCTCGCCCTTGAAAGTGACAAAGCTCTGGCTGCGCGAGAGTTTCGCGCCGAGCGTGAGCGAAAAGCTCGAAAGCTTCGCCGCCGCGCCAAGCTCCGCCGTCAGGCTTGCAAGGTGAATGGCCTCGGCGCCCTCGTCCTGGATTTTCACATGGGCAAGCGTCGCACCCCTGGCGAGCGAAACATCGGTCACCTGGTCGACGAAATAGCTCCTCGCGCCCGCATCCACATGCGTCTCGAAGATTGTCGCCTCAGCACCCTCTTCCAGCCGCACGAGCACGCGCACATGCGACGCGCCGTCATCGGTGGCGAGAAAGATCAGATGCAGCAGCTTGTCGAGCTTGACGCCCCGCGCAACATGAAGGCCGAGCCCGTCGCGCATCAGCGCCGTGTTGAGCGCAATGACGTTACCTGCCTGCGCGGCGACCTTCATCTCCACCAGCGGACGCGCCCAGGGCTCGCCCAACGCTTCGGCGAGCGGAACAAGCGTCACGCCGTGGGGCAGCTCCGAAGCGAGATCGCTTTGCAGCCTGCCGTTGACGAAGACGACGACATGCCGGTCGATGCCGTGGAAGGCGGCGATGCTGGGCCGCGCCGCGGCATCGGGCAGCGCCACTGCACCGCGCGGCTGTGGCGCGGGAGAAAGGGTCGCCTTTTCGAGCGCGCGCGCGAGGTCCGTATAGCGCCAGTCTTCGAGGCGGCGATGGGGAAGGCCCGCTTCCGCGAAGGCCTTCAATGCGTCGGAACGGCGGGCGGCAAGCCACGCGAGACCCGCGCCCGGAAGCGCTGCGCGCTCCCGCTCATAGGTCTCAATGAAGTTGCGAGCTGCGTCTGTCATCTCGCTTCCTTACGCCGCGAATTCAGCATAGCCGGTGCGTTCGAGCTCACCGGCGAGTTCCTTGCCACCCGTCCGCACGATCCTGCCCTTCGACAGGACATGCACGACGTCGGGCACGATATAGTCGAGAAGACGCTGGTAATGCGTGATGACAATCATGGCGCGGTCCGGCGAACGCAGGCTGTTGACGCCTTCGGCCACCACCTTGAGCGCGTCGATGTCGAGGCCGGAGTCCGTCTCGTCAAGGATCGCGAGCGAGGGTTCGAGCAGCGCCATCTGAAGGATTTCGGCGCGCTTCTTCTCGCCGCCGGAAAAGCCGACGTTGAGCGCGCGCTTCAGCATGTCGTCGGACACGTTGAGCGGCTTTGACTTCTCGCGCACGAGCTTCAGGAAGCGCGGCGCGTCAAGCTCTTCCTCGCCGCGCGCCTTGCGCTGCGCGTTGAGCGCCGTCTTGAGGAAAGTCATCGTCGTGACGCCCGGAATCTCGATCGGATACTGGAAGGCGAGAAAGACGCCCGCCGCCGCGCGTTCGTCGACGTTCATGGCAAGCAGATCGCGGCCCTTGTAAGTCACGGAGCCTTCCGTCACCTCATAGCCCTCGCGCCCTGCCAGCACATAGGAAAGCGTCGACTTGCCCGAGCCGTTCGGCCCCATGATGGCATGAACGGTCCCCGCCTCGACCGCGAGGTCGATGCCCTTGAGGATTTCCTTGCCATTCACGTTGGCATGCAGGTTCTTGATCTCAAGCATTCTCAAACGCCTTCTCAATTCTTCAATTCGTCACCGCGGCAAGACCACAGGCGACGCCGCAATTTCAGGTGGAAACGCCTAACCGACGCTTCCTTCCAGACTGATGCCGACGAGCTTCTGCGCCTCGACGGCGAATTCCATGGGCAATTGCTGCAACACGTCTCGGCAGAACCCGTTGACGATGAGCGCCACCGCCTCTTCTTCAGGTACGCCGCGTTGACGGCAATAAAACAGCTGCTCCTCGCTGATCTTCGAGGTCGTCGCCTCATGCTCCAGAATGGCGGTCGGGTTCTTCGACTCGATATAAGGAACCGTATGCGCCGAGCATTTCGAACCGATCAGCAGGCTGTCGCATTGCGTGAAGTTGCGGACGTTTTCCGCCTTCTTGTGCACGCTGACGAGACCGCGATAGGCATTGGACGAGAAGCCCGCTGCGATGCCCTTGGAGATGATGCGGCTCGACGTGTTGCGACCGAGATGGATCATCTTCGTGCCGCTGTCGACCTGCTGGTAATTGTTCGAAATCGCGATCGAGTAGAACTCGCCGCGTGAATCGTCGCCGCGCAGGATGCAGCTCGGATATTTCCAGGTGACGGCGGAGCCCGTCTCGACCTGCGTCCAGGAAATCTTCGAGCGAGCGCCACGGCAATCGCCGCGCTTCGTTACGAAGTTGTAGATACCGCCCTTTCCGTTCTCGTCGCCAGGAAACCAGTTCTGCACCGTCGAATATTTGATCTCGGCATCGTCCAGCGCGATGAGTTCGACCACGGCTGCGTGGAGCTGGTTCTCGTCGCGCTGCGGTGCCGTGCAGCCTTCGAGATAGGACACGTAAGCGCCCTTGTCGGCGATGATGAGCGTGCGCTCGAACTGGCCAGTCTGCTTTTCGTTGATGCGGAAATAGGTCGAAAGCTCCATCGGGCAACGAACGCCCGGCGGGATATAGACGAAAGAACCGTCGGAAAAGACCGCCGAATTGAGCGTCGCGTAGAAATTGTCCGAAGACGGAACGACCGAACCCAGATACTTCTTCACCAGATCGGGATGCTCGCGCACCGCCTCCGAGAAGGGGCAGAAGATCACGCCCACTTCGGCGAGCTTCGTCTTGAAGGTCGTGGCGACCGACACGCTGTCGAACACGGCATCGACCGCGACACCGGCAAGGATCTGCTGCTCCACAAGCGGGATGCCGAGCTTCTTGTAAGTTTCGAGAAGCTTCGGGTCGACCTCATCGAGGCTTTCCAGCTTCGCCTTCTGCTTGGGCGCTGCGTAGTAATAGGCATCCTGAAAGTCGATCGGCGGATAGGAGACCTTCGCCCATTTCGGCTCTTCCATGGTGAGCCAGCGGCGATAGGCATCAAGACGCCACTGGAGCATCCACTCCGGCTCTTCTTTCTTCGCGGAGATGAAGCGGATCGTATCTTCGCTCAGGCCGATAGGCGCGCGCTCGGACTCGATGTCCGTCGTGAAGCCGTACTTGTATTTCTCGCCTGCGACCTGATCGACGGATTCAACCGTCTCGCGAACCGCTGCCATATCAACTCTCCACTTCTTCGAGCGCGGAAACAGCCGCGCTCGAATTCGAACTTCTTGTCTTGTCGCGCGCGCGCTTCGCCGCGCGGGACCAGCACAGAGCAAAGCGCTCGATCTCTTCCGCCGTATTGCCGAGCCCGAGGCTCACGCGGATCGCACCCTTTGCCAGCATGTCTTCAACACCCATGGCGGCAAGCACATGCGAGCGCGCAACCTTGCCCGACGAGCAGGCGGAACCCGCGCTGACGGCGAAGCCATCGAGGTCGAGCGCCATCAGAAGCGTTTCCGCATCGAGCCCCGACGCGGAAAAGAGGCTCGTATTGGCTAGCCTCTCCGCGCCCTCGCCGAAAACACGAAGTTCCGGCACGGCCGCGCGCAAAAGCTCTTCAAGCCTGTCGCGCAGCGCGGCCACGCGCGGCATTTCGGCGATCTCCTGCGCGGCCAGCCGCGCCGCGGCACCGAACCCGGCAATGCCCGGCACATTCTCCGTGCCCGACCGGCGGCGCAACTCCTGCCCGCCGCCACGGATCAGCGCGTCGAAGGGCAGGCCTTCGCGAATGACCAGCGCGCCCGTGCCCTGCGGCCCGCCCAGCTTGTGTGCGGAGACCGTCATCATGTCGGCGCCCAGCGCATGAAAATCGACCGGCAGCCGGCCCCAGGCCTGAATGGTGTCGGTGAGCACCAAAGCGCCTGCGTCTTTCGCCAGCGCGACGGCTTCAGCGACGGGCTGAATGACGCCCGTCTCGTTATTCGCATACATCAATGCCACAAGCGCCTTGCCTGGCTCCGCCAGACGCCGCGCCAGTTCGCCGAGATCGGCGACGCCATTCGCATCGACGGAAAGCACCTCGACCGGAATGCCAAGACCGTTCGCCGCCACCCGCACGCAATCATGCTCGATGGCCGAAACGATCACACGCTCGACGCCCAGCGCCGTCGAGGCCACATGAAGCGCGAGGTTCGCCGCCTCGGTGCCGCCGCTGGTGAAGACCACCTCGGCAGGCTTTGCATGAACGAGAGCTGCGACAGAGGCCCGAGCCTCTTCGAGCAGCTTTCGCGCCGCTCGGCCTTCGGCATGAACCGAGGAAGGATTGCCGGTGAGCGAAAGCGCGCGCAGGACCGCGTCGGCCGCCTCGGCACGCACCGGGGCAGTCGCATTGTGGTCCATATAGGCGCGTTTCTTCGTCATTCGCTCGAACCCTCGGGCGTCGGCGCAAAAATCGGTTCAGTCGGCGGCGTTGGAAATCGCCTGCTGCTCGCTCGCGCGGGCGCCCGGATGCGTCGTCGCTACCCGGCCATTTATCACGTCGCCGAGCGATACGGAGCCCAGAAACAGATGAATCTGGTGACTCAATTCGGCCCAGAGATCATGCGTGATGCAGCGGCTGGAGGAATTGCCCATGCAGCCCTTGGGGGAGCCTACCTCGCAGCGCGTAGCATTGAGCGGCTCGTCCACGGCCAGAATGACGTCGGAAATGCGGATTTCATCGGCATCGCGCGACAGAAGGTAGCCGCCGCCCGGCCCGCGCACGCTTTTCACCAGGTCGCCGCGGCGCAGCTTGGCGAAAAGCTGCTCCAGATAGGAAAGGGAGATTTCCTGACGTTCCGCGATATCCGCCAGAGCCACCGGCCTGCCGGAACCGAACCGGGCCAGATCCGCCATCGCCATCACGGCATAACGACCTTTTGTGGTGAGCTTCACGGCCTACTCCTTTCGAAACCGCCCCGAGATCAGAGTCCGGGGCCTAAAACCCTTGCGCAACCGGCACTTGCCTGTGTTAAAGAACGAACGCCTTTCAGCCTGGCCGGAAAGCCGATGCGCCTTTTTCGGCAGCATCCGGGGCGCCAGACGGAAAAGGCGCGCGGCTGGGCTTCGGCTTTTCCGAGCGCCACAGTCAACTACTTAGCCACCTCTGGTCCAAATTTCCAGAGAAAACCGCCCTTCTATCTCGAAAATTTTCCGAGGCAGGCGGTAGGTTAATGGCCCCGGAATGCCGGCGCCGTGCAAAAAAGAGACGAGAGTGCAATGCCAGAAGTCATTTTCAACGGTCCCGCCGGCCGCATCGAGGGGCGTTACCACCACAGCCGCAAGTCGAATTCGCCGATTGCGCTGGTGCTGCACCCCCATCCGCAGTTTGGCGGCACCATGAACAACCCGGTCACCTACACCCTGTTTCAGGGCTTCGTGAACCGCGGCTTCTCGGTGCTCCGCTTCAATTTCCGCGGCGTCGGCCGCAGCCAGGGCGCTTTCGATTCGGGGATCGGCGAGCTTTCCGACGCCGCTTCCGCGCTCGACTGGCTGCAGGCCCAGAATGCCGACGCCTCGCAGTGCTGGATCGCGGGCTTCTCCTTCGGCGCATGGATCGCCATGCAGGTTCTGATGCGCCGCCCCGAGATCGAGGGCTTCATCTCGGTCGCCCCGCCGGCCAACATGTATGACTTCACCTTCCTCGCGCCCTGCCCCTCTTCGGGCCTCATCGTCAACGGCAGCGCCGACCAGGTTGCGCCTGCCGCCGATGTGCAGAAGCTCGTCGACAGGCTGAAGACGCAGAAGGGCATCGTCATCGAGCATTCGACGATCGAAGGCGCGAACCACTTCTTCGACCAGCACCTCGAGCCGCTGGCGGCCGTTTCCGGCGCCTATCTCGACAAGCGCCTCGCGGCCTTCGCCGCGCGGGACTGACACTGGCCACAAGATTCCGGGGAGGAGCCGATGTTCTACGCGATCGTCAAGGCGCTCCTCTCCGGCGTCATCATCATGGCCGTGTCCGAAATCGCGAAGCGCAATCCGTCATTCGGCGCGCTGGTGGTCTCGCTCCCGCTCGTCTCCATCCTCGCCATCATCTGGCTCTGGAACGACACCGGCGACGGCGAACGCATCGCCGCCCATGCCGAAGCCACCTTCTGGTACGTATTGCCGACGCTGCCGATGTTTCTGCTGCTGCCAGCGCTTCTGCGCAGCGGCACGGGCTTCTGGTTTTCGCTCGGCCTTTCCTGCCTGCTCACCTTCGCCCTTTATCTCGCGACCGTCTGGATCGCAGCGAAATTCGGCGTCAGGCTCTGACTACCGCGCAGCCCTGTGCAACCGCCCGCCCTTCATGGGTTCGGGCACGCCGGTTGTCGTCGGGAGGCTGAGCGGAAGGCCGCGCAGCGACCTCGCGGCGAGATAGGCGAAGGCCTCCGCCTCCACATCGTCGCCTCGCCAGCCGAGATCCTCGGCGGGCAATACGCCGCCCTGCAGGCGCTTCGACAACATCGACATCAGCACGGGGTTGAGCCGCCCGCCGCCGCAGACGACGAAGCGCGTCGGCATGCCGGGAATATGCGCTATGCCCCGGGCGATAGCCTCGACGGTGAAGGCGGTAAGCGTCGCCGCGCCGTCTTCGGGCGAGAGATGTTCGACATACTCGGCCGCACGGGCGAAGGAGAACCGGTCGAGCGACTTCGGCGGCGGCGCGTCGAAAAACGGATGTTCCATCAGCCGCGCCAGAACATCGACATCGACCTCGCCTGCCTCCGCCAGCGCACCATCCCTGTCGACGGGCTCGCCTGTGTGGCGCATCGCCCAGTCGTCGATCAGCGCATTGCCGGGGCCCGTGTCGAAGGCGACGAGCCGTCCGTCGAGGCCCACATAGGTGACGTTGCCGACCCCGCCGATATTGACGATGGCGACGGGCTCGTTGATCCCGGCACTGCGGGCCAGCGCCTGATGGTAGAGCGGCACCAGCGGCGCGCCATGGCCGCCTGCGGCGACGTCCGCCGAGCGGAAATCGTTGATGACGTCGATCCCGGTCAGCGACGCCAGCACGTCGCCCATGCCGATCTGAACCGTTCGCCTCGCCTCGGGCTGGTGCAGCACCGTCTGGCCGTGAAACCCGATCAGGTCGACATCGGCGGGCTTGAAGCCCGATTTGTCGAGAAGCACCCGGACGGCCTGGGCATGGGCCAGCGTCAGCAGGCGCTCGGCCTCGGCCACCGCCTCGGGCATGGGCTCGCCCGCCGGCCAGTCTTTCGCCGCCTCCAGCGCGGCGCGGAGTACCGCCCGCTCCTCCGGCGTATAGGGCACCCCAAGGCTCGGGCCCGGGCGCACGATATGCTCGCCATCCGTTTCCAGAATGGCGGCATCTATACCGTCGAGCGAGGTGCCGCTCATAAGGCCGATGGCTCGGATCATGCGAATTGGTCCGTTTTTCCCGTTCCCAAAGCGTGATACACCACCGGCTCCCCAATGCCTATGGCAAGCCCCCAACCGAGCCGATCATGAGCAATTTCAAGTCCGACTTCCTGCGCGAAATCGAAGCCCGTGGCTTCATCCACCAGATCTCCGATCCGGAGGCCCTGGACGCCTATGCCGCGAAGGAAACCGTGACGGCCTATATTGGCTTCGACTGCACGGGGCCAAGCCTCCATGTCGGCCACCTCATGGGCATCATGATGCTGCGCCGCCTCCAGCAGGCGGGCCACAAGCCCATCGTCCTCATGGGCGGCGGCACGACCAAGGTCGGCGACCCCTCCGGCAAGGACGAGCAGCGCCAGCTTCTCACGGACGCGCAGATCGCCGCCAACATGGCCTCGATCAAGACCGCCTTCACGAGCTTCCTGACCTTCGGCGACGGACCGACGGATGCGGTGATGGTCAATAATGCCGAGTGGCTGGAGAAGCTCGAATACATTTCCTTCCTGCGCGACTATGGCCGCCACTTCTCAGTCAACCGCATGCTCTCCTTCGACAGCGTGAAGCTGCGCCTCGACCGCGAGCAGCCACTCTCCTTCCTCGAATTCAACTACATGATCCTGCAGGCCTATGACTTCGTGGAACTGGGCAAGCGCTACGGATGCAGGCTGCAGATGGGCGGTTCGGACCAGTGGGGCAATATCGTCAACGGGCTGGAGCTGGGACGCCGCGCGGCGAACCTCGATCTCTTCGCCGTCACCTGCCCGCTCATCACCACGGCCTCGGGCGCGAAGATGGGCAAGACCGCCGCCGGCGCCGTCTGGCTCAATGCCGACATGCGCTCGCCCTTCGACTACTGGCAGTTCTGGCGCAATACCGAAGACGCCGATGTCGAGCGCTTCCTTAAGCTCTTCACCGAATTGCCGCTCGATGAGATCGCCCGCCTCGGAAAGCTCGAAGGCGCGGAACTCAACGAGGCGAAGAAGATTCTCGCCACCGAAGCGACCGCCATGCTCCATGGCCGCGGGGAAGCGGAAAAGGCGGCGAGCGCCGCGCGCACGGCCTTCGAGCAAGGCGGCATCAGTGCCGACATGCCGACCGTCGAAGTCGATTTCGGTGCCGGCATCGGCGTGCTGAGCGCCGTCGTCACGGCTGGCCTTGCCGCATCGAACGGCGAAGTGCGCCGTCTCATCAAGGGCGGCGGCGTGAAGATCAACGACAAGCAGGTGACCGACGAGAAATCGATCATCACGGTCGCCGATCTCACCGAACAGAAGGTCGTGAAAGTTTCGGTCGGACAGAAGAAGCACGTTCTGCTGAAACCGAAGGCCTGAAACGCATATCGGGAACGCGCAAAAGAAAAAGCCCTCTCCGGTCAGGGAGAGGGCTTATTCGCGCCTCGTGGGGGCAAGAGGCGCGCGAGGTAGGCCGCGGTTTTCCCGCTGTTGGTTATCTCCCGAGCGCCGAATTTCCGCGCTGCAGATTGTTGGTTAATTTTATATACGGACCAGCCCTCCGCAATCCAAATCGACAGGCCGTGCCGAGTATTATGGTTTCGGCGCAGCTTCTGCGGGCTTTGGCGCGGCACCATCAACAGGTTTGTCAGTAGACGGTTGTTCCGGCGGCAGCGTGCTTGAGAACTCGAAAATCCGCCGCAGGAATCCCGGCGCAATTGCCGAAAGCGGATTCACGATCACGCTCGGATCGTCGATGTTTCCCTTCACCGCATAGGTGAAACCAAAAATTCCTTCGCCTTCGCGGCCTACGATCAGCGGCCCGAGCAAAGGCACCTTTCCAAGGACGGAGTTGACCGTATAGGCGGGAACGAGCGTTCCCTCCATCTGCGCGACATTGGCGGACCGGTCCACCTGGCCGTTCATGGTCAGGCCTATGGCAGGGCCCGACATGCGCGCGTCCTCGACATGGATGCGATGGCCTGTCGCGCGGAACGGAAGCTTGAGCGTGTCGAAGAAAATGCCCTCGCCGGTCAGCGTATCGCTGATGCCGGTCAGCGAACCGAGCGTGAGTATCCTGGCGAGAACCGGCGCGTTGACGATGCGGAACTTCGACGCCGAAATCTCGCCGGAGAGCGGCGAGCCGGGCTTCGTATCGTCGAACGTGGCATCGACGGTCAGATCTCCACCCTGCACGCTGGTGTAGAGATCGAGCGCCCGGAAGACGAGCCCGGCATCGCTCGAACGCAGAGCAAAATTCCGTGTACGGTTCGGTGCCTGCTTGATCGCGGTTGAAAGCTGGTTGCGCCCCTTGTCCAACGCAAGAAGATCGATCAGATAGACGTCGCCATCGAGCAGCGCGATCCGCGCATCGAGGTCGGTGACCTTCTCGCCATTCTGCGTCAGCACCTCACCGATGCGGGCGCGGATTGCAGTCCGCAATGTGGTGTCCTGCTCCATCTCCGGCGTGATGAGGCGTGTCGCGGCCCTTTCGGCCTCCGCCTTGTCGCCCGTGCCGGAAATGAAATTGTGGAGCAGCCCCCGCGCATCGGCCTTCGGGCCTTCGATATCGACGACGAGTTGCCCGCCTTCATCGCGCCGCGCCTTGATCGCAAGATCGTTAGCCGGCCCGAGCTTCACAGTCGCCACATTCGCGGAAAGAATGCGGTTCTTCTTGTCGATAGCGAAGGCACCGCGGACATTCATCTCCGCGCCGGAGAACACGAAATCGGTGAAGCTGAAGGCGTCGGGCGAGAAGCCGATCTTGAGATCGACTGTCGCAGGCGTGCCCTTCGGCTTTTCCCAGCCGAGCTGACTGACCTTCGCAATCGCATGGGTCAATTCCGCATGTACGACGGCGCTGTCGATCTTCGCGCCCGAGCCGATCAGCTTCGCGTGAATATCCGGCGAGCCGGAAACCCAGTCGGTGAGGCCGAGGCCGACGGCCTTGCGCTCATCATCGTCGAGCTTGCCCGAAAGATCGAAGACGGAGCCCGGCCCCTTGGTGCGGACGAAGCTCTCCGTCCAGACGATGTCGAGCGGCGAGGTGCCGTTGAGACTGACACTGCCCTTCGCCTTGAGCCCCGAGCGCTGCACGTCGATGTCGAGCGTGCCGTCCGTGATCGACAGGTCTTTCTGGATGTTCGGAATGCCGACCTTTTCGGCATGCGCCGTGCCCGAGAACTGGACGTCATCCATCTTGACGCCCTTGGAGAGCGGCAGGCGGAGCTGCGCGTTGATCTTGCCCGTACCGGCGATGGTCGCGGGATCGAGGCCGAAGCCGCGAATGAGCTTCAACGGCTCATGATCGAGCAGCGCCAGAATGTCGGCCGTGGCGGCATCCGCGGTGAATTCGATGTCGCCGATGCTTTGCTTGTTGCTCAGTGCACCGTCGGCAAAATGGCCATTGGAAACGGCGATGGGGCGGTTGGGCGCGACCATGACCGTTGCGGCCGAGACCCAGGCGTCGAAGCGGTCCCCCTGCAAGGTTCCGCGCGCGGAAACGCTGGTCATGTGCGGCATGGCGTCGAGATAGGCAACGTCCGCGCCGCTCACGTTGAAATTGAACCTGATGCGCTCATTGGGGATCGCCATGCCCGCATCGGCATCCGCGAACATGTCGGCCGGCACATCGACGGCGAAGTCGCCCTTTTCGAGCATGCCGCCCTTCAGGTTCTTCTCCACCCATTCACGCGCGTTGGGTGAGAGCGGCAACGGCCAGATTGTGCGCACGGTATCGACCGGAATGGAGGCTATCTCGCCCTTCATGCGCACGGCGGGCGAGCGCGGACCGTTTTCGATCGTGCCTGCCGCCGTGATCCTGCCGCCCGCAATGCCGAGCGTGATGTCCTCGACCGAGATCGCCCGCTTGTCGAAATCGAGAAGCGCCGCGATATGTGCCTTGTCGAGTTCGAAATGCCCCTGGAAGAAGCCCGGCACATCGGTCGTCGTCTTGCCTGCCGTCAGATCCACCTTGGCCGTGGAAATATGAAGACCGGCGCCCAGCACATAATCGACATGGCCCGTGAGCGATGCGCTGTGCGGCCCTGCCTGAAGCACGAGTTGATGCACCTCGATACGGCGGGCAGGAGCGTCGAGCGAAAGCTCCGCCCGCGCACGTTCCAGAGCCACCGGCGCCTGTTGAAGCGCGGGGAGAACGAAATTGCCCTTGCCGGCGTCGATGGTCAGCCGCGCCGAAACGACGTCGCCACTGGGCCGCATTTCGAGTGTGCCCTTCGCGTCGAGCGGCGCGTCGAAGAGCATGTAATCGGCGAGGTCGGGCATGGCGCGGGCAAGGGCCGACGGCACGATATTGGTCGCGCGCATATCGACCTGCACCGCCTTGCCGCCAACAGGCATGGCGCCGTTGAGTTCGAGGTGCCCCGTCGTGTCCGCGAGCCGCACATCGGCTGAGAGGTGGCCGGCAAGCCCCCCATCGCCGCGATAGAGGATGAGATTTGCATTCGGCGCCTCAAAGGTCGCGCCGTTCACCTCGTCCACCAGACGCAGCGTGGCGCTCTCGATGCCCACATGCCGGAGATGCGCGAGCATCGGTATGCTCTTGTCGTCCTTCGCCAGCGCCGCGAAGAGAGGGCCCACAAAGCCCGCGGCCTCTCCCCGCTCAGGCTTCGCTTCCGGGGTGGCGCCCGCAGCGGCGAGGCCCAGCGAAATGCCTTCGGGCCGCCGCACGATGGCCAAGCTGACGCCGTAAAAGTCGACATAGGTAGGCGATATCTGCCCGAGGAGAAGCGCCGGCACGCTCAGGCGGAATGACATTTCCGGCGCTGCCGCGACTTCGTTCTTGTCTGCGCCGACAAGATGGACATCGAGAAGTCGCAGGCCGAGTTGCCGCTTCCCGGGCAGCCAGCGCAGCACCGTATCGCCGATGGTCAGCTTCCCGCCGCCAAGCTCGCTGCGGGCGCTGTCCTGAATGATTTCGGTAAGTATCGGGAGCGAGATCGGTCCGCCGGACAGGCGCCATGCGAGTACGCCAAGCAGCACTGCCGTCGCCGCAACGGCAACGCCCAGAACCTCCAATGCTATCTTGCTCGTCCGGCGTATCAAGAAAGGCCCAGTCCCTCTCGCTCGTCTGGCATCACCCGAATCGTCCCCGAATGGCAGGCTTCCAATGAGATCCGGGGCACGGACGGAGTGCCGCGACGAGGTCTCTTCCGCTCTTTTACCCGTAGCGTCGGGGGAAGTCTTCCAAATTGGCGATGCCCGCGCGACGACTTCCAATAGCGTGGTTTACGAGCATGTGTTTTTGCCCCCAAATGGCGCCTGCGACGGGCGGCAGGTGCCGCACCGACGATTGATACATCCGACTGGAGGCGAGTTAATGGCGAAAGCGATTTCTGCTAAAAAGTCCGGCGTAAAGACGAAGACCAGCAAGGCGGCCCCGAAACCGAAAGCTCCCGCAGCGAAAAAGCCCGCAGCGAAGAAACCGGCTGCGAAGGCCAAAAAGCCGGTGGCGAAGGCCAAGCCCGCCGCCGCTGCAAAAAAGGCCCCGTCCAAGAAGGCGGCGGCGAAGCCCATAGCAAAGAAGCCCGCTGCCAAAAAGACGACAGCCAAAAAGGCACCCGCGAAGAAACCCGCTGTGAAGAAGACAGAAGTGAAGAAAGCAGAACCCGCCGCCAAGCCGGCTGCGAAAACCCCGGCCGCCAAGGCCAAGGCGGCACCGAAGCCCAAAGCCGCGCCGAAGCCCAAGGTCGCGCCTGCCTCCACGCTTCCCGCTCTGGGCCAGAAGGCCCCCGATTTCTCCCTGCCCGCCGACGACGGCAGCACCGTTTCGCTGGCTGGCCTCGCGGGGAAGAAGATCGTCCTCTACTTCTACCCCAAGGACGACACGCCGGGCTGCACCGTCGAGGCCATCGCCTTCTCGGCGCAGAAAGCCGCCTTTGAAGCGGCCAATGCCGTGGTCCTTGGCGTCTCGAAGGATTCGATCAAGGCGCACTGCAAGTTCAGGGACAAGCACAACCTGACCGTCCGCCTTCTCTCCGACGAGACGGGCGGGATGCTGGAGGCCTATGGCGTCTGGGTCGAGAAGAGCCAATATGGCCGGACCTATATGGGCGTCGCCCGCACGACCTTCCTGATCGACGAGAAAGGCACCGTCGCGAAGGTCTGGCCGAAGGTGAAGGTCGACGGCCATGCCGACGACGTGCTCGCCGCCGTGAAAAGCCTCTGAGAGACGGATCGAGACGAGATGAGCGAAGCCCTGACCGCGCCCTTCATTGCCAAAGGGGCTTCGTTCGCCCCAGTTTCGCTCGCTCAAGCCGCCCGAGCCGTGCTCGAATGTCCGGATGCGGACGAGAAGGCGCGCCGCGCGCATGAGGCGGCAAAGCTCTGGCGCGCCGGCGCTCTCACCCTCGCTCCGGGCGAGATGCCGCTCCGGCCGAACCGCCCTGAACGGCCCGAGCTTCTGGCACCCAACCAGATGCCGCGCCGCACTTTCAAGGGACCGCGCGGGCGCTTCGCCCTTCTCCATGCTCTTGCCCATATCGAGCTCAATGCGATCGACCTCGCTTTCGACATAGCGGGCCGCTTTGCGGGGCGAAGCGTCGGAGAGACGCCCCTGCCCCGCGCCTTCTTCGACGACTGGGTCGAGGTCGGCGACGACGAGGCCCGCCACTTCGCTGCCATCCAGGCCCGGCTCCGGGCGATGGGCGGATGCTATGGCGACCTCCCGGCCCATGACGGGCTCTGGCAGGCCGCGGAGGAGACCCGGCACGATGCGCTGGCCCGCCTGGCCGTCGTGCCCCTCGTCCTCGAGGCGCGAGGCCTCGACGTGACGCCCCCCATGATCGAAAGGTTAACGGACGCGGGCGACCATGACAGCGCCGACATATTGCGGATGATCTATCGCGAAGAGCAGCAACATGTTGCGGCTGGCGCGCGGTGGTTCAACTATCTGTGCGAAGCAGGCAAGCTCGACCCGCAGACGACGTTTCAAACGCTGGTGCGCAAGCATTTCCGGGGCTTGCTGAAACCGCCGTTCAACACCGACGCCCGCGACGCCGCGGGGCTGGAACGGTCGTTTTACGAACCCCTGTCTTCGCGCTGATTGGCCTGTGGATTAAAAGCCTTTTCTTTCCTGTCCCATTAGGCGACAGTATTTTCTATCGTCGGGGGCGACGATCGCCACATCAATGGAATGTTAATCATAGCGGTAAAGACTGCCGCCTGTGATGTAACCGTCACGTAAATCCATTGATATGCGCGCGGTTCGAATTTGTGTTGGGGGTATGGCGCATGAGGGGCGTGCACCATAAGAACTCTGGTTACGGCGAAGCGCTGCGCAATTTCCTGCGTCACCACTACGTTGAACGCCAGATCTATCTGCGCAGTCATGGGCAGGTTCAATTCATATCTCTGTCACCGTTCACGCAGGCCGTGTTCCTCGCGATCGCTTTCGTATTCTTCAGCTGGATCGCATTTACTTCGGTCAACGTCGTATTCAAGCAGCAGATCATCGCCTCGAAAGAGCAACGCTATCTGAAGATGCAGAGCGCTTATGAAGAGCGCGTCGCCCAGTTGCAGGCCGCATACGATCAGCTCAACGGCCAGCTCGTCATTTCGCAGGAGCGTTTTCTCGCCACCACGCGCGAGCTGGAAGACAGACACCGCCAGTTGACCACGCTGATGAGCCAGAGCCAGTCCGCAAGCTCGGAACTGGATACGATGCGCCGCCGATATGCCGCGACCACGCGGCCGGCCGCCACCGCGGCCCGCGAAAACACCATCCTCATGTCGGTCGACCACAACGCCGACTTCGCCGCACTCGGACAAACGACGACACGGCCCCAGCAGACAAACGACGCCGAAACCTATGTCGTCGACGGCGCCGCGACCGGCGGCGTCGATGTTGCCGGGCTTGCCGGCGACGCTCCCCAGAACGGCACAGCGTCCCAGATTGACGCAAGGCTGACCCAGCTCGATCGCAGCCAGCAGGGCCTCATCAACTCGATTGAGGAAACCACCGACAGCAAGATCAAGGAACTCCGGTCGATCATCGCCATGACCGATATTGCCGAGGTGAAGAGCCGGTCCAAAGGCTCCTCCTCCCGGGCCCCGGTGGCCGAGGGCGGCCCCTTTCTCGGTCTGGCCGAGGGCGAGGCGCTGGCGGGCGCAGGCAAGGACGGCGCCTTTTCCAGGCAGCTCCACAGGGTCAGCCAGAACCTCAACACCATGGGCGATCTCGAGAGATACATTGCGAAAATTCCGCTGGCCGAGCCGGTTATCGGCTATCACGAGACAAGCGGCTTCGGCCCGCGCATAGACCCGTTCAACGGCAGAATGGCCTTCCATGCCGGCGAAGATCTGGCCACGGATTACGGCGCGCCCGTCTATGCGACGACGGCTGGAACCGTAACCTTCGCCGACTGGCGGGGCGCCTATGGCCGCATGATTGAAATCGATCTCGGCAACGGCTTCCGCACCCGTTACGGCCATCTGAGCCGCATCGACGTCGTGGTTGGCCAGAAAATTGCTTTCAGGGATCGTATTGGTCGCGTGGGGTCCTCTGGCCGCAGCAGCGGACCGCATCTTCACTACGAAGTCTGGTTCGACGGAATAGTCCGTGATCCATCCAAGTTCATCGAGGCAGGGCATTATGTTTTCGAGAAACAAGGCTAAAGATATCGAGAAGCCAGCCGCCCCGGTTGTGGCGCCGGCCCCGAGCGCGCCGCTGGTGAAGCGCACCGCCGCGCGCACGGTTCCTTCCATCATTTCGACCGACCTGGTCGTCCACGGCAACATGACCGCCACGGGCGACATTCAGATCGACGGCACCGTCGAAGGCGACATCCGCAGCCAGTCGCTTACCATCGGCGAGAAGGCATCGATCACCGGCGAAATCGTCGCCGAGGACATCGTGATCCGCGGCCGCGTCATCGGCACCATTCGCGGTCGCCGCGTCCAGCTCTCCTCGACCTGCCATGTCGAGGGCGACATCCTGCACGAAGCGCTGGCCGTCGAGACAGGCGCCTTCTTCGAAGGCAATTGCCGCCATTCGGACGATCCGATCGGACAGGCTTCCATTTCCCGCGCGCCCGCCACGCCGCGTCCGAGCGCCGGTCCGGTCGCCGCGCCCCGCCCGGCCGCCGTGGCCGCAGCGCCCGCGCCGCGCCCCGCCGAGCCTATCCAGGCGGCAAGCCCCGTGATCGTGGGCGACGGCGGCGTCGTCGTGAAGCGCCCGGCCGCGCAGTAAGCGCCGCGAACAGACATACCGCGCCGAGAGACAACGGCGCGTGAAACGAAACAGCCGCCTCGACATCGAGGCGGCTGTTTGCATGTTCGGTGACGGCAAGAAAGCCGCGCGATTCCGGGACGAACGATCAGTCGATGTCCTCGACGGGCGCATCTGCGCCGCCCTTCACGCGGGCGGCGAGCGCGGCAGCCATGAACTCGTCAAGATCGCCGTCGAGCACACCCGAGGGTGTCGGGCTTTCGACGCCGGTGCGCAGGTCTTTCACCATCTGATAGGGCTGCAAGACATAAGAGCGGATCTGGTGGCCCCAGCCGATATCGGTCTTGCCTGCCGCTTCGGCCTGCGCCGCTGCTTCGCGCTTTTCCAGCTCGGCCTCATAAAGGCGCGCGCGCAGCATGTTCCACGCGGTTGCGCGGTTCTTGTGCTGTGAGCGTTCGTTCTGGCAGGCGACAACGATACCGGTCGGAACGTGCGTGATGCGCACCGCGCTGTCCGTCGTGTTGACGTGCTGGCCGCCCGCGCCCGACGAACGATAGGTGTCGATGCGGCAGTCGCTTTCATTGACGTCGATATTGATGGAGTCGTCCACTACGGGATAGACCCAGACGCTCGAGAAGCTCGTATGGCGTCGCGCATTGGAGTCGTAGGGCGAGATGCGGACGAGACGATGCACGCCCGACTCCGTCTTCAACCATCCGAATGCGTTGTGCCCCTTGACCTGGATCGTCGCGGACTTGATGCCGGCTTCTTCGCCGTCATGCCGCTCGACCAGGTCGACCTTGTAGCCCTTACGCTCCGCCCAACGCGTATACATGCGCAGAAGCATCTGGGCCCAATCCTGGCTCTCCGTGCCGCCCGCGCCCGCATGGACTTCGAGAAAGGCGTCGTTGCCGTCGGCTTCGCCCGCGAGGAGCGTTTCTATCTCGGCCTTGCGCGCATCTTCACGCACGGCCTTGAGCGACGCCTCGGCTTCCCTGACGATGCCGTCGTCGCCCTCGGCCTCGCCGAGCTCGATCAGTTCGATATTGTCGTTGAGGCCTGACTCGAGGCGCAGATAGGCGGTAATCGCCTCATCCAGCCGCGTGCGCTCAGCCATGAGTGAGCGGGCTTTCGCGGGATCGTTCCAGAGATTTGGATCTTCGGAGCGCGCGTTCAGTTCGTCGAGGCGTTTGCGGGCTGTATCCCAGTCAAAGATGCCTCCTCAGCAGTCCCAGGGACTGCTTGATTTCATCGGCTATCGCCTGGGTCTCGGTACGCATCGCTATCGGTCTCCGTCAAATCGGGAGCGGAAAATAGGCCGAACATGCGTGGGTGTAAACCCGCGCATTTGAGGCCGCCGCAATTCAGTAGAGACCGCCAGTGCCTGAATCGACCGCACCGCCGCCCGCGCTTGCGGGCGCGCCGGGCGTTCCGCTGTCGGCGCCCGTCACCGGCGAGCCCGTGACCACATTCAGGGAGGAAGACGACGAGCCCTGCGGCTCGGTCCCTTCCTTGAAGGCTTCGAGGATCAAATCCGGATCGCTCAAGGAGGCAAGCTGCCCCGTCTTGTGATCTACCTTCACCAGGCTGATGCCGGGCGGAATGCGGAACGGTATCGCCGGGTCGCTGCCGATCTCGGCCTGCATGATGTCGCGGAAGACCGGCGCAGCGGTGCGTCCGCCCGTCTCGGCCCTTCCGAGCGGCGTCGGTGTGTCGTATCCCACAAAGACGCCGACGACGAGATTGGGCGAGTAGCCGATGAACCAGGCGTCACGCTCGTCGCTCGACGTGCCGGTCTTGCCCGCAAGCGGCACGCCCACCGCCTTGACGGCGGAGCCCGTGCCACGCTGCACGACACCCTCGAGCATCGACGTAATCTGATAGGCCGTCTGCTGGCTTTCGATCTGCTCGCGATCGTCGGGCAATTCCGGCGGCGCCTGGTTCGCCCAGTCCGCATTGCAGTCGGGGCAAGGCCGGTTGTCGGACTTATAGATGGTTCGGCCCCAGCGATCCTGCACGCGGTCGACAAGCGTCGGCTTCACCTTCTTGCCGCCATTGTCGAAGACGGAATAAGCGGCGGCGAGACGCATCAGCGTCGTCTCTCCGGCGCCGAGCGACATCGCGAGCACAGGCTGCATGTTATCGATGACGCCGAAGCGGTGCGCGTAATCGGCCACCTTGTCCATGCCGATCGCCTGCGCAAGGCGCACCGTCATGACGTTGCGCGAATGCTCAAGGCCGAAACGCAGAGTCGAAGGTCCGAAAAAATCCTTCTCATAGTTCTCGGGCTTCCAGAGGCCGAGCCCCGGCCCCTGATCCATGACGAAGGGCGCGTCCAGCACAAGGCTCGACGGCGTGAAGCCATTGTCGAGCGCAGCCGCATAAACGAAGGGTTTGAAGGACGAGCCTGGCTGCCGCAATGCCTGCGTCGCGCGGTTGAACTCGCTCTGGTCGAAGCTGAAGCCACCCTGCATGGCGAGCACGCGGCCCGTATGCGGGTCCATCGCGATCACGGAACCGTTGACGGCAGGCACCTGACGCAGCGCATAGGCGCCTGCGCCCTTCGCCGCCAAACGCTCGACATAGATCACATCGCCGATCGCCAGCGCGTCGGAGGGCTGTTTCAGCACGGGCCCCAGATAGGTATCCTTGATCGACTTGCGCGCCCAGCTCATGTCGGCAAAGGCGATGGTGCCGGTATTCACCTCGGTCGAGAATTTTCCGTTCGGCAACTTCTGCGGACGCAGCCCGATCTTCACGGCCGTCGGCGTGAGGTCGAGCACAACGCCCAGCGTCCATGGCGCGAGGTCTTCGGCATATTTCTGCTTTTCGAGACCTTCCTGCCAGTTCTCGCCCGCCTTCAGCGTGGCGACAGGCCCGCGGAAGCCGTGGCGCTGGTCATAGTCGACGAGGCCCTTGCGCAGCGAGCGGCGGACGATTGCCTGGAGATGCGTGTCGATGGTGGTGCGAACGGAGAGGCCGCCCTCATAAAGCTTCTGCTCGCCGAACTGCGAATAGAGTTCGCGACGCACTTCCTCGACGAAATAGGAGGCGTCGACGAGTTGAACGCCGACCGGCCGCTGCACCGTCTTGAAAGGTTCCGACTGCGCGGCCTTCGCTTCTTCCGCCGTGACGAAGCCATCCTCTTCCATCCGGCCGACCACCCAGTTGCGTCGCGCGATCGCGCGGTCGCGATGGGTATAGGGATTGTAGTTTTCCGGACCCTTGGGCAACGAAGCGAGATAGGCGACCTCCGAAATCGAGAGCTGATCGAGCGGCTTGTCGAAATAGTTGAGCGCCGCCGCCGCGACACCGTAGCTCCCCGTCCCGAGGTAAATTTCGTTGAGATAGAGTTCGAGAATCTTTTCTTTCGAATAGGCCTTTTCCATCCGCAGCGAGAGCAGGATTTCCGTGATCTTGCGCTGCGCGTTGCGATCGCGCGTCAGCAGGAAGTTGCGCGCCACCTGCTGCGTGATGGTCGAGGCGCCGACAAGACGGCGGTCGTTGAGCACGTTGAAGACGTTGTCGACCATGGCGCGCGCGATGCCCATCGGATCGACGCCGCTATGCGTGTAGAAATTCTTGTCCTCCGCGGCGAGGAAGGCCTGGATCACGCGCTTGGGGATCGCGTTGATCGGCACATAAATGCGCCGCTCGCGGGCATACTCGGCGATGAGCTCGCCGTCGCCCGCGTGAACGCGGGTCATCACCGGCGGCTCGTAATTGGCGAGCTTGGAATAGTCCGGCAGTTCGATGTTCATCTGCCAAAGCACGTAACCGGCGACGAGAAGCACGCCGGTTACGGCAAGCAGGAAGAGTGCGGACAGGACTTTGAGAACTCTCAACATCGGGCTCAGCTGCCCCCATCTTTCTCTAATTGGTGCCGCCTACGCATTGAACCGGGCGGAAGGGCCAAAACCGCCGCCAGACATAGCACGGTCCCATTACGGGAAACTACCTGCCAATGTCTGCCGCATGGTTAACCGGCGGCCTTGCGGTCCGCAGGTCTAGGTCGCAATTGTGGCAGGCTCGCGACGCGAGCGCCCTAATTCGGCCCTTCGGCCAGCCTGTCGCCGAAATAGCGGTCCACCGCGCGCACAAAGGCGTTCGAAACCGTCGTCCGCCATTTGGGCGAGGTCAGCCGCTTCTCTTCCGTGGCATTGGTGAGAAAGCCAAGCTCGACCAGCACGGACGGCACGTCCGGCGCCTTCAGCACGACGAAGCCCGCGAAGCGATGCGTCGGTTCGAGGAGATAGGTCGCCTTCCCCGCATAATCCACGACGGATTTGGCAAAGCGCACCGAGTAGTTCTTCGTCTCGCGCTGGGCCAGATCAATCAGGATGCCGGTGACTTCCGGCGACTCACCCTTGAAATCGATCCCCGCAATCGCGTCGGAGAGGTTTTCCTTCCGCGCAAGTTCCGCAGCTTCCTTGTCCGATGCCGTTTCTGAGAGCGTATAGACGGACATGCCTTTCACGTCGGATTTAGCAATCGAATCCGCATGGATGGAGATGAACAGGTCCGCCTTGTAGCGCCGCCCGATCTGCACCCGTTCGCGCAAGGGGATGAAGATGTCCTTGTCGCGCGTCAGGTGAACCTCATAGCGTCCCGTCGCGCGCAGACGCCGCGCCAGTTCCTTGGCGAAGGCGAGCACGACATCCTTTTCGACAACGCCGCTTCTCGCGCCATGCGTACCCGGATCGACGCCGCCATGGCCCGGATCGATGACGACGACCCGGCGGTGGTCATGCCGGGCGAGCGGCGTCGCAGGCGTGGCATCGGGGGACGCGGGCCGCGGCGTCGCAATCGCCACGCTGCCCACCGTTCCCGAAGAAGGTGCCGGCGCGGTCGAGCCGGGGTTTGCGGAAGCCGAAACGGAGTCCTGTCCGGCATCGGGCTTGTCCGCAGACCTGAGGAAACTCTCCCGGTCCGTCGCTCCAAGATCGATCACGATGCGCCGCCCGAAGCCGCCCTGCGGCTCCAGAATGAAATTTCGCGCGACGGCGACAGGTCCCGTTGCGTCGATCACGACGCGGAAACGGTCGTCCTGAAACTTGCCATAGCGATAGCCTGCGATGAGGCCGCGGCCCTTTTTGTCCGTGTCGGCGGGCAAGGTCGAGCGCATCTTCGGAAAATCGACGATCACCCGATAGGGATCGGCAAGGGTGAAGACCCGGTAGTTCACCGGCGCGGCCCCGCCAAGTTCGATCACGAAACGGGTTTCGGTTCCCCGGTCGCCAAGGCGGATGCTGGAGACGGATGTCTCGCCGGCGGCCGCGGACGGCTGCGCGCCCTCGGCGTCCAGCGCCGCGCGGTCTTCGTCGGGAAGCGAGGATGTTGGAGCAGGCAGCGCCGCCTCATTGACGCCCGTCTGCCCGGATGATTGCGACGAGGCCGCTCCAAGAGCGCCTTTCTCGGCATGGGCGGAACCTGCGGGCAGGCATCCGGCAAGGGTGAGCGAAACAAGGGCCAGCGCTGACATGGGCGCCTTCGGCACCCTCTTCCCCCGGAGCCGCCACAACGCGGCTACATACCCATTATTCCGCATAATACACAGCAACCGCACCCTGAGCGGCCCGTTCCATCGGCCAGACTCGCGCCTTGCACCGATAATGAATCAAACACCGACCTAACCTATTCTGGCCAGAATACTTTATAAACCGTTACCCCGCTGGAAAACTTCACGATTTCTCAATGATCGGCATGGTTAATGGAGCGTAGCGGTCCGGCGCGGCCAGGGCCCGCCAAGCCATCGCTTGCCAAATCAGGACCGCGCAAAGTACAAGACAAAGGCTAGCCGGTTTGGCTTTCCCTTGGGTGTCCGGCGCTATCGATGCCGGCTCCACCTGGTCCGATGAGCCTCGAGACACGGCGGACCTTCTGCCCCCGCAACAAGGCGGTGCGGCATTCTCGGGTTCGTTTTGCCTCAGGTTTCCTAGGCGACCACGATACCAGACCGCCCGAGCGAGTTTGACGCTCGTCCCGCCTCTCGCGTTCCCAGTGGAATCGAGACGGTCAAGACGATTTCCGCCCGCCCCCGGCGCATAAGGGGGTACCGAAGGTTGAGATGCACGACGCAATCACGCAGATGGAAGACGCACAGGCCGGAAAGGTTCGCTTCACAAGCGAATTTACTGTGCCCCGTCTTGCTGCGCCGGCCGTGCTCGCCGCCTCATCATCACAGTACAAAACCGGCCTTCTCGTCGCGCCCATGATCCATGTGGTTGCGGCCAGCCGGATTCACACAATCGGCGCTCGCCCGCGCCCGCTCGGCCGCATGAATTTGCGCCTGGCTCTGCGTGGCGGTGAGCGCCCCGGAGATTTGCTCAATGGCAAACAAGATGCTTATCGACGCGACCCACCCCGAGGAAACTCGGGTCGTGGTCGTGAGCGGCCAACGTGTTGAAGAGTTCGATTTCGAGTCCGAGGCCAGGAAGCAGCTTCGCGGAAACATCTACCTCGCGAAAATCACGCGCGTAGAGCCTTCGCTTCAGGCTGCATTCGTTGAATATGGCGGTAACCGCCACGGCTTTCTCGCCTTCAGCGAAATCCATCCCGACTACTACCAGATCCCCGTCGCGGATCGCGAAGCGCTGGTGAAGCACCAGGCTGCCGCCGCTCGCCGCGAGGCCGAGGAAGAGGATCACGACGACGACCACGAGCAGCCCGCCCCCGCTGCCGAGCAGGGCGAAGCCGTCGCGGCAGAAGCCCGCAATTCCGAAACGCTGGCCGTCGAGGAACATCACGACGACGCTGCGCCGCATGGTGACGAGGAAGGTTCCACCGCTCCCGTCGAGCGCGGCGAGATGGAAATCGTCCATTCCGACGAGACGATCGAATCGATCGGCGCCGGCGATGTGCTTGAGGAAGCGCAGGAAGAAGCCCAGCCCCGCAAGCAGCGCCACAACTTCCGCAACTACAAGATCCAGGAAGTCGTGAAGCGCCGCCAGATCATGCTGGTGCAGGTCGTCAAGGAAGAGCGCGGCAACAAGGGCGCGGCGCTGACCACTTTCCTGTCGCTCGCCGGCCGCTATTGCGTGCTCATGCCCAACACGGCGCGCGGCGGCGGCATCTCCCGCAAGATCACGCAGGCTGCGGACCGCAAGAAGCTGAAGTCGATCGCCGAGTCCCTCGATGTGCCGGAGGGCATGGGCCTCATCATCCGCACGGCAGGTGCCAAGCGCACCAAGGCGGAGATCAAGCGCGACTACGAATATCTGCTCCGTATGTGGGAAAGCGTGCGCGAATTGACGCTGCGCTCCACGGCCCCTGCCCTCGTCTATGAGGAAGGCAGCCTCATCAAGCGTTCGATCCGCGATCTCTACGACAAGGACATCGACGCCGTCTTCGTCGAGGGCGACGAAGGCTACAAGGAAGCCAAGAACTTCATGCGCATGCTCATGCCGAGCCATGCGAAGAATGTTCAGCAGTACAAGGAAAAGATTCCGCTTTTCCAGAAGTACCAGGTCGAGCAACAGCTCGACTCGATGTTCAACCCGGTCGTGACGCTGAAGTCCGGCGGCTACGTCGTCATCAATCCGACGGAAGCCCTCGTCTCCATCGACGTCAACTCGGGCCGCTCCACGAAAGAGCGCAACATCGAGCAGACGGCGCTGCGCACCAATCTCGAAGCGGCGGAAGAAATCGCGCGCCAGATGCGTCTGCGCGACCTTGCGGGCCTCATCGTCATCGACTTCATCGATATGGACGAGAACCGCAACAATCGCGCGGTCGAACGCAAGCTCAAGGATTGCCTGAAGACCGATCGCGCCCGCATTCAGGTGGGCCGCATCAGCCATTTCGGTCTGCTTGAAATGTCGCGCCAGCGCATGCGCTCCGGCGTGCTCGAAGGCTCGACCGTCCAGTGTCAGCATTGCCTCGGCACCGGCCTCGTCCGCTCTGTCGAGTCGATGGCGCTCCATGTGCTGCGCGGCGTCGAAGCCGAAGCCGCGAAGGGCCGCGCCGCCGCCTTCACGCTGAAGGTTCCGGTTGAGGTCGCCGTCTACATCCTCAACCAGAAGCGCGCCAACCTGCTCGACATCGAGGAGCGCTACGGCACCTCCGTCTATGTCGAGGCAGATGCGTCGCTGAAGGGTTCCGACCATCGCGTCGAACATGCCGAAGCCCGCGCCCTGACCCGGACGCGGCCCGCGATCGGCGCGATCAACATCGAAACGGCCTATACGGAAGAACCAGAGCCCGTTATCGAGGAGCCCGTCGTCGAGGAAGACGAAGAGGAAGAAGAGGAAGCCTCCGCCCAGCCGCGCGAACGCCGCGGCGACGAGGGCGAGGAAGAAGGTCCGCGCCGCAAGCGTCGCCGTCGCAGGCGTCGTGGCGGTGGCCGTCGCGATGAGGAAGGCACGGAAGCCCAGGCCGGTCAGCCAGCAGAGGGCGAAGCTCGCGCCGAAGGCGAAGCGCCCGAAGGCGAAGAAGGCGACGAGGACGAGGATCAGGCCGAGGAAGCTGCCGGCGCGGAAACTGGCGACGATGCCGGTGAAGCCGAGCGTCAGCGCAAGCGCAGGCGTCGTGGCCGCCGCGGCGGCCGCCGTAATCGCGGTCGCGAGGAAGGCGGCGCCGAGGGCGCAGCCGAAAGCGCCGAGGCTTCCGAGGCTGGTGAACCCGCCGAGGAAGCTCCGATCCTGCTCTCCTACTCGCGCGACGATCTCGTCCGCGAGGAGGCCGAGCATGTGACGATCGAGGAAGTCGCTCAGGCTGTAGCCGCCGAAGAGCCTGTGCCGGTCGAAATCGCCCGCGCCGAAGAGGCCCAGCCCGCGACCGAGAAAATCGAAGCGGCCACGCCGGTCGAGTATGCGGAAGCTCCGGTCGTTGAAACGCCGGTGGTTGCCGAGGAAGTCGCCGCCGTCGAAGAGGCGCCCGCTGTCGAAGAAGCGCAGCCGGTTGCCGAAGCGCAGGTGCCTGCCGTCGAAGCGAAAAAGGCTCCCGAGCCCGAAAAGCCGCAGGCCCCTGCCCGTCGCGGCTGGTGGCAGCGTCGCTCGTCGGCGGATTGATTGAAAATGGCGAAGCCCTGGCGGCCTCAGGCCAGCCAGCGCTTCAGCCGCTCTACTGCCTCTTGCATATCCGCCGTCGATCCGGCGAACGACAGACGAATGCTCTGCCTGCCCCGCTCAGGATCGAAATCGAGGCCCGGCGTTGCCGCGACCCCCGCCTCATGCAGCATGCGATGACAAAATTCGGCGCTGTCATTGGTGAGCTTACGAACATCCGCATAGAGATAAAATGCGCCGTCAGCGGGCGCGAAGCTGTCGAAGCCTGCCTTGGGCAATTCCGTCAGCAGAAGCTCGCGGTTCGCGGCGTAACGCGCGACATTGGCGTCGAGTTCCTGCGTCGCATCGAACGCCGCCGCGCCAGCGGCCTGCGCCACTGATGAGGGCGCGATGAAAAGGTTCTGCGCCAGCCGCTCCAGCGGACGCACAAGGCGCTCCGGGACGACCATCCAGCCCAGTCGCCAGCCCGTCATGCAGTAGTATTTCGAGAAGCTGTTGATGACGATCGCATCGGCGGAGGACGAAAGCGCCGTCGCCGTCTCCGCGCCAAAAACGATGCCGTGATAGATCTCGTCGGAGATGAACCAGCGCCCTTGCGCCTCGCAAGCCTTCGAAAGCTCGGCAAGCGCGGCGGGTGTCATCATCGTGCCGGTCGGATTGGCGGGGCTCGCCACCAGCACACCGGCGATGCGGCCGTGCCTGCGCTCCGCCTCGTCGATCAAATCCGGCGTCAGCGACCAGCGCGTTTCGGGGCCCACCGGAATGCCGACAGGCGTGAGACCCAGCGCCAGCAGAATGTTGCGATAGGCGGGATATCCGGGTTCCGAAATCGCCACCCGCGCGCCCGCATCGAAACAGGCGAGAAAGGCGAGGATGAACCCGCCCGACGACCCCGCCGTCACCACCACGCGCTCGGGCGCGATGTCGACCCCATGGGCGTCGCCATAGTGCCGCGCGATACGCTGGCGCAGGGACAGCAGCCCCAGCGCATCCGTATAGCCGAGCCGGTCGGCTTCAAGCGCCCGCGCCGCCGCATCGCGCACCGCCTGCGGCGCCTGCGTCGACGGCTGCCCCACTTCGAGATGCATGATGCGGTTTCCGCCCGCGCTTTCGAGCGCGGTCGCGTCCCGCATCACGTCCATCGCGATGAAGGGCGCGACGCCGCTGCGCCTTGAGACCTCAGGGGCGTCCGCCATCGGCAGGAAGCTCAGGACCCCGAGCGCACGGCGCCGAAGCCTACGCCGTCGCTCTTCGGGCCCACGCCCATCGTGCAGATGCCCGAGGGCAGGCCCGTGGGACAGATGATCGCCGAAGCAGGCGAGCGCGCGTCGGCAGGGCTCGACTGCAAGGCGGGCAGCGCCGTATTGCCATCCGCCAGAGCCGCTTGCGCCACATGAAGGATGGCCGCCGCGCCCTTGGGCGCGCCGCCGCCTGCACCGGCGAAATAGAGGTTCTTGTTATTCGGGTTGAGGATCATCACCGGCGTCAGCAGGTTCGAGGCAACGCCTCTGGGCACCAGGGGCGACGACGCCAGGACGACGCCCGCCGCGGGCGCCGCCCGGCCGGACCCGAACGCGCCATTCAGCGTGACGGCGCAAGCGACTGCGCCACCCTTGGCGTCAACCACGGCGAAAGATGTCGTACCGAAATCGCGGTCGAACGACATGTTCGGCGAACCAAGAGAAAGCGCCGTCTTGTTCGCTGCATCCGTCAGTTCGTCGGCGCCGGACTTGCCGAGCACTGCGTTCCAGGCTGCGCCGGAGAAAACGCCCGCGCCCAGCGATTGCGCCGGAAGCGCGACAAAAGCATCGCCTGCCTGAATCTGCTGCGCAGGCGCGACATCGGCGCGATAGCGGGTCAGGTCGGCCTGCGTGATCGCGCCGCCCTTCTCATGCGCCTGGTCGATCAACTGGCGAGCGGTCTCGCCGCTATAAAAGCCGGGAGCGCCCTTGCTCCGAATATGCGCGAGCGTCGTCGCGAGGTTCACCTGCGCAAAGATGTCGAGCTCGCGATAGCTGCGTTCTCCATCGGCCGTGAACAGGCGGCGCAGATCGGCCGAATTGGCAAAAGCCAGTCCGCCGTCGGTCAGCTGCCTGCCGGTGGCGCGAGAAACCGGGAAGCCGGTCGCAGCAAGACGCTCGGCCGGCGAAATGAGTTCGCTCCAGGACTTCGAGCCGTATTTGGCCTGCAGCAGCGCAAAGCCGCGCACATTGCCCGGAACGGCGACCGGTCCGCCCCCGGCGGGCGCGCCCGGAAGGAAGGATACGGTGTCGACCGTCGGCTTGTCGGCGGCCCGCACGAGGCAGACGCCGCCGCCGCCGAGCCCGGCCGCTGCCGGATAGGTCACGGAAAGCGCGAAATAGAGCGCCGTCGCCGCGTCGGCGGCATTGCCGCCCTTTTCGAGCGCGTTGCGCCCGGCCAGCGCCGCAGTCGGCTCGTCGGCAACGACCGCGCCTGCAAAGGTGGAATCGGACGTGTCCATCGCGAGCTTCTTGCCTGCCACGTCGTCGCGCTGATACTTGGTCTCGACGCTGCCATTGGTCACTGTCGCCCCGAGCGGCGCATCGCTGCTCAGGCCCGACGAACAGCCCGCAAGCGAGACTGCGAGGACGGCATGTCCAAGGAACGGCAGCACTCGGGCTTTCATTCGGCTCCGGCTCGACCGAACCTTGTTTGACCAGTTATGGCGCACGCTGTCCTCCCCATTTGGCCGTCTCCGGCCTGTTCACAATTTGGCCTCAATCCCGGCTTTTCTTGCTCTCGCAAAGCGCAGGAAACGGCATGTTCGGAGCGTTAAAGAAGATAGTCTGGAGCTCGATTGACGGGTCTATCACGCACCCCTACCGTTTAGTCGTCCCGCGTGAGGGTTTCAACGGCGATTTCCGGTCGGGAACCTTAAAACGGGCAACACGTCGAAGGACAGAACCATTGCCGGGAGCGCGATTTCGGCGAATTTTCGAAGCGGCAGGTAACAAGCCGCAGACGATGGAAAAGCCAGTAATGTCGACAAGATACGCGGCCAAAGCAGCGGGCGCCTTCTGCCTCTCGGCTCTGCTCGCCTTTTCGGGTGTCTCGCCCGCCCTGGCGGATGGCGTTTCGCTCGTCCGCGATGCCGAGACGGAAAACATGGTCCGCGAATATGCGCTGCCGATCTGGCGCGCCGCGGGCCTGAACCCGAATTCGGTACGCGTCTATCTGGTGCAGGACGACACCATCAACGCCTTCGTGGCGGCCGGTCAGCGGCTTTTCCTCAATACCGGCCTCATCACCCAGGTCGACACGCCCCTCGAACTGACCGGCGTCATCGCCCACGAAACCGGCCACATGGCGGGCGGCCATCTCGTTCGCGGCACCGAAGCCATGGACAAGCTGAGCATGCCCATGATCGCTTCCATGATCCTCGGCGTCGGCGCCATGGCGGCGGGTGCGGGCGACGCGGGCATGGCCGTCATCGCGGGCGGCGCCACCGTGTCGCAGCGCTCGGTCCTCGCCTATAGCCGCCAGCAGGAAGGCAGCGCCGACCAGGCGGGCGCGACCTATCTCCAGAAGGCGGGCATCTCCGGCAAAGGCATGCTCGACCTCTTCGCGAAATTCCGCGACCAGGAAGCGCTGTCGACCACGCAACAGGACCCGTTCATCCGCAGTCACCCCATTTCGGAAGAGCGCCTCGCCTCGCTCGAGGAACGCGTGAAAGCGTCGCCCTTCTACCCCAAGACCGACTCGTCGGAACGGGAGCATCAGTTGAAGATGGTGCAGGCAAAGCTCAACGGCTTCGTCGATGAACCGGAAGTAACCTTCCGCCGCTATCCCGAGTCGGATCAAAGCGACTACGCGCGTTACGCCCGCGCGATCGCGCTTCACAAGAACGGCGACAACGAAAAGTCGCTGGCGGAGCTTGCCTCCCTCCTCCAGAAGGACGCCAGAAATCCCTATCTGTGGGAACTCAAGGGTCAGGTCTTGTTCGAAGGCGGCAAGGTCCCCGACTCCATCGAGCCCTACCGCAAGGCCCTGTCCCTGAAGACCGACGAGCCGCAGCTTCAGCTGGAACTTGGCCAGGCGCTCCTCGCGGCAGAAAAACCCGCCTATGATCAGGAAGCCCTCGGCTATCTGCAGGATTCCGTCAAACGCGATCCTGAAAATCCGACGACCTTTTTCCAGCTCGCCATTGCTTATGGGCGTCTGAACAATATAGGCATGGCGGAACTTTCCACCGCCGAGTACTACGAGTCGATCGGCGAGATGCGCGACGCGCGCGGCCACGCTGCCGTCGCGCAGAAACACTTGAAACAAGGCTCGCCCGAATGGCTCCGGGCGCAAGATCTTATGCAGGAAGAAGGTTGAGTATGCGTCGCTCCGTTTTCACGACCCTTGTCGCAATGGCTGCGCTCGCCCTTGCGGCCCTCGGCCTTGCCGGCGCCGCGACCGCCGGAACGCCCACGACGCAAGCCAGCGGCTTCAGCGCCGAACAGTCAGGCGAGATCGAGAAAATCGTGCATGACTATCTCCTCAAGCACCCCGAGGTGCTGATCGAGGCGATGCAGGAACTCGATAAGAAGCAGGCAGCCACCGACCGTGCGAAGCAGGATAGCGCCATCGCTGCCAATCGCGCCGCGATCTTCAACGATGCCGACAGCTACGTGGCCGGCAACCCCAAGGGCGACGTCACGATCGTCGAGTTCTTCGACTACCAGTGCGGCTACTGCAAGCGCAGCTTCGGCCCCCTGATGGAGACGCTGCAGAACGACGGCCATATCCGCCTTGTGCTGAAGGAATTCCCGATCCTCGGCGAAGAGTCGGTCACCGCCACCCGCGCCGCCGTCGCTTCGATGAAGCAGGGCAAGTATTTCGAGTTTCATCAGGCGCTGTTCCGCCACAAGGGACAGCTCACCGA
>Ga0255338_1001116_pt1 | contig 57131 bp, 49 predicted proteins | sample MeOH1_35cm_T4_19_FD_203715 | JGI IMG/M metagenome (GOLD analysis project Ga0255338, IMG submission 203715) | Sandy soil microbial communities from University of British Columbia, Vancouver, Canada - MeOH1_35cm_T4_195 | ecosystem: Engineered > Artificial ecosystem > Sand microcosm > Unclassified ... | reverse complement strand
GTCGAGGCCTTGACCTTGTCGATCAGGCCGGAGCGGCCGTGGGTGCCCTTGTTCCAGTTGTCCATGCCGTCGAGCACGGCGTCTTCCTGGTGGATCACCAGCACCGGGCCTTCGGCCAGGATGTTGAGCTCCGAGTCGGTCACGACGAGCGCGACCTCGATGATGCGGTCCTGGTCCGGCAGCAGGCCGGTCATCTCCATGTCGAGCCAGATCAGGTTGTTTTCGCTCTTGACGGATTTGGCGCCGGCGCCGGCGTGGGTGTTTTGGCTGGTCATCTGGACTGCTATCGAAGGAGGGGCGGGAAAGGGCGCGCCCGGCCCCGGACGAGGAACACGGGGCGGCAGGCACGAACAACTTATAATTCTCGCATATCCGCCGCCGCGGCCGCTCTGCGGCGCGGCGCGCAACGCTTCACACGACAAGGCCCCGCCCGATGTTCACGTATCTGTTCCTCGCCGCACTGATGCTGATGGTGCTGACCAAGCTCTGGCTGGCCGCGCGCCAGGTGCGCCATGTGGCGCGGCACCGCCACGCGGTGCCCGGCCGCTTCGCCGACACCATCACGCTGGACTCGCACCAGAAGGCGGCCGACTACACCATCGCGCGCACCCGGCTGTCGATGCTCGAGGTGCTGGCCGGCGCCGCACTGCTGATCGTGCTGACCATGCTGGGCGGGCTGCAGTGGCTCAACCTGTTCTGGCTCGACGCCTTCGGGCCCGGCTACCGCTACGGCGTCGCGCTGATCGCCAGCGTGGCCGTGCTCGGCGGCCTGGTCGACCTGCCCTTCTCGCTCTACGGGCAGTTCGTCATCGAGCAGCGCTTCGGCTTCAACCGCATGACGTGGCGGTTGTACGTCGTGGACATGCTCAAGATGGCCGGCGTCGGCATCGCGCTGGGCCTGCCCCTGCTGCTCGCGGTGCTGTGGCTGATGGAGCATATGGGCCAGTTCTGGTGGGCATGGACGTGGCTCACCTGGATGGCCTTCACGATCTTCGTGCAGATGATCGCGCCGTCGGTCATCATGCCGCTGTTCAACCGCTTCGAGCCGCTGGCCAACGCCACGCTGGAAGCGCGCATCACGCGCCTGCTGCAGAAGTGCGGCTTCCGCAGCCGCGGCCTGTTCGTGATGGACGGCAGCAAGCGCAGCGCCCACGGCAACGCCTACTTCACCGGCTTCGGCGCGGCCAAGCGCATCGTCTTCTTCGACACGCTGATGGAGCGCCTCGCCGACGACGAGATCGAAGCGGTGCTGGCGCACGAGCTCGGCCACTTCAAGCGCCGCCACATCCTCAAGGGCATGCTGGTCAGCTTCGCGCTGAGCCTGGCCTTCCTCGCGTTGCTGGGCTGGCTGGCCGGGCGCACGTGGTTCTACACCGGCCTGGGCGTGCTGCCCAACCTCGGCGCCAGCAACCATGCGCTGGCGCTGGTGCTGTTCTTCCTGACCCTGCCGGTATTCACCTTCCTGCTCGGGCCGCTGGCCAGCCAGACCTCGCGCCGCCACGAGTTCGAGGCGGACGCCTTCGCCGCCGGGCAGACCGATGCCGGCCGCCTGGTGTCGGCGCTGGTCAAGCTGTACAAGGACAATGCCTCGACCCTGACGCCCGATCCGCTCTACAGCGCCTTCTACTACTCGCATCCGCCCGCGGCACAGCGGATCGACCGCCTGCTGGCGCACGCATGAGCCGCGCCGGCAGGACGGGCCCGCAGCGCGCCGCGAGCGCCGGCAAAGGCAATGGCGCGGCCACGGCCGACGCGCTGGTGGTCGCCGCGCACGGCCGCCACTACGTGATCGAGTTCGACGACGGCAGCCGCCTGCACGCGTTTCCGCGCGGCAAGCGCAGCGAGTGCGCGGTGGGCGACCGCGTCGCGGTCGAGTACGCCTCGGCGGACCAGTGTGTGATCGCCAGCGTCAAGCCGCGCAAGAACCTGCTGCACCGCTCGGACCAGTTCAAGTCCAAGCTGCTGGCCGCCAACATCGACCAGGTGGTGATCGTGCTGGCGACCGAGCCCGGTTTCTCGGAAGACCTGCTCGGCCGCGCGCTGGTGTCGGCCGAGGCGATGGCGATCAAGCCGCTGATCGTGCTCAACAAGGTCGACCTGAGCGCGCGCCTGGACGAGGCGCGCGCGCGCCTGGCGCCCTACCAGGCACTCGGCTACGAGGTCCTGTTCCTGTCCGTGCACGGCGCCCCGGACGACGCGCTGGCGCAGTTGCGCCCGCGCCTGGCGCAGCGCGCCAGCATCCTGATCGGCCAGTCGGGCATGGGCAAGTCGTCGCTGCTGAACCTGCTGATCCCGGGCGTGGAAGCACAGACGCGCGAGATCTCGGCCAAGCTCGATTCGGGCAAGCACACCACCACCTTCACGCGGCTGTACCACCTGCCGGCCGGCCTCGGCGAGGGTGAGAGCGCCGGCGAGCGCGAAAGCGGCTGCCTGATCGACTCGCCGGGCTTCCAGGAATTCGGCCTGCACCACCTCAGCGAAGGCATGCTCGAGCGCGCCTTCCCCGAGTTCCGCGCGCGCCTGACCGAATGCCGCTTCTACAACTGCCATCACGTCAACGAGCCGGGCTGCGGCGTGCTGGCGGCCATCGAGGCCGGCGAGATCTCCGAGCGCCGCCACCAGCTCTACACGCAGTTGCTGCACGAATCCCGCCAGCAAAAACCGTGGTGAGCCGTGGTAACGTAGCCGGGTGCCCGCGCGGGCACGCCCGGCTGCCATGAAACTACTGCTCTCGACCCCTTCGCTCGTGCACGCGGCGCATTGCCGGAACCTGCTGGAAGCCGCCGGCATCCGCGCCGACCTGCGCAACACCTGGCTGGCCGGCGCGATGGGCGACATCCCGTTTCGCGAAAGCGCGCCGCAGGTCTGGCTGGTCGACGACGAGATGGAAGCCCAGGCGTGGGCGGTATTGCGCGCGGCCGACAACCCCGCGCCGGGGCCGCGCTGGCGCTGCGCGTCCTGCGGGGAATGGCACGAGGCGCAGTTCGGCTCGTGCTGGCAATGCGGCGCGGCGCGCCAGCCCTGAGCGACTCGGGCGGCGCGGACAGCTGGCTCAGCCCACCCAGAGCGCCAGCGACAGCATCGCCAGCAGCAGCATCCACAGCACCACCGCGCGCCACACCAGGCCGATGGCCGACTGCAGCGTGCGCACGCCCGGCTCGGCGCCGAACTCGGGCGCGGCCGGCTCGGGCTCGCTGTCGTCCTCCATGCCGGGGGCGTAGTCCACCGCCGGGCCGGCCATGCTGATGCGCAGCACCACGGCGGAATCCTCTTCCGCCAGCGGCACGCCGAGGCGCACGCCGAGCGCGCCGCCGCCGCTGGCCAGCAGGATGCCGTTGACGGCATCGTTCCACTTGCGCGCGTGGTTGCGCCAGGCGTAGACCGCGTCCTCGAAATTGCCGACGATGGCAAAGCCCACCGCGGTCAGCCGCGACGGCACCCAGTCCAGCAGGTAGAACGCGCGCGCGGCGAAGCGCCCGAGCGCCGGGCTGCGCTCGGTGGAAGGCAGGTTCCAGTGGCGCGCCAGGTATTCGGCGATGCGGTACAGCACCACGCCACCCGGGCCGATCGGCACCAGGAACCAGAAGAACACGCCGAACACATGCCGGTGCACCGCCACGATGGCGGCCTCCAGCGTGTGGCGCACGATCTCGGTGACGGGCATCTCCACGGTGTCGAGCCCGGTCCACTGGTGCAGCAGCGCGCGCGCGCGCGGCAGGTCGTCGCGGTTCAGGGCCTCGTGGATGTCGGTGAAGAAGTGGCTGAACTGGCGAAAGCCCAGCGTGAGGTAGAGCAGCAGGACGTTCCATGCCAGCGTCAGCGCCACGCTGATGGACGCCAGCAGGTAATGCACGATCACCACCGCCAGCGTGAGCGGCAGCACCACGGTGCACCAGGCCAGCGCGGCATCGCGCGGGCGGCCGGTGTCGAAGGCATGCTCGGCGCGCTCGGCAAGCACGCGCACGATGTCGTAGATCGGATTGTTGCGGCCCAGGGCACGGAACTGCTCGGCGATCAGCGCGAGGAGAACGGATACAAAAGTCATCTCTGGTCTGGGGGTCGTAGGCCTGGGCGCGCCCGGAGCGGCATGTGCCGGCCCGGGCGCTTATCTATAGCGAGAAGATAGCACACGGCAAACCCGCCAAGACAAAGCCCCGCGCGGCCGCCGCGACGATGGCGGGCTGCGGGGCTTGCCGGGCGCGCCTGTTGCGCGAGGCGCGCGACAGGCGCGAGGTGCGCGCCGGGCCTCAGGGCAGGTCGAACACCAGCACCTCGGCGCCGCTGCCGCCGGACAGGCTCACGGCGTCCTCGCCTTCGATCCTGGCGGCGTCGCCGGCCTCGAGCGCGCGGCCGTTGACCGTGACGCGGCCGCACGCCACGTGCACATAGGCGCGCCGCTGCGGCGCCAGCGCCAGCGTGGCGGACTCGTCGCCGTCGAACAGGCCGGCATAGAGGCGCATGTCCTGGTGGACCACCACCGAGCCGTCGGCGCCGTCGCGGCTGCCCACCAGGCGCAGGCGGCCGCGCTTGTCGGCGGCCTCGAAGTGCTTTTCCTCGTAGCCGGGCTGCAGGTTGGCCTGCTCCGGCAGCACCCAGATCTGCAGGAAATGCGTGGTGTCGTGCGCCGCGTGGTTGTACTCCGAGTGCCGCACGCCGGTGCCGGCGCTCATGCGCTGCACGTCGCCCGGGCGGATCACGCTGCCGTTGCCCATGCTGTCCTTGTGGGCCAGTTCGCCTTCCAGCACGTAGCTGATGATCTCCATGTCGCGGTGGCCGTGCGTGCCGAAGCCCATGCCCGGCGCGACGCGGTCCTCGTTGATCACGCGCAGCGGTCCGAACTGGACGTGCTGCGGGTCGTAGTAGTCCGCGAAGGAGAAGCTGTGGTAAGACTGGAGCCAGCCGTGGTCGGCATATCCGCGTTCGCCCGCCTTTCTGATTTCAATCATTTTGACGGCCCTCCTTGAGGCCACATCGGCGGGAAAACTCACAAAGACCGAGTTCCTGCCTTGCATTACGTTTCGATGCTAGGCAGTTTATGGCGGCAGGAGTATATTGGGCAGGACGATCTTAGTAGCATTCATTCAGAATTTCTGAACATGGCTCTCTCACTAGAATCCCTGGAAGTCCTGGACGCCATCGAGCGCAAGGGCAGCTTCGCCGCGGCCGCCCACGAGATGGGCAAGGTGCCCTCGGCGCTGACCTACGTGGTGCGCAAGCTCGAGGAAGACCTCGACGTGCTGCTGTTCGACCGCCGCCGCCACCGCGCCGAGCTGACCCCGGCCGGGCGCGCCCTGCTCGACGAAGGCCGCCACCTGCTGCACGCCGCCGACGACCTCGCGCGCCGCGTCAAGCGCCTGGCCACCGGCTGGGAAGCCACGCTGACCATCGTGGTGGACGACCTCATCAACTTCCGCGCGCTGCTGCCGGTGATCCAGGATTTCTACGCCGAGAACACCGCCACCCGGCTGCGCTTCGCCAAGGAAGTGCTGGGCGGTGCCTGGGACGCGCTGGTCAGCAACCGCGCCGACGTGGTCATCGGCGGCGCCTACGACGCGCCCAGCACGCAGGGCTTCCAGGTGCGGCCGCTGGGCACCATGCCCTTCGTCTTCGCCGTGGCCGCGCATCACCCGCTGGCCAGCGAGGCCGGCCCGCTCACCACCATCCAGATCGCCAAGCACCGCATCGTGGCGGTGGGCGACACCTCGCGCAACCTGCCCGCGCGCACGCACGGCGTGCTGGCCGGGCAGGACGTGCTGGTGGTGCCCACCATGCGCGACAAGCTCGAGGCGCAGATCCGCGGCCTGGGCTGCGGCTGGCTGCCGGCGCCGATGGCGCAGCCCTTCATCGAAAGCGGCGTGCTGCAGGCGCGCGAGACGCTCGAGGTGCGCGCGCCCGGCAACTTCAAGGTGGCCTGGCGCACCAGCACGCGCGGCAAGGCGCTGCAATGGTGGGCCAGCAAGCTCGAGGACCCGCGCCTGGCGCAGGCACTGCTACAGCAGCTGCCGGGACAACCCGACTGACCGCCGCCGCCCTTCCGCCCGCACCCCGATGACGTTCCAAGCTCCGGACCCGGCGCCCGGCTACCGCGGCCGCTTTGCGCCCTCGCCCACCGGCCCGCTGCACATGGGCTCGCTGGTCACGGCACTGGCCAGCTGGCTCGACGCGCGCGCGCACCGCGGCCGCTGGCTGGTGCGCATCGAAGACATCGACTACCCGCGCTGCGTGCGCGGCGCCGACCGGCAGATCCTGGACACGCTGGCGCGCCTCGGCCTGCATGCCGACGAGCCGCCGCAATGGCAGAGCCGCCGCGAGATGCTGTATGCCGAGGCGCTGCGCCGGCTCGACGCCGGCCACCACACCTACCCGTGCGGCTGCTCGCGCAAGGAGATCGCCGACTCGCTGCTGCACGCGCGCGAGCGCCACCAGACGCTCGGTTATCCCGGCACCTGCCGCGACGGCCTGCACGGCAAGCCGCCGCGCGCGTGGCGCGTGCGGGTGCCCGATGGCGACGCCGCCGTGATCTGCTTCGACGACCGCTGGCAGGGACGGCAATGCCAGGACCTCGCCACCGAGGTCGGCGATTTCGTGCTGCGCCGCGCCGACGGCCTGTGGGCCTATCAGCTTGCCGTGGTGGTGGACGACGGGCAGCAGGGCATCACGCACGTCGTGCGCGGCGCGGACCTGCTCGACTCCACGCCGCGCCAGATCCACCTGCAGCATCTGCTCGGGCTGCCCACGCCGTCATACCTGCACGTGCCGGTGGTGACCAACGCCGACGGGGAAAAACTCAGCAAGCAAAGCGGCGCCGAGCCCGTCGACGCGATGGCGCCGCTGGACGCGCTGCGCGCGGCGGGCGCGCACCTGGGACTGGCGAGCGGAGCGGATGCGGTGGAAAGCTGGCTGGCCGAGGCGACGGCCGGATGGCAGGCGCTGCTCGAACGGCTGCGCCGGAACGACTGAGACTGGCCGGCGGCCCGCTGCGCGCGGGCCTCGCCGGATGTGCTTGCCGGATGTGCTTGCCGGATGTGCTCGCCGGTTGTGTCAGACCGGCCGTGTCAGGCCAGATGCGGCTCGCGTGGGCGCAGCGCGCCCCGGCAGATCAGGACTTGCGCGGCACGCCGCCCAGCAGGGCCGCGAGCGGGCGCTTCGGCGCGGGACGGCCGCGGCCGAACGCGGCGGCATTGTTGTCCACCGCCTCGGGCTGCGCGGCGGCGCCGCCACTCGGCTCGTAGGGCCGCGAGAAGAACGGGTCGTCGGACGGACGGAACGCATTGCGCGAGCTGGCCGGGTCGTGCCGGCGCGGACGCGGCTCCCCGTCGTCGCCGTTGCGGGGGCGGCGCGCGTCGGTGCGGCTGTCGGTGCGGCCATCGGCACGCCCATCGGGACGGCCGCGGCGGCGCTCGCCTTCCTCGGAGCGGGCACGGGAGCCGGTGGGATCGAAACCGTCGAGCGTGCCGCGCGGGATGCTGCGCTTGAGCAGCTTCTCGATGTCCACCAGCAGGCGCTCGTCGCTGGGCACGTAGATCGACAGCGCGTCGCCGCTGGCGCCGGCGCGGCCGGTGCGGCCGATGCGGTGCACGTAGTCCTCGGCGCTGAACGGCAGGTCGAAGTTGATCACGCACGGCATGTCGGGGATGTCCAGGCCGCGCGCCGCCACGTCGGTGGCGACCAGCGCGTCGATGGTGCCCTGCTTGAAGCCTTCGAGCGTCTGCATGCGCTCGGTCTGGGTCTTGTCGCCGTGGATGGCGGCGGCGTTGATGCCTTCGCGCTCCAGGTGGCGGGCCAGCCGCGAGCAGCCGATCTTGCTGTTGACGAAGACGATGCACTGGCGCGACAGGCCTTCGCCGGCGCGCTTCTTCAGCAGATGCACCACGGCGGCCTGCTTGTAGCCGTCCTCGACCTGGAACACGGACTGGCGCACGTTCTCGTTGGCCGAGTTGCTGCGCGCCACTTCGATGGTGACCGGCTGGCGCAGGTAGCTCGACGCCAGGCGCTTGATCTCGGCGGAGAAGGTGGCCGAGAACAGCAGCGTCTGGCGCTGCGCCGGCAGCAGGTTGATGATGCGCTGCAGGTCGGGCAGGAAGCCCATGTCGAGCATGCGGTCGGCCTCGTCGAGCACCAGCATCTGCACCTGCGACAGGTTCACCGACTTCTGCTGCACGTGGTCGAGCAGGCGGCCCGGGGTGGCCACCAGGATTTCCACGCCGCGGCGCAGGGCCTCGGTCTGCGGGTTCATGTCGACGCCGCCGAACACCACCGTGCTGCGCAGGTCGGTGTGCTTGGCGTAGCGGGCCACGTTGTCGTAGACCTGGTCGGCCAGCTCGCGCGTGGGCGTCAGCATCAGCGCGCGCACCGGATGGCGCGCCGGCGACGCGCTGGCGCTCGACAGCGGCAGCAGGCGCTGGATGATCGGCAGCGCGAAGCCGGCGGTCTTGCCGGTGCCGGTCTGGGCCGCGCCCATCACGTCCTTGCCCAGCAGCACCACGGGAATCGCCTGCGCCTGGATCGGCGTGGGCTTGGTATAGCCCTGCTCGGTCAGCGCGCGCAGGATGCGCGCGTCGAGCCCGAAGCTGTCGAAGGTGATCTCTGGGGTGGTCTGGTCGGCTGAGGTGGTCTGGCCGGCGGTCTCGGTGGTCGTAGTCGTCATGGTTTCCGTGTCTTGCAATAGGCGAACCCGGCGCCAACGGACACGCGTCTTGAACCGAGCGGGGTAGATCTGCGCATGGATTCGGGGCCCGGCCGGACGACATCATCGCCGCCGCTTGCCGCGCTGCCAGTGCCTTTCGCGGGGGAATTCTCCCGCGAGATCAATAGCTCATGTAAATCAAAGACTTAGATTGTAGCACCAGAGCCCCTCGGATGGGTAGTGCGGGTGTGGCGTATCAGGCAGTCTAGGCAAGGCGGATTTCAGGCACGTGTCAGCGGGCCAGGCAGCCCGGCGCGGGCGCGGTACCGCGCGCGGCGCAGGCGATCGAAGCCGTGCCGCACGCTTATTGCGCGCGCTCCACCAGCGACGCGAGCACCGTCTGCAACGGCACCGTGCCCTTGCGCGTATCCGCCTCGGCGGCTTCGAAGCGGATCCAGCCGGCGTTGAAGCCGTCGAGCATCTGCATGCGCGGCAGGGGATTGTTCATGCCTTGCGCGCGGAACAGGGCTTCCCAGGTGTCGCGCGGCACCACCTGCGCCCGCACCTCGCGGCCCAGCACCGCCGCCAGCGCGGCGGCCTGCTCCAGCGGCGTGACGCGACGCGGGCCTTCCAGCTCCACCACGCGCGTGCCCTCCCAGGTCTGCTGCAGCAGCTCCGCCGCGACGCGGCCGACGTCGGCGGTCGCCACCATCGGCACCGGCCGGTCCAGCGGCTGCAGGAAGCTGGCCATCACGCCGCTCGCGCGCGCCGGCTCGATGTCCCACTGCGCGTTCTCCATGAACCAGCCCGCGCGCAGGAACGCCACCGGCACCGGCAGCGTGCCCAGCTCGCGCTCCATATGGGAAAGCTGCTGCAGCAGGTTGGGCTCGCTCGCCTGCGCGCCGATGGTCGACAGGCACACCACGCGCGGCGGGCGGGCGGCCAGCAGCGCTTCGCGCAGCGCCGCCACCACGCGGCGCGACTCCGACAAGTCCGGCGACGGATCGAACACCGGCGGCAGCAGCACGAACACGCCCTCGGCGCCGCTGAACGCGCCCCGCAGCGCCTGCGCGTCGCCCATGTCCGCCAGCGCCACCTCGCAGCCCTGCGCGGCCCACTCGGCACCCTTATGCTCCGAACGCACCACCGCGCGCACGTCCTTGCCCGCGGACAACAGCGCGCGCGCCAGCACGCCACCCACTTGTCCGGTAATCCCAGTCACAGCAAACATCGTCATCTCCGGTCGGTTGCGGCGCCTGCCGCGGTGACTGGATTGTGGTCGGCAGCGCGGGATTTCGCGATAACATGACCGTCACTTGATTGATGACTGCGGAGCATCGATGAGCTTCGACGAGCGCATCCTGGACGGCATCGGCGTGCTGCTGGCGGTGGTCGACAACGGCGGCTTCGCGCGCGCCTCCGAGACGCTGGACATGACGCAGTCCGGCGTCAGCCGCGCCATCGCGCGGCTCGAGGCGCGACTCGGCATCCGCCTGTTCGACCGCACCACGCGCGCCGTCACGCTGACCGACGACGGCCGCCGCTTCTACGAGGAAATGCTGCCGCTGCTGGCGCAGCTCGAAGAAACCACCGCCTCCGCGGCAAAGGGCGTGAGCGCCGTGCGCGGCCGGCTGCGCGTCAACATCGACCCGCTCTTCTCGCGGCTGGTGATCGCCCCGCGCCTGGGCGCGTTCGTCGAAGGCCATCCCGGCCTCACGCTCGACCTGGTCACGCGCGACAACCTCGGCGACATGATCGGCGACGGCTTCGACCTCGCCTTCCGCTTCGGCTTTCCGCGCGCCTCCACGCTGGTGGCGCGCAAGCTGCTCGACATCCCCGTGCTGACCGTGGCGGCGCCGTCCTACCTCAAGCGGCACGGTGCGCCCGCCACGCCGGCCGACCTCGAAAGCGGCGCCCATGCGTGCATCCACTTCCGCGACCCCGAGACCGGCCGGCCCTTCCAGTGGGAATTCCATCGCGGCGACGAGCGCATCCTGATCCAGGCCAAAGGCCGGCTGACCGTCAACGACGTCGGCACCATGCACAGCGTGTGCATGGCCGGGCACGGCATCGCGCAGATCCTCCAGCTCGGCGCCGAAAGCCTGCTGGCCGAAGGCCGGCTCGTGCCGGTGCTGGCCGACTGGCCCGACGAGCGCTTCCCGCTGTACGCGCTCTACCCGTCGCGGCACCACCTGCCGGCCAAGGTGCGGGCCTTCATCGACTTCGTGGCCTCATTGTGCGAGCGCTAGCGCGCTGCGCGCGCCAAGCGGCGGCGGCATAATCGACGTCCCGGCTTCCACCCCCGCCGCTCCAGAAGGACTAACCACGTGCCATTCATCCTCGCCGGCCTCGCCCTGATCGGCGCCCTCATCTACGGCGCGGTCCGCCTCTGCGCCACCGTGGCCGCCCTGTCCGGCCCGCTCGCCGGCGCCGCGGCCGTCGCCGCCGGCGCGGCGCTGCTGGCCGCGCTGGCCGCCGGCCTGCTGCGCCGCTACCGCGCCATCCACGGCAGGAAAATCGACGGCGAACGCATCGTGGCCGTGGCCGGATCGTGGGGCAGCCTGCGCATCGAAGCCGACAACAAGCGCGGCTACCTCGACCTCGGCGGCCAGCAGGCAAAATTCCTGTTCGCGGACATCGCCGGCGCCGCGGCAGCGGACAACGGCGGCACGTGGATGCTGGGCCTGGCGCTGGAGCACAATGCGCAAGCCCACTGGGACATACCGATGGCAAGCCGCAAGGAGGCGCTGCGCTGGGAGAAGATCATCGGGCTGGCGGCGACGCAGAGGTTGTAGGCGGGGGGCTCGCCGTGCTTGTCCAGTGTTTCCGATACCGTTCGCCCATATTGATGCATCGAAGCCCGCGCCAAGCGTATCGTCGGTTTCGATGCCAGCAATATACTGAAATTCGTTCGCGAAATTTATTGCTCCGAACTTCGTCACCCGCGAGCCGAGATCATTGATTCCTGATCGTACTGTTTTCCCTTGATGGCATAGACGACATCGCATCGGCAAGCCGTACCCATCTGTACAGTTCGGAGATTGAGGTAATTCGACTATTCCGTTCTGATGTACTTCAGGTTGTGCTTCGAGGAAAACCGAATTCGTTCCTCATTGCTATCGCAGCTCCCATTGAACAGCAAAGGGCCGTTTGTCTCCGATATTCCGATTAAGCGGATCAACCATCCACCCTCCGCATCAATCCTGTTTGCCTCAAAAAGCGGCGCCCTGTCTACGGAATCCGCCGCCACATAGCGCAAGAGGTGCATTGGCACGATCGCCTGGGAAATCGATTCCGCCGGACTGTAGATTGCCACGTAACTTCGGTCTGGTCTCAAACCTTCACGTGGAGTGACTATTGCGTAACGGCCGCATAAATAGTCGAACTGCACCGCGCCGATCAATTCATCGGCAATCGGAATCAATACCAGAAAAAGAAAAACCGCCCACTTGAACAGCATGCGCTCCCAGCGATATTTAAAAAAATGATTCGTCAGCTCATCGACCCGCTTCGAAAAAGATATCATCGCACTTGCGACGACCCAAGCTACAATAACGCTCAGAAAAATTAACCCCGTCAAGATCGCCCCCAATCGATTTATCCGGCAAGGCCAAAGCTGATCGTCAAGACACGGCCTGATCACTCGTCGTGATAGCCATGATACTGTGGCTGAGGTCTGAGGACTGCCCCGAGCTGACCACGGCAGATCCTATTCCGGCGCAGCTGGTGAATTCCAGCGCCACGCGAGGAAACATCGCCAGATCGCCCCGTGCCAGATAGCGGCGGCAGTACGTATCGAGGCGCCGACGTATCGAGACAGCTGGCCAAATACGACGACCCCGCGCCTGCTTGCCCTTGCCGGCCTGAAGCGGTGCATAGCAGGGCATCCGACATTCGCGCTATGCCTGCCGGGATGCCGGCCTCGCCGCCGTGGCATGGCGCTCCGGCGCCGGAGATGGTGGATCGGAACGCATGACCGAGGCCGCAGGATCCCAATGCGCTCCTGGCACCGATGCGATCAACATGCGCGTGTATGCATGGGAAGGCGCGTGGAAAATGCGATTCCGCGTGCCATACTCCACCACGATGCCGTCCTTCATCACGGCAACGTGGTCGCACAATTGCGCGGCTACGCGCAGATCGTGCGTGATGAAAATCATCGACAAGCCAAGCTCGGCTTTCAGGCGGCCGAGCAATTTCAGCACCTGCGCCTGGACCGAGACATCCAGTGCCGATACGGGTTCGTCCGCAACCAGCACCTTCGGGTCCAGCGCCAGCGCCCGGGCCAGCCCGATCCGCTGGCGCTGCCCGCCGGAAAATTCGTGAGGAAAGCGAATGATCGCATCCGGATCCAGGCCCACCAGCAAGAACAGCTCCCGGGCGCGGCGATAGGCCTCGTCGCGGGGAACCCCCTGGGCGATGGGACCCTGCGTGACGATGTCGCCGACCCGCCGGCGTGGATTCAGCGAGCCAAAAGGATCCTGGAACACCATCTGCAGATGCAGGGCCAGCTTCCTCGCGCGAGGGCCATCCAGGCGTCCGGCCAGGTTGACGCCGCCGTACAGGGCCTCGCCGGCATCGGGCGCCACCAGCCGCATGATCGTGCGTGCCAGCGTGGATTTTCCCGATCCGCTCTCGCCCACGATGCCCAACGTCTCGCCCGCAGCAAGATCCAGCGACACATCCCGCAGGGCTGTCGTGGCGCCTTGGGCGTGGCGCAACCAGTTGCGCGAACGGTAGGTTTTCGTGAGTCCCCGCATCGACAGCACCGCAGACCTGCCCTGTGCGGGCGGATCCGACAGTGATGCCTCCTGAACGGGGAGAGAGAGCACAGGCACCGCCGCGATCAGCGAACGCGTATAGGGATGCCGAGGTCTGTCGAGCACCTCGCGGGCCGATCCCGATTCGACGATTTCACCATGCCGCATGACGGCGACCCGATCCGCGATCTCGGCCACGACCCCGAAGTCGTGCGTAATGAACAGCACGGCCGTGCCCTTGCGCCGCTGCAGTTCCCGGATCAGGCTCAGGATCTGCGCCTGCGTGGTGACGTCGAGCGCGGTGGTGGGTTCGTCGGCGATCAGCAAAGCCGGCTCCAGCGCCAGCGCCATGGCGATCATCGCCCGCTGGCGCTGGCCCCCGGACAATTCATGCGGCAGCCGCTTCGCCGCCGCGGCCGGCAATGGAATCTGCACGGCGTCCAGCAACTCCCAGACCTTGCGCCGGATCACGCTGCCGGACAAGCTGGTGTGGGTGCGGAACACTTCGGCAATCTGGTCGCCGATGCTCCTGAGCGGATTCAGCGCGGTCATGGGCTCCTGGAAGATCATGCCGATGCGCCTGCCGCGCCAACGTCGCATTTCCGATTCCGGCAGCGCGATCAGGTCCTGGCCGCCCTCCCAGAGCGCGCGCCCCGACGCCGCGCGCACGCCATCCGGCAGCAGGCCGAGCAACGCGCTGGCGCTCATCGATTTTCCGGAACCACTCTCGCCCACCATGCAAAGGATCTCGCCCGCATCAAGCGAAAAAGACACATTGCGAAGCGCGTGGGCGCGATCGGCGCCCGGCGGCAATGCGATCGTCAGGTCCTGGACGTCAAGAAGCCTAGTCATGGGAATCGAAGTCGCCTCGCTGTTCAAAGACGTTGCCCGCCGCTGGCATCGATCTTCTGCCCCGTCACCCAGCGGCCTTCCGCGCTGGCGAGGAACGCCACGATATCGGCGATGTCCTGCGGTTGCCCGACGCGTCCGAGGGCCACGGTCCTGGCGATCGCCTCGCTCGCAACCGGATCGCTCGCCCGCTTGTTCAGGTCGGTGGCGGTCGCGCCGGGCAGGACGGCATTCACGGTGATGCCGCGCGCGCCAAGCTCGCTGGCGAGCAGCAGCGTGAGCGCTTCGAGCCCGGCCTTGGCCGGCGCGTAGACGCTCATCTCGGGGTAGGCGGCGCGGGTCCCGATCGAGGAAATGTTGATGATGCGCCCGCCGTCGCGCAACCACGGCAAGGCTTGCTGGATCAGGAAAAACGGCGTCTTGAGGTTGACCTGCATGACGCGGTCGTAGTCCGCGGCGGTCACCTCCCCGATCCTGGCGCGCAGCCCCACCCCCGCGTTGTTGACCAGAATGTCGAACGATGCCTCGCCCGTGCGTTGGCAAAGCGTCTGCCGCAGCGCGGCGACCAGCCCAGCCGCGGCATCGGCGTCGCCGAGGTCCGCCTGCAATGCAAAGGCCTGTCCACCGGCTTCCTCGATGCGGGCGACCACGTCCTCGGCCTGCGCGATGGCGCGATGGTAGTGCACGGCGACGGTGGCGCCGCGATGCCCCAGCGCCAGTGCAATGGCGCGCCCTATCCCCCGGCTCGCACCTGTCACCAATGCGACCTTGCGATGCAGGTCCTGCGATGCGGCAGCGACATGGCTCATCGTGCGACACCTCCCGCGATGGCGGCATCCGCACTCCAGCCCTGCGTTGCCTCCAGGGCGCTGGCGCGCGCCAGCAATGCATGCCGATCCACCTTGTTGGTGCCGGCCCAGGGCAGTTCGGCCAGGAACTCGATGCGCCGCGGATGCTGGTAAGCCGGGCCGTGCCTCAATGCGTGCTGCTTGAGGGCCGCCACGGTGAGATCGCTGCCGGGCTGAAGTACCACGAAGGCAACCGGCACCGCTGCCCGCTCCTCGTCGGGCAGCGGCACCACGCTGGCCTGCCGCACCGCGGGGTGCGATTCGAGCAGTTTCTCGACCTCGACCGGATAGATGTTCTCGCCGGCACAGACGAACATGTCGTCCGCCCGCCCGACGAAATGGAAAAAGCCATTCTCGTCGCGCCGCATCACGTCGCCGCTGTAATACCAGCCATCCGCGAGCACGCTGGCGGATTTCTCCGGCAGCCGGTGATAGCCATGCATGACGGCGGGATTGCGCATGACGAGCACGCCGTGGTCGTCGTCCGGCCCGTCGACCAGCCGCACGGCATCCAGCGACAGCGGATAACCGAGCGCCAGCGGCGGCGTGGGCAGCCCGTCCGGATGCGGGCCGAAGATGCTCGGGCCCGCCTCCGTCGTGCCGTAGCCGTGGGTGATACGCGCTTGCGGAAACGCCGCCTCGATGCGCGCGAGCAGGCCCGCGCTCATCGGCGCCGAGCCGAGCATCACGCGCTTGAGCGCCGAGAAATCGCGCCCCGCCAGCCGGCCCGGATCCTTTATCAGGCGCGCGAACATCGTCGGCACCGCGGTCAGCACGGAAATGCGATGGCGCTCGAGCGCATCGATGTATGTCTCGACGTCGAACGACGGCAGGATGATCAGCAGGCTGTTGGTCGAGAACGCGCGCTTGGCCATGAACAGGCCGTTCATGTGAAACAGCGGCTGCGCGAGCAGATAGCGCTCCGCCTCCGGGCCGGCCGGCTTGGCATAGGTCGCGCCCAGCGCCCACAGCTGGCCTGCGTGCGTCAGCGGCACGCCCTTGGGGCGTCCGGTCGAACCGGAGGTGTACAGCATCTGGGCGACGGCCCCGGCATCCGGCACCACCGCGGCAAGGTCCGCGGGCCGGACCACGGCGGCGAAGCCGCTCGGGCCGCCGTCGTCGAAGTCGATTACCGGCACGCGCGCCGCGAGGCTGTCATGACGCTGCCGGTCGACAAAGGCCAGGACCACGTCGGCGTCGTCGAGCACGAAGTCGAGCACCTCCGCCGACTGCTTGATATTGACCGGCACGGCCACCAGACCGGCGCGCATGATGCCGAAGTAGGCAATCAGGTATTCGGCGCGGTTCAGCGACGCAATGGCGACATGCGCGCCGGGAGGGAAACCGCGCGCGCGCAGCGCCGCGGCGACGCCGTTCGCCAGCCGGTCGACCTCCTCATGCGAATACGATCGGGGGTGCGCGGCGTCGCGCAGGTCGACGATAGCGGCCGAGGTCAGATCGAGAGAGCGGTCGATCAGGTCGCCGAGATTGGTCCATTGCCGTGTCATGGGATGTGGATGAATGAGGTTAGCGCCGGCGGAACGCCGGATTGAGCGCGTCGTTGAGACCGTCGCCGATGAGGTTCAGCGCGAGTACCGCCAGCATGATGGCGAGGCCCGGCACCGCGCAGATGTACCAGGAGGTGCGGATCAAGGTGCGGCCCTCGCCGATGAGGCGCCCCCAGCTGGCGACATTGGGATCGCCCAGGCCGAGGAAGGACACCACCGACTCGTAGAGGATCGCGCCCGCGACGACCAGCGAGCCCATCACCAGCACGGGCGGCAGAGCATTGGGCAGGATCTCGCCGAAGGCGATGCGCCAAGGCCCAAGGCCGGTCGTGCGGCACGCCCGCACGAACTCGCGGCCCTTGAAGGACAGGAACTGGCCACGCGTCAGGCGCGCGATTCCCGGCCAGGACACCAGCGCCACGGCAATGGTCGTGTTCTCGATATGGGGCCCGAGTATCGACACCACCGTCAGCACGAAAACCACATTGGGGATGATCTGGAACAGCTCGGTGACGCGCATCAGTATCTCGTCGATCCAGCCGCCGAACCAGGCTGCCGCGGCGCCCACCAACACCCCGAGCACGGTCGCCGCCAGGCTGGCGGCGACGGCTACCAGCAGCGTGGCGCGGGCGCCATGCACGAGCATGGCTGCCATGTCGCGGCCAAGCGAGTCGGTGCCGAGCGGGAACAGCCGCGATTCGAACGGCCATAGTTCGGGCGCCCCCACGATGCGCAGCGGCTTGGCCGGGTACCACAGGCCCGCGCACAGCGCCGCCGCCACGATGGCGAGAAGGATGATCGCGCCCAGCATCGCGCCGCGATTGCGCGCGAACTGGCGCCATGCGCCGCTGCCGGCAATGCGGCCGGTGTCCGCCGGCGCCAGCGGGGAACCGGCGGCCGTCATCGGATCTCCTTCGCCATGCGTGGATCGAGCCGCGTGTAGAGGATGTCGACAACGACGTTGGCGACCACCACGAACACGGAACACAGCAACAGCATGCCCAGCACCACCGGATAATTCCGGCTCATGACGCCGTCGAACAGCACGCCGCCGATCCCGGGCCAGCTGAACACCGCTTCGACGACGATGCTGCCGCCGAGCAACGCGCCGATCTGCAGGCCAAGCAAGGTCACCACCGGCAGGATGGCGTTGCCCACCATGTGCCCGACGATCACGCGGGCGCGCGTCAGGCCCTTCGCGTAGGCCGTGCGCACGAAGTCGTTGCGATGCACTTCCAGCATCGACGCGCGCATCACCCGCGCATAGGTGGCGGCGTAGAAAAGACCCAGCGTGACGGCGGGCAGCACCAGGTGGCGCAGGATGTCCAGCGCGGTGCCGAGCGGGCCGAGGTCGGCGCCGATCGTCGTCATGCCGCCCACCGGAAACCAGCCGAGCCTCACCGAGAACAGCACGATCAGCATGATGCCGAGCCAGAAGCTGGGCGCGGCGAAACACACCACCGCGGCGACCGAGACCAGCGTGTCCCACCACGTATTGACCTTGACCGCCGCGACGATGCCCGCCGTCACGCCCACCAGCACCGCAATCGCGATGCTGCTGAGCATCAGAATCAGCGTGGCGGGCAGGTGCGCCGCGATCACGTCGAACACCGGGAGATTGTGGCGGTACGAGTAGCCGAGGTCCAGGTGCGCGACGGCGCCGATATAGTGCAGCAGTTGCTGCCACACCGGCTTGTCCATGCCGTAGGTGACGCGCAGCCGTTCGATCAGGGCGGGGTCCGTGACCTGCTGCTCGGCGGTCATCACGTCCAGGAAGCTGCCTGGCACCAGCTGAATCAGGACAAAATTGAGCACCACCACGCCGAGCACCAGCGGCACGGCCTGCAGCAGGCGGCGCAACAGCAGACGCGCTACCATGTTTGCCCCACCCTCATTGGGCCAGCCACACGTCGTTCAGGGATTCGCCCTGGACATTGGCGCCGGTGGAAAAATCGCGCACCTTCGTACCCGCCAGCGTGAACGACTCGATCTCGACCAGCGGCACGATCGGCACGTCGGTCGACGCCAGCCGCGCGAACTCGTGCGCGAGCTTCTTGCGCAGTTCCGGATTGGTTTCGATGCTGAGCTTTTCGACCAGCGCATCCATGGCCGGGTTCGAGTAGCCGGTGGCGTTGCGGAAGGCGGCGCCCTTGACGATGCCGTCGCTGGTGAAGAACTGCGTGACGACCGGCACCAGTTCCAGCGGCGCGGTGAAATTCGACACGGCGATATCGTAGTCGTAGTCGCCGTATATCCGCTTCAGTGCCGTGGCGCGGTCGACGGAGTCCAGGCGAACGGCAATGCCGACGTCTTCCAGGGCCTGCTTCAGGTATTGGCCAAGCTTGGCGTTTTCCTCGAACCATGCCGCCGCCAGCAGATTGATCGTGAAACGGCTGCCGTTCTTGCGAGGCAGTCCGGCGGCGTCGAGCAGCGCCTCCGCCTTCTTCGGATCGAACGGATACTTCGGCACATCGTCGGTGAAAAAGATCGGGTTGCTGCGGAAGATCGGAGACACCGCCGGTTTGCCGCGGCCGAAGTAGATTGTGTCGACGATGAACTTGCGGTCGATGGCGTGCAGGATCGCCTGCCGCACTTCACGGCGCTTGACGATCTCGCGGCGCTGGTTGAACTCGGCGGTGACCGTCCATGCCGAGTTCTCGTAGCCCTTGGTATCGGCGACGACCTTGCCGGTCTTGAGCAGCCGCGCGACGTCGCGCGCGGGCACCGGATTCGAGTAGGCAAGGCCGAGCTCGCCCGTTTCCAACGCCGCCGCGCGCGACGCGGGGTCGCCCCACCAGCGCACGATCAGCTTGTCCAGGTAGGGCTCGCCACGGTTCCAGTACTGTTCGTTGCGCTTGTACTCGACATGGCTGCCGCGCACCCATTGCCCGTACTTCCAGGGCCCGGTACCCACCGGCGCGTTGTTGAGCGGATTGGTGATGAGGTCGCGTCCCGCGTACAGGTGCCTGGGCACCACCAACTGGTACTGGCCGGCCAGCACGGACTTGAGGAAGAACTCGGGCACCGGCTTGCTGAAGATCAGCTTCACGGTGTAGGCATCGGGTGCCTCCACCGTTTGCAGCGCCTTCAGGGCGATGCCGGCCGAAATCGGCTTCCAGTGTTCCTGCACGTTGTACACCACGTCGGCCGAAGTAAACGGCTTGCCGTCGTGCCAGTTCACGCCCTGGCGCAGTTTGATGGTGTAGGTCTTGAAGTCGGCCGAGGCATTTACCTCGGTCGCCAGCACCGGCTGGAACGACAATTGGCTGTCGATCTTGAGCAGGCGCTCGAGAATCTTGGTGGAGGTCTGGAACGGGCTCGACCCGCCGCCACCCGGCACGAACAGGGCTTGCGGCTCCAGGCCGCCCCAACTGGCCACCAGGGTGCCGCCGCGCCGGGCCTGCGCCGCCCATGCGGCCGTGGGCATGCCCAGTCCGACCAGCATCGTGCCGGCCGTATTGGTAAGAAACGAACGTCGGGACAGGCCCGTGATCTTGCTCATGGAACACTCCGAATCATGCATGCGTTGCGGTGCCGCTACCGGGCGGCCGGCAATGTTGAATAGCTGGCGCGTCCGATCGCGAGAAGGACGCCCTCCCCGTTGAGCAGCTCGACGTCGGCCACGCCGACGCTGCGGCCATGACGCCGGACGGTGGCCACCGCGACCAGATCGGTCTGGATTGCCGGACGCAGGTAGTCGACGCGAAAGTTGATGGTGGGCAGGCCGCGGCCGGCGAGCATGCCGACGGCGAAGTCGCCCACCGTATCGATGATCGCGGCGAGCGGTCCGCCATGCCATTGGCCGGTGCCGGCGCCGCGCTCGAACCCGGGCTGGAAAGGCACGCTCACCGTGAGCGTCTGCGCCGCATGGTCGACGCGGGTCACCGTCATCCCCAGCGAGGCGATGAACGGCGAATCGTCAAAGGCGCGCTGGATCTGCGCTTGCGTGAGAAGCGTGCTCATGCGCCCACCAGGACCTTGCCTGTCACCTGGCGATTCTCCAGCGAGGCGAGCGCCTGGGCACCCGCTGCGAGCGGCCATTTGCGGTCGATCAGGACACGCAGGCGCTTGCGCTGGACGAGGTCGAGCAGTTCGTGCAGGTCTTCGCGCTCCCAGCCGTTGGAGCCGCGGATCTGCAGCTCGAAGGTCCAGATATAGCGGATGTCTTCCTTGGGATCGAAGCCGGCCGTCGCGCCGCACGTCAGCAGGCGCCCGCCGAGGCGCAAGGCGCGCAGCGACCTGACCCAGGTATCGCCGCCGGTGAAGTTCACCACCACGTCCACGCCGCCCCGGTTGGCGGCGCCGCGGCGGCGGGCGGGCTTGCCGAACTTCTGCTGGATCGCGGTGAGGAAGTCCTCCTCCGTATAGAGGATGACGTGGTCGGCGCCGAGTTCGCGCAGGCGTTCGGCTTTCTCCACCGAACCGGCGCAGGCAATGACCTCCGCTCCCGCGAGCTTGGCAAGCTGCACGGCGCAGACCCCCACGCCGCCGCTGGCGCCGAGGATCAGCACCCGTTCGCCCGGGGCCACCTGCCCCACGCGATTCATCATGCGCAGCGCCGTGCCGTAGGCCACCGGCAGCGCCGCGGCTTCGTCGTAGCTCACGCCTTCCGGCAGGCGGATCAACTGGTGCTCCGGCACGCGGCATAGCTCCGCCAGCCCGCCGTGGATGGTTTCGCCGACCAGCCCGCCGTTTACCCGGTCGATGGGATCGACCAGCACGCGATCTCCCGGTTGCCAGTCCGTCACGCCGGGCCCGACCGATGCGATCTCGCCCGCCACGTCCAGGCCGATGATGACGGGAAATGGCAGATTGATGCCGGGCATGCCGCGGCGAGTAAACACGTCGTGATAGTTGAGCGAGGACGCCCCGACGCGCAGCACCACTTCGCCGGGGCCTGCAACCGGGTCGGGGAATTCGGTTTCGAGCCGCAGCTTGTCGTTGCCGCCATGCTCGCGCAGTACGATGGCTTTCATAGGATGGGGATGAGAAGGAAAGAGGGAAACCGGGCTCGCCGCCCTGCCGCCTGGCGATCGGCCTATTGCCAGCCGGCGAGCCCGTCCAGCGCCTGCGCCGTGATCTGCAGGCCGTGGCGGACGACGCTGCGGCGCCACACCGCGGAGTACGGCACGAACGCGTCGCGCAGGTCGTCGCGCAACAGCGCGTCGCGCTGCGCATCGGGCGCGAGCGGCGCCTTGAAGCGCAACCACTGATCCAGCCGCGTGGACAGCGACGTATTCGGTCCGCGCGTGCCGAACTCCACCACCGCGCCTACCATCGGCCGACCGCCCAGGAAGCGCTCGACGCCGTTGAAGACGAGTCCCTGGTAGTTCGGACGCGCGAGGCCATGGGGCCGTTGGCGCAAGATCCGGTCCCCGCCCCACCAGCGCGCGGCTTCCCGCTGCAAGGCACTGCCTTCCTCGTTGAAGCAGAGGAAAAACGGTTCGGCATAGTCGCCGATGCCCGTATGCCAGTCGATGAAACCAACGCGTTCCGCCTGCGCCAGCTGGGCATCGACGATCTGCTGCAGCACGCGGTTGGACCATTCCCGCCCGCTGCCGCCATACACCAGGCCCTCGGGGTGGGTGTACTGGCCGCTTGCCAGCACGTTGAACAGCGCGTCGGCGCCGTGCCTGTCCCGGAATGCCTCGGTGGCAAGGACGGCGTCGGCGAGAGCATCGCGGTCCCATTGCCCCGGAATCAGCCGCTCGTGCAGCTCGGCATAGTCGGCATTGCCGGGATAGGGCGCATCGTGGTCGACGAAGTTGCGGTTCAGGTCCACGTTGTTCTCCGTGGTCCGGGTCGCGTGGGCAAAGCCGTATGGGTTCAGCCCGTGGATCAGCGTCACCGCGACGCCGGCCGGCAGCTGCCGCGCCGCCGTCGCCAGCCAGGCCACCTGCACCGCCGACCCGGCGGCGCCTTCAAGACCGTGCGTGCCGCTGATCGCCAATAGCTGGCGAGGCGCGCTCGCCGCCCCTATGCGGGCCACGTCGATGCTCAACACCTCGCCGCCGGGGCCTCTGGCGGTCGGGTGCGCATGGGTGGTCTGCTCGGCTTCCGCACGGGACGCCGCCTCGCGGAAGCGTTCGCGAGCCGCCACGTAGCCGGTGGCGAAATAGTGCCAGTAGTCGAGCTCCGTGCTCATCGCGCGGCCTTTTCCACGAACTGCAAGGCGACGCCGAACGCGTCCCCGGCCAGCACGCGCACGGAGCCATCGGCAAGCGTGGCCGACGGCACGCCATTCTCCGCCAGCGTGGCGCGCAGCCGCGCGAGCGAACTGGTCTGCAGGATCAGCGCCACATTGCGTTCGCTGCCGTCGTCGGTCGTGGCGACCGGGCCGAAGCGCCGCTCGGCCTGCGCCGGCGTCACGAACTCCACGCGCGCCCGGCCCGCCTGGAAGACGCGGCCACCGGCTTCGGCAGCCGATACCGCCTTGCGGTCGAACAGCGTTTCGTAGAGCGCGACGGTCTGCTCCGGCGACGCCGAGGCAATCACGAAACCGACGATGTCGGTGACCCCGTTGGGATGCGCGCGCCATTCATCGCGCCAGACCAGTTCAGGGGTGAAGTGGTGGCAGAAGAAGGTACGGCCGTTGCGCACGAGTTCCACGCCAAGGCGCACGGTGCGAAAGCGCGCTTCCCGCACCGCATCGGGAAGGTTGACCGGCCGGCCGAACTCGGCCGGCGGCTCGACCGCGAGGCCTCCGGCGCGGATCGCGTCATACAGTCCCAGCGAGTCGGTGGTCTTGAACACGAGACCCGTGAGACCCAGCGGCGCTTCGACTACCTCTGGACGCTGGATCGTCTTGCCGGTCTCGTAGCCAAGCAGTTCGAGGTAGTTCTCGCCAAAGATGGCGAGGTGATTGCTGCTGCCGAGCGAATGGTGCCCACGCTCGGTCGGCGCAAAGCCGAGCTTGCGATAGATGGCCAGCGCGTCGTCGAGCTGCTCCTTGACGTTGATGACGACATGATCGAGCACGGGAGCGGGAATCTTGCTCATTGCGCGCTCCACGCCAATGGGGAAAAGAACACAGGACGATGCGACACGGCGGCTCCAGGACGGCGGGCAGAATTTCGAATGCTACGAGCCCCGGCTGTTCTGGCGAACTGACCATTTTCTCTATGTTTATCAAGCCGGCGCGGCACTTGGGCCGCCTAGCTGACCTGCCTAGCTGAGCCGCCCAGCCGGCGCGCGGCCAATGCGTAGTGGGCGGCCCAGACCACGCGGCGAACAGATGTGCTTTTGACAAAAACTTCGTTGGCCACCCCTGTCGGCGGAACTAAGCTTTGCTGCTCACCGTGGGCGCCGCAGTGCCAATCTGTAAGCCGCTCACAAGTCAGGGAGCTGCACGCCAATGACCGCAATGACCGGAATGACTGATCTGCCAGCGAGGCCCGCTCGCGTCGCCATGCCCGCGTCGCGGGACGACACCGATGCGGGCAGCCAGGGCCTGGCCGCGTACACCAGCATCCGGCGCGATATCTTGTCGTGCCGCCTGATGCCGGGCGCCACGGTGACCGAAGCGGAGCTGATGGCTGCCTATGGGTTCGGCAAGAACAGTTGCCGGATCGCATTGACGCGCCTGGCCCACGAGCGCCTGGTGCGATCCCGCCCGCGCAAGGGCTACCAGATCGCACCGATCACGGTGAAGGATGTGGAGGAGGTCTTCGCGCTGCGCGTGCAACTGGAGCCGATGGCCGCCCGGCTGGCGACCCGCCGCGTCGACACCCGCCTGCTGCACCGCCTGGAGGCGGCCTGCCGGGTGGAGCACGTGGGGCCGCTGCCGGACCGCATCGATGTCTTCATGGATGCCAACAAGCAGTTTCATCTCGCCATCGCCACGGCGACGGGCAACGAGCGGCTGCTGCGCACGCTGTCCGGACTGATGGATGAAATGTCCCGGCTGGTTGCGCTCGGGTTCAACGTGCAGCGCGTCAAGCCTGAAATCAAGCATGACCACAACGCCATGATCAAGGCCTTCGAGGACCACGACGAAAAGGCCGCGGAGACGATTGCGCGCCGCCATATCGAGACGTTCCGCGCGCAAACGCTGGAGAAGGTCTACGCCAGCCTGTCGCAGGCGGGCACCTACCTGCCTCTGCTGGCGGTGAGGGATGGCAAATGATCGCCGTGCCCGAAACATTGCCCGATGCCCTGCTGCGTGCCGGCCCGGCACCGGCCCTCGAAACCGCGGGCGTCGCCAAGCGCTTCGGCGCCGTCACCGTGCTGGAGAGCATCGACCTCACCGTGCGCACCGGGGAAGTGCTGGCGCTGGTCGGTCCTTCGGGCTGCGGCAAGAGCACGCTCCTCAACATCCTGTCGGGCCTGCTCGCGCCGGACGCGGGGCGCTTCACGGTCGGTGGCGTGCCGGCCGCGCAGATCGCCGACTGGCGCCGTATCGCCTACATGTTCCAGGAAGACCGCCTGCTGCCGTGGCGAAGCGTGCGCGACAACGTCGCCTTCGGCCTGGAAGGCACGAATCTGTCCCGCGCCGCGCGCCATGCGCGCGCCCGCGAGATGCTGCGCCTGGTCGGCCTCGAATCGCATGCCGGCGCATGGCCGCACGAACTGTCGGGCGGCATGCGCAGCCGGGTGGCCCTGGCCCGCAGCCTGGCGGCGGAGCCGTCGGTGCTGTTGATGGACGAGCCCTTCTCCAAGCTCGATCCGCAAACGCGCTCGCAGATGCATGACGAACTCCTGCGCATCCAGGCAGGCAGCGGCATGACGGTCGTGTTCGTGACCCACGACATGGAGGAAGCCGTCGTCCTGGCCGACCGGGTGGTGCGGCTCGCGGCGTGGCCGGGGCGCGTGATCGACGTGATTGCGCTGGACCGCCTGGCCCGGCCGCGCGTGCCGACCTCCCCCGCGGTTGCCGAGCAGATCCGCGTACTGCGGTCCAGGCCCTGAAGGAGAAAGACTACGATGCCCAGGAGATTCACGACCCTGTTGGCCCAGCGCCTGCTGCTTGCCGGCGTCATCCTGCTGGCCTGGTGGATCGGCGCGGCGCGCCTGCCGTCGTTCGTCCTGCCCGGCCCCGGAAAGGTGGCCCTGGCGCTGGTATCGCTATGGCACAGCGATACCTTCGCGCAGGACGTGGCGGCCACTTGCCAGCGCGTGATGCTGGGTTTTGCCATCGCCACCGTCATCGGCACGCTGCTGGGACTCGCGCTGGGCGCCAGCCGCGTGCTCGCCCGATTCTTCGAGCCGCTGCTGACGCTGTTTAATACCGTTTCCTCCGCCATCTGGGCGATCTTCGCCATCATCTGGTTCGGCATTTCCGACGCAACCACGATCTTCGTGGTCTTCATGACCGCCATGCCGCTGATCCTGACCAACGTCTGGCAAGGCGCGCAGACCGTGGACATGCAGTACGTGGACCTGGCGCGCAGCTTCCGGATGTCGCGCACCCGGATATTGCTGAAGATCTACGGCCCGACCATCCTGCCGCACTTCTTCGCCGGTGCCCGGCTGGCCTTCGGCTTCGGCTGGCGGGTGTCGCTGGTGGCCGAGACCATCGGCGCGTCCAGTGGCATCGGCTACCGGCTGCGCCAGGCCGCCGACCTGGTGCAGACCGACCAGGTCTTCGCCTGGACCGTCCTGCTCGTCGCCCTGATGCTGCTGCTCGAAGGCGGCGCGCTCAAACCCCTGGAGCGGTGGCTGTTCCGATGGAAGTTTCCGTCGCGTCCGGCGCCCGCCCTGACACCATTTCCCGTCCCACAAGGATAACCATCGTGCGCAAGCTCTTCGCCGCGGCCCTGGCCGCCACCTCAATGATCGCCGCGTCCGCCATCACGGCTGGCCCGGCTCGCGCCGCGGATACCGTGCGCATCGGCTACTGGACCAGCGGCGTCAGCCTGGGCTACGGCTCGGTGCTGGAATCGAAGGACTTCCTCGCCAAGCGCGGCATCAACGCCAAGTTCGTGCATTTCCCGGACGTCAACGCGCCGCTGCGCGCGCTGGCCTCCGGCTCGATCGACCTGGCCTTCGGGGCGCCGGTGGCCGGCGTGTTCGGCACCGCCGCCTCGGGCGTGCCGATTCGCATTTTCGCCGCGACCCAGCCAGCGGACGTGCAGTTCGTGGTGCCCAAGGACTCGCCGATCCGCACGCTCGCGGAGCTCAAGGGCAAGAAGATCGGCATGTCGCCCGCGGGGTCCTCGGTGGCCGTGATCGCGGGGGCCATACTCGCCGGCAACTACCAGATCAAGAGTTCGGATTTCTCGCTGGTGGGCGGCAACGAATCGCGCCTCGCCCAGTTCCTGGCGCAAAAGCAGGTGGATGGCGCCGCGCTGCGCTCGGTCACCGTGGCCCAGCTGGGCGACGAACTGCCGGTGCGCCGACTGAGCAGCTTCGCCGAGGAATGGAAAAAGCTGACCCGCTCCGATGCGGTGCCCTATATCGGCGTTGGCGCGGTGCGCGCCGAATTGGTGGAGAAGCAGCCGGAGGTGGTCGCCCGCGTCATCGCCAGCCTGCGCGACACGCTAGCGTGGGGCAACACGCACCGCGAAGAGGTCGTGCAGATCCTGCGGAAGAAAGCCAACCTGCCGGAAGACGACGCCAGGACCTATGTCAGCCTGTGGAACGAGATGAATCGCGTGGCGTTCGAGCCGGCGGACATCGCCACGCTCAAGCGCCAGCATGCCGTGTTCACCGAGTCGGGGCTGGTCAAGGGCGACATCACGGACGAACTCTTCGCCACCAGGCCCTACCAGTTGGCCAACGGGCTCAAGTAAGCGGACGCGGCGCAGCGCGGACGAGACACACAACGCAAGAACACACGACACCAAGAGAAAGGAAACATCGCGTGAGTCAGACAATGCAAGCCCTTGTGCTGGAGGCACACGGCACTCTGGAACAACTGCAACTGGTGCATGACAAGGCTGTGCCTCAGGCCGGCCCGGGCCACGTCGTCATCCGGGTAGGCGCATCGTCGTTCAATTACCACGACGTCTTCACCGTCCAGGGCATGCCGGGCATCAAGGTCCCTCTGCCCGTGGTGATCGGTCTCGACCTCGCCGGCACCATCACCGAGGTCGGCGACGGCGTGGCCGGCTGGAAGGCCGGCGACCGCGTCCTGGTCAACCCGTTGAAGCCGGGCGTCGGCCTGATGGGGGAAATGGTGGACGGCGGCATGGCCCAGTACGCCCGCGTGGACGCGGCGCAGCTGATCGCCCTGCCGGATGCGGTGACGTTTGCCCAGGCGGCCGCCTTGCCGGTGGCCTACGGCACCGCCCATCGCATGCTGTTCACGCACCGGACCGTGAAGGCCGGCGACAAGGTGCTGGTGCTGGGCGCCAGCGGCGGCGTCGGCACAGCGACGGTGTTGCTGGCCAAGTTGCTGGGCGCCGAGGTCATCGCCGCGGCTGGCAGCGACGAGAAGGCGCAGCGCCTGCTGGAGCTGGGCGCCGACCATGTCATCAACTACCGCGAGACCGACTTTGCCAAATGGGTGATCGCCAGGTACGGCAAGCCGCAGCGCCGCACCCACGAAGGCGGCGTGGACGTGGTGGTGAACTTCACCGGTGGCGATACCTGGCTGCCTTCGGTCAAGAGCCTCAAGCGAGGCGGCACCCTGCTGGTCTGCGGCGCCACCGCGGGTCACGACCCGAAGGAAGACCTGCGCTATGTGTGGAGCTTCGAGTTGAACATCAAGGGCTCCAACAGCTTCTACGAGGCTGACCTGAAAGCGCTGCTGGAACTGGTCGCCGCGGGACGCCTCGACCCGGTGATCGATCGCGTGCTGCCGCTCGCGCAGGCCGCGGCAGGACTAGCTCTGATCCGCGACCGCGCCGTGCTGGGCAAAGTGGTGGTAGCACCCTGAACCGCCAACGCGCCGTCAAGGCGATGCGCCTGCCCTCCTGAATGCCAAGAAAATCATCATGAACGACACCGTTTCCCCGGCGCTGCCCAGCGCCGAAGCCATCCAGGCCAAGCTGCTGCGCGGCCCCTATCATCAATGGCTGGGCCTGCAGGTCCTCTCCGTCGGCCACGGCGAAATCACGCTGAGCGCAAAGTTCCGCGACGAGTGGGTGGTCAATCCCGATCTGGGCTACATCCACGGCGGCATTCTTGCCGCGCTGGTGGACCTGGCTGCCGACTGGGCCCTGGTATCGCATACCGGCAAGGGCGTGCCCACCATCGACTTGCGCGTGGACTACCACCGTGCCGCACGCGGCGACCTCAAGGTGGTAGGGAAAGTCATCAAAAACGGCCGGCAGGTCTGCGTGGCGGAAGCCAGCGTCTTCGACACCAACGGCGAACTGGTTGCCAGCGGCCGGGGCGTCTATGCCACGCCCGCACCCGCGGCACGTACCGGCGATGCCTGATGGCGGCGCCAATGGACATCCCTCGCGCAAACGCATCGGCGCAATGCGCGTCCGCCCTGGAGGCACCGCAATGAGCGATAGTGAAAGCCGGAACCTGGGCCGGGTCATTGCCCGCCAGGCCGACCGTGACAGCATTGCCTTGATCGGCGTGAATGCTGGCCAGCAGGACACACTGCACAGCTTCGGCGAGATCGACGACCGCGCCGATGCGCTGGCGCGAGGCCTGCTCGCCCGAGGCTATGCCCAGGGCGAACGCATCGCGCTGCTCGGCGTGAACTCGGTGGACTATGTGGTCTGCCTGCTCGGCATCCTGCGCGCCGGGCTGGTGGCCGTGCCGGTCAACTTCAAGCTCCCGCAGGACCTGATCGGCTACATCCTGGCGGATAGCGGCGCCCGGCTGATCCTGTGCGATGCCGAGCGCGGCGCCCGCGTGCCGGCCGGCGTGCCCGCGTGCGTGTTCGGCACGCCGGACTTCGCGGCGCTGCCGAATCCCGGGCCGTTCACGGCGGTCGAACCGGAAGCGCGGGACGTTGCCTTCCTGCTCTATACCTCGGGTTCCACGGGGCGGCCCAAGGGCGTGCTGCTCAGCCATGCCAGCCATCTCTGGGTGGTGCGCACGCGGCAACAGGCCACGCCGCTGGAGCGCGAGCGCGTGCTGATCGCGGCGCCGCTCTATCACATGAACGCGCTGGCCCTGATCCTGCTCACGCTGGCCAGCCATGCGCCCGCGGTGCTGTTGCCGCAGTTCGACGCGCGCGCCTACGTAGCGGCCATTGGCCGTTACCGCTGCACGTGGCTGACCGCCGTGCCGCCGATGATCGCCATGATGCTGCGCGAGCAGCAGGCGCTGGCCTCGACCGACCTGGGTTCGGTGCGCGTGGTGCGCATGGGCTCCGCGCCGGTCAGCGCCAGCCTGCTGGAGCAGATCCGCGACCTGCTGCCCAATGCCCGCGTGCTCAATGCCTATGGCACCACCGAAGGCGGCCCGGTGGTATTCGGCCCGCATCCGGCCGGGCTGCCGACGCCGCCGCTGGCCGTGGGCCATGCCCACCCGGCCGTGCGCCTGCGGCTGGTCGACGAGCAAGGCCGCGAGGCCGACGAGGGCGTACTCCAGATCCGCAGCCCCGGCTTGATGCTCGGCTATCACCGGCGCCCCGAGCTTGCCCCGTTCACAGACGATGGCTACTACGTGACGGGAGACATCTTCCAGCGCGACGCCGACGGCTTCCATACCTTCGTCGGCCGCCGGGACGACATGTTCGTCAGCGGCGGGGAGAACCTCTATCCCGGCGAGATCGAGAAGGTGCTGGAACGCCATGCTGCCGTCCACCAGGCCAGCGTGGTGCCGGTGCCCGACGACGTCAAGGGCACCAAGCCGGTCGCCTTCGTGGTCGCGCGCGCCGGCGTTCCCGCTCCCTCGGAGCAGGAGCTCCGGGCGTTCGCGCTTGCCAACCTGGCGGCGTACCAGCACCCGCGCCGCATCTGGTTCATCGACTCGCTGCCGCTGGCGGCAACCCAGAAGATCGATCGCCGGGTCCTGACGGACGAGGCGCTACGCCGCCTTGGCAAGGACTGATACCGCGCCGCCGCGCCATCCACGGAGAAGCGGCGCGCCGACCACTACACGAGGAATCAATCGATGCACACTCCGACAGCATTCGCAGCCACCGCCGCGGCCATCTTCGCCGGCCTGCTGCTGGCCGCCACGCCCAGCCACGCTCTGGACGAAGTCACGGTCGCGCTGGCCATACCGCCGGCCGTGCACGACGGCGCGCCGTACGCCGCGGCCGAGGCACTCGGCTTGTTCAAGGACGCCAACCTCAGCGTCAAGACCATCGTGTTCCAGGGCGCCGGCGCCCTGCTGCCCCAGGTGGCGGGCAAGCGCGTGACCTTCGGCTACCCCACGTCGGAGCCCGTGATCGCAAGCTACTTCTCCGGCAAGGACCCGCTGCCGCTGCGCTATTTCTACAACGGCGTGCCGGCCAACACGATGGAATTTGCCGTGCTCGCGGATTCGCCCATCCGCACGCTGGCCGACCTGAAGGACAAGAAGATCGGCGTCGGCGCGCTGACCTGGGGCACCATCCCCGGCGGACGCGCGGCGCTGCGGGTGGCCGGGCTGGAGCCGGGCAAGAACGTGGAATACGTCGCGGTCGGCGCGCTCGGCGCGGGGTTCCAGGCCTTGCGCTCGCACCAGATCGACGCGCTGAACTTCAACAGCAGCTGGGATGACCTGCTGGAGCTCTCCGGCACCAGGATCCGCCGCCTTGCCTATCCGGCGGTGTTCCAGGAGGCCGCGGGCAACGGGTTCATCGCGCACGTGGACACCCTGCGCGACCAGCCCGACCTGGTGAGACGCTTTGGCCGCGCCTACACGCAGGCACAGTACGCATGCGAGGCCAATCCGGTGTTCTGCGTGAAGGCGTTTTGGAAGCAGAACCCGGAGGCGAAGCCGGCAGGCGACGAAGCCAGGAACCTGCGCGAGGCGGCCGAACTGCTGAGCCGCCGGCTGCAGCGCGTCCTGCATACACCGGCCGGCACCGCGCGCGTGCCGGGACAGTACGACGTGGCCGCCATTCAGCGGGGCATCGAGGCAATGGCGAAGGCCGGCGAGTACCCGAGCGCGGACGTGCCCCTGCAGAAAATATTCTCCAACGAGTTTGTGCCCGCCTTCTCCGATTTCGACCATGCCGCGCTCATTCGCCGGGCAAAGGCGGCACAATGAGCGCCGCCGCCCGCATCGAGATCACCCCGGCCGATGGCCTGGTGGACCAGCCGCGCCGCATCGTGGCATACGGCTTCGCGCCCGTGGCCGAGGTTGTGGTGCAGGCCTCGCTCGCCCCCGCTGACGGCAGTCTCTGGCAAAGCCGCGCCACCTTCGTGGCCGACGCGCGGGGGACCGTTTCCGTGGCGGACACCGCCCCGATCGCCGGCGACTGGCAGGAAGCCGATCCCGCCGCCCCGGTCTGGGCCATGCGCCGCACGCGGCTGCCCGCGCGGCCGGAACTCGGCGAGGATACCGCGCCGCTTCGGATCGCCGTGTCTGCGAGCGCCGCCGACGGAACCGTCGCCCGGGCCGAGTACCTGCTGCGCTTCGTCGCGCCCGGCGTGACCCGCCGGGCCGTGGCCGAGGATGGATTGAGCGGGACGCTGTTCCTTCCCTCCGGCGCGGGTCCGCACCCCGCCGTGGTGGTGCTGGCCGGTTCCGGCGGCGGCATGCACGAGCAGCGCGCCGCGCTGTATGCCGCGCATGGTTATGCCGCGCTGGCACTCGGCTATTTCAAGGCTCCGCGCAGGCCGGACCACATCTCGGATACGCCGCTGGAGTATTTCGAAGCGGCACTGCGCTGGGTGCGCGACCACCTGCGGCCGGCAAACGGATTCATCGCGGTATCGGGTGTCTCGCGCGGGGGAGAACTGGCGCTGCTGCTGGCTTCGCGGTTTCCCGAACTGGTTTCGGCGGTCGTCGCCTACGTGCCGAGCGCGGTGGTCCATGGCACGCTGCGCGCCGGCCGCCCCGGCCAGCCGCCCGACGACACCGCCTGGACCTGGCGCGGCGAGGCGCTGCCCAACATCTGGCGCGGCAACCCGCAAGCCGACTGGACCGCATTCAACGCGGCACCCGCGCCCGGCCAGGCCGTGCGCCAGGCGGCCGCCTTCCTCAGCGTGCTGCGCGACCCGGCCCACGCCGCGGCGGCGCGGATCCCGGTGGAACGCATCCACGGGCCGGTATTGCTGATTTCGGGCACTGACGACGGCTTCTGGCCATCGACGCTCTACTGCGAGCAGATCGCGCGGCAGCTACGCGAGCACGGGCATGGCTGGCCGGTGGAACACGTCGTGGGCGACGCCGCGGGACATGCCATCGGCCTGCCGCAGTTGCCCGCCACGCTGATCGCCAAGCCACACCCGGTAGCCGGGCTGGTACTGGACGGCGGCGGGACGGCGGCGGCCAACGCACTGGCCAGCGCGCGATCGTGGACCCGCGTGCGCGCCTTCCTGGCGCAGGCGGCAAGCGCCACGGCACAGCCATGACGGTATCCCCGACGAGTACGCCCGCGCTGGAATTTTCCGGCGTCGGCGTGACATACCCGACCCGGCGCGGCCATACCGAGGCGCTGGCCGACATCGATCTCACCATCGCTCACGGAGAATTCGTCGCGCTGCTCGGCCCGTCCGGTTGCGGCAAGTCCACGTTGCTGCGTCTCGCCACGGGGCTGCTGGCGCCGACAAGAGGCACCATCGGACTGGCCGGCCAACCGGTCAAGGGACCGAGCCGCGGGACCGGCGTCGTTTTCCAGAAACCGCACCTGCTGCCATGGAAGAGCGTGCGCGACAACGTGCTGTTGCCAGCCAGCACGCTCGGCCTGGACCCCCGGGCGAGCCGCGCCCGCGCCAACGAACTGCTCGAGCGCGTCGGCCTGACGGCGTTCGCCGATGGCTTCCCCTTCGAGTTGTCGGGCGGCATGCAGCAACGCGTGGGCATTGCGCGCATGCTGCTGCCCGATCCCGCCCTGCTGCTGATGGACGAGCCCTTCGCCGCGCTCGACGCGCTCTCGCGCGAGACGCTGACCTTCGAATTGCAGAAGATCTGGAGCGTGCAGCGCAAGTCGGTCCTCTTCATCACGCACAGCATCCCGGAGGCCGTGTTCCTGGCCGACCGCGTTCTGGTGATGTCGCCCCGGCCGGGCCGCATCGTCGAGTCGCTTGCGATCGACCTGCCCAGGCCGCGCACGCTCGACACCTTCGATACGCCCGAATTCGTGGCACTCACCCAGCATTTGCGGAGACATTTCAATGCCTCGCCCGTCTAGCCTGCCACGCCTGCCCGCCCTCGCCTATCCGGCCATCAGCCTCGGCTTGCTGCTGCTGGCCTGGGATCAGGCGGTGCGCTGGTGGCGGATACCCGACTACCTGCTGCCACCGCCCGCGGCGGTATTCCAGGCCCTGGCGTCCGGCTTCGCCAGCGGCTCGCTGTGGCCCCACATCGGCGCCACGCTCGCCAACACCGCGGCCGGCTACGCTTCGGGCTGCGTGATGGCCGTGCTGCTGGGCGCGCTGCTGGCGGAATCGGCAACCTTCGAACGCTTCGTCTATCCGCTGCTGATCGGCCTCCAGGCAACGCCAAAGGTGGCATTGGGACCCATCATCCTGGTCTGGTTCGGCTTCGGCGCCGCCTCCAAGGTGGTGCTGGTTGCGCTGGTCTGCTTCTTCCCCTTGTTCGTCAACACGGTCAACGGCATCCGCCGCACCGACCCCGAACTGCTCGACGCGTGCCGGGCGTTCAGCGCTTCACGCTTGTTCCTGCTATGGCATGTCAAGTTGCCGGCGGCACTCGGCGACATCTTCGGCGGACTGCAGATCGGTGTCTCGCTGGCATTGATCGGCGCGGTGGTCGGAGAATTCCTTTCGGCCCAGCGCGGGCTGGGCTACCTGATCGCCTCGTCTTCCGTCAGCATGAGCCTGGCCACCATGTTTGCAGGCGTGATCTTGCTCGCCCTGACGGGACTGGCCGGCGCCCAGACGGTACGCTGGCTGCAGCGACACGTGGTGTTCTGGGAGGCGCGACATCGCGACGGCTAGAACCTCGGCCGGGATTTACGTAGCCAAGAAATAAAAAGGGGTTACGCCAAATGCAATGACGTAACCCCTTTTCTTCAATGGTGGGCCTCCCGTGAGTCGAACACGGCACCAACGGATTATGAGTCCGCTGCTCTAACCAGGCATGAGCTAGAGGCCCTGGAAAGTCAGACCGGCGCGCTGGGAGCGCTCCGGTCAGCTACCTTCGAGGAAACTCTTTAGCTTGTCGGAGCGGCTCGGGTGGCGCAGCTTGCGCAGTGCCTTGGCTTCGATCTGGCGAATCCGTTCGCGGGTGACGTCGAACTGCTTGCCGACTTCTTCCAGCGTGTGGTCCGTGCTCATTTCGATGCCGAAGCGCATGCGCAGCACCTTGGCTTCGCGCGGCGTGAGCGAGTCCAGCACGTCCTTGACGACGTCGCGCATGGAGCCGTGCAGCGCCGCCTCGGCCGGGGCCAGCGTGTTGGTGTCTTCGATGAAGTCGCCCAGGTGGGAGTCGTCGTCGTCGCCGATCGGCGTTTCCATGGAGATCGGTTCCTTGGCGATCTTCATGATCTTGCGGATCTTGTCTTCCGGCATCTCCATCTTCTCGGCCAGCGTTGCCGGATCCGGCTCGTTGCCGGTTTCCTGCAGAATCTGGCGCGAGATGCGGTTCATTTTGTTGATCGTCTCGATCATGTGCACCGGGATGCGGATGGTGCGCGCCTGATCGGCGATCGAACGGGTGATGGCCTGGCGGATCCACCACGTGGCGTACGTGGAGAACTTGTAGCCGCGGCGGTATTCGAACTTGTCCACCGCCTTCATCAGGCCGATGTTGCCTTCCTGGATCAGGTCGAGGAACTGCAGGCCGCGGTTGGTGTACTTCTTGGCGATCGAGATCACGAGGCGCAGGTTGGCCTCGGTCATTTCACGCTTGGCTTCGCGGGCGCGCTTCTCGCCTTCGGACATCTTGCGGTTGACGTCCTTCAGTTCCTTGAGCGGCAGCACCACGCGCGCCTGCAGGTCGATCAGCTTCTGCTGCAGTTCGTGCACGGCCGGCACGTTGCGCTCGACGATGGTGCTGTAGCCCTTGCCGTCGTCGATGATGGTCTGGATCCAGTCGAGGTTGGTCTCGTTGCCCGGGAAACGGGCGACGAAGTCCGCGCGCGGCATGCCGCACTTGTCGACCACGATCTTGAGGATGGAGCGCTCGAGCTTGCGCACTTCGTCCACCTGGCCGCGCAGCGTGTCGCACAGGCGCTCGACGTTGCGCGCGGTGAAACGGATGCTCATCAGTTCGGCCTGGATGGCTTCCTGGGCCTTGACGTAGGCCTTGGACTTGTAGCCTTCCTTCTCGAACGAGCGGCGCATCTTGTCGAACTGCTCGGCGATCACGCGGAATTTCTCCAGCGCGGCCTGCTTCAGTTCTTCAAGCTGGCGGGCCGAGGCGGCCAGGCCGCCGGCATCGTCGTCCTCGTCTTCGTCGGATTCCTCGTCGTCGTCCGATTCCACGTCCTCATCGTCGGCCGCGGCCGCCGCGACCGGCGCGCTGGCGGCGGCGGGCACATCTTCGGCGTTGGGGTCGATCAGGCCGTCGACGAATTCGTCGATCTTGATCTCGTCGCTGGCGACGCGCTCGGCCAGGGCCAGGATCTCGGAGATGGTGACCGGGCAAGCCGAGATCGCCATGACCATGTCCTTCAGGCCGGCTTCGATGCGCTTGGCGATCTCGATTTCGCCTTCGCGCGTGAGCAGCTCCACCGTGCCCATTTCGCGCATGTACATGCGCACGGGGTCGGTGGTGCGGCCGAACTCGGAGTCCACCGTGGACAGCGCGGCCTCGGCTTCTTCCTCGGCTTCTTCCTCGCTGGTGGCCGACGGTGCGTTGTCGTTGAGCAGCAGGGTTTCCGCGTCGGGCGCCTGTTCGTAGACGGCGATGCCGATGTCGTTGAGCGTGGCGACCAGGGTGTCGATCGTCTCCGAATCGACCATGTCGTCCGGCAGGTGATCGTTGATTTCCGCGTAGGTCAGATAACCACGCGACTTGCCCAGCTTGATCAGCGCCTTGAGCTTCTGGCGGCGCGCTTCCAGTTCTTCCTCGGTGCCCTGCTGGGTCGAGGCGAATTCCTTGAGCAGGGCCTTTTCCTTGGCCTTGCGGTCACGGGCCTTCTGCTTTTCGGTCTTGGGCGCCGCGGTGGCAACGGGTGCTGCCGCGGGCATATCGTCTTCGTAAAGCTCTTCAGTCACGTCGTCTGTGGTGCTGTCGTCGTGCTGCATGCCGGCCTTGGGCTTGCGGCCACGCTTCTTCGGCTCCGGCTTGACTGCCGGAGCGGCGGGACGCTCGGATGCAACGGGGGCGGAAGTGGTGGCGGGCGCCTTGGCCTCCGACGCGGCGGCGGCCGTCCTGGCCGTTCCGGTCTTGGCGCTGGTCGCTGCCGTTCGCTTGCTCTCGACTTCGGTAATCTGCTGTTTCGCCACGGTGATACTCTTGCCTTTCACTGGTACAGATGCGGCGTGCATGCCGCTTGCATTGGCGCTATTGCCGCTCTCGCGTGCCGAAGTCGAGGGCCTCAAATTTTCGGATAGACGGGTTCCGGAGGAAGTGCTCGCTGCGGGCGCCTTGGCGCTCCGAGCGGTCTTAGCTGGCACAGGCTGGGCGGGCGTCCTGACTGACGCGGCTGACTTCGCAGCCGCCGTTGATTTCACGGACGCCTTGCCGCTCCCCGCTTGGGGAGCTTTAGTGGAAACCTTTTCGGTTGCTTTGGCCTTTGCCATTGGCACGCTCACTTTCACCAGAACTGGAGAGAAAGATTTCGCTATCCAAACCGGCTATTGTAGCACGTTGCAGCTAGCCGGCTTCCCAACAGGTGAGGTTTTCACCTGAAAAATCAAGGCTTAAGCTCAATACCGCCGGGCCAAGCCTCCATCTCTGCTTCACAAATCCACCGCCATGCCCGCTGCGGCGCACCTCGCGCCGCGCGCCGGGCCGGCCTTCAGCCCAGCTGCCGGCGGCGGTTGATCTCGCTGACCAGCCAGCGCATGCGGCTCTTGGCGGCCTCGTCGGCCGTGCCCGCGATCACCGCCGCCTGCAGGCCGTCGAGCTCGCGCCGCAGCGGCTCGGCCAGCAGCTTGGCGATGGCCGCCTCGAATTCCTGCCCCGCCGGCTCCTCCTCGATCTCCTCGCGCAGTACCGCGGCCCGCACATTGGCGTAGACCTCGGCGTGGGGCGACTGCGCCAGGTGCTCACTGAACGCGGCGAAGTTCACCTCGCCCCGCAGTTCGTCGCAGGCGGACACCAGGTGCGTCAGGACCTCGGCGCCGGCCTGCTCGTCCTCGAGCAGCAGCACGCGGCTGTCGGCGTCGAGCCGGGCCGACAACTGCGGATAGCACATCAGCAGCTGCAGCACGCGCTGCTCCAGCCCGGTCGGCGCCTGGCGCTTGGCGCGCGGCCGCGGCTGGGCGAAGCGGCCCACCCGCGCCGGGTCGCTGGCCAGGCCGCAGACCGCCTCGATCTCGGCCGGCGTGGTGCCGGTGGCGTCGGCCAGCTCGCGCACGATCTGCAGCCGCAGCCCGCCGGCGGGCATGGCCTGCAGCAGCGGCTTGGCCTCGTACTGCGCGCGCGCGCGGCCTTCGGGCTGGCGCAGGTCCTGGCCTTCGGCCACCACCTGCAGCAGGAAGCGCGACAGCGGCATCGCATCGCGCACCTGCGCGGCGAAGGCATCGGTGCCCTGCTCGCGCACGTAGCTGTCCGGGTCGTGCTCGGCGGGCAGGAACAGGAAGCGGATGGTCTTGTTGTCCGCGATATAGGGCAGGCACGCTTCCAGCGCGCGCCGCGCGGCGCGGCGCCCGGCGGCGTCGCCGTCGAACGAGAACACCACGGCGTCGGTCTGGCGCAGCAGCTTCTGCACGTGCACCGCCGTGCACGCGGTGCCGAGCGTGGCCACCGCGTTGGCAAAGCCGAGCTGGGCCAGCGCCACCACGTCCATATAACCTTCGACCACCAGAACGTAGCCGGTTTCCCGGATCGCGTGGCGGGCCTCGAACAGGCCGTACAGCTCGGTGCCCTTGCTGAACAGCGGCGTTTCGGGCGAATTCAGGTACTTGGGCTCGCCCTGCCCCATCACCCGCCCGCCGAAGCCGATGACCTGGCCCTTGGTGCTGCGGATGGGGAACATGATGCGGTCGCGGAAGCGGTCGTAGCGGCGCGGCTTGCCGTCGGCGTCGCGCTTGTCGCTGCTTTCGATCAGCAGGCCGGCTTCCACCAGCGGGCCGGCGACGGCGTCGTCGCGGTAGCTGCCGAACACGGCTTCCAGGCCCTGCCAGTCGTCGGGCGCGTAGCCGAGCCCGAAATTCGCCGCGATCTCGCCGGTCAATCCGCGGCCCTTGAGGTACTGGACCGCCTGCGGGGCGCCGCGCAGCTGCTTGCGGTAGAAATCGGTGGCGCGCGTCATGGCCTCGGACAGCGCCAGCGAGCGCGCCTGCTGCTCGGCGCGCTGGGCCGGCGGCAGGCGGTCGCGCTCCTCGGGCACCGACAGGCCGACCGACTGCGCCAGCTCGCGCACGGCGTCGGGGTAGGACTGTCCGGAATACTCCATCAGGAAACCGATGGCGGAACCATGCGCGCCGCATCCGAAGCAGTGGTAGAACTGCTTGGTCGGCGACACGGTGAAGGACGGTGACTTCTCGTTGTGGAAGGGGCACAGCCCCATGAAGTTGGCGCCGCCCTTCTTCAACTGCACGTATTTGCCCACCACATCGACAATGTCGACACGGTTGAGCAGGTCCTGAATGAAGGATTGCGGAATCACCCGGCTTGTCGTCCTCGTGCCGGAACGCCCGTCGGGGGCGGGCGGCGGCGATATGATCGTGTTGGAAGGCGTGACCGGAACTGCGCTTTCCCGGTCCCTAACAATACATTGTAGTGCAGACGCAACGGATTGCAGGCAGTTCCGGTGAGCGATGTCCGGCGAAAGCAGCGCAAGACAGACTTTCATGCCGGCGGGCGGCGCACAGGCCGCCCGCGAAACCCATGCCACCCGTCACCGGCAATCACCGGCAGGCGCCGGCGTGCGCTCAGCGCGGCGCCAGCGCAGCCTTGACCAGGCCGGACACCGCGGTCATGTCGGCACGCCCGGCCAGGCGGGGCTTGAGCACTGCCATGACCTTGCCCATGTCCTGCGGGCCCGCCGCGCCGCTCTCGGCCACGGCCTTCTGCACCTCGGCCGCCACTTCGGCGTCGGACAGGGCTGCCGGCATGTAGACCTTGAGCACTTCCACTTCCGCGCTTTCCTTGTCGGCGAGGTCGGTGCGGCCGGCCTGCTGGAACTGGCTGATGGAGTCCTTGCGCTGCTTGATCAGCTTGTCGATCACGGCCTGCACGGCGGCGTCGTCGAGCTCGATGCGCTCGTCCACTTCCCGTTGCTTGATGGCTGCCAGCAGCAGGCGGATGGTGCCGAGGCGCTCGGACTCGCGGGCGCGCATGGCGGCCTTCATGTCTTCGCTGATACGGGCTTTGAGGGACATGGCTATCTTCCAGAAATAGTGATGCGGGGCGCCACGCGGGCGCCAATGCAAAAACCCGCCGGAGCCTTGCCCACAGCGGGTTCTGATGCGAAGAACGAAGCAGCGTTCAGTACAGCTTCTTCGGCAGCATCTGGCTGCGGATGCGCTTGTAGTGGCGCTTCTCGGCAGCGGCCTTCTTGCGCTTGCGCTCGGCCGTCGGCTTTTCGTAGAACTCGCGAGCCCGCAACTCGGTGATCAAGCCGTTCTTTTCGATGGTGCGCTTGAAACGACGCATGGCGACTTCAAACGGCTCATTGTCTTTAAGGCGGATGGTAGTCATTGCTGAAATAAGTAGCAGTGGCAGTGCCGCGGATGAACGCAGCGGTTGAGCGGTCTTGCGAGGATTTTACGAAAACGCCAAGTCTATCACAGCTTTTGTCAAGCCCGCATTGCAGGAAATCCCCCTATCGGGGCTATGGCGCCGCCGGCGCGGACGCGCGTGCCATTTCCGCCACAGAGCGGCCCGCGGCCACGCCCGACGCCCAGGCCCACTGGAAGTTGTAGCCGCCCAGCCAGCCGGTCACGTCGACCACTTCGCCGATGAAATAGAGGTTCGGCACCGCGCGCGCCATCATGGTGGCCGACGACAACGCCCGCGTGTCCACCCCGCCCAGCGTGACCTCGGCCTTGCGGTAGCCTTCGGTGCCGGACGGCACCAGTTCCCAGCGGTTGAGCGCCGCGCCGAGCCGGCGCAGGGCCTTGTCGGGCATGTCGTGCAGCGGCTGGGCGCCGTTCAGGCCCGCTGCCGCGCACCAGGCATCGGCCAGCCGCGCCGGCAGGCGCTCGGCCAGCAGGTTGGCCAGGTGCCTGCGGCTGGTGCCTTTGTGCTCGAGCAGCCAGTCGCCGGCGTCGGCGCCGTCGAACAGGTCGATGGCGATGGGCGTGCCGGGGCGCCAGAAGCTGGAAATCTGCAATACGGCGGGGCCGGACAGCCCGCGATGGGTCCACAGCAGGTCTTCGCGGAAGGCGCCGGCGGCCTTGCCGCTGCCGGTGGCGATGTCGACCTCCATCGACACCCCGGCCAGCGGCGCGAACGGCGCCCAGCCCTGGCCGTCGAAGGTCAGCGGCACCAGCGCGGGGCGCGTCTCGACCATGCCCAGGCCGAACTGGCGGGCGATGCGGTAGCCGAGGTCGGTGGCGCCGATCTTGGGGATCGACAGGCCGCCGGTGGCCACCACCAGCGCGCCGGCGCGGATCGGCCCCTGCGTGGTCGCCAGCAGGAAGTCGTCGCCTTCGCGGCGCACTTCCTCCACGCCGCAGCCGGTGCGCCAGGCCACGTTGCCGGCGCCGCACTCGGCGCGCAGCATCTCGATGACCTGCTCGGCGCTGTCGTTGCAGAACAGCTGGCCGCGGTGCTTTTCGTGCCAGTCGATCTCGTGGCGCCGCATCAGGCCGAGGAAGTCCTGCGGCGTGTAGCGCGCCAGCGCCGAGCGGCAGAAGTGCGGGTTGGCGGACAGGTAGTTGGCCGGCCCGGCCTGCAGGTTGGTGAAGTTGCAGCGGCCGCCGCCGGAGATGCGGATCTTCTCCGCCAGCCGCGTGGCATGGTCGACCAGCACCACGCTGGCGCCGCCCTGGCCCGCCACCGCGGCGCACATCATGCCCGCGGCGCCGGCGCCGAGCACCGCCACGTCGAAGCGCGCGGCGCGCGCGCCGCCCGGCGCGGCTCCCGTGGTGTGCCTGCTGCTCATGTCCGTCCTGCCTGCTGAAGAAGCGGCGATTGTAGCGAAAAGGTGGCGAAAGGCCGCGGAAGGCGGGGCCGGCGCCGCTGTGCTACCCTGCTGGCCTTGCGCCAGCGCGCCGGCCGGACGGCCCGCGCGCCGGCGCCAACCGATTGATTTGCCGGCCCGCTTCCGGGCCGGCGCTGCCTGTTCCCATGCTTGTCCTCGGCATCGAATCCTCCTGCGACGAAACCGGCCTGGCCCTCTACGACACCACGGCCGGCCTGCTCGCGCACGCGCTCCATTCGCAGATCGCCATGCACCGCGACTACGGCGGCGTGGTGCCCGAGCTCGCCTCGCGCGACCATATCCGCCGCGTGCTGCCGCTGCTGCGGCAGGTCCTCGGCGAGGCCGGCCGCACCCGCGCCGACATCGACGCGATCGCGTTCACGCAGGGCCCCGGCCTGGCCGGCGCGCTGCTGGTCGGCGCCTCGGTCGCCAATGCGCTCGGCTTTGCCCTCGACGTGCCGATGCTCGGCGTGCATCACCTCGAAGGCCATCTGCTGTCGCCGCTGCTCACGCGCGATCCGCCGCCGTTCCCGTTCGTCGCGCTGCTGGTCTCCGGCGGCCACACGCAGTTGATGGAAGTGCGCGGCATCGGCGATTACGCGCTGCTCGGCGAGACCCTCGACGACGCCGCCGGCGAGGCGTTCGACAAGACCGCCAAGCTGCTCGGCCTGAGCTATCCGGGCGGGCCGGAAGTCTCGCGCCTGGCCGAGTTCGGCACGCCCGGCGCCTACGCGCTGCCACGGCCGATGCTGCATTCGGGCAACCTGGATTTTTCGTTCGCCGGCCTCAAGACCGCGGTGCTGACGCAAACCCGCAAGATGGGCAACGTCTGCGAGCAGGACCGCGCCAACCTCGCGCGCGCGTTCGTGGACGCCATCGTCGACGTGCTGGCCGCCAAGTCGATGGCCGCGCTCAGGCAGACCGGGCACCGCAGGCTGGTGGTGGCCGGCGGCGTGGGCGCCAACCGGCAGTTGCGCGAGCGGCTCGACCAGCTCGCCGCGCAGAAGAAGATCGAGGTGCACTACCCCGACCTGGCGTTCTGCACCGACAACGGCGCGATGATCGCCTTCGCCGGCGCGATGCGCCTGCAGGCCGCGCCGGAGCTGGCGCGGCACGACTACGGCTACGGCGTGACGCCGCGCTGGGATCTGTCGGACATCCGCCTGCCGGCGTAGCCGCAGGCACCCGGGCGCGCCGCCGGCGCAAGGCCGGCGGCGGCGGCCCGGATCAGGCGACGCGCTTGTCGCGCTCGATCACGGCGTAGGCGCTGTGATTGTGGATGGACTCGAAGTTCTCCGCCTCGAGCACGTAGGCCACGATGCGCTCGTCCGCATTGAGGCGCATGGCGATGTCGCGCACCAGGTCCTCGACGAACTTCGGGTTTTCGTAGGCGCGCTCGGTGACGAACTTCTCGTCCGGCCGCTTGAGCAGGCCCCACAGCTCGCACGAGGCTTCTTCCTCGGCCATGCGCACCAGCGCCTCCACCGGCAGGTCGCCCGCCAGCTCGACGTTCATGGTGATGTGCGAACGCTGGTTGTGCGCGCCGTACTGCGAGATCTTCTTCGAGCACGGGCACAGGCTGGTGACGGGCACCAGCGCCTTGAGAAACACCTTGGCCGCGCCGCCGCGCACTTCGCCGACCAGCGTGACCTCGTAGTCCATCAGCGACTGCACGCCCGACACCGGCGCGACCTTGTTGATGAAATACGGGAAGGTGACTTCGATGCGGCCGGCCTCGGCTTCGAGCTTGAGCAGCATCTTGTCGAGCAGGCGGCGAAAGCCGGCGAGCTCGAGCGGCTCGCGCTCTTCCTCGAGCAGCGCCACGAAACGCGACATGTGCGTGCCCTTCTGGTCCGCCGGCAGGTGCACGTCGAGGTTGAAGGTGCCCACGGTGGCCTGCACGCCGGCCGGCGTCTTCAGCGACAGCGGATAGCGCACGCCCTTCACGCCGACCCGCTGGATGGGGATCTGGCGGGTGTCGAGGCTCGACTGCACGTCGGGCATCACGAAGGCGGGATTGATGTCATTCATACCGGATTCCTAGGTTTCCTCTACGGTCGCGGCATTTTTCGCAGACAACACTGCCGCGCAACGAGTGTGAAACCGCGGGCGACGGCAACCGATGCCTCCCGCAGCTGCGAACACAGAACTTCGGATTTTAAGGGAAATCGCCCGGGGCTGCCGGGAGGGCGGCGATACCCGCACACCAAGCGCGGGATGCCCGGAAGGCGGGAGGCGGGAGGAAGGCGGGCCGCGCGGGCGGCATCGCGGGGAACACCGCATGCCCGCCGGCGGCGGGCATGCGTGGCGCGCAGGTCAGGCCGCGCGCGTGGCGACCGTGGCCTGGGCCAGCTTGAAGCGCTCGCGCACCGACTGCTCGATGCCCGGCGCGTCGAGCCCGCACTGCGAAAGCAGGAAGGCGGGATCGCCGTGGTCGATGAAGCGGTCGGGCAGCCCGAGCTGCAGCACCGGCACGGCGAGGCCGGCGGCGGCCAGCGCCTCGAGCACCGCGCTGCCGGCGCCGCCCATCACGCTGCCTTCCTCGACCGTGACCAGGTAGTCGTGCTCGTGCGCCAGCTTCTTGACCAGCTCAACGTCGAGCGGCTTGATGAAGCGCATGTTGGCCACCGAGGCGTCGAGCGCCTCGGCCGCGGCCAGCGCCGGGTGCAGCATCGAGCCGAACGCCAGGATGGCCACGCGCTGGCCGGCGCGCGCGCCGCTGGCGCGGCGCATCTCGCCCTTGCCCACCGGCAGCGCGGTCAGCGCCGCCTCGGTCGCCACGCCGGCGCCGGCGCCGCGCGGATAGCGCACGGCGGTCGGGCAGTCCTGCTGGAACGCGGTGGTCAGCAACTGGCGGCATTCGTTCTCGTCGGCCGGCGCCATCACCATCATGTTGGGGATGCAGCGCAGGAAGGCGATGTCGTAGGCGCCCGCGTGGGTGGCGCCGTCGGCGCCGACCAGGCCGGCGCGGTCGAGCGCGAACACCACCGGCAGGTTCTGCAGCGCCACGTCGTGGATCAGCTGGTCGTAGCCGCGCTGCAGGAACGTGGAATAGATCGCCACCACCGGCTTGAGGCCCTCGCAGGCCAGGCCGCCGGCGAACGTCACCGCGTGCTGCTCGGCGATGCCCACGTCGTAGTAGCGGTCCGGGAAGCGCTTCTCGAACTCCACCATGCCCGAGCCTTCGCGCATGGCCGGCGTCACGCCCACCAGGCGCGGGTCGGCCGCGGCCATGTCGCACAGCCAGTCGCCGAAGACCTGGGTGTAGGTCTTGCGCGCGGGCTTGGCCGACGGGCGGATGCCTTCGGCCGGGTTGAACTTGCCCGGGCCGTGGTACAGGATCGGGTCGGCCTCGGCCAGCTTGTAGCCCTGGCCCTTCTTGGTGACCACGTGCAGGAACTGCGGGCCGCCGCCTTCGAGCGCGCGCTTGCGGATGTTCTGCAGCGTCGGCACCAGCGATTCGAGGTCGTGCCCGTCGATCGGGCCGATGTAGTTGAAGCCGAACTCCTCGAACATGGTGGCCGGCACCATCATGCCCTTGGCATGTTCCTCGAAGCGCTTGGCGAATTCCAGCACCGGCGGCGCCACCGACAGCACGCGCTCGATGTGCTTCTTGGTCGAGGCGTAGAACTGGCCGCTCATCAGGCGCGCGAGGTGGCGGTTGAGCATGCCGACCGGGGGCGAGATCGACATGTCGTTGTCGTTGAGCACCACCAGCAGCGGCAGGTCCTTGTAGACGCCGGCGTTGTTCATGGCCTCGAAGGCCATGCCGGCGGTCATCGCGCCGTCGCCGATCACGGCGATCGACACGCGCTGCTCGCCCTGCGTGCGCGCGCCCAGCGCCATGCCGAGCGCGGCCGAGATCGAGGTGGACGAGTGCGCGGTGCCGAAGGTGTCGTATTCGCTTTCGGCGCGGCGCGGGAAGCCCGAGATGCCGCCCCACTGGCGCAGCGAGTGCATGCGGTCGCGCCGCCCGGTCAGGATCTTGTGCGGGTAGCTCTGGTGGCCCACGTCCCATACCACGCGGTCTTCCGGGGTATCGAACACATAGTGCAGGGCGATGGTCAGCTCGACCGTGCCGAGGTTGGACGACAGGTGGCCACCGGTCTGCGATACGGATTCGAGCACGTAGGCGCGGAGTTCGTCGGCCAGCGTCTGGAGCTGGCGCCGGTCCAGCCTGCGAAGGGCGGCGGGGTCGTCTATGGTTTTAAGCAGTGCGTAGGTCATGATGTCCGTTCGGCGGCCGGATTCTTGTGCCCGGTTATCGGTTTTCTACTTATCATTTCAGTTCGAGCGCAGCACGATCAGATCGGCCAGTTCGCCCAGGCGTTTGGCGCGCGCGCCGAACACCGCCAGCGCCTCGTGCGCCGAGGCGCGCAGTTTCGCGGCCAGCTCGCGGGCGGGCTCGAGGCCCATCAGCGAGACGTAGGTCGGCTTGTCGTTGGCGGCGTCCTTGCCGGCGGTCTTGCCCAGCGTGGCGGTATCCGCGGTCACGTCTAGGATATCGTCCACCACCTGGAACGCCAGCCCGACCGCCGCGGCATAGCGGTCGAGCGCGGCCAGGCCGGCCTCGTCCACGCTGCCGCAGCAGGCGCCCATGCGCACGCTGGCGCGCAGCAGGGCACCGGTCTTCATGCGGTGCATCGCCTCGAGTTCGTCGAGCGACATGGCCAGGCCGACGTGCTGCAGGTCGATGGCCTGCCCGCCGGCCATGCCGACCGAGCCTGAGGCCCGGGCCAGCTCCGCCACCAGGCGCATGCGCGCGGCGGCATCGAGCGAGGCCAGCGAGGCCGATTCGGCCAGCACCATGAACGCTTGGGTCTGCAGCGCGTCGCCCACCAGCAGCGCCGTCGCCTCATCATAAGCCTTGTGCACGGTGGGACGGCCGCGGCGCAGGTCGTCGTCGTCCATGCACGGCATGTCGTCATGCACCAGCGAGTACGCGTGGATCATCTCCACCGCGCAGGCCGCCGCATCGCAGGCCTCGGGTGCCGCGCCGGCCACTTCGCCGGCGGCATGCACCAGCAGCGGCCGCACGCGCTTGCCGCCGCCGAGCACAGCATACCGCATCGCGTCGTGCAGCCTGGCCGGCACGGCATCGACGGCCGGCAGCTCGGCTTCGAGGGCCTGTTCGGTGCGGGCGCCACGGGCGCGCATCCAGCCGGCGAAATCGCCCGCGTCGGGATTCTGCCTGGATTCGCTCATTCCTGCTCTCCCGGCACCGCGGCGGCTTCGGCGGGCGCGCTCTTGAGCACGTCGCCATCCAGCACCTTGACCTGCTGTTCCACGCGCTCCAGCGTCTGCTGGCAGTACTTCACCAGTTCCGCGCCGCGCTTGTACGCCGCCAGCGAATCTTCCAGCGGCAGCGCGCCGCCTTCCATGCTGGCCACCAGCGCCTCCAGTTCGGCCAGGGCGGCCTCGTAGGATGCTGGCGTCGCGGTGGCGGACCGCTGGTCGGCCGAGGCCGTTCCGGGCTGGGCCGGGGAGCTCGTAGTCTTTGGCATTGCGGGCAATGAATCTGGGGAAGCTGGGATTTTACGCCAAAGCGCGAGATTGGCCGCATCCATGCTCACGCTCGCGCGGCAGCGTTGCCGGAAAGTGACTTGTGCGCTTGGGTCGTCTTTCCGAATGCGCCCGGAACGGCACCTCCATGACGACCCGGGTCGACTTTTTCGCTAAAAAGGCAAAATAATCAGTCCCTTAACTTTTTGGCTCGGGTACAATCCGCGGTTCGTCAGCGCCATCTCACGCCGGGGCCGGGAAGCAGGTCCGGGCGCCGCTGACTGTCTTTCCCAAATCGATTTCTTTTCGATGGTTGGGTTGTTCACTGCTTTCGCCTGTCATAGGGAGTGGGGATAATGTCCAATCTCAGCACCGCGCTGAAACTGGTGCCGGCTGATTCGCAACTGCCCGTCAACGTCTACTTCGACGAGGCGCTGCATCAACAAGAACTGGAACTGCTGTTCAAGAAGGGCCCGGGCTACGTCGGCCATGAACTGATGGTCCCCGAAACGGGCGACTACCAGGCGCTCGCGGCCGAGGAAGAAGGCCGCATCCTGGTGCGCAACGCGGACGGGATCGAGCTCCTGTCCAACGTCTGCCGCCACCGGCAGGCCATCATGCTCAACGGCCGCGGCAACGCGCAGAACATCGTCTGCCCGCTGCACCGCTGGACCTACGACCTGAAGGGCGACCTGCTCGGCGCGCCGCACTTCGACAAGCAGCCGTGCGTGCACCTGAACCGCTCGCCGCTGCAGAACTGGAACGGGCTGCTGTTCGAGGGCGAGCGCGACGTGCGCGCCGACCTTGCGCGCCTGGGCGTGGCCCAGGACCTGAACTTCGACGGCTACATGCTCGACCACGTCGAGATCCACGAGTGCAACTACAACTGGAAGACCTTCATCGAGGTCTATCTGGAGGACTACCACGTCGTGCCGTTCCACCCCGGCCTGGGCAGCTTCGTCTCGTGCGACGACCTGAGCTGGGAGTTCGGCGACTGGCACAGCGTCCAGACCGTGGGCCTGCACGCCGGCCTGAAGCGGCCCGGCAGCCCGACGTACCAGATATGGCACGACGCGGTGCTGCGCTTCAACAACGGCCAGCTGCCCAAGTACGGCGCGGTCTGGCTGACCTACTACCCCAACATCATGGTGGAGTGGTATCCGAACGTGCTGGTGGTATCCACGCTGCATCCGCTCGGGCCGGACAAGACCCGCAACGTGGTGGAGTTCTACTACCCCGAGGAAATCGTGCTGTTCGAGCGCGAGTTCGTCGAGGCGGAGCGCGCCGCCTACATGGAAACCTGCATCGAGGACGACGAGATCGCCGAGCGCATGGATGCCGGCCGGCGCGCCCTGCTCAAGCGCGGCGTCAGCGAAACCGGCCCCTACCAGTCGCCGATGGAAGACGGCATGCAGCATTTCCACGAATGGTATCGCCGCGCCATGTCCTTCACCGGGTGAATTGCGGACCGGGGACCTGACGGCCGCGACGGCCGCGACTGCGGCCTGATGCGCAAAACCAACGGAACGGACCGCCCAGGCGGTCCGTTTTGCCTTTGTTGCAGCGCACTCGCGCTGCTACAATCTCCGCTTCCCGTGTGCGCCCGGCTGCGCCCGGCGTCTCGCCGCGCCGCGCGGGCCATGCGCCGCCGCGAAGCCTTTCGCGGGCATGGCCGCCCCGCCCCGGGGCCGGCCGGGCCCGCGCGCTGTCCATTCCTTCCCTGTCGCCCCGCCATGCAATCGCTCTGGATGCTGTTCGCCGCCTTCGCCTTTTCTCTGATGGGGGTGGGCGTCAAGCTGGCATCCGAGCTGTACACCACCGGCGAGATCGTGTTCTACCGCAGCGCGGTCAGCGTGGTCATCATGTGGGTGGTGCTGGCGGGCTCGGGCGTCTCGGTGCGCACGCCGCACATGGTCATGCACATCAAGCGCAGCCTGTTCGGCGTGACCGCGCTGCTGCTGTGGTTCACCTCGATCACGCTGCTGCCGCTGGCCACCGCGATGACGCTGAACTACATGTCGCCGGTGTGGATCGCGCTGATCCTGGGCGCCGGCGCGGCGCTGGCCGGCACGCGCGGGGCCGGCGCGGACCGCAAGCTGATCGGCGCCATCCTGATGTCGTTCGCCGGCGTGCTGTGCCTGCTGCAGCCGTCGGTCGGCAAGGACCAGCTCACCGGCGGCCTGATCGGGCTGATCTCGGGCATCTTCACCGCGCTGGCCTACGTGGAGGTGCGCCAGCTCGGGCAGCTGGGCGAGCCGGAAGGCCGCATCGTGTTCTATTTCTCCGCGGTGGGCATGGTGGTGGGCCTGGGCTGGATGCTGATCGGCGGCGTCCGCCCCCATAGCTGGCACGGCGCGGCGCTGCTGCTGGGCATCGGCATCCTCGCCACGCTGGGACAGACCGCCATGACGCGCGCCTACAAGCGCGGCAACACGCTGCTCACGGCCAACCTGCAATACGCGGGCATCGTGTTCTCGAGCCTGTGGGGCATGCTGGTCTGGAGCGACAAGCTCAACTGGCTGTCGTGGCTGGGCATGGCGCTGATCATCGCCAGCGGCATCGCCACCACGCTGACGCGCGCGCGCGAGGACACCGCCGGCAGGCAGCCCACCAGCGCCACGCCGCTGCGCTCGCCCGAGGCGGAAGTCCATCCCGAGGTGTAGCATCGACCGTGGCGCGCCATGCCCCGCGCGCGGGCGCGCCCCTGTGCATTTCCAACCAGAGGCCATTCCATGTTCACCACCCTGATTTCCTGCCAGGACCTGCGCGCGCTGCGCGAAGGCAGCGGCCGCCACGGCGTCGTGATCGACTGCACCTTCGACCTGGCAAACCCGGCCGCCGGCCGCGAGGCTTACCACGCCGGCCACCTGCCGGGCGCGTTCTACCTGCACCTGGACAATGAATTGTCCGGCGCCAAGACCGGCAGCAACGGCCGCCACCCGCTGCCCGACCCCGACACGCTGGCCGCGCGCCTGCGCGCGCTCGGCGTCGGCACCGGCAGCCAGGTGGTGGCCTACGATGCCCAGGGCGGCATGTTCGCTGCGCGCCTGTGGTGGCTGCTGCGCTGGCTGGGCCACGAGGCCGTGGCGGTGCTGGACGGCGGCAGGAATGCGTGGGTGGCGGCCGGCCTGCCGCTGGAAGCGGGCACCGCGCCCGAGCCGGAGACGCCCGGCGACTTCACGCGCAAGGCCTCGCTGGTGGCCACGGTGGATGCGGACCTGGTGCTCGCCAACCTGGACGCGCCGCGCCGGCTGGTGGTGGACGCGCGCGCGCCCGACCGCTTCCGCGGCGAGAACGAGACGCTGGACCCGGTCGGCGGGCACATTCCCGGCGCGGCCAACCGCTTCTTCAAGGACAACCTGCGGGCCGACGGCAGCTTCAAGCCGGCGGCCACGCTGCGCGAGGAATTCGCCCAGGTGCTGGGCGCCACCCCGGCCAGCGCCGCCATCATGCAGTGCGGCTCCGGCGTGACCGCCTGCCACAACCTGCTGGCGCTGGAAGTGGCGGGCCTGCGCGGCGCCGCCCTGTACCCGGGCTCCTGGAGCGAATGGTGCGCCGACCCGGCGCGGCCGGTGGCCAGCGGCGCCTAGCGGCCCGCGCGCGGCCCGCGCGGCTTACTTGCCGGCCGCCGCCGCGTGCGCGCGGCCGTGGCCGTGGCCTTCGTGCACGCCGTTGGTGATGAAGAAGATGGCGCCGATCCCGGCCGCCACCAGCACCATCTGGATGATCGACTCGCGCCAGCGCGGCTTGCGCTGCATCTGCGGCATCAGGTCGCTCACGGCGATGTAGACGAAGCTGCTCGAGGCGATCACCAGCACGTAGGGAATCCAGCCGCTCATCTGGTCGAGCAGGTAGTACCCGACCAGCCCGCCGGCGATGGCCGCCAGGCTCGACAGCAGGTTGAAGGCGAACGCGCGCACCTTCGAGAAACCCGCATTGAGCAGCACGATGAAGTCGCCCACTTCCTGCGGGATCTCGTGCGCGGCGATGGCCAGCGCCGTGACCAGGCCGATGTGCGGATCGGCCAGGAAGGCGGCCGCGATCACGATGCCGTCGGCGAAATTGTGGAAGGTGTCGCCGACCAGGATGGTCAGGCCGCTGCGCCCGGCTTCCTCGCGGTCGTGGCCGTGGTGGTGATGGTGCCCGTCGCCCTCGTGGTGGTGCGAGTGGCGCAGCAGCGCGATCTTTTCCAGCAGGAAGAAGCCCAGCAGGCCGGCCAGCAGCGTGCCGAACAGCGCGCGCGGATCGGCGCCCGACTCGAACGCCTCCGGCAGCGAATGCAGCAGCGCGGTGGCCAGCAGCACCCCGACCGAGAAGCTCACCATGCGCTCCACCACGCGCGAGGCCACCGTCAGCGACAGCAGCGCCGCTCCGAAGATACTGCCCACCCCGGAGATGGTGGCGGCCAGCAGGATGTAGGCAAGGGTGGAATCGATGATGGGCTCCCGGGACCGGCGATGCGCCCCACGGGGAGCGGCACCGGCCTCAAACGCAACAGTGTTGCAAGAAACGAAGCCCGCATTGTACGTAGATTGGCGCCGACTTTGCAAATGCCGCGTCCGCCGGCCACCCCTGCGCGTGATTACGCGCAATTACATGCGATTACACGCCGTGCTGCCTGAACCACGCCAGGCAGCGCTGCCAGCCGTCCTTGGCGTCGGCGGCGACGTAGCTCGGCCGGTAGTCGGCGTTGAACGCATGGCCGGCATCCGGATACACCACGAACACGGACGCGCGGGCGTTGGCATTGTCCGCGGCGGCCAGCGCCGCCTTCATCCGCGCCACGTGCTCCTGCGTGATGCCGGTGTCCTTGGCGCCGTACAGGCCCAGCACCGGCACCTTGAGCTCGCCGGCCACGTCGACCGGGTTGCGCGGCTTGAGCGCGCTGGGCTCGCCCACCAGCTGGCCGTACCAGGCCACGGCGGCCTTGAGCTGCCGGTTGCGCGCGGCGTACAGCCAGGCGACGCGCCCGCCCCAGCAAAAGCCGGTGATGGCCAGCCGGCCGGCGTCGCCGCCATTGGCGAAGGCCCACGCCGCGGCGGCGTCGAGGTCGCCCAGCACCTGCGCGTCCGGCACCTTGGCGATCAACTGGGTCTGCAATTCCTGCAAGGTGCCGAAGCTGTTCGGGTCGCCCTGGCGCGCGAACAGCTCGGGCGCGATGGCCAGGTAGCCCAGCTTGGCGAAGCGCCGGCAGATGTCGGCGATATGCTCGTGCACGCCGAAAATCTCGCTCACCACCAGCACCACCGGCAGATTGGTCTTGCCTTCGGGCTGGGCGCGGTAGGCCGGCATGTTGAAGCCGCTTGAGGCGATGGTGACTTCGCCGGCGGTGAGCCCGGCGAAGTCGGTCTTGATGGTCTGCGCCGACACCGGCAGGACAGCGGCGGCGAATGCCGAGCCCAGCGCGGTCTTGACGAACGCCCGGCGGTCGAAGGACTGTCCGGGTACGAGGCTTTCCACTTCAGGCTTCAGCATGAGGTCTCCTGCTTGGCGGGTTGGGGAGACCGATTCTAAGCAAACATGGCGTACCGCGCACGCCGAAGCCGCGCGCCCTGCCCCACCCTGCTCTCAACCCTCAGTGCAGCTTCACGCGCGGGCTGGTCTTGCTGCGCAGCCAGTGGGTCACGGTATCGAGCGCCATGCGCACGGCGCCGTGCAGCGCCAGCACGTGCATGCGATACAGCGAGGTGTACATCACGCGCGCCATCAGCCCCTCGATGAACATCGAGCCGCCGATCAGCCCGCCCATCAGGCTGCCCACCGCGCTGAAATGCCCGAGCGACACCAGCGAGCCCAGGTCCTTGAACTGGAACGCCGGCAGCGGCTTGCCGGCCAGGCGCGCGCACAGCGCGCCATAGAGGAAGGTGGCCTGCTGGTGCGCGGCCTGGGCGCGCGGCGGCACCGTGCCCTGCTTCTCCGGCCACGGGCAACTGGCGCAGTCGCCGAAGGCGAAGATGTCCGGATCGGTCTCGCTCTGCAGCGTGGGCCCCACCACGATCTGCCCCATGCGGCTGACCGGCAGGCCGAGCGTGGCCAGCACCGGCGGCGCGGTGATGCCGGCCGCCCACACCGTCAGGTCGGCGTCGATGCGCTTGCCGCTGGCGGTCAGCACCGCGTCCGTGGTGACCTCGGTGACGCGCTCGGCGGTGAAGACGTCGATGCCGAGCTTGTGCAGCAGCTTGGTGGTCTCGGTGGAGACGCGCTCGGACAGCGCCGGCAGGATGCGCGGGCCGGCCTCGATCACGTGGATGCGCACGTCGCGGCGCGGGTCGAGCTGGTGCAGGCCGTAGGCGCTCAGCACGTGCGCGGTGTTGCGCAGTTCCGCCGACAGTTCCACGCCGGTGGCGCCGGCGCCGATGATGGCCACGTCCACGCACGGCCGCCCGTCCGCGCCGACGCGCCCGCCGCCGTTCTGCGCGCGCACGCAGGCCGCGATCAGGCGGCGGCGGAAGCGTTCGGCCTGCGCCACGGTGTCGAGCGCGATGGCGTTGGCGGCGGCGCCCGGCACGCCGAAGAAATGCGTGACGCAGCCGATCGCCAGCACCAGCGTGTCGTAGGGCAGCTCGCGCGCGGGCAGCAGCTCCATGCCGTCGAGGTCGACGCAGGCGGCCACCGAGATGGTCTTGCGGGCGCGGTCGATGCCGGTCAGCTCGCCCTGCTGGAACTCGAAGTCGTGCCAGCGCGCCTGCGCCACGTATTCGAGCTGGTGGGTGTTGGGGTCCATGCTGCCGGCGGCGACTTCATGCAGCAGCGGCTTCCAGATGTGGGTCGGCGAGCGGTCCACCAGCACCACCTGCGCGGCCCCGCTCTTGCCGAGCTTGTCGCCCAGCCGCGTGACCAGTTCCAGCCCGCCCGCGCCACCGCCGACCACGATGATGCGATGCGCCCTTGCCTCTGTACTCATGATCTACCCAGTGTCGTCGATAGGCTTGTTGCCCGGCCGGTGCGCGCGGACCGGCCGGGCCTTGGCGCCAGTCTGCTGCACGGCAGCAGGACTGGCAAGCCGCCATTCACCGATTCAGCGGTCGCTTCAATCGAAACCGGATGCAGGCACGGCGGCGCGCGTGGGCGGGCCCGGCGCTCAGTGCGCTTCTTCCCAGTTGCTGCCGCTGCCCACTTCGGCCACCAGCGGCACGCGCAGCTTCGCCACGTTGCACATCAGCTCCGGCAGCCTGACCTTGACCAGCGCCAGCTCCGCCTCGGGGACTTCCAGCACCAGTTCGTCGTGCACCTGCATGATCTGGCGCGTGCCGAGCCGGTCCGCCTCGAGCCAGTCCTGCACGGCGATCATCGACAGCTTGATGAGGTCGGCCGCGGTGCCCTGCATCGGCGCGTTGATGGCCGCGCGCTCGGCGCCCTGGCGGCGCGGGCCGTTGCCGCCGTTGATGTCCGGCAGCCACAGGCGACGGCCGAACACGGTCTCGACGAAACCCTGCTCGCGCGCGGTCTGGCGCGTCTCTTCCATGTAGTGCGCCACGCCCGGATAGCGCATGAAATAGCGGTCGATGTAGTGCCGCGCGGCCTCGCGCTCGATGCCGAGGTTGCTGGCCAGGCCGAACGCGCTCATGCCGTAGATCAGGCCGAAGTTGATGACCTTGGCGTAGCGGCGCTGCTCGCTGCTGACCGCGGCCGGGTCCACGCCGAAGATTTCCGCGGCGGTGGCGCGGTGCACGTCCGCGCCCTCGGCGAACGCGCGCGTCAGGTTCTCGTCGCCCGAGATATGGGCCATGATGCGCAGCTCGATCTGCGAGTAGTCGGCCGAGACGATCACGTTGCCGGGGCCGGCGATGAACGCCTCGCGGATGCGGCGGCCTTCCTCGGTGCGCACCGGGATGTTCTGCAGGTTGGGATCGGTCGAGGCCAGGCGCCCCGTCACCGCGGTGGCCTGCCCGTAGCTGGTGTGCACGCGCCCAGTGGCCGCGTTGACCATCTTGGGCAGCTTGTCGGTATAGGTGGACTTGAGCTTGGACAGGCCGCGGTAGTCCAGCAGCAGCTTGGGCAGCGGATAGTCCTCGGCCAGCTTCTGCAGCACCTCTTCGTCGGTGGAGGGCGCGCCGCTGGCGGTCTTCTTGACCACCGGCAGCTTCATCTGGCCGAACAGGATCTCGCCGATCTGCTTGGGCGAGCCGAGGTTGAACGGCTGGCCGGCCGCGTCGTAGGCGGCCTGCTCGAGTTCCAGCATGCGCTGGCCGAGCTGCGCGCTCTGCGCGGCCAGGCGTTCGGCGTCGATCAGCACGCCGTTGCGCTCGATCTTCTGCAGCACCACCGAGACCGGCATCTCGATCTTCTCGTAGACGTAGAGCAGCTTGTCCAGCGCCTCGAGCTGCGGGTACATGTTGCGGTGCAGGCGCAGCGTGACGTCGGCATCCTCGGCGGCGTACTCGGTGGCGCGCGCGATGTCGATCTGGTCGAAGCAGATCTGGTTCACGCCCTTGCCGCACACTTCCTCGTAGGTGATGGTCTTGAGGCCGAGCAGGCGCTCGGCCAGGCTATCCATGCCGTGGTTGCGGTGCGAGGCCAGCACGTAGCTCTGCAGCATGGTGTCGTGCGCGACGCCGCGCAGCGCCACGCCGTGGTTGGCGAACACGTGCACGTCATACTTGAGGTGCTGGCCGAGCTTGGCGCGCGACGGGTCTTCGAGCCACGCGCGCATGCGCCCGAGCACGAACTCGCGCGACAACTGGCCGCGCCCTTCCAGGCCCACCACGTCGGGGCCGGCGTGGGCCACCGGGATATAGACCGCCTCGCCCGGCTCGATCGACATCGAGATGCCGACCATCTGCGCCTGCATCGGGTCGAGCGAAGTGGTCTCGGTGTCGATGGCCACCAGCGGCGCGGCTTCCACGCGGCGCATGAATGCTTCCAGCTCGGCCTCGGTGGTGATGGCTTCGTAGCGGATCTGCGCCGGTGCGGCATCGAACAGCCCGCCCTGGGCCGGGCCGGCGGCCGGGCCATTCCCCTGCGCGCTACCCTGCGGCAGCGGCTCGCCGGCGCGCGCGCGCGCCTGGGCACGCGGATCGGGCAGGCTCTCGCCGGTGGCTTCGCGCAGCCAGGTCTTGAAGCCATAGCGCGAGAAGAACTCGACCAGCTTCTCCCTGTCCTCGCCGGCGTCCTTGAGATGGTGGAAATCGCCCAGCGCGGCCGTCAGGTCGCAGTCGGTCTTGACCGTCACCAGTTCGCGCGCCCTGGGCAGCCACGCCAGCGTGTTGCGCAGGTTCTCGCCGACCACGCCCTTGATGCCGGCGGCATTGGCCATGATGTCGTCGAGCGTGCCGTATTCGGTCAGCCACTTGACCGCGGTCTTGGGCCCCACCTTGGGCACGCCGGGCACGTTGTCCACCGCGTCGCCGATCAGCGAGAGATAGTCGACGATGCGCTGCGGCGGCACGCCGAACTTGGCCACCACGCCGGGCGGGTCGAGCACCTCGCCGCTCATGGTGTTGACCAGCGTGACATGCTCGTCCACCAGTTGCGCGAGGTCCTTGTCGCCGGTGGAGACCACCGTGCGCATGCCCTCGGCGGTGGCCTGGCGCGCCAGCGTGCCGATCACGTCGTCGGCCTCCACGCCGTCCACCACCACGATGGGCCAGCCCAGCGCGCGCACCGCGTCGTGGATCGGCTCGATCTGCCTGGCCAGATCCTCGGGCATCGAGGGGCGATGCTCCTTGTAGGCGGGATAGAGATCGTCGCGGAAGGTCTTGCCCTTGGCGTCGAACACGCAGGCGCTATACTCTGCCGGAAAATCGTTGCGCAGCTTGCGCAGCATATTGATCATGCCGTAGATTGCCCCTGTGGGCAGCCCCTCCGCGTTCCTCAGGTCCGGCAGGGCGTGATACGCGCGATACAAATAGCTCGACCCATCGACGA
>Ga0255338_1001115_pt1 | contig 57152 bp, 57 predicted proteins | sample MeOH1_35cm_T4_19_FD_203715 | JGI IMG/M metagenome (GOLD analysis project Ga0255338, IMG submission 203715) | Sandy soil microbial communities from University of British Columbia, Vancouver, Canada - MeOH1_35cm_T4_195 | ecosystem: Engineered > Artificial ecosystem > Sand microcosm > Unclassified ... | reverse complement strand
ATCGCCGGCACCGGATCTGATATCTACTCTGGAGTCGCTGGAGCCATTGGAGCACTTCGGGGACCGAAACATGGAGGCGCGAATGAAGTCGCCTTGGAGATCTTAGAGCGATACAAAAACCCGGCCGAGGCTGAAGAGGATATCCGGGAGAGAGTGTCAAAAAAGGAAGTAATTATTGGATTCGGTCATCCTGTTTATACTATTTCTGATCCGCGCAGCGAGATCATTAAAGGCATCGCGCGAGAATTGCCCACGGCGCCATCCTCAGTAGAGTTCTTTCCAATCGCGGAACGAATAGAAGCGGTTATGTGGGAGACCAAGAATATGTTCCCAAATCTGGATTGGTACTCTGCGGTTGCCTATAACAAAATGCAGATTCCAACCTCGTTCTTTACTCCTCTTTTTGCGATGGCAAGAATTTCCGGATGGACCGCCCATATCATCGAACAGAGAAATGACAACAAAATAATTCGACCAAGTGCGCATTACACTGGCCCTGAAGACTTGCCTTTCCAGCCCATAGATAAGCGATAGGTGAAACTCCGTGCTAACAAATGGGAGTGGTTCAATCCGGGAGTTCGACAAAGTAATTGTAGATATAGTCGATTACGTAGAGAATTATGTAATTGAGTCGGATGCGGCTTATGAAACAGCGTGGTTGTGTTTGCTGGACACGCTTGGATGTGGTTTGGAAGCTCTTGAGTACCCAGCCTGTACCAAACTTCTAGGCCCACTAGTTCCAGGGACGGTTGTTGAAAATGGCGTCAGGGTTCCTGGTACAAATTTCGTACTAGATCCCGTTCAGGGTGCTTTCAATATTGGCACCATGATCCGCTGGTTGGATTTCAACGACACGTGGTTGGCTGCTGAGTGGGGGCATCCATCTGACAACCTTGGTGCGATTCTGGCAACGGCGGATTGGCTCTCAAGACGTGCGGTTGCAGCGGGAGAGAGACCGCTCCAAATGATTGACGTGCTCACGTCGATGATTAAGGCACACGAAATTCAAGGATGTATTGCACTGGAGAATTCTTTTAATCGCGTCGGTCTGGATCATGTGCTTCTGGTGAAGATTGCGTCGACTGCGGTCGTAGCAAAAATGATGGGCCTCACGCGAGAGCAATCTCTCAGTGCTCTCTCCCTTGGATGGGTAGATGGACAGTCCCTTCGAACGTATAGACATTTTCCGAATGCAGGTTCGAGGAAGTCTTGGGCGGCCGGCGATGCTACCTCTCGCGCGGTGCGCCTTGTCCTCATGGCCAAGACCGGTGAAATGGGATATCCAACTGCCCTCACAGCGAAAACATGGGGTTTCTATGATGTGCTCTACAAAGGGCAACCGTTTAAGTTTCAGCGCCCGTACGGTTCTTACGTAATGGAGAATATTCTTTTTAAAATTTCCTTCCCGGCTGAATTCCATGCCCAGACAGCCGTGGAAGCCGGTATGTTGATATACACACAGATGCGGGAAAGAGGGAAGTCCGCTCGAGATATCAAACATGTAACTATTCGCACACATGAGGCCTGCATAAGAATTATCGATAAAAAGGGCCCGCTCGCCAACCCAGCGGACCGGGATCATTGCATTCAATACATGGTTGCACTGCCTCTGATCTATGGTCGCCTCACCGCGAGAGATTATGAAGACGATGTGGCTTCGGATCCGTTCATCGATTCTCTTAGAAATAGGATTCATTGCGAGGAGGATCCGCAATTGACAGCGGATTACCACGATCCAGGGAAACGTTCGATCGCCAATGCGCTAACGGTTGAATTCGAAGATGGCACGTCGCTTGAGGAAGTGGTTGTTGAGTATCCAATTGGTCATGCCAGACGGCGAAGTGAAGGTATCCCTAAATTGATGGATAAATACCGGATCAACCTTGCACGAGTTTTTTCTGCAACCCAGCAGGCACAGATATTGGAACTTTCTCTCAATCGTGAAAAACTTGCGACAACCAGTGTCGACGCCTTCATGGATCTTTTTGTAAAGAGCCATGCCTAGACTCAATAGTTGAGAGGTTGGACACCACTTGAGTTGGAATTTCCGAGGAGTCTAAAAAAGATCGCTAGTGATGCTCAATCTCCTTAATATCTTCGGGTGAAGGTCTGGTAATTTGTTCTGTGGTGGCGCGACTGATTCGAGCGCGTAACTTGTTTGCGATTCCCCCTGGGCGTCGGACGCCATGGCTATCAACTTTTTCCAGCTCTAGAGGCTGCAACTGTTCATGCTGCGTCAGGGCGAAGGCCTCAGCATCGGTCAGGGGTTGATGCACTTCAACGAATTCCCCGTGAGGTAGAAGGAGAAGACGACCAGTCTCTTTTCCATGGAGGACCAATTCACGGTCTGCTCTTTGTAGGGAGAGGCAGAGACGTTTGGTGATGATGAAGGCGAGTGGCGGAAGCACCAGGACGCCGATACGAGTCATCCATGTAATCTGGTTGATCGAAAGGGAAAAGTGCGTTGCAATGAGGTCATTTCCTCCGTTGAGGAGAGTGACAATGGTAAACGTTAAGGCTGTCACGCCGAGCGCCGTGCGATTCGGTGCATTGCGCGGGCGGTCTAGGAGATGGTGCTCTCTCTTGTCTCCCGTCACCCAACTTTCGATAAATGGGTAGAGCGCCATTGAGGTAAAGAGAATTCCAGGGATGATCAAACCCGGAATAAGAATGTTCCAGGAAATGGTATGTCCGAACAGATGCGATTCCCAATTTGGCGACATTCGTACAAGTCCATCCAGCCAACCCATGTACCAGTCAGGTTGAGAACCCGCGGAAATTTGTCCCGGCGTGTAGGGGCCATAGAGCCAGATAGGGTTGATCGAGGCGACTGCCGAAATAAATGCCGTAATTCCGAAGACAATGAAAAAGAATCCACCTGCCTTGGCCATATAGACAGGCATGAATGGGTAGCCGACGACGTTCTTCTCGGTACGGCCCGGGCCAGGATATTGAGTGTGCTTCTGGTACCAAACCAGCATCAAGTGAGCGGTAATGAGTGCCAGAAAAATGCCAGGAAGTAGCAAGACGTGGACGGTGAAGATGCGAGGAATGAAGACTTCTCCTGGAAAGGGCCCACCAAAGGCAAAGAACGCTAAATATGATCCGACGATTGGCATCGCCTGAATGATGGCTTCAGCGATTCGAATTCCGGTACCGGAGAGCAAGTCGTCAGGAAGTGAGTAACCCAAGAATCCTTCAACAATTCCCAGAGTAAGAAGTCCGACTCCGATAATCCAGTTGAACTCACGCGGCTTGCGGAAAGCGCCGGTGAAGAAGACTCTCATCAAGTGAACGACGATCGCCGCCATGAAGAGCAGGGCTGCCCAGTGATGGATTTGGCGCATCAAAAGTCCACCGCGGATGTCGAAGGATATATTGAGAGTCGAGGCATAGGCAGCTGACATTTTGATTTCACTCAACGGGGCATAGTTGCCGTGGTAGAAAACCTCGCGTTGAGAGGGATCGAACCAGAATGTGAGGAAGACGCCGGTTAGCAGCAGGATGATGAAAGAATAAAGCGCGATTTCACCCAACATGAATGACCAGTGGTCGGGGAATACCTTTGTGAGATTCTTCTTCAACCATTTTGCGGCGCCAGTACGCTCGTCGACGTAATTGGCGACTGAGCCGAGTTTCTTCTCTGCGCTATTCATGATGAACGCTCCCAAAAGCTAGGTCCGACTGCTTCTGTAAATGGTTTCTGGGCAACTAGATAACCTTCGGCATCCACTGTAATGGCGAGTTGTGGCAGAGGGCGGGCCGCTGGACCGAAGATAACTTTTGCAGCTCGTGGCACATCGAAGGTCGACTGATGACAAGGGCAGAGCAAGTGTTTGGTCTGTTGTTCATAGAGTGCAACAGCGCAACCCATGTGTGTGCAGATTTTGGAAAAAGCAATGATCCCTTGATACGTCCAAGAGAGCCGTTCGGGGGAGAGTTGGAACTCTTCGGGACGAACCCGGATGAGAAGAACCGCGTCCTTTGCGATGTTACTGAGGGTTCGCTCCTCACCTGGGAGCAACGCTGGCAAAACTTGGGCGACAGCACCAACTTCTAAGTCTGAAGGCCTAATAGGTCGATCGCCTGGATCAGTCACCAGTCGAGTGCCTTTCATCCAACTGGTTTCTTCAAGTGACTTCTTAGGCAGGGGACCAAGATCGCGCAGGGCAACGAGTGGCACAAGTCCTAGAAGGCCGAGTGAGAGTCCGAGCGAACGTTTGATCATGGATCGTCGACCCAAGTTCGCTGCGGCAGCCTGCTCTTTGACGGTCTTCACGAAATCTGCTCTATCTGCATCCTCCGAACGGAACTCATGACGGTCCTGGATTACTTCATTGTCTGGCATCAAGGTTTTGGCCCAATGCACCGCCCCTAATCCAATAAAGAGCGTGGAGACGGTGAGACCTATTCCCAGGAGCAGTTGTTGCGTATTTGTAGTCCCGAGAGCGGGAATAAAAACGAATGCGTCTCCGGGGACTTTTATGTAGGCATAAATGAAGAGAATCGTTCCAAGGGCAGAGAGCCCGAAGAGAATGGCTATCTGACGCTCTGCTTTATCGGCAGCGGCGGGATCTGTGTCCGCTTTCCGATGTACATGTTCCGGTAAACCCGGATCTTGTAGGCGCTCGATTTGATCTGACATTTGCTATCTCGCTTTCGTCGCCAACCAGACTGCTAGACCTATCAGCAGTCCGAGTCCAAGTGTCCAAATGAGTAAACCTTCTGTAACCGGGCCAACGCGGCCGAGCGAGGCGCCGCCTAAGCTCGGTTCGTTCTGCGCTGCCTTAATCCATTTAATAATGGAAAGTTTTTCTTCGGGCGTAACGATTTTATCTCCAAAGACTGGCATGGATTGTGGACCAGTAATCATCGCTTCGTAGATCTCCACGGGGGTGGATGCCATCAGCGTCGGAGCGAATTTACCTTGCGTAAGCGCTCCACCTTGACCTGCAAAGTTGTGGCACATTGCGCAGTTATTTCGAAAGAGCTCCCCGCCTTGCGCGGTGTTTCCGTCGCGTTCGTAGAACATAACTTGTTGATCAGGAATCGCCGGTCCGGGCGAAAGAGATGATACGTAAGCGACTAGGGCGGCAACTTCTTCTGGAGTGTAAGCAGGCTTCTTTCTCGTAGCCTGGGTGCTCATGTCCGCCATCGGCATTCGACCGGTAGCGACTTGAAAATCCATTGAAGCGGCTCCCACTCCAATCAGGGATGTGGCAACCGATGTGCCCTCTGCATTAAGCCCGTGGCAAGACGAACACCCTCTAAGAAAGAGCTGACGTCCTTCGTCAATGGCAGTTGTTCGGTCCAGGGAGTTGGTGGCTCTTTGGGTTGAGGCATGTGCAACCGAGAAGGTCGTGCCGATCATGAACAGGGCAAAGGCCAACAAGATTGGCCCGGCAAAACGGTGTCGTCGGTAACGCGATAAGCGTCTCACGATTTACTCCCTCTCAATTGTTTAAGTCTCAACTACTGCGGTTCATGTCTTCTATTTAATTAGATAAATCGCGGAAAAGAGAGCAATCCAGACTACGTCCACAAAGTGCCAATAGTAGGAAACAACAATTGCTGTTGTTGCTTGCGAGTGGGTGAAGTTTCGAGCTTTGTTGGCGCGGATTAACACGATCAAGAAGGCAATGAGGCCGCCTGTTACGTGCAAACCGTGGAACCCAGTTGTTATGTAGAAGACCGAGCCATATGCATGTGATGAAAGCGTCACGCCTTCTTGAACCAAGGAGGCGTATTCGTAAACTTGTCCACCGACGAAGAAAGCACCCATCAGAAATGTCAATGCAAACCATTCGCGCATGCCCCACTGTGAAACTTTGTAGAGTGAACCGTTGCGCTTCGACTGTAGACGCTCTGCAGCAAATACACCGAATTGACAGGTTACCGACGAAAGAACCAGAACTGTCGTGTTCAACGCCGCAAAGGGGATGTTCAAAATTTCCGTGGACTCTAACCAAACAGATGGACCCTGCACCGCCCTCGTTGTGAAATACATCGCAAAGAGGGCTGCGAAGAACATGAGCTCGCTCGACAGCCAGACAATTGTTCCTACGGCCACCAAGTTGGGGCGGTTAATTTTGGGCGTGGCTACAGTGGCGCTTGACATGGGGGTGATTATTCCTGAATTGTCGGGATTTGCTTAATCAGGCATGGGATTTGACCGCGATTTGTTGGAATGACCCAGGTGAGGCAAATCACTCCAAACCGCCTGATCCCCTCAGATTGGGTATTTACGCAGTCGGGGAGTTGATAGGAAGAACTCGCCAAGCACATTAGACTCTGCTGCATGGGAGCGACTACTTCGCGGAAGAAGATTTTGGTCTATTCGGACGATTCAGCGGTTCGGAGCGCAATTGCGAGCGCGTTGGGTAAACGAGTCAGCGCGGACCTTCCCGAGCACGACATTTCGGAGTTCGCCACAGCGGACGCTCTTCGAGCGGTCCTTGATGCTTCAAAGTCCCAGCGGGCCGACTTGATCATTCTGGACGCCGAAGCGGTTCCCGAGGGCGGGATGGGCGTGTCCCGTCAGCTCAAAGACGAGGTATTCCAATGTCCACCGGTTTTATTGATTACAGCCCGTCCTGATGATGCCTGGTTGGCTGCATGGTCTCGGGCGGATGCCACTGTTCTGGCCCCAATTGACCCTTTTACTTTCGCCAATGTTGCGGCCGGACTACTTAGAACTGCGTTGGTCTCACACGCGCAAGGCACAGCCACTAGCTAGATGACTTTGAACCCAGAGTCGTGGTCAGCAGTCCTCCATAACCTTGAGCAAGGTTTGGATCTCACGGTGCCAGATGCCCAATGGGCTATGAGGGAAATTCTTGAAGGTCGGGCAGCCGACGAAGAGATCTCTGCTTTTCTCCTGCTTCTTCGAGCGAAGGGGGAGACGGCTGCCGAGGTGAATGCGCTCGTTGATGAGATGTATGTTCATTGCGCGCCAATTTCTATAACTGAAAGAGCTGTAGACACTGTAGGCACCGGTGGCGACGTCGCACACACAATCAACATTTCAACCACCTCTGCCATTATCGCTGCCGCAGCTGGGGCACGAGTTGTAAAGCATGGAAATCGCGCTGCAACCTCTCGATCCGGCGCAGCCGACCTCCTTGAAGCCCTCGGAGTCGCAATTACCCTTGATGGGCCAGCGGTTGAAATCTGCGTGCGCGAACTTGGTATCGGTTTCTGTTTTGCCCCCACATTTCATCCGGCAATGCGATATGCAGGACCCGCGAGAAAGGCCTTAGGAGTCCCCAGCGTGTTCAACATTCTGGGTCCTCTTGCCAACCCGGCGCGGCCGAAGGCGGCGGCTATTGGCGTTGCCGATCAGCGGTTGCACCACGTGATGGCGGAAGTTCTTACTCAGAGAGGCGTGGATGGTTTCGTATTTCGGGGTGACGATGGGCTTGATGAAATCACTTTGACGACTACATCTACCGTTCTAGTCATTGGCGAAGGGAAAGTAAAAGAGATCACAATTGATCCGCGAGATTTTGGAATTCCATATTCACCTATGTCGGAATTGATTGGCGGGGATGCCGCCGAGAATGCCAGAATCACGTCAGCGATTTTTGCGGGAGAGCATGGAACCCCTCGCGACGCCGTTGTAATTAATTCAGCGGCAGCAATTGCGGCTTTTCACGGAGAGCAAGATCGCTCTCCTTTTGAAAGATTAAGTGAAGGTGTGGCTGCGGCTATTGAAGCGATTGATAGCGGGGCTGCGTCTCAGTTGTTGACGCGCTGGATCGAACTTTCCCAAAAATTGGTAACGACCTGATCTCTCGAGCGGACTTTCTCTAAAGCGAATTTTGCCCCAATTGCTCCATTGATGGGCGATGCCCATTCGCCAGTAAGCGAGACCAGACGAGTTTCTTCACTTTCTAGGTAATTCAATAATTTTTCAACTTCTTCATACGTGGAAGCAGGAAGGATCATCTCATTTGCAACAACTATTTCGGATGTCGCTTTAAGGGATTCGATCGTGTGGGAAATCTCCACCCCGGGTTTTGAAATCGCACTGCCAGCAAGACGGCCGTATCGGATGCAGACAAACTCCCAGAGTGAATGGGTAGAGCTCTCTATCCTCTGCGCTGCGATCATTTCAGGTATTCGAGTGAGGGTTCGTATTCGAACACCTCGTGATGAGCCGCGCAATAACGCTCCCAATTGATCGCGCACTGCAACAGCTAATTCGAACTCCTCTTTAAGCGCATGCGCTGCCATTTTCTCATTCAAGAAATCTACGATCGGACGGACATCGGAAGGGTCATACATTTCAGGAGAAGGAAGTGCGCGAGTCACCCCTTGGCTAGCTAATTGAGCTTCGCTAGCACTGGAAAAGGGGCCCATCCATTTCATTGAATCGTTGAGTGAAGCGCTTCCACGCACCGCAGTGAATCGAGGAAAAGGTCGTTGGCTCACTTTCAGCCACATTGCTTTCTCTTGTCCTTTTGAACGGCTGTTATATGGCGGACGATTCTCGGCAATCATCCGCAACTCTCGCACCTGTGCCTCAAGTACAGTTGTACAGACAATCGTGTCAATGCGCGAAGCTATTGCTAGCATTTCCAGGACTCGTTTACGCGTCTCGTTGGCCGTGAAATACGTGCGAAGGCGAGATTTGAGATTTTGCGACGTTCCCACGTAGAGCGGTTCGTTGTTCGGGCCTTTAAAAATATAAATTCCTGGCGCCGCCGGTATAGATGAAATGAGGTGCTTCTTCTCTCGTTGTGCTTTTGTTATTCGCGAACTAAAGCCGGTGAGTTCATCAAGTGTTGTGACTCCAAAAGATCCAAGCCGCTCCAGCAGGCCGTGGAGTACGTCAACGGTTGCACGGGCATCATCGAGTGCACGATGAGTAGGGGATGTTTGCGTATTGAAGAAAAGCGCCAAGGTTCCCAGTTTGCAGTTGGGCACTTCATCACGAAGGAGAACTTGCCTGGCAAGTCGGGCTGTATCAACGACGCGGTATTGAGGCCATTTATAACCTTGACTTGCTGCTGAAGCTTTCAGGAACCCGACATCAAAAGGGGCGTTGTGGGCAACCAGGATCGTTTCGCTTGCAGGACCCATAAATTCGAGAAAGGCAGGGAGAGTTTCTTCAATAGATGGCGCCTCCAAGACCATGGCATCTGTGATTCCCGTAAGTACCGTTATGAAGGCCGGAATAGTTCCACCAGGGTTTACGAGTGTCTGAAATTCTCCGACGATCTCCCCGCCTCGAATTTTGACTGCTCCTATCTCTGTGATTCCCGCTCCAATGCTGGGAGAGGCACCCGTCGTTTCGAGATCCACCACAACGAAAGTTGTCTGGGAAAGGGGCTGGCAAATTTCATCGAATGCTGCCTGCCACGGCTCGCCACTTGCCGAAGCTGTCATGACCACAACTTTAAGTGATTGATGTGACAAGTCACGAGGTCTACCCTCGTGACCATGGCTATTACGCATGCACCTGCAGGACTTCTTGAGGATTTTGTCGTGAGAGGCAAGGGGGCAGAAGGCAAGATCGGAATCCTTCTCGTCCACGGTTTTACTGGGTCGCCAGCCTCTATGCGCTCTTGGGCGGAGTTCTTTGCCGCACGGGGGTACACCGTGCGCGTCCCGCGATTGCCGGGCCATGGGACCCAATGGCAGGACCTGAATAAAGTTCCTTGGCAAGAGTGGCCAGCACGCGTTGTCGAAGAATTGGATGAGTTGGCCAAGACGTGCGAGAAGATCTTCCTTTTTGGTCTCTCTATGGGCGGCGGCACTTCGCTCTATGTAGCGGCGCGCCACAATGACCGACTTGCTGGAATAGTCCTCGTGAATCCGATGATTCATATTCCCGGCAATGCAGTGAAATTCGCGCCAATTCTTTCGCGGTTTCGCTCCCACCTACCATCAGTGGGGAATGACATCAAGCGACCCGGTGTCTCTGAATGGGCTTACGACGCATTGCCCACTAGGGGAGTCGTCCAACTGAACAAGCTGCTCAAGAGTTCACGCTCCACGCTGAGCCACATAAAGATTCCCTTGCTCCTCTTCCACAGCGTCGAAGACCATGTGCTCCCGGTGACCAATACTGAGATCGTTATGGCTGAGATTGGTTCGCCGCGGAAGCAGCGAGTCGAATTACTGAACAGCTATCACGTAGCGACTGTCGACTACGACTCGGATATCATTTTTGAAAATTCCCTCATATTTGTTCGGGAGCTTTCCGCACTTTCCTGACAAATGGAATGTTTCACGGCTCTGCAAAATGATAAATCTGTTTTTAATCATTCTGCTTTCTGAAGTCATAATCACCGATTGATTTAAAGGAGCCTTGGGCGTGAAGAGTGCGTAGAAACGCCTCTCTGGAAAGGTGTTTACTGTCTTGCCTCTTGGTCGTTATGAGGGCATTGAGGTCATTTTGCGAAAATTGCGACCCTGCGAATTCTAGAATTTCTTGCAGACTGGATTGCACGAAAAATTCCGAGTAGTCGAGGTCCAACCAATCGACATTGCTTGAAAGGCAGCTTCTACGGACGTAACTGTAGAAAGCGGTACTCGTTTCAACGGCGTGTGCGAAGCTCTTTTCGTCGACTTCAATGACGTCGTCATCGGTGTTGAAGCCGTGCCATTTACCGGTGGCTTGAGCTTTCTTGGTAGAGATATACCTATCTAAGTGATTTCGTCTCAGAAAGAGCACCTTCGGCCGGAATTCCTCAATCAATTCCTCGAGCCTTTCTGGTGGAAAATGGTAACTCATGATCTTGAAAATATGTGTGCCCGGTGATTTTTGAAGTGAACGGAGCACCTTTTTCGGATCCAAGCCGGACATCTCAAATTTGTAGGGGATGGTCCCTTCCTTCTTTTTTTGCAGAAAACGCTTTAGATATCTACTTGAAAAGAACGGATAGTTTGCTGTTATGCGATCGATGGTTTTTGGCCATTGGTTGAATCCAAAAATTTCTCCGTAATAATAGAAGGGCTCTCCGATCGACTCAAAGAAACTGCCCAGAGCCGTGGAACCTGATCGTGGGAGAGTGACAATAAATAGAATTGTAGATTCTCCCGTCGCGGGACGCCTGAATAGTTGGCGAGCGAGGTACTTCCGGAACATCCTTAAGTTGAGCAAGCGCCTTTTGAGAAGCTTTCTGTTGAACGCCACAACGACACGGTAAAGGCAAATGCAAAGAATCGCAAAAACTCGCGCAACAGATGAAGAGAGTCACTTATTAGGTCTTTCGTTGATCCACTGGAGAAGTTACGCTTAGCCATGCTTAGAATCCAATGCATAACGATTGATTCAGATGATCCGCTCACGCTGGCCCAGTTTTGGAGAGATGTTCTTGGTTGGGAAATAACTTTTACGAGCGAGAACGAGGTATGCATTGAGCTCTTAGACGGCAGTCCTTCACAAGGGCAGATTCCTGACATTCTCTTTATTCGGACGGCCGATAAGCGAGTGACTAAGAATCGACTCCATTTAGACCTGCGCCCAGATGATCAGGAGGCCGAAGTCCAGAAGATCGAGCGACTTGGCGGAAAACGAATTGAGATTGGTCAGTCTGCAAGTCAAGAGACGACCTGGGTTGTCATGGCAGATCCTGAAGGTAATGAGTTCTGCATTTTACGGCCGTCAAAGCCGGCAAGTTGAACCGCAGGGTCAGGTGAGTTTCGGGAAAGCACTCTCGAATGCCCAGAGGTCAATGTCATCTAGATTTATAGGTTTGTAGCCTTTGAACTCAAGAGCCCCGATTAATTGCGCTCGGTGTTCGGTTGCGTGATGAACTGTCTGCGAAATGATTGTTGAACGTAGATTTTTCTCAGATTCGCCTTTGTAGCTTATCGTCAACATTTCATCGTCTAGATTGCCCGACTTGATGATTTCAGAATCCAGTCCTGCAAGTATTTTTGCAAGATTGGCCACATCCGACATATTCGATGGTCGTCGGATTTCCTGCAGTGATTTTCCCTCCAGGCAATAGAGATACCAACCAGCAGCCGACGTGATGTGTTTGAGGATTTGCTTTGCAGTCCACTCCGGGTTCACGATGAATGATTCAAGGGATTCATCTGGAAGACTTTGAACCGCTTGGTACACCTTCTGATTGGCCCATGCCATGTGTTGAAGCAATCGAGCGGTAGAGATAACCATTCCTGGATTATAAGTTCCAGAGACCAAAATCCCTAGGGGATTGATTCCTGGCAGTAATGTGCCTTCAAATCATACGAGCGGTACGACCGTGGATCTGAATAGTTCGATTCATATCTGGCACAAGAAGGGTACTTTCAAGTCCGTTAAAGTAATTAAATTGTCACTCCTCATTCGCAAGTAGGGCCTTCGCGCCGGAATGGATTACAAGTACTCAACCGACGAAATGCATTTTGAAATCATAGAAACATCTGCGCAAGTTAAAGCACGAATTGCCCGAATGAAGCTACCCATGCCGGGCGAAGGAATCGTCAAATGATAAATAACAAATGGGTGGCTGGATAAGCTGCCCGCATCCGCTCAACATTTATTCATCGCAGGCATCGCGGTATTCGTCGGTGTGATTGTTAAAGCAATCATCGTTGCTCAAGGCGTTACAGTCGCCCTCTGGCATGCCACTTTCGTGACTGCCATCAACTCAACGGCCGTGTCAGATGCAACGACCGCCCTGGCTTTATGGATCACTCCGCTGACCGCCAGTATGGTCTCAAAAGTAAAATCAAGTAATTTCTAGGAGTCTTGCTCCCTAATTCGAACAACAAAGAAACCCCGCTTGCCTCAATCTTCCGAGGCGAGTGGGGCGTTTTTTGTCATTTATGAACTGCCGTGATGACTCCCAAAATTAAGGTGGCAGCGGCAAGGCTGGCAGTTACCCACACGAGCGCGAGAGTGGCCTTCTTTATTTCTTTGCCCGCTGTTTCGTACACTACAGTTGCTCTATTCGTAGCGAGAATAGAATGCACCTGAATCTGTGCTAACGCCATTCGCTGTTCACCACCCATGTTTTCATGATTGTTGCGCACAGTAGCTATCAATGATTCCAAGGTCGGCAATGTCGGTTCAGTTTCAGACATGTTGGCTCACTTTCATCTCTAAAACTCGGTTGTGACCTGGAAGGCATACTGAAACTGATGGTTCGGAACTTCACCGTCGCTTATGAATTGAACCGTGACCGTTTGTCCGGGTTGAACTCCATCGGCTGAGCCCATCAAGTTTTGAGCGACGCTTACTCCATCAGGGGCAAATATGGTGATTCCAAATATCGCAGTCTTCACCTGATCTGAGGTGTTCGTAATTCGAGCATTCGCACCACCAAAGCCCGAATTATTGGTGAAATTGACCGAGACCAGGTGAAAAGATTTGTCGGTCATCGGATCGGTATTATTGGTGATGGCCTGAGAAGGATCCGTGGTTTGAAGTAATTCTGCTACCGATGTCATCGGATCGCTCTTGTTAGTCAATGCGCCGATAATCGCCAGCACAACGAAGGCCGTTGCAATACCAAGAAAAACTTTCTTCGCAACCGAAGTTTTTGATGGGGCAGATGGGGTATTCAATTCCTCATTCATGATTTCTCCATTTCCAAGTGAGAGCCTAAGCGCTTATAGCCAACACGGAAAGGGGATCATTCAATAAATATCTAACAGCACGTAGACAGCACGGGATGAGCAAAAACAAAGACTCCTGACCATATTCGCTCAGGTCAGATGCCATTTTCTAGTGGTGGACCGTACTGGGATCGAACCAGTGACCTCTTCGATGTCAACGAAGCGCTCTACCGCTGAGCCAACGGTCCGTGAGACGTGCGAAAGCATACCTCACGGAGGATTACGTGAGGGAAAGGTGATTAACGCCCGAAGTCGTCTTCAATACGCTCGATGTCATCTTCGCCAAAATACGTTCCGGTCTGTACTTCAATAAAGATTACGTCTCGATCACTAATGTTGCTGATGCGGTGAAGATCGCCGATTTTTACAAAGACGGAGTCTCCGGCGGTGTGGTGGGAGATAACCCCATTGAGAGTAACTTCAGCATCTCCTTGGACGATGTACCAGTGTTCGGCCCGTTTTTCATGGCGCTGGTAGGAGATCCTTTTTCCAGGAGAGACCCAGATGCACTTCACTTTGTATGTAGGGGTGTCTTGCAGGACTTCGTAGTGACCCCAAGGTCGTGATTCATCTAGCGTCATTGCCAGTTAGAACCCTTTCTCGTTAGTCCTGTGAAACGCTCAATAAAAGATTGAGTGGAGGTGGAGACGGGATTTGAACCCGTGTAGCAGGATTTGCAGTCCTGAGCCTCGCCTCTCGGCCACTCCACCGTAAAAAAATCGGCGTCAATATTTAGAAATAGTGAACGCCGACTATTAGAGCGGACGACGGGACTCGAACCCGCGACATCCACCTTGGCAAGGTGGTGCGCTACCAACTGCGCTACGTCCGCATGCACGCACGATCGCTCGTTTGTGCTGGGCGAAATCTATCGCAGGGCAGCGGTATGCGCCAAAGCGAGGCAAACTTGGCATTATCGCCGTACGGTTACGGAGTGGAATTCGAAGGATTGACGAAGGACGAGCCCTTTTTCTGGATGGGTGGTCGTTTGGCCTACGGATTGGAAGAAATCAGCCACGACCCTTCCTGCCTGGACACGCCTGGTTTTTGGGCAGCCTATTCAACTTTTGAAGGCGTATGGACATGCGCGCGTTTTTCGCGCGTAATTACCGCCTCACTTCCAGATGCGCAGGATGAGTGGCGGCCGATTTCTACAGCTTGGAAGAGTTCGCTTTCTGAAAGAGATTATGTGGAATACGTGAAGGAAATCCAGAACCAGATCGCGCAAGGGTGGGTGTATCAAGTAAACGCTTGTCGGCAAGTGAGTACGCCCATGTTGGAACAGACGCTACTGCCGTTGATGCATGAAATATTGAGAAAGAACCCTGCTCCATTTTCCAGTTTTCTTCGCCTCCCACATATTGAAATTGCGTCGGCTTCACCCGAACTATTTTTGAAAAGGGATGGCTCGATGGCCACGTCCGCACCAATCAAGGGGACAAAACTCCCAGGGTCGGATGATGTTCCGTTTGGAAGCAAGGACACTGCTGAGAACATCATGATCGTGGATCTGATACGCAATGATCTTGGACGAATCTGTAAGACAGGGTCGATAAGTGTTCCTAGGCTCCTTGAAACCCAACCTCATCCGGGACTCAGTCACTTGGTGTCATACGTTGAAGGATCATTACGTGATGAGATCACTTGGCAAGAAATCTCTGACGCTTTGCTGCCTCCGGGATCAGTAAGTGGTGCTCCAAAATCTTCCGCAGTTTCTACAATTAAAGATCTCGAAGGAGAGAGCCGCGGACCATATTGCGGAGCACTTGGATGGGTGGAAGGCCAACAGGCGTTGCTCTCCCTTGCTATAAGAATCTTCTGGAGTGAGAACGATGGAATGTTGAGGTTCGGAACTGGAGCCGGTATTACATGGGGTAGTGACCCGGATTCCGAATGGGAAGAAACCGAGTTGAAAGCTCGGAGACTGGTTGCAATTGCGAATGGCGAGATTTCATGAGTGCCCAATTTCCCGAAGGAGACGGAATCTTTGAAACACTCAAGACCGTCAACGGAGAAGTATTTGCGTTAGGTCGCCATATTGCACGGGCGCAACGGAGCGCCGAGATTTTGGGAATTCCCTTTCCATCTGAATATGAGATCAGAGCTGCCGTTGAAGAGCTTTTGATGCCAGGAAGAAACATTCCTGACGTCGGACGGTTGAGAATGACCTTTGCCAATTCGGGGGAATTCGGGCTGCTTCATGAGAACCTGCATCCCTGGTCGAGTCCAGCACGACTGATGCTTTTGGACCGACCGGTCGACGAGACATCTCCAGGCAGTGGTCTCAAGATGCTTCCATTTTCGAAGAACGTCGCATGTCTGGCACTGGCACGTGCGGAGGGTTTCGACGATGGCATCCGACTCAATCAAAGGGGGGAGATTTGCGAGAGTTCGGTTGCCAATCTGCTGCTTCGTATTGACGGGCAATGGGTGACACCGGATCTATCTTCTGGGTGCTTGCCAGGAATAACTCGCGAACTCTCCCTTGAGTGGTTAGAGGTTCAGGAGCGAACCATCTCGGCCAATGAATTGGAAAATGCAGATGCAATCTTTTTGATGTCGAGTTTGAAGGAGTTGCAACCCGTGGTCACATTGGGAGATCGAGTGCTGGAAGTTGATATGCATTTGGCTGAAGAATTTGCAGCCCACGCCGCTGAATCCTTCGAGCCCTAAGTGGTTTTGCACCCTGCCGCACCGCCAGCCCGCCGTTAGGTAGACTCAGGACATGTCACATATCGCAATCTCCCTAGACGGTGCCAAGACCTCGGTTGCGGACGATCAGCGTCCCACCCACCTCTTTGCAGAAAATAAGGAAATTGTCGTTTGCCGTATTAACGGCGAGTTGAAGGATTTGTGGACGCAATTACACGAGGGTGACGAGGTGGAGAGTATTGCGATTTCCTCTCCCGAAGGACTGAAAGTTTTACGACACTCAACCGCTCACGTGCTCGCGCAGGCAGTGCAGCAAGTCTTCCCTGGAACCCGCCTAGGTATCGGCCCACCGATCACGGATGGTTTTTACTACGACTTTGATCCGGAGAATCCATTCACTCCAGAGGATCTTCAGTTGCTCGAGTCAGCGATGCGCAAGATCATCAAGGAGGGTCAGAGATTTAGCCGGAGAGTGACAACCGAGAATGAGGCTCTCATCGAGTTGGCCAGCGAGCCATTTAAGTGTGAGCTCGTCGGATTGAAGTCTGACACCCAAGACGAATCAAGCGTCGAGGTCGGTGGCGCGGAGCTTACGATCTACGACAATTTAGGTCGCGATGGAACTCCTGTATGGAGTGACCTCTGCAGAGGTCCTCATCTGCCGTCCACGAAATTGATTCCTGCATTCAAATTGATGAGAAGTTCGGGTGCGTACTGGCGCGGATCTGAGAAGAATCCAATGCTTCAAAGAATTTATGGCACGGCGTGGGCAAGTCAGGAGGACTTAAATACCTATCTCGAGTTCTTGATTGAAGCAGAGAAGCGTGACCATCGCCGCCTTGGCGCTGAGTTAGATCTCTTCTCATTTCCAGAGGAAATTGGGTCAGGCCTTGCGGTCTTTCATCCAAAGGGCGGGATCATCCGACGTACGATGGAGGATTACTCACGACAACGTCATGAAAAGGAGGGTTACGAATTTGTCTATTCGCCTCATTTAACCAAGGCAGCGCTTTTTGAGAAATCTGGTCACTTGGATTGGTATGCCGAGAGTATGTACCCGCCGATGATATTAGACGAAGAGCTGCATGCAGATGGAACGGTGAGACGAGCAGGTCAGCAGTATTACATGAAGCCCATGAACTGCCCTTTCCATAATTTGATTTTCAATTCGCGTCAGCGCTCTTATCGTGAACTCCCACTTCGGCTCTTTGAGTTCGGTACTGTCTATCGGTACGAAAAATCTGGGGTCCTACAGGGCATCACCAGGGCACGTGGTTTCACGCAAGACGACGCCCACATTTACTGCACTTCGGATCAGATGTTGGATGAGTTAGACAGCCTTCTTACCTTCGTGCTTAATCTCTTGAGGGATTACGGTTTGACCGATTTCTATCTTGAATTATCAACTCGGAATCCGGAAAAGTCGGTCGGCGAGGACTTCGAATGGGTGAGAGCAACAGAAACTTTGCGCCAGTCTGCACTTCGACAGAACCTAGACCTTGTCCTTGACGAAGGCGGGGCGGCGTTCTACGGACCGAAGATATCGGTTCAAGCGCGAGACGCGATTGGGCGTAGTTGGCAAATGTCGACGATCCAAGTGGATTTCCAACTTCCTCAACGTTTTGATCTTGAATATGTGGCATCAGATGGCTCGCGCCAACGTCCCGTCATGATCCACCGTGCCCTCTTCGGCTCGATCGAACGTTTCTTCGGAGTCCTCACCGAACATTATGCAGGGGCCTTCCCACCATGGCTTGCACCGGTGCAAGCTGTAGCAATTCCTGTAGCCGCAGCGTACGAGCCTTATCTTAAAGATCTCGTCTTTCAATTGAAGGAGCGTGGGATACGAGCAGAAATCGACGCTTCTGATGATCGCATGCAGAAGAAAGTGCGCAACGCGCAACTTCAGAAAATTCCTTACATGATCATCGCTGGTGAGGAAGATCAACAAGCAGGCGCAGTCTCATTTCGATATCGTGACGGAAGACAGCGAAACGGAATTCCTATTGCAGAGGCCATTTCGGAAATTGAGTCCGCGATTCAAGAGCGGCGACAGGTCTAAAGTGGAGGAAACTTTCGGTGGAGCGGGGATGCCAGATACATGGCAGCGGCTCTGGGCACCTCACCGTCTGGAGTATCTTCGTGGAGAAAATAGGCCATTAGAAACAAACGATGTCCCTTGCCCTTTTTGTCGAATTCCAACGCTCAGTGATGAAGAGGGATTGATCGTTGCCCGTGGTAAAACCGCCTATGTTGTCATGAATTTGTATCCATACAACGCCGGGCATCTTCTTGTTTGCGCCTTTCGACATGTTTCAGACCTCACCGATCTGACAGACGAGGAGCGCAATGAGATTTCATCGCTCACAGCTCATTCAATGCGCACTTTGCGAAAAGTTTCCAACGCAGCAGGTTTCAATATAGGGATGAATCAGGGCGAAGTATCTGGTGCTGGTGTTGCGGCTCATATACACCAACACGTAGTCCCACGTTGGGGTGGCGATGCTAATTTCATGCCAATCATCGCGGGAGTGAAAGTCCTGCCGCAGCTGCTCTCGCAGACCAGAGCGGACCTTGCTGCAGCCTGGTAGCTGTTAATTCAGTTGGGCGATGTAACTCCGCACAATATCTACGCCAATTCCCTTTTCGATCCAAACCGGTATAGCGGGGAACAATAATCCTGCTGCAAATCCGTCCTCACCCATGACATCAAGAGCCGCCAGGTACTCATTTCGAAATTCGGAGACTAAAGACTTGTGTTCTGGATCGCTCTCTGTAATTGTCGGTGGGATAGTCGAGTAGTCGCGGATTTTCAGATCCGACAACGAGATCAAGGCGCACGGCACTCCCTGATCATCATGAAGGACGAGGTATGGAGTCACCGTTAGGTCGAAAACTCGATTAGCGAGAAGGACGGCATCATCGAAGTCTGCTTCCTGATTTTCAATCCCTGCGACTATGACCATGCGTGGGGGCATTGAGTCGTTGAGTGCTTCCCAATTCTCGATTGTCGCGCCATCGATACCCAGGGCAGGATCAATGACGAAAATCGCCAAGTCGCAACTCTCAGCCGGGTTCTGGACACTAACCCCTCCAAAGAGATCAGCTATCACCTCTGGATGGACACTCGGATGGCCAAATACGTGGATAGACAAGGCCCCAGACGCGGAGCTCGGGGTCAAACTAGGTGTAGGCACGAGGTCAGCCTACGATGGTGTGGATGATTAGTGACATATTGAAGCCGGCCGTGACTCGGGTTATCACTCCTGCGGCAAAAGGACTTCTCCGAATCGGTTTCACGCCCAATGGGGTCACGGTTGCGGGTGCGGTTGGGGTGGTTGTTTCTGCCTTCTATTTCTACACTGATTCCCGATTCTTCATCGGTTCTCTATTCGTCGCAATCTTTGTATTGGGTGATCTCTTTGACGGGACGATGGCTCGTATTTCCAAGCAAGGTTCAAGTCCGTGGGGTGGTTTCCTAGATTCAACAATCGACCGGATAACAGACTCATCAATTATTGTCGCGCTTTTGATAGGACTGAATAAAAGCCAAGATCCTTTGATACCTGTAGTTCTGGTCGCCTTGGTCACCGGAATTTTGGTCCCATACATACGTGCGAAAGCTGAATCAATGGATATCGCATGTAGCGGGGGACTCGCAGAGCGGACCGAGCGATTGGTCATCGCAATTCTCTGCATTGGACTACACGGTCTCAGTGTTCCTTACGGCCTGGCCATTGGAATGTGGCTTCTTGCAATTCTTGGGACGATCACGGTTATTCAAAGAATCCTGATTGTTCGCAACGCCGTGAGACCCGAATGAAGAAGTTCCTCGACGCCTTTGTTGCAGCGCTGTACTTGCTGGCCTGGAGGATTGTGAGATGGCTTCCAGAAAAATGGGCTTACGGATTTTTCTATCTTCTTGGGAAAGTACTGATCAAGCGAGATGGAAAGAGCGTTCAACGTCTTCGTTCCAATCTGGCGCGAGTGAAGCCTGGTTTCACTCAGGCGCAACTTGATGATTTGCTCGAGTCGTCCATGGATTCCTATCTGCGATACTGGTGTGACACCTTCCGCTTTCCAGATTGGTCAAACGAGAAGGTGATGGGCACTGTAGAAGTTGAGAACGAAGATCTACTCATGCAAGCCATCGCTGCGGGAACAGGAGTGATTGTCGCCCTTCCCCATGCGGGAAATTGGGATCACGCCGGCGCTTATTTCTGCAGCAAAGGAGTGAGACTCGTAACCGTTGCGGAACGTTTAAAACCCGAAATACTCTTTCGAAAATTTCTTGCTTATAGGGAAGCTATAGGCATGGAAGTTCTACCGCTAGATTCTCGGTCAATTGTAGTTTTGGCTCAGCGTCTTCGTGAGGGCGGTCTGGTTGCGCTCGTTGCAGACCGGGATCTGTCAAAAACTGGCATCACCGTTGATTTCTTTGGCGGAAAAGCACGCATGCCGGCAGGACCTGCCGTCCTCTCGATAAATACGAAAGCGCCATTGCTTACTGCCTATGTTTCATACACCCCACATGGAATTCATATTGATTTTCGATCAATCCTTACCGATTCCCCTGGAACGCAGCAGGAGCGAGTTCAGGAAATTGTCCAGCGATGCGCAGACAATTTTGCCGACGGGATAGGCGAACATCCGCAGGACTGGCATATGCTCCAACGAATCTGGATTGATGGCGATTTTAAGGATCGTGAAAATGTCTAATCTTCAACCATTCCGGATTGGAATCGTCTGTCCCTATGGATGGGATGCGCCGGGCGGCGTCCAGGCGCATATACGAGATTTAGCCGAATACCTCATTTCTCATGGACATACCGTTTCCGTTCTCGCTCCTGCTGCCGATGAAGATGCGTTGCCTCCATACGTCGTGAGCGCCGGCAAACCAATCGCGATTCCATATAACGGTGCTGTCGCCCGAGTGCTTTTCGGACCCATCGCCTTCGCCAGAGTACGACAATGGATCTCGCAAGGAAATTTTGACCTCTTGCATCTTCATGAACCTGCCATTCCTTCGCTTTCACTTCTTGCGTGCTGGGCGGCAGAAGGTCCGATGGTCGGGACATTCCACGCTGCTTCAAAGAAGCAGAAGGCTATTTTTGCAATTGGCCCAATTCTTGAACCGGTCATTGAAAAACTCTCTGCGCGCATTGCCGTGAGCGAAGCCGCCCGATTGACACTTACTGCTCATCTTGAAACAGATGCGATCGTCATCCCCAATGGAATTTATAGTGACCGTTTTTCAGCAGGCGTTTTGCAAACAGAGTGGTCGGGCAACACACTTGGTTTTATCGGACGTTTCGAAGAGCCGCGCAAAGGTCTTTCAGTTCTTTTGGATGCTCTTCCAATCATTACGCAATCTATTCCAGATGTTAGGGTTCTAGTCGCAGGTCCGGGGGACAGCGAAGAATTTATTAAGAAGGTCGATCCTCAATTGAGGAATCGAATTACATTTCTGGGTCGACTTAGCGAGGAAGATAAAATGGATTTCCTCAGTTCGGTCTCAATCTATGTGGCGCCAAATACCGGGGGAGAATCCTTTGGGATCATTCTGGCCGAAGCAATGGCTGCAGGTACTTGCGTAGTGGCTAGCGACATACCCGCGTTTGACGCCATGTTAGGTGAAGGCAAATTCGGATCGGTTTTTCCATCAGAAGATTCGAGCGCCTTGGCTAGTACAATCGTCGACCTGCTTCGAGATGATGAAAGGCGCGGCATCCTTGCCGCTGCCGGCCAACAGAATGCACAGCAGTTTGACTGGGACACCGTTGCTAAACAGATCTTCTCAGTTTATGAGATGGCAATGGTGGGACGAGATGGTGTTCATTTGGCCTCCGAAACGCGTAGTTGGAGTAGATTGCTCAATCGCGATGAAGGAGTCCAATGAAAAGTGCATTGATAATCCTTCTCGCCGTTTTCGTCTTTCTCTGGTACCTGAGTTTCTCGGCTACTCGACTTGACCGTCTCCACCATCGCGTAGAGACAAGTTGGGCCAATTTGGATGGATTGCTTCAAAGGCGTGCAGCAATCGCGCTTGAATTAGCCAGAAGCAAGTTAGCTGACCCCGCTTCTTCGCTCCTGCTCACTGATGCCGCCTATCAAGCTAGAGATGCCTCGGTTGCTCTGCGTTCACAGGCTGAAAGTGGATTATCCGGTGTATTACGCCTTCTTCAAATGGATCTCGAGTCCGACGCGGGGCCAGCCGAAAAGGCGCTTCTGGGTGAACTTTCAGATTTATCTGCCAAGATACGCGTGGCAATTGCACTACACGTCGATTCAGTAAATAGCACGAGGGTGGTTCGACAGAAATTGATATTCAAAATATTTCGCCTAGCGGGACGCGCGCCGCTCCCTGTTACTTACGAATTTGAAGATGATGCGATATAGGAACCTTAACGTCGTTGGTATCACGACCATTGCCGCTCTCCTTCTACTTTCCGGATGCCAGTCAGCCAAGAGTCCAACTCACTCATCAAGTTCTCCCACGCCTTCGAAAACCGTAATCACCTACAACTCATTGAGTGGAAGGGTCGGCACTGACGGGCCGGTTTTAGTCGTGAAGATCGACGATACGTTCCAAGCTCATCCTCAGATCGGCTTAGACAATGCGGATGTGGTCTACATTGAACAAGTCGAAGGTGGGCTTACGCGATTGGCTGCAGTTTTCTCTTCAGTAATCCCGGCCAACATCGGCCCTGTGCGCAGCGCGCGAATCTCCGATATCGACATACTCGCTCAGTACGGGCATGTTGCTTTTGCTTACAGCGGAGCTCAATCAAAATTGCTCCCTGTGATTCATGCAGCGAACTTGCAAGATTTAGGTGCGCAGCGCGAATCGTCAACAATCTACGTTCGAGATGAGACTCGGTATGCACCTGTCAATTTGGTTCTTCGAGCGGATCTACTTATGGCCAAACTCAAGGAAGAATCTGTTCCAATTGATGTTTCGAAGAATATGGGCTGGAATTTCGCCCTTGCTGCCCCACTGGGTGGTAATTCGATTATCTCTGTACAACTGAAATGGCCTGCCAATTCATATACCGCTACCTGGTCTTCGACGCAGTCGCGATGGCTTCTTTTTCAAAACGGCAAGCCAGATCTCGCTGCCGACGGAAAGCACCTGGGTCCCACGACTCTTGCAATTCAAATGGTCTCAATAACGCCCTCTGCGTATCACGATAAATTTGGGGGAGTCACGCCTTTTTCAGCCACGGTTGGCCAAGGAGATGGCTTCATCCTGCGAGATGGCAGTTCCTATCCAGCAAAATGGAGTAGGCCGAAGCCGACTGCCGGAACGACGTGGACCCAGATAGACGGCTCTCCATTACCTTTTGCTCCCGGACAGATCTGGGTAGCGCTCACCAATACTGCACCCGTTTTCGCTTTGCCTACGCCTGCGGCCACTGCGTCTGCAAGTCCCACTCCAACAAAGTAGGATTGGTTCTTCAAAGATCTGAGGGAGTGTTCATGTCTGAGGCAGTTGGTACGGCACGAGTTAAGCGTGGAATGGCGGAGATGCTCAAGGGTGGCGTCATTATGGATGTTGTGGATGCAACCCAAGCGAAGATCGCTGAGGACGCTGGCGCAGTCGCCGTTATGGCTTTGGAGCGCGTACCTGCAGACATTCGCGCGCAAGGTGGAGTTGCTCGCATGTCCGATCCGGACATGATCGAGAAAATCAAAGCAGCGGTTTCTATCCCAGTCATGGCCAAAGCACGTATTGGCCATTTTGCTGAAGCGCAAATACTTCAAAGCCTTGGTGTCGATTACATTGACGAATCGGAAGTTCTTACTCCAGCAGATTATGAAAACCACATCAATAAGTGGGACTTCACGGTCCCATTCGTCTGCGGTGCAACAAATCTGGGAGAAGCACTTCGCCGTATCAACGAAGGTGCCGCAATGATCCGCTCGAAGGGTGAAGCTGGAACAGGTGATGTTTCAAATGCGGTCACGCACATGCGCAAGATATGGGGAGAAATCCGGCGTTTATCCACGATGCGCGAGGATGAGCTTTATGTTGCGGCCAAAGAACTGCAAGCACCTTACGAACTTGTCAAAGAAGTAGCTCAGACCGGAAAGCTTCCAGTTGTCATGTTCTCCGCCGGCGGCATCGCTACACCTGCTGATGCGGCTCTGATGATGCAATTGGGTGCAGACGGAGTCTTCATCGGTTCGGGGATTTTCAAATCTGGCAATCCTGCCAATCGGGCTATCGCTTGTGTGAAGGCCACAACTTTCTTCGATGATGCAAAAGTGGTTGCTGATGCGTCTCGCGGCCTTGGGGATGCAATGGTCGGCATAAATGTTGCCGATATTCCTGTCCCTCATCGCCTCGCAGATCGTGGATGGTAATTCGACATTCAGATGCAATCATGAAAGTCGGAGTACTCGCGCTTCAAGGCGATGTTCGAGAGCACTTTGTTTCTCTGCAGGAAGTCGGCGCCAATCCGATTAAAGTGCGCAGGCTCTCTGAACTTGAATCAATCGACGCTTTGGTCATTCCGGGGGGCGAGTCGACGACTGTGGCATTGCTCGCGCAAACCTTTCATCTCTTTGAACCGATTCGCAAGCGCATAGCAGAGGGCCTTCCAGTGTATGGAACGTGCGCCGGCATGATTCTTCTTGCAGATCGAGTTCTGGATGCGACAGAGGATCAAAAGACATTCGGTGGGCTCGACATCACTGTCCGTCGAAATGCGTTCGGTCGTCAAGTAGATTCCTTCGAATCAGATTTGAATTTCCGAGGCGAGGGGCTTAAGGCAGTCTTTATCCGAGCTCCTTGGGTGGAGCAGGTGGGACCTGACGTGGAAGTGCTCGCATCGGTCAATGTTCATGGGACTGAGTATCCTGTGGCGGTCCGGCAAGGCGCATTACTGGCAACGTCATTTCATCCAGAGTTGACTAACGACCACCGCATTCATCGCTATTTCATCGAAGAGGTGTGTGGAGCTAGCAGCAGAATCCGATAATCTCTGCTCATCGAATTTTCTAATTTCCTAAGCATTTATGGGGTGTTATATGTCCGGCCATTCCAAATGGGCTACGACCAAGCATAAGAAGGCCATCATTGATTCTCGCCGTGCAAAATCATTTACGAAATTCATTAAAGCAATTGAAGTAGCGGCGCGAGCTGGTGGTGCCGATATGGCGGGCAACCCAACGCTCTATGACGCGGTCCAGAAGGCAAAAAAGAATTCCATGCCTGCTGACAATATTGATCGCGCCATCAAGCGAGGCGCTGGGCTCGAAGCCGGAGCTGCAGACTGGCAGACGATCATGTATGAGGGGTATGGTCCTGGAGGCGTGGCGATTTTGATCGAGTGTCTCACTGACAATCGCAACCGTGCTGCCTCTGAAGTTCGAGTAGCTGTGACACGTAACGGTGGAACTATGGGAGATCCTGGTTCTGTCTCATATCTTTTTAGTCGCAAGGGCGTAGTGATCATCAATAAAGTTGCTGGAGTAACGGAAGACATGATTCTGGAAGCTGTCTTAGACGCGGGCGCGCAAGAAGTGAATGACTTAGGTGAATCATTTGAGATTGTCAGCGAGCCCACAGACTTGGTTGCTGTCCGAACTGCTCTCCAGCACTCCGGGATGGATTACGAATCGGCTGAGACTTCTTTCTTACCTTCAATGTCTATTCCCTTGGGAGCTGAGCAAGCGGAAAAGGTCTTCAAACTCATTGATGCCATTGAAGAACTTGATGACGTTCAGAATGTGTACGGCAATTTCGATATCTCTGACGAAGTAATGGCGAGCCTGGATTAATTAGCCATCGCAGCAATCTAGGCTAGCTTCGTGAGCCTATGGGAAGAAATCTAATGCGCGTGCTTGGAGTTGATCCTGGACTGACGCGTTGCGGAATCGGCGTCATTGAGGGGAACCCTGGCGTCCCTATCTCGTTGGTGAAAGTCGGTTTGATCCAGACTTCTTCTCAGCTTCCCCTGGAGCAGAGACTGTTGCAGCTTGAAGAGCAACTCCAGCATTGGGTCAATGAACATCAGCCCGATGTGATTGCCGTGGAGCGAGTCTTTTCCCAACTCAATGTTCGCACGGCTATGAGTACTGGGCAGGCATCAGGCATCGCTCTTCTCGTTGCCGCCAAGTCGAATATTCGTGTCGCATTGCACACGCCTACGGAAGTAAAGGCGGCGGTCACTGGAACGGGGCGAGCTTCCAAGGCGCAAGTCGCTGAGATGGTAGGACGATTGCTTCGATTGGACACTATCCCAAAGCCAGTGGATAGCACTGATGCTCTGGCTCTTGCCATATGCCACCTCTGGCGTGGGCAGGGAAATGATCGCATTGCCCAGGCTCTGGCAGATGAAGAGGAGAGATTGAAAGTGCTGAGGACCCCATGATTTCTTCACTCTTTGGAAGAGTTCGATCCTTGCAGCCCGATCGCGCCATTGTAGAAGTGGGTGGTGTCGGTCTTCTGGTCAATATAACTATGGCTACAAGTGCACGGCTGAGCGTGGGCAACGATGCACAGTTCTTCACATCTTTAGTCGTGCGTGAAGAGTCCCTGACTCTCTACGGATTCTTGGACGATTCCTCGCGAGTACTTTTTGATTTAGTGCAGACCGTTTCTGGCATTGGTCCCAAGGTCGCCCTAGCTATTCTCGGCGTCATGACACCTGAAGATTTAGGTTCGGCAGTCGCCCGAGAAGATGTGAAAGCAATTGAGCGAGTACCGGGCATCGGCCATAAGGGCGCACAGAGATTGATTCTTGAATTAAGAGGGAAGATTTCCCATCAAGCCGCAGGCCCACCTGTCGGACATATGCCTGCATGGCGCGAACAACTCACGAGCGCATTGATATCACTGGGTTTTTCTGCCAAAGAAGCCGACACGGCCGTTGCACATCTTCTAGTCTCTCTTCAATCGCAGGACGAGGATCCAGGTTCGATCGGTATGGGTGAGCTGCTTAAGCGCGCACTTCAGAGAGGTGCGTAGATTGTGAGTGAGGAATTGGAGAGCGAACGTTTGGTCGCACCTGGAATCCGACGTGAAGAGAGTGCGGCGGAAAATGCTTTAAGACCCAAGTCGCTCTCTGAATTCATTGGGCAAGAGCGGGTACGTCAGCAAATAGACGTACTTCTGACGGCAGCGCGGTATCGGAAATCACCATCAGATCACATTCTCCTTTCCGGGCCGCCTGGACTCGGTAAAACAACGCTCGCACTGATTTTGGCTAGCGAAATGGAAACGCCCATTCGCATCACAAGTGGCCCGGCTATTACGCATGCAGGAGATTTGGCGTCGATACTCTCCTCGCTTATGGAGGGCGAGATTCTCTTTCTCGACGAGATCCACCGTCTTCCGCGCCCGGCGGAAGAACTTCTCTACCTTGCGATGGAAGATTTTCGAGTCGACGTTGTCGTAGGAAAAGGGCCAGGTGCGACTGCTATTCCTCTCCAACTTCCACATTTCACTCTCGTCGGAGCCACAACTCGTGCTGGTCTTTTGCCGAGCCCTTTGAGAGACCGTTTTGGCTTCACAGCCCATTTGGATTTTTACGACGAATCAGAAATAGCCCAGGTGCTCGTACGCAGTGCAGCGTTGCTTTCGCTCTCTATCCATCCATCCGCAATTGACGAGATTGCCAGCCGATCACGGGGTACCCCGCGCATTGCCAACCGCCTGCTGCGGCGAGTCCGTGATTACGCCCAAGTTCGAGGTGCCACCCAACTCAGCCACGAAGATGCACGTGCCGCCCTGGAAATGTATGAAGTGGACGAGCTCGGTCTGGATCGACTCGATCGCGCCGTCTTACTCGCTTTAGTGGAGAGGTTTAATGGAGGACCGGTCGGTCTTTCTACTCTAGCCATTGCCGTTGGGGAGGAGACCGAAACCGTCGAATCGGTGGCTGAACCGTTCCTTGTCCGAAATGGATTTATGGCACGCACCCCCCGCGGCAGGGTAGCTACGGCCCTAGGTTGGCGACACGTGGGCTACGAGCCGACCAACTCCCCGCCGTCAATTTTCGACACGCCAGCCTCTGATGCCTAGACTCTCTACCCATGTCCACTTCTGCGCAATCTCGAACAGCTAAGACTGCTAGCAAACCAGGTCGCTCCCTTGCGATTCTACTCCTTGTCTTAGTCGCCTTACTCTCTGCTGTGTTTATTCAAGGCGCCACTTCAGTCAAACTCGGTCTTGATCTACGTGGTGGTACGAGCGTCACGCTCCAACCTCGTATAGCGGCTGGAGCAACTGGCCAAGTCACGAGTGCGGCAATAGATCAAGCGGTAGCGATTATTCGCCAGCGTGTGAACTCGCTGGGTGTGGCCGAGAGCGAAGTAACGGCGCAAGGCAGCGGTGCAAATCGTCAAATTGTCATTTCCGTGCCAGGTGCTGCTGGACGACGCGTCGTCGAACTTGTGGGTCAAACAGCCGAACTGCGGTTCCGTCAGGTTCTTGTGTCAGGCGCTCCCGGCGTGACGCCTACGACCGGCACCGCAGCAACGCCTCCAACTGGCGTAAGCGCGGAATTGAATGCACAGTTCGCGGCTCTTGATTGCACTAAGGCATCGAATCTTCAGGGATCGGGTACAGACAACCCCAAGGACACGATTATCGCTTGCGACCAAAAAGGCACCGGTAAATACATTCTCGCCCCCGCTGAAGTCCTTGGCTTGGACATTTCCAAGGCATCTGCAGCGCTCAATCAGAGCACTGGTAGCGGTTGGTTTGTAGTTCTCGATTTCACTAACGAAGGAACGAAGAAGTTTGCCGCCCTCACTACTCGTGTCACGACTTTGGCGGCGCCGCAGAACGAAGTTGCAATTGTGCTAGATGGACTTGTTGTCTCAGCGCCTCGAATCAATGAGGCAATTACTGCAGGTAGCGCGGAGATTACTGGAAGCTTTACTCAGTCCGATGCCACTGACCTGGCCAACGTTTTGAAGTATGGCGCGCTGCCTTTGGCATTTGACCGGGGAGAAGTACAACAAGTCTCACCAACCCTCGGTGCAGATCAATTGCACGGCGGATTACTTGCTGGATTTATCGGACTCTTTCTTGTCCTCCTGTATTCACTTCTTTATTATCGAGGGCTCGGCGTTGTCTCAGTCGGTTCTCTCTTCGTGGCAGGAGTGCTTGCCTATCTTCTCATTTTGCTCTTGGGTGAGTGGATCGGATTCACTTTGACTCTGGCTGGTATTGCCGGTGTGATTGTGGCCATCGGAATTACTGCTGACTCATTTATTGTCTACTTCGAACGTATACGTGATGAAGTTCGAGAGGGGCGAAGCCTTCGCTCTGCGGTCGAAACTGGCTGGCATCGAGCGCGACGCACCATCATCGTCGCGGATTTTGTCTCGATTATTGCAGCGGCACTTTTGTATATTTTTGCGGTGGGCGGCGTTCGTGGTTTCGCGTTCACTCTTGGACTCACGACGTTGATTGATCTTTTTGTTGTCTTTATCTTTACTAAACCACTGGTGACTATTCTCGCTCGAATGCATTTCTATAGTTCCGGCCACACACTCTCGGGATTCTCGCCGCAGAGTTTAGGCATTGTTACAACTATTTCTAAGGAGGCATAACCGTGACAAAGTTCGCTGGCTTGGGCGGTCGCCTCTACAGAGGTGAAACTTCTATCGATTTCATAGGCAAGCGCCGTCGTTGGTATGCATTCTCGGGTATTTTGATTATTGCTTCCGCACTGGCTCTCTCTCTTCAAGGGCTTCACCTTGGAATTGAGTTCAAGGGTGGTTCTGCTTTTACTGTCACAAAAACGGCAATAACAGTCGCAGACGCACGAAGCGCGATCGATACCGTAAAGATTCCTGGCGAAATAATCGTACAGAAAATCGGAACGAATAAAGTTCGCATTCAAACAAGTGCGCTGAGTAACGAACTTTCGAATCAAGTACAAGATGCTTTATCAGCGAAGTTCGGCGTCTCGGTGGATTCGATTGACACGCAAACGGTTGGGCCGTCCTGGGGCAAGGAAATCACCAAGAAGGCTTTCTACGGCCTTATTGGATTTCTCGTGGTTGTTCTTCTCTATCTTGCAATGGCTTTTGAGCCAAAGATGGCGATTGCGGCAATCATTTCCGTTATCCACGATTTGTTCATCACCGTGGGTATTTACGCTCTTGTAGGTTTTGATGTGACGCCTGCGACGGTCATTGGATTCCTAACCATCCTTGGTTATTCCTTATATGACACAGTCGTCGTTTTCGACAAGGTAAGGGAGAACACTCGAACAATCACGAGTACTTCTCGGATGACGTATACACAGGCCGCAAATTTAGCCGTCAACCAAACCCTTGTCCGATCGATAAACACATCGATCATCGCCCTACTTCCGGTGGGATCAATTCTCTTTGTAGGAGCGGGATTGCTAGGTGCTGGAACGCTGAAAGATCTCTCTCTCGCCCTCTTTATTGGTCTGGCAACAGGCACGTATTCTTCCATCTTTATTGCTACTCCGATTCTGGCAGTCCTTCGTGAACAAGAACCCGCTATGCAGGCGCTTGCCAAACGAGTCGCGGCTCGAAATGCAGCTCCAGTGACGGCGCCCAAGAATGCCGATTCTGTGGTTGCAGTGGGTGCTGGCGGAAAAAACCAGAAACGTGGGCCGAGAAACCAGCCCAAGAAAAAGGGCCGTCGCTAGTACCTCACATGCTGCACTCGTGAGTCTCAAGTAGGCTGTGCGAGGTGGACATACTCATTGCGCCAGTTATCGAATCGCTGCGTGAACACCATCCAAAAAGCAAGACGGATGAGGTAGAGCGGGCTTTCTCGGTTGCCCACATTGCCCATGCGGGTCAGATGCGCATGAGCGGCGACAAATACATCACACATCCTGTGGCTGTTGCCCAGATTCTGGCTGACCTTGGTCTTAATTCAGAAACGATTATCGCTGCCCTCTTGCACGACACAGTCGAAGACACCAAGTATTCGTTGAAAGAGCTGAAATCTGATTTTGGCGATGAAATCGCCGATTTGGTTGACGGTGTCACCAAGCTGGATAAGTTGATCTACGGCCCAATGGCGCAGGCTGAGACCGTTCGCAAGATGGTCGTAGCCATGTCGCGAGATATTCGGGTTCTCGTCATTAAATTGGCCGATCGCCTGCACAACGCCCGAACATGGAAATATGTCTCGCCCGAAAGCGCCGAGAGAAAGGCGCGCGAGACACTCGATATCTACGCTCCTTTAGCTCATCGCCTTGGAATGAATGCCATCAAATGGGAACTTGAGGATCTCTCTTTTGAAGTGCTGGAGCCAAAGAAGTTTGAAGAGATCACTCGTTTAGTTGCCGAACGTTCTCCCTCGAGAGAGGCCCTGAGTGCCGACGTCATCCGCCTGGTTGAAACCGATTTGAAACGCGATGGGATCAATGCGACGGTCACGGGTCGGCAGAAGCACTTCTACAGTGTCTATCAAAAAATGGTGGTGCGGGGCCGCGATTTCAACGATATCTACGACCTGGTTGGAATCCGTGTGCTCGTAGAAGATGTGCGCGATTGCTACGCCGTCTTGGGCGCAATCCACGCCAGGTGGAGTCCGATCCCTGGGCGGTTTAAGGATTACATCGCGATGCCAAAATTCAACCTCTACCAGTCACTTCATACGACTGTCATCGGACCCTCAGGAAAAGCCATTGAGATTCAAATTCGGACATACGACATGCACGCTCGAGCAGAATTCGGTATTGCTGCGCACTGGAAGTATAAAGATGGGAGCGAAGGGCAAAAATCCCCCGAAATGCTCTGGTTGCGGCAACTTCATGATTGGCAGAAAGAGACCGAGGACCCAAGTGAATTTTTAGAAGCCCTCCGCTTTGATTTAGGAACCCCTGAGGTCTTTGTATTCACTCCTAAAGGAAATGTCATTGCCCTGCCTGGTGGCTCCACTCCAGTTGATTTCGCTTATGCGGTCCACACAGAGGTTGGCAACCGATGCGTAGGGGCCAAAGTGAATGGACGCCTTGTCCCACTGGAGTCGCCGTTATCTAATGGCGATGTTGTTGATGTCCTCACGAATAAGAGTGATAACGCTAGTCCAAGTCGCGATTGGCTCAACTTTGTAAAAAGCCCTCGGGCTCGGTCAAAGATAAAGGCATGGTTCAGTAAAGAGCGTCGTGAAGAAGCTATTGATGCGGGACGCGAGTCGATCGCACGACAAATGAGGAAAGCCGGCCTGCCTCTACAGAAGATATTTGCCGGACATTCTCTTCTAGAGCTCGCCCATGAATTGAAGTATCCAGATATCTCTGCGCTATACGCGGCAGTGGGGGACGGGCATGTGTCGGCGGCTTCGGTTGTTGAGAAATTGGTCTCCACTTTAGGAGTAGAGGATTCACATCCTGAAGCATCCGTTGATACGACGGCTGCCGGAGGAAATATTTCGCGGCGAACAAGCAATGCCATTGAAGTTTCTGGACTAGACGATGTGCTTGTGAAATTAGCGAGATGCTGCACGCCTGTACCAGGTGATGCAATAACCGGTTTCATTACACGAGGCAGCGGTGTTTCTGTGCATCGTACGGACTGTACAAATGCTGAAGATTTGAAACTTCACCAGGGCGACAGGATGGTGCAGGTGTCCTGGCTCTCGGGTGCCTCAAGTATCTTCTTGGTGAATATTCAAGTGGAGGCGCTGGATCGAGCCAGACTGCTCTCTGATGTTACGCGAACTCTCTCAGATCAACATGTAAATATTCTTAGCGCTGCAGTGAGCACTAGCAAAGACCGTACTGCTATTTCGCGTTTCACTTTTGAAATGGCAGATGCGACCCACTTGGACGCCGTTCTATCGGCCGTTCGTCAAATAGAGGGCGTTTACGATGTCTACAGAACCACGAATAGCTAGTTGAACTCTGCCAGACCCTTCTCCGCTTCGGCGAGCCAGAGTCGACGGGCAGCGGCAGCTTCCTTTGCTTCGTTCGCCTTCTTGGTATTACCTGCTGCGCGCGCTTTTTCTGCTTGCTTTTCATAGTTGTCAACGGCATCTGAAAGTTGTTTGACGACTTCGACCGCACGTGCTTTTGCAACAGGGTCCACTTTGCGCCAGCGAGCATCTTCGGCCGCCTTGATCTCTGTCTCTACGACAGCAAACCGCGCCTCAAAAAGCACTTTCTTGTCACGCTGGGTCATCCCGATACGCTCCCATTGACGAGAGAGTTCACGGAAGGATTTCATCGCCGTTTCGGGGTTTGTGATAGGAAGAAGTGCCTCGATTTCCGTAATGAGGGATTCACGCTTCGCCACATTGGTCGACATCAAAAGATCGCGCTTTTCAAGATCGGCGTTTTTCGCAGTGAAGAATTGATCTTGTGCAGCTTTAAATCGACTCCATAGTTTGGCGTCTTCGGCTTTCTTGCCTCGGCCAGTTGCTTTCCAGAGATCCATGAGAACTTTGTATCGGCGAGCAGTGGAAACCCACTGGGTTGAGACTGCAAGTTTCTCCGCTTCAGTGACAAGTTCAGTTTTTGCTTTTGCAACCTTTGCTTGCTCGGCATCAAGAGCGGCAAAGTGAGTTCGGCGGCGTTTATCAAACTTGTTGCGGGAGGCGGAGAAGCGCTTCCACAATTCTGCGTCGGACTTCTTATCCAGACGAGGAGCAGCCTTCCATTCGTCCAATAGGGCCTTGAGGCGATCGCCAGTCGCTTTCCAGCTTTCCGAAAGGGCAAGTGATTCAGCTTCGATGACGAGGATTTCTTTTGCTGCCATAATTTGTGCGCGATGTGCGGCTTTTGCCTCGGCTTCAGAAGCTCTTTTGGCTTCGTAGGCCTCGCGGCTTCCTTCAACTAGCAGCGGGATCTGTTCGAGGGAGATAGAGAGCGCCTCGAGATCGCCTACACCATTGAGTTCTTTTACTTGTGTGCGCAAGCGATTGACAGCAGTCATAGCATCTGAGGGAACCATCGCTCCACTGACGACGCGCGCAGCTAGAAGAGCGACTTCTGATGCGAGTGCTTCGAATTTTCGGACAAAGTAGGCGAGTGCCTCTTCAGGAGTTTTGCCTGGGTAAGATCCGACTGCTTTTTCGCCTTCGGGAGTTTTGACATATACCGTGCCATCTTCGCCCACTCGACCGAATTGGGCTGGGTCTCCGATAAGTGCTGAAGCCGGCGATGCTGGTGGTGCTACTGATACTGGTGGTGAAAGTGGTGTTCTGCTCTCGGACATGTCATCTTCCTTTCAGCGCGGTAGGCCTTGGTGGTACGACCGTCGCTATCAGAGTGCGTTGGCCAAGCTGGAGGCTTGGCCGTGAGGGATTGGGGTCTGGTACGGGGTAAAAGGTACCCTGTATCTCTAGTCGGCGGAAATGGGGTTTATCTGTGCTTGTGACCTCCTTTGCCGCTCCCATGTTTGCGACCAATTGCTGGATTATTGCTCCAGGGTCTGGTCAGGAGTGCATTATTGTCGATCCTGGAATGCCAGATATCTCCCACGAACTCGCTCAGATCTGCAATCAGTATCAACTCAAACCGGTCGCTCTATTCGTCACCCACGGGCATCTCGATCACACCTTTTCCGTGGTTCCCGTCTGTTCGGGATACAACATTCCAGCGTACATTCACAGTGAAGACCGAGTTCTTCTTGCGCATCCAGAACGTGCTTTGAGCCGAGAATTTGCTACGACTCTAGAGGGAAGCGTCTTCCACGAACCCTCGGATGTAAGAGAATTGCGAAATGGTGAAGAGATGGAGTTCTTAGATATGAAAATTAAGGCCATCCACGCTCCCGGTCACACCCGGGGATCGCTCCTTTATTCATTCAACGATGAAATTCTTCTCTCAGGCGATGTGCTCTTTGCAGGCTCCATTGGGCGGACGGACCAACCGACTGGGTCGCCCAAAGATATGGAGAACACGTTGAGGAAGAAGATTCTTCCTCTGGACGACGCCATGCGAGTACTGCCTGGTCATGGGCCTGAAACGACCATCGGGTTTGAAAGGCGAACCAATCCCTACCTCAAGAATTTGGGACGTGGATGATGAAATACCAAGCCCCCAAAGGCGTCAGTGAATATTTTCCACCACGATCGCGCTCTTTCGAGTGGGTACGAGAAACACTTCTCACCCCCATCAGGCGCGCCGGATATCAGCTCCTCGAGCTACCTATTTTTGAAGATACCGAACTTTTCACCCGCGGAGTTGGCGCGTCGACCGATGTCGTAAGCAAGGAGATGTATACCTTTGAGGACCGCGGTGGAAGATCTATCACGTTGCGTCCTGAGGGAACAGTCGGTGCCCTCCGCTCGATTATCGAGCATGGACTTGATAGAGGGGCTTTGCCTGCCAAGATTTTCTATAGTGGTCCGTTCTTTCGAGCGGAAAGGCCGCAAGCTGGTCGATACCGACAGTTTTACCAAGTAGGAATTGAAGCGGTCGGTACTGAAGATCCAGCCCTTGATGCTGAAGTAATCGCACTCGCACATGCAGGTTATCGCGCACTCGGCCTGACTCAATTTCGACTTGAGATCACCTCTCTTGGCGATAGCACCACACGAGCTTTACATCGTGTGGATCTTCTTGCTTTCATCGATGGTCTTGAGTTAGACGCAGCGACCAGGACCCGTGCAGAATTGAATCCGCTTCGCCTCTTTGACGATAAACGTGCAGAAGTTCGCGAACTCATGTCGGCGGCGCCTCTGCTTCTGGACTACCTCTCAGATGAATCGCGTTCTCATTTCGAGCAAGTCAAGGGCTTTCTTCGCGACATTGGGATTGAGTTCACTGTCAATCCACGAATGGTTCGCGGTCTCGATTACTACACGGGCACGACTTTCGAATTTATCCACGAACTTCTAGGTGCCCAATCTGGAATTGGTGGTGGTGGTCGCTACGACGGGCTCATGGAGCAACTCGGTGGCCAACCTGTCTCTGGCATCGGATTTGGATTGGGAATCGATCGAGCCCTCCTTGCCGTCGAAGCAGAAGGGGTGCTGGAGAAAGGAGTATCTACAACCGATCTCTACATCATTCCTCTCGGAACTCCTGCCAAATCAGTCGCGCTTTCTCTCTCTGCTGAACTCCGTACGTACGATCTCACGGTAGAAATCTCCTTTGGAGATCGACCGCTCAAATCCGCTATGAAAAACGCAGACAAAAGCGGCGCAGGCTATGTGCTTATTTTGGGTGATGCTGAACTCGCGTCAGGCATAGTCGAGTTAAAAGAGATGCGCACAGGTGCAACGACATCAGTTAGCCTTTCTTCCTTGGTTACGACTATTACTGCAGAGTTATTGACTTGGTAAAACAAATGGGAATTTCCCAGGATATGTGGAGCAATAAATGATCAGAAGCCATGGTGCGGGGACTCTCCGTAAGGGCGATGTGGGTAAGACCGTCCAATTGGCGGGTTGGGTTGCGCGCCGTCGTGATCACGGGGGAGTTGCTTTCATTGATCTAAGAGATGCCACTGGTACTGTCCAAGTCGTCATCCGTGATGAGGCGATCGCTGGCGCACTTCGTGCCGAATGGTGCCTAAAGATTGTCGGAGAAGTGCTCGAGCGCCCGGTCGGAAATGAGAATTCCACAATCCCTACCGGTGAGATTGAAGTCATGGGGGATAGCGTCACGGTTTTGAGCGAATCGGCCCCCCTCCCATTCCCGATTGATAGCGGGGATGAGTCGGAGATCAATGAAGAGGTACGTCTGCGATATCGCTATTTGGATTTACGACGCGAGAATCCTGCTCGGAACATTCGCCTTCGATCCAAAGTCACATCTTCGATACGTCGAGTGATGGATGATCAAGGGTTTCTCGATATCGAGACTCCCTACCTCACTCGCTCAACTCCAGAGGGCGCTCGTGACTTTCTAGTACCTGTTCGACTACAACCAGGCAATTGGTATGCGTTGCCTCAATCACCTCAATTGTTTAAGCAGTTGCTCATGGTTGCGGGGATGGAGAAGTATTATCAGATCGCGCGCTGTTTCCGTGACGAAGATTTTCGAGCAGACCGCCAGCCAGAATTCACGCAACTGGATATTGAGATGTCCTTCATCGACCAAGAGGACATTCTCGAAATCGCAGAGAAGTTGCTTGCAAAGGTCTGGAAAGAAGTAGTTGATTTCGAGATTCCACTTCCAATTCGCCGAATGACTTATGCGGATGCGATGAGAGACTACGGTTCAGACAAACCAGATCTTCGTTTTGGCCAGCAGATTCGTGAGCTCACGCCCTTCTTTGCTGCAACGCAGTTCCGTGTCTTTCAAGCACTGTATGTGGGTGCTGTTGTCATGCCTGGAGGAGCGAGTTCGCCGCGTCGAGAGTTGGATGCCTGGCAAGAGTGGGCAAAAACCCGCGGCGCAAAGGGTCTTGCATACATATTGGTCAATGAAGATGGGACTCTTGGGGGACCAGTTGCGAAGAATTTATCTGAAGAAGAGTTGGCCGGCGTTGCGCAATCTGCCGGTGCGAATCCCGGGGATGCGATATTTTTCGCAGCAGGAGAGAAATCGACCTCGCAGAATCTACTGGGTGCGGTCCGTTTGGAAATCGGAAAGCGCTGCAATCTGATACCCGAGGGAAAGTGGGAGTTCCTCTGGGTTCTAGACGCCCCTATGTTTGAGCCGACCGACAGCGGTGGTTGGACAGCGGTTCACCATCCGTTTACCGGACCAAAGCCAGAATTTGCCGAGTCCTTTCTGGAAAACCCAGCCGAAGCACTGGCCTACGCCTATGACATCGTTCTTAATGGAACAGAATTGGGAGGCGGTTCCATACGTATTCATGACCGCGAGATGCAGAGAAAAGTATTTAAGGTAATTGGTTTGAGTGATGAAGAGGCTGATAGCAAATTTGGATTCCTTCTCGAGGCATTCAACTATGGTCCGCCACCGCATGGTGGAATTGCCCTGGGTCTGGATCGCGTGTGCGCTCTGTTAACGAACTCGGACTCAATTCGTGAAGTAATCGCATTCCCTAAAACAGCAAGTGGTGGTGACCCTCTTACGGGAGCACCAACGCCGATCACTCCCGCACAGCGAAAAGAGAGTGGAATAGACGCGGGTCCTGTGAAAAGAGTTAATTAATCATTCTTTTACCTTTTTGTGCGGTATTTAGCTCTTGGAGTTTGACTTCCTCCTGCCATAGGTCTTCACTGGCAGAGAGCCGAGGAGGTTCCACATGATCGTTATTATTGGCCTAGTCATTCTTTCGATTTTGGTATTACTCGCCGCAATGGGGTTTGTCGTCAACGCTAACCACCTATTTGACGGTGATTTCGCCCTTTTTGGCCAGCACATCACCGGCTTGACCACCGGCCGACTTTTTCTTTTCGGCGTCATCGTCGGGTTAGTTATGGCCCTTGGATTGAGCATTCTGCGGGGAGCCTTCTCTAGAGGGATTGCATCTCGAGAACTTCAACGCGAGCTGAAGAAGTCTCTGGCCGAAACGGCCTCGATCCGGGCGGATGTCGAGCGACTCACTGCAGAACTAACTGGTGAACGAGCGAAGAATCAGGTAGTCGAAACTCCACCACCCAGCGTGCTGATTTAATTCAACTACCCCTGAAATTGAAGGAGATTTGATGATTACTCTTGGAATAGTACTTATTGTCCTTAGTCTTTTCGCGAATATTGGGGTTCTTCAAAGTCTTGGCGTCCTTCTTATCGTGGTCGGCGTGATTCTTGCCCTACTCGGTGGCGTAGGTCGACCAATTGGTGGGCGCCCTCACTACTGGTAAGCCTTAATCTCCTCCTACGGAAGAGCGCAATTCGGGTAGAGTTTGCTCTGCACGTAATTGAGATAACGATTGGGAGGAAATTGAGATGGGCCCTGGAGGTATTGCAACAATCATTGCCGCTTGCTCGCTCTTCGTTATCGCCGTGGCAATTAGTTACGCAGTAGTACGTATCGGTCGTCTTATTGACGAAGCAAAGATTTCACTTAAAACGGTGACCGATGAAACCAAGCCATTGATCGAGGAAGTGACAACCACCGTCCAGTTGGTAAATGGCCCGCTTGAGAGCGTTAACCGGATCACCAAGAATGTCGAAGAGGTAAGTAGCAAGTTGACTGAGGCCGCCTCATCTTTCATGGTGAAAGGCGGTCCTGCAGTGAAGGCGCTTGGGTTACTCGTAAGCGCAGCGCAAATGAAGAAGTCACGTAGCTACAAGAAAAAAGGCTGAGTGATCTCGGACTGTGGAATCTGCAGAAATACGTTCTCGTTGGTTGCGTTTTTTTGAATCGGAGAACCGACAAGGCTTAACTCATACCGTCGTACCTTCAGCCTCGCTCATTGCTGATGATCCCAATTTACTCTTGGTCAATGCGGGGATGGTTCCATTCAAGCCTTATTTCCTGGGAGAGGTGACTCCTCCATTCAAACGGGCAACCTCGGTTCAGAAGTGTGTACGCACTTTGGATATAGATGAAGTCGGAAAGACCACTCGGCACGCTTCCTTTTTTCAGATGTGTGGAAACTTCTCCTTCGGTGATTACTTCAAAGAAGGCGCGATTGCTCTCGCTTGGGAACTCCTTACCAAGCCAATCAGTGATGGTGGCTACGGCTTCCCAGAGGAGCGTCTCTGGGTCACGGTTTATCTCAATGACGACGAAGCGGCAGATATCTGGCACAAGCAGATTGGAATTCCGAAAGAACGCATTCAACGACGTGGAATGGCCGATAACTTCTGGTCGATGGGAGTCCCCGGACCCTGTGGTCCGTGTTCAGAGATTTACTTCGACCGAGGTCCGGCCTACGGGAAAGAAGGCGGCCCGATCGCCGATGAAGATCGGTACATGGAGGTGTGGAATCTCGTTTTCATGCAGAACGAGCGTGGCGCCGGTGGAGGGAAAGACGATTTCCCGATTTTGGGCGAGCTCCCAGCAAAGAGCATTGATACGGGGCTTGGACTTGAGCGAACGGCAGCGCTTCTTCAAGGCGTGGAGAATATTTACGAGATTGACACGACTAGGCAGATCCTCGATGTTGCCTCACGTCTGACTGGTATTTCTTACGGAAAAGAGACCAGATCTGATGTTCTGCTCCGCGTTATCGCGGACCACGCACGAACATCGGCGATGCTTATAGGCGATGGAGTCACGCCCGGTAATGAAGGCCGAGGATACGTACTGCGCCGGATGATGCGACGCACGATTCGGAATATGCGATTACTCGGTTCGCACGATCCAGTGATGTCCGAACTCATTAGGGCATCGATCAACGCAATGAGTCCCCAATATCCGGAATTGAATATTGAGAGCAAGCGAATTTTGAGTGTATCTGTCTCAGAGGAAGAGACTTTCTTGCAAACACTCAAAAGTGGTACCCAGATTTTCGATGTGTCTAGTGCTGAAGTGAAGAAATTAAAGGGGTCCGTACTTTCGGGAGATTCAGTCTTTAAATTGCACGACACGTACGGCTTCCCCTTTGATCTCACCTTGGAAATGGCTCAAGAGCAGGGTCTCAAAGTCGATGAAGAAGGTTTCCGGCGCTTGATGAGAGAGCAGCGAGATCGTGCCAAAGCCGATGCGCGAATCAAGAAGAGCGGGCATACCGATCTCACTGAATATCGGAAGATCGCGGATTCTGCTGGTCGTACCGAGTTTGTTGGATACACCCACGTTGAATCAGAATCGAAAGTCGCAGCGATTTTGATGGATGGAATATCAGTGAGTTCTGCGAAGGTCGATGACGACGTAGAGATTGTCCTGACTCGCACGCCCTTCTATGCCGAAGGCGGTGGCCAACTCGCTGATGGCGGCTTCATTCTTCTCGACAACGGCACTCGTGTGGAGATTGATGATGTCCAAACGCCCGTACCTGGACTTTCTGTCCACCGTGGCCGAGTCATCGCAGGTTCGATAGAGGTTGGCGTGACCGCTTTAGCTCAAATAGATATGGAGCGTAGGCAGGCAATTTCGCGTGCACACACGGCGACTCACATGGTTCATAAAGCATTCCGAGAGATCCTTGGCGAAACTGCGACTCAAGCGGGATCAGAAAACTCACCCGGAAGATTCCGCTTCGATTTCCCTTCAACGGGAGCGGTACCCAAGAGTGTTCTCAACGATGTCGAGTCGCGAGTCAATTCATTGCTCCTGGAGAATTGGGAAGTAACTGCTCAAACAATGTCTCAGACCGAAGCGAAAAATATTGGGGCAATGGCCCTTTTTGGCGAAAAGTACGGCGATGTCGTTCGAGTTATTAGCGTAGGTGATTGGGCTCGGGAGCTTTGCGGAGGCACTCACGTCAATCGTGCTGGAGAGTTGGGAATTGTTAAACTTCTCAGTGAATCTTCTATTGGTGCGGGGGTGAGGCGAGTTGAAGCGCTTGTCGGTGCGGATGCTTATCGCTTCTTAGCACGCGAACACTTACTCATAGATTCCCTAACAGAGATTATTAAGGGTGCGCGACCAGAGGAATTGCCCGAACGCATTTCTGATCTTGTCAACAAATTGCGAGACGTGGAGAAAGAACTTGCTAGCGTGCGCTCTGCTCAAGCTTTGGGTCAAATTTCGACAATTGCTTCAAGTGCCAAAGATGTCAACGGCCATTCTGTGATTGCTTCAAAACTTTCGGATGGTGTTTCAGGAGACGATCTTCGCAAGATTGCACTTGACCTTAAAAACAGGACTTTAAACTCTGTGATTGCTCTCATCAGTATCGTTGATGGAAAACCCGTTCTCGTAGTCGCAGCGAGCGATCAGGCTCGTTCATCGGGAATTAAAGCTGGCGCATTGGTAAAGATCGGATCAGCAATACTCGGCGGCGGTGGCGGAGGAAAGGATGATTTCGCCCAAGGCGGAGGAGTGGACGGATCAAAGGCAGATGAGGCGCTCCTTGCCATTGTGCACGCTCTTGCTGGTGAATAACCGTGGAAAGAGGTAGAAGAATCGCTTTTGATTTTGGTGACGCACGAATTGGTGTTGCCGTTAGTGATCCGGACTCGATTCTGGCAACACCTGTAACCACGCTTGAAACAAAATCCCAGGATCTGTGGGATCGGATATTTCAAATATTTTCTGAGTACGAACCAATTGAAATATTCATTGGACGGCCGATTCACCTCGCGGGACATGAAAGTGAATCGACCGCAAAATCCGAATTATTTGCCAAAGAGATTCATGAACGTTTTGGATTAGCTGTTTCACTTATTGACGAGAGGCTTTCTACAGTTTCGGCTCAACGAAAATTGAAAGATGCTGGCCTGTCAACGCGTGATTCCAAGAATGCTATCGACCAAGCTTCCGCAGTAGGCATTTTGGAGTTAGCACTCGAAATCGCCAAGACTCGAGAGAGGCTCGAAGGCCATGACTAAGCGCTCTCTATATGCATTAGTTGGCATATTGATTTTCGTCAGCTTCTTGGGAGTAGCAATCTACGCACTTCGCCCCGGAGTGCCAAGAAATCCCGACTACCCAAAGGGGACAGCCTCTGTAGAGGTGCTTATCGATGTTCCTATTGGCGCGAGTGGATCGGATATCGCGAAGATCCTGGTGGCTAAGAAAGTAGTTGAGTCATTTGGCTCGTTCTTCGGCATTGCCGTCGGCGACGTGCGTTCATCTTCGATAGCGCCCGGAATCCACCGCATTCAAACTCATATACCTGCACGTCAAGCTCTCGACGAATTACTAGATCCCTCTCGTATGCCTGAGCTGGTAAAGGTGGCGGAGGGCGCATGGACTGAGGAGATTCTTGCGCAACTCATTGAGAAAGGATTCAAAAAGGATGACCTGACGGCTGCTTTGAAGAACTTAAAGCGTCCGATGGGACTCACTGGCAATGAAGGAATTCTCTTTCCCGCCCAATATAGTTTTGGTTCAGATGAAAGTGCTGCAGGGGCTTTGCAAGCGATGATCGATCGATTCACTTCTGAAGGAAAGGCGTCGGGCCTTCTGGCTGGCACTGCAGATTTTAGCCCGATGCAATTACTGACAATCGCCTCCTTGATTCAAGCCGAAGGGGATTTACAGGATTTCGGAAAGATATCCCAAGTGATTCGAAATCGACTCGTTATTGGAATGCCACTTCAGTTCGATACAACAGTCCACTACATTACCCGTACACGTGGTCAGGTGTTCCTAAGCACAAGTGCAACAAAAGTTGTTTCACCGTACAACACCTATTTGCATTATGGTCTTCCACCTGGTCCTATTGGCAACCCAGGTCGCGCAGCAATGGACGCCGCACTTCACCCTTCGGCAGGAGATTGGCTCTTCTTCATCACCGTTGCGCCTGGTGATACGCGTTTCACGAAATCGCATAACGAATTCCTTACATGGAAATTAGAATATGAAAAGAACTTGGAAAACGGCGCGTTCGGAACCAAGCCATGATTCGTGCCGCTGTTCTTGGTTCGCCGATTTCCCACTCTCTTTCTCCGGCACTGCATACAGCTGCCTACGAATTCCTTGGAATCCAGGGTGAGTACACGTCAGTAGAAGTAAGGGCCAATGAGCTTGCACAGTTTCTTTTAACATGTGACGACTCATGGACTGGATTCTCGCTTACAATGCCCTTGAAGGAAGAAGTACTAACACTTGCTAGCGAAATCGATGACTTGGCCCTACGAATTCAATCTGCTAACACACTCGTTAGAGCTAAGAGCGGATGGAGAGCATCAACGACAGATGTCAAAGGTTTTCAAGGCGCCCTCCGTGCCCGTCAATTCCATGAATTTAGGACCGTGCTGCTAATTGGCTCCGGTGCTACTGCGAGAGCTGCTGCGGCAGCGTGTGACAACACGCCTCGTTCGATCACTGTTATTCACCGAAATCCTCGACGTGAATCAGCGATGCGGCGATCTGCGCCTCAAGCGACAATTGAATTCCTTCCTTGGGATTCTCCCTTGCCTAACGTTGATCTCATGATCAATACAACGCCAGCAGGAGTTGCTGACCATTTGATTTCTCAGATCAAAAAAAGGCCGTCTGGTCTCTATTTTGAAGCTTTGTACAACCCGTGGCCAACTAAATTACTGGCACATTGGCGAAAGCTCGAAGGAGAGGTGATCGATGGCTTAGATCTCCTTGTTTACCAAGCCATTGAACAAGTAGCGCTTATGACTCAAACGAGAGTAGACCCTCTCTCGTTGGCGCCCATACTTCGAGACGCAGGACTGAAAGGTCTTCTGAAGTAATTATTGCCGCGTTAGTAATTAAATGAATTCCGCGAGTTCTGAATTCTCTGCCACAATGTACCTATGCGTTGGCTAACTGCAGGAGAATCCCACGGTCAAGCACTCTCGGCGATTGTTGAAGGCATCCCTGCGGGAGTCGCGATCACAACTCAAGAGATTGATCGTCAAATGAGCCGACGTCGCTTAGGCTTTGGAAGAGGGGCTCGCCAGAATTTCGAAGCAGATAAAGTCACAATTCTTGGAGGGGTGAGATTGGGATTGACTCAAGGCGGCCCCATTGCGATTCAAGTTGGGAACTCTGAATGGCCTAAATGGGAAAAAGTGATGTCTGCTGATCCATTGGAACCTGGCGAAATAGACGGACTTGGCCGCAACGCTCCGCTCACAAGACCTAGGCCAGGACATGCAGATTTAGCCGGCATGCAAAAATATGATTTTGACGATGCGCGTCCGGTGCTTGAAAGAGCAAGTGCACGCGAGACGGCCGCACGTGTCGCCTTAGGTGCAGTCGCCAGGAAATTTCTAGAGCAGAGTGTCGGCATTACGTTGATTAGCCACGTACTTTCGATTGGCGCCATCCGAGTTCCTGATTCTCGACCACTTCCTACTTATGAAGATTTATCGGAAATTGACGCAGACCCTGTGCGATGTGCTGATCCTGAAACAAGTGCCTTGATGATTGAAGAAATTGAGGCAGCAAGAATGGAGGGAGACACCCTGGGCGGTGTCGTGGAAGTTTTAGGATTCGATCTTCCACCTGGGTTGGGCTCTTATGTCCATTGGGATCGTCGGTTAGATGCGCGTCTTGCCTCGGCGATGATGGGAATCCAGGCGATAAAAGGTGTTGAAATAGGGGATGGATTTACCTCGGCCACTCGCCGTGGATCCATCGCGCACGATGAAATTGAAGTAGATGCAGGCGGTCTTTTGCGTCGTCGCACAGATCGTGCGGGTGGCACTGAAGGCGGGATGTCTAATGGCGAAGTATTGAGGGTGCGCGCAGCGATGAAACCAATCTCCACGGTTCCTAAAGCTTTGGATACAGTGGATGTCTCAACTGGCCAAAGTGCGAGAGCAATAAATCAGCGATCTGATGTTTGTGCTGTTCCTGCAGCGGGAATTGTTGCCGAAGCGATGGTCGCACTCGTATTAGCCGAGGCTGTTTTGGAGAAATTTGGTGGAGACAGCGTCGAGGAAACTCGACGGAACTTTGATTCATACATGTCCAACTTGCGCTACAAATAATCAGATGACACCACGCATAATCCTTATCGGCCCACCAGGAGCAGGAAAGACAAGCATCGGCCGTTCCCTTGCTCGGTCACTTCGCATCGCATTTGCTGACACTGACACGCTCATTGAGGCAGACCAAGGAAAGGCTATTTCACAGATCTTTATCGACGACGGTGAGCCCGCATTCCGCCGTATCGAAGAGCGGATATGTCTAGACGCACTACTGAAAGAAGAGGGTGTCCTATCTCTGGGCGGCGGGGCTGTACTCACAAAGAGTGTGCAGGATGCGATACGGAGTTCAGGGGCTGAAGTAATTTTCCTCGACGTTTCGCTCAAAGTTGCCGCTCCTCGAATTGGATTTAACCGAGATAGACCTCTACTTCTCAACAATCCTCGACAGCAGTGGCAGATTCTTATGGACGCTCGCCGTCCAGTTTATGAAGGTCTCTCTACATTGGTTTTTGATGTGGAAGAGCGAACTGTTCATCAAGTTGTCAAGGAACTTCTCCCAAAGGTTTCGCCATGAGAACAATCGTCGTTAACGCGGAGCGATCTTACGAGATTGCTATCGGATGCGATTGGCGTGAAAGTCTGGCTCCCTTTCTCAGAGAACGTTCCCGTGTTGCCATAGTGATTTCATCAAAAATGCTCACGCATCTCAAGCCCATCGACTTTCCCGGAGTTTCGATCCTGCTTTTCGAAATTCCAGACGGGGAGAGTGGCAAGAACGCTCGGACACTTGAGTCACTCTGGGAACGACTTGGTGATGAAGGGTTTACACGAAGCGACCTCGTGGTTGCGATCGGCGGAGGGGCAACTACAGATATTGCGGGTTTTGCGGCCGCTACCTGGCTTCGGGGGATTGACTGGATAGCAATTCCCACCACCCTGGCGGGGATGGTTGACGCATCCGTCGGCGGTAAGACTGGCATGAATAGCAAATTTGGAAAGAACCTCATTGGATCATTCCACTCACCTGCTGCGGTTTTGGTCGACCTGAGTTGGTTATCGACTCTCTCAGATCGTGATTTTGCCGCAGGCTTGGCGGAAGTGGTTAAGACAGGATTTATAGCTGACAAGAAAATCATTGAGCGGCTTATGTCTAAAAGTATTCCGCAAGTACGAGAATCACCCGAGCTCACCGAGGAATTAATAGCTCGTTCACTTCAGGTAAAGGCGAGCGTTGTCGGTGAAGACTTCAAAGAGAGTTTTGCTCGTGAAGTACTCAATTATGGACATACTTTGGGTCATGCTGTCGAGTTGCACAGCCAATACGGATTGCGCCACGGGGAAGCAGTAGCAGTGGGCATGGTTTTTGCAGCCGAGCTCTCGGTTCAACAAGGCGTTATGTCGGCAGAATTGCTGCGACTCCATAGACGACTGCTTACGGACTTAGGGCTGCCTACAACCTACGCAAGAAGTGCATGGCCTGAGCTCTTCGGGTTTCTAGCCTTGGATAAGAAATCTCGGGGGAAAGCGCTGAGATTCGTCGCGATATCGGAGATCGGCAAGACGCTCCGTCTTGAAAATATCAATAAAGAGGATTTAGAGAAGGCATATGAGAGGCTAAGTTCATGAAAATTATGGTCCTCAATGGTCCGAATCTTGCCCGCCTGGATATCCGAGATTCGTCGATTTATGGAGACCTCACCTACGCAAAATTGGTTTCTTTCATCGTAGAGAGTGCCCAGAGGCTTGGATTTGAAGCTGATGTCCGTCAGAGCAATGAAGAATCACAAATCATCGAATGGCTGCATGAAGCTGCCGACGCCTCGGTACCAGTGATTCTTAATCCAGCTGCCTTTACCCACTATTCATACGCAATTCGAGACGCCGCTGAAATGCTCAAAGCTCCGCTTGTCGAAGTGCATCTCTCGAACCCACTTTCGCGGGAAGAGTTCCGTCACACTTCGGTGATATCAGGGATTGCACAGGGAACAATCGCGGGATTTGGTCCAAATTCCTATCTACTTGCGCTTGAAGGCATGAAAAATCTACTGCAAAAGTGACCCCTCGTTAGCAGGTATCCTTCTCCTTTGACGTGAAATACGCGTTCAGGGATGGGAATGATTGTGGCATCAACAAACGACTTGAAAAACGGCATGACGTTGGATATCGACGGACAATTATGGAATGTCGTCGAATTTCAACATGTTAAGCCAGGCAAAGGTCCAGCATTTGTTCGGACAAAATTGAAGTCCGTCATGACTGGCAAAGTCGTCGATAGGACCTTTAATGCTGGCGTGAAGATCGAGATTGCAATTTTGGAGAAACGGGAGATGCAGTACCTTTACCGTGACGGTGATGAGTTCGTATTTATGGACACCAAAACTTACGATCAAACTTCTATTCCAGCCAAGACTGTCGGAGATGCCGCTAACTACATGCTGGAGAATACGGATGCTATCGTTGCTGTGCATGAAGGCAACCCGCTTTATATCGAACTTGCAGCCTCTGTTCCTTTGACAATTACATACACGGAACCTGGGCTTCAAGGCGACCGTTCCTCTGGTGGAACCAAACCCGCAACGCTCGAGACTGGAATCGAGATTCAAGTTCCATTGTTCATCAAACAAGACGAGAAGGTCCTCGTGGACACTCGTGACGGGTCATATTTGGGGCGCGCAAACTAGTGACTGCTCGAAGCAAGGCACGAAAACAGGCACTGGACATTCTCTTCGAATCCGATATACGTCATTCTTCGCCAATTGAACTTCTCTCAACACGATTACTCGACACCGAAGGGCCAAGCGCGCGCGCCGTTCGAGAGTACGCTCAAGAATTGGTAAGCGGCGTTGTTAGACATCAACGAAAAATTGATGAATTAATCTCAACGTACGCCCAGGGTTGGGATATGGACCGTCTTCCCGCAGTAGATCGCAACGTACTTCGAATAGCCATCTATGAACTCCTTTGGTGCGAAGATATTCCTGACCCAGTGGCTATTGATGAGGCATTAACGCTGGCTAAGCTTTTATCAACCGAGGACTCTGCCAGCTATATTCATGGAGTCTTAGGCCAAATTTCAAGTATCAAGAACGATCTTTCGCTATAAGAAGGAAATTTTTTTCTTTTAGCCAATCTATTACCTCATTTTCATTTGAGAAGAGAATGAGTCCAAGCAGGGATAGATCTCCTTCGCGCAAGCTCATAACTTCACCGTTCCAATCATTTCTTCGGTGCGAAATCCAAGCGGTGAAAGTTGCGAGGAGGCGCGATTTTTCGTCGTTTTCCGAATCAGTCCTGATGCGGCGTAGATCGAGGACAAGGGCATTTGTCCGTGCGATGAGAGGAACTTGTTCTTCTTCGACTAGGTAGTGAAATGGAACTTTATAAAAATTTGCTAAGTCAAGGGCGCGTTTGATACTCATCGTTCTATCCCCGCGCTCGTAGGAACCTAGTACTATCGCTTTAATGACACCTTTTGAAAGTTTTTCGACATCGGCAAGACTCCACCCCCTCTCTTTTCGAATTTTGCGGATACGCAGAGCAATGCTTTCTTGAGTGGGTTGAGTAGCCATAATGAAGTGTAGGAAATCTCACGAAACACCCACGATCCTTCTCCACAACGCACCCAGGGGTACTGCTTTCCGGGCCGTGGTAGAGTGATCCCTGAAGATCCTTTAACGACCCGTCCTGCGAGGCGGGGAAGGAGCGTCTATGAGCGTTGCTATGCCCGCGGTGGATATAACCCGTGTTCTTACTCGTATTTCTCACGAGATTCTCGAACGAAACAGTGGCTCAGAGTCGATTGTGTTGATGGGAATCCCCACCCGCGGCGCTTTTTTAGCCCAACGTCTGGCACGCATGATTTCCTCTATTGAGGGCAGGGATGTCTCCGTTGGAACCGTTGATATCACCCTTCATCGCGATGATTTACGGATGCGTCCAATCCGGGCGTTGGTACCGACCATGACCCCACATGGGGGAATCGAAGGGAAAGACGTAGTTCTGGTTGATGATGTCCTTTTTTCGGGACGGACAATAAGGGCAGCCCTCGATGCCCTCGGTGAAATCGGTCGCCCACGTACCGTTCAATTAGCAGTACTTGTGGATCGTGGTCATCGTGAGCTTCCCATTAGGGCTGATTTCGTGGGCAAAAATCTGCCAACCTCGCGCCAGCAAGCAGTCAAGGTGCACCTGAGTGAAATTGATGGCATTGACGAAGTATTGCTTGAGAGTATGGAGACAGTCTAATGCGCCATCTTCTTTCGGCTTCAGATCTGAACTACACCCAGACACTTTCGATACTCGACACCGCACAGGAGATGGCCCGTGTTTCAGAGGGGCCAGTCAAGAAACTTCCAACATTACGTGGCAGAACGATTGTCAACCTTTTCTACGAAGATTCGACTAGAACGAGAATTTCTTTCGAAGCCGCGGCAAAGCGACTATCAGCAGATGTGATCAATTTCTCGGCTAAGGGGTCGAGCATTAGCAAAGGTGAGTCGCTTAAAGATACCGCTCTCACTCTCCAAGCAATGGGGGCGGATGCGGTCATACTCAGGCACCCCTCCTCCGGTGCTGCTCATCGTTTGGCGGAATCCCAATGGACGACAGGAAGTGTCATTAATGCTGGAGATGGAACACATGAGCATCCAACACAAGGACTCCTTGACGCATTCACTATTCGCAAGCATTTAAGAGGTGGAGTAGGAGATCTTAGAGGTCTCGCAATTGCAATTGTGGGAGACATTCTTCATTCTCGCGTAGCACGATCTAACGTCATCTTGCTTTCCACTCTTGGTGCACAAGTCATTCTTGTAGCACCTCCCACTCTGCTTCCACTGGGTGTCGAAAATTGGCCAGTCCAAGTCTCTTATGACCTTGACTCTACCTTGCCACTCGTTGATGCAGTCATGATGCTCCGAATCCAACAAGAACGGATGGATGATTTCTTCTTTCCTACCGCTCGTGAATATTCCCATTATTTTGGTCTCAACAATAATCGGTTAAAACTCATGAAAAATTCTTCGATTATCATGCATCCTGGCCCGATGAATCGCGGATTGGAAATTACCGCGGAATGCGCGGATAGCGCGCGTTCGGTCATTGTCGAACAAGTTGCCAATGGAGTTAGTGTTCGGATGGCAGTTCTCTATCTGCTTCTTGCTGGTTCTCCTGATGAAGATGGGGTTCTCATTTCATGACAAGTTACATTCTTGAAGGTGGCACACTACCAACTGGCGAAAAATCTGATATTTATATCGCCCACGGTCTAATCGCCGAGGTGGCGGCATCAATTACTGACCCTGCTGCAGTTTCGGCCAGAAAGATAGATGTTTCCGGATGCGTGATTCTGCCCGGATTTGTAGATTTACACACACACTTGCGTGAACCCGGTAGGGAAGAGGCAGAAACAGTTGCATCAGGTACCCGAGCCGCGGCCAAGGGCGGATTCACCGCAGTGTCTGCGATGGCAAATACATTTCCCGTGGCAGACACCGCAGGAGTGGTCGAACAGGTTTATCGCCTTGGGCAGGAAAGCGGAAACTGTGATGTTTTCCCGATAGGCGCAGTTACCCAAGGTCTAGCTGGCAAGGCTCTTGCCGAACTTGGTGCGATGGCTGACTCGGAAGCGCGCGTTCGAATATTTAGTGATGATGGGAATTGCGTTTTTGACCCAATAGTTATGCGGAGAGCACTTGAATATGTTAAGAAATTTCGTGGAGTAATCGCGCAACATGCCCAAGATCCACAAATGTCCAAAGATGCACAGATGAATGAAGGCGTAGTTTCATCGCGTCTAGGCCTCAAAGGATGGCCAGCGGTTGCCGAAGAGGCGATTATCGCTCGGGACATCCTCCTCGCTGACCATGTGAAATCAAGGCTGCACATCTGCCACGTTACAACTGCCGGTGGAGTAGAAATCATACGTTGGGCCAAAGCACGAGGCATCCAAGTCACAGCTGAAGTGACGCCGCATCATCTACTGCTTACTGAAGACTATGCCACTTCCTATGATCCAGTCTTTAAAGTGAATCCACCGTTAAGAACAAAGAGTGATGTCATGGCACTTCGTGAGGCTCTCGCAGACGGAACGATCGACGTTGTTGCGACAGATCATGCGCCGCATCCAGCGGAAAGTAAGGAGTGCGAGTGGCAAGTCGCGTCATTCGGAATGATCGGCCTTGAAAGCGCTTTATCTATCGTGCAAGCAACAATGGTGGACACTTCTCTTATGAGTTGGAACGACTTGGCAGATCGAATGTCTTACGCACCAGCTCGAATCGCAGGCTATGAAGAGCATGGTCAGGAGCTGCGTGCCGGTTCGAATGCGCACTTAGCCATTATCGATCCAACGCTGTCATGGAAAGTGGATCGAGATCTTGGAGTCTCCCGCAGTCGAAATACCCCATTCCACGGAATGGAATTTCCCGGTTCAGTAGTGGCTACGTTTTTCCGTGGTGAACCGATAGTTCTCGATTCCCAACTTGTAGCGAGTAAGGCACAGAATGGCATCTAAAGCATTTTTCGTCCTTGATGATGGACGCATTTTTGAAGGGAAATCGTGGGGTGCCACCGGTAAGGCATTTGGTGAAGCTGTTTTCGCCACCGGGATGACGGGATACCAAGAGACGCTCACGGATCCTTCGTACCACAGACAAGTCGTCGTCATGACTGCCCCTCATATCGGCAACACGGGAGTCAATACGGAGGATAACGAGTCTGAAAAGATTTGGGTTGCTGGTTTCGTCGTTCGAAATCCTTCGAGTATGCGGAGTAATTGGCGCAGCCATGGAAATTTGGAAGACGAATTGATACGACAAAATATTGTTTGCCTTCAAGGGGTTGATACACGAGCAATTACTCGACACCTTCGCGACCGTGGTGCAATGCGAGTTGGAGTCTTTTCAGATCTCAATTTGAGCCGAGAAGAAATGGTTATTGAGGTCCGTAAGAGTGCTTCTATGGCAGGTGCGCATCTGACCAGTGACGTCTCTACCAAGAAAGCATATATAATTCCGGCTATCGGAGAAAAACGGTTTACTGTCGCCGCAATCGACTTAGGCATTAAATCCTCAACGCCACGACTTCTCTCGGCACGGGGTGTGGAAGTTCATGTACTGCCACATGACACAACATTCGAGCAGATTGAGGCGATAGCTCCCGATGGTGTCTTTCTTTCGAATGGGCCGGGCGACCCAGCAACCATGAGCGATGTTGTCGAAACTGTCCGCTTGATTTTAAATGCAGAGATTCCTCTCTTCGGGATCTGCTTTGGCCATCAGATACTTGGAAGAGCTTTAGGTTTCAGTACTTATAAGCTCCAATTTGGGCATCGAGGCATCAACCAACCCGTCATGGACAAGACGACAGGCAAGGTCGAAATCACTGCCCATAATCACGGTTTCGCTCTCCGTGCTCCAACTGATGATATTTTCTCGACTGTCTATGGCCCCGGCGAAGTCAGTCACATAAGTCTGAACGACGGGGTTGTTGAGGGCATCCGAATGTTGGAGGCACCCGCCTTCAGTGTTCAGTATCATCCTGAGGCAGCTGCAGGTCCACACGATGCTGCCTATCTCTTCGACAGGTTTCTCGAAATGATGTCTACGAAACGAGTCGATGCCTGATGCCATTAGATACATCAATCAAAAGTGTTCTGGTAATTGGGAGTGGGCCAATCGTCATTGGCCAGGCATGCGAATTTGACTACTCAGGAACTCAAGCATGTCGAGTGTTGCGTGCTGAAGGAATTCGAGTCATTCTCGTGAACTCCAACCCGGCAACGATTATGACCGATCCAGAATTCGCCGACGCAACTTATATCGAACCCATCACTGCCGAGTATCTTGAGCGGATAATTGAGAAAGAAGCTCCTGACGCCCTTCTTGCTACTTTAGGAGGACAGACTGCTCTCAATGCCGCGATGGCACTTTATGAGAGAGGAACTCTCGCAAAGTTCGGAGTCAAGCTTATCGGTGCGGATGTGGACGCAATTCAACGAGGAGAGAATCGAGAACTCTTCCGTGACATCGTCGAGAAAGTCGGTGGAGAATCATCTCAATCGATCATATGTCACTCTTTAGATGACTGCTTCACCGCAGCGACATTGCTCAATTATCCGGTGGTGGTTCGGCCCTCTTTTACGATGGGTGGATTGGGATCTGGGATTGCTTTTGATGCGGCACAGCTAGAGCAAATTGCCGGAGCGGGGTTACGACACAGTCCGACGACGGAAGTCCTGCTTGAAGAATCGATTCTTGGATGGAAAGAGTACGAACTCGAAGTTATGCGCGATCGCAATGATAACGTCGTCATTGTCTGCAGCATTGAAAACCTAGATCCGATGGGTGTCCATACGGGGGATTCAATCACCGTTGCACCACCAATGACATTGACGGATGTCGAATTTCAAAAACTTCGCAATCTTTCGCTGATGATTATCCGTGAGGTCGGAGTAGACACCGGAGGCTGCAATATTCAATTTGCGGTCAATCCTGATACGGGACGGATCATCGTTATCGAGATGAACCCTCGAGTTTCTCGTTCAAGCGCATTAGCATCGAAGGCAACGGGCTTTCCAATTGCAAAAATCGCCACAAAGTTAGCTATCGGTTATACCCTAGATGAAATTGAAAATGACATTACAAAAGTCACGCCCGCCTCTTTCGAGCCGACTCTTGATTATGTTGTTGTAAAAGTCCCTCGTTTTGCATTTGAGAAGTTTCCAGATGCCGATCCACGTCTCACCACGACCATGAAAAGCGTGGGAGAGGCGATGGCGATCGGTCGATCATTCCCAGAGGCATTGCAGAAGGCTCTACGTTCGCTCGAGCGGAAAGAAGCTCCGTTTACTTGGCCAGTTGATCGACCCGAAAGTGTGAAGTTGGCGCTTCTATCATCCATGCAGGTTCCAACTGAATATCGCCTCAAAGAAGTCCAGCAGGCGCTCTGGTTCGGTGCAACGATAGACGAGGTTTATGCGCGTACGAAGATCGATAGATGGTATTTGAATGAAATTGAGCTCATTAATTCTCAAGCTGTCGAAATCTCCACCCCTGGAGAGCTCACTGCGGATCTCTTGCGCTCAGCAAAGCAGATGGGATTCTCGGATTCTCAAATTGGGCAGTTACGTGGCCTTCCGGAGGAGGATATCCGACGTCAACGACAGCATCTGAATATCAGACCTGTCTATAAAACGGTTGATACTTGTGCTGCGGAATTTGAAGCCTTTACCCCATACCATTATTCAAGTTACGAAGAAGAGACTGAAGTCCGCTCGCGAACAAGGCCAGCCGTAATCATTCTAGGTAGTGGCCCGAATAGAATTGGGCAAGGAATAGAATTTGATTATTCCTGTGTTCATGCTTCATTCGAATTGGGTAAGCAGGAGTACGAGACAGTCATGATCAACTGCAATCCCGAGACTGTTTCAACAGATTACGACACGAGCGATCGGCTATATTTCGAACCTCTCACTTTGGAAGATGTTTTGGAGGTTGTCTATGCTGAAACACAAGCTGGGCCTGTTCTGGGTGTTATTACACAATTAGGTGGTCAGACACCCCTTGGTCTGGCGGCCGCTTTGAAAAACGCAGGCGTACAAATTCTTGGCACAAGTCCCGAAGCCATCAATCTAGCTGAGGAGCGCGGTGCATTTGGTGTGCTACTGCACGAGCAAGGTCTAACAGCACCACAGTTTGGCATGGCCTCATCTCAGCAGGAGGCACTCGAAATCGCACATAGGATTGAATACCCTGTACTCGTCCGCCCATCCTTCGTGCTTGGCGGACGTGGAATGGAGATTGTCTACGACGACACCTCACTGGGCGGATTTATTTCGCGCGCAACTGACATAACTCCTGACCACCCTGTTCTTGTTGACCGCTTCCTGGATTCAGCCATCGAGATAGATGTCGATGCCCTCTTTGATGGAGATGAGCTTTTCCTCGGGGGAGTGATGGAGCATATCGAAGAGGCAGGTATCCACTCCGGCGATAGCGCTTGCGTGATCCCCGCAATGACAGTAACTGCAGCTCAACATGAGGAAATACGGGTCGCGACCGAGAAAATCGCACGTGGAGTCGGAGTACTTGGTTTGATTAATATCCAGTTCGCGTTGGCGAGCGATGTCCTTTATGTCCTTGAGGCAAATCCGCGGGCATCTCGCACGGTTCCCTTCGTTAGCAAAGCAACAGGTGTTCCTCTAGCGAAAGCCGCGGCTCGCATTGCACTGGGCACATCAATTCGAGCGTTACGTGATGAAGGATTGCTGCCTTCTCAAGGTGATGGAATGGCACGAGGAGTCTCAGTGAAAGAAGCCGTTCTTCCCTGGAACCGCTTCAGAAGGAGTGACGGGCGGGGTGTTGACGCGGTGCTTGGACCAGAGATGCGCTCGACAGGGGAGGTGATGGGAATTGCTGATTCGTTCGGCGAAAGTTACTCAAAGAGCCAGATAAGTTCTTTCGGCCCTCTTCCAAAATATGGCAAAGTCTTCATTTCTCTCGCCGATAAAGATAAGCCGCAGGGATTAGCGCCGGCTAAAGCACTGTCAGAAATGGGATTTGCTCTTATCGCAACGGAGGGCACATCGATGTACTTCGGTGAAAATGGAATCATCACTTCGACAGTCCGAAAGAATTCGGAGGGCCCCGGACTCTTTGGCGAGCGAACTGCTGTTGATCTCATCGCATCTGGAACGATTGATCTCGTCATCAATACTCCTGTAGGACGAGGAACAAGACAGGATGGCTGGCTCATCAGAACTGCAGCGGTTCAGAATTCGATCCCATGCATAACGACAACAGCAGGATTTAGCGCCGCAGTAGCTGGAATACAGTCCCTCCAGAGAGGTGAATTCAGTGTTCGCTCCTTGCAGGAATGGTTGGCCTAGCAATGACTCCAATAAATAGACACGCAAAGTCAATTAACGCAACAGTCGTAGGCAATAAGAGAGTTGGACAGTACCACCAGATTCTGCTCAATGTCGGGGAGCTAGCCACTCATGCTCGTCCAGGAAATTTTGTTGCCATCGCCGTTGGAGGGGAAAATTCCGCACTGATTCTTCGAAGAGCGTTTGCAATTTCTCGAATCTCCCACCGAGGAGACTACGGTGGAACGATGGAGTTGATTGTTGCTCCTCACGGGGCCGGGAGCCGCTGGCTTTGCGCGCAGTCCGAGGGTGTCGAATTGGACATCGTTGCTCCACTTGGGAGTGCATTTGGAATCCCTACCGAACCAGTTCAAGCATTACTCATTGGTGGAGGATATGGATCTGCTCCGCTATTTGGTTTGGCCGAGGTGCTTAAATCACGAGGCTGTCGAGTCGACATGATTCTTGGCGCAAGCTCGGTTGGCAAAATATACGCACCCACCGAAGGAAAACGTTCTGTCAATTCCCTAAAGATCTACACGGAAGATGGAAGTGCGGGAGTTCTCGGCAAAGTGACCGACCCGCTTGAAAGTCTGATCAATGGGGGCACAGTTGATGTTATTTATTCTTGCGGACCCATGGGAATGCTTGCGGCAATATCAAGAATTGCCTCCAGCGCGGATGTCGTTCATCAGTGTGCAGTCGAAGAGTCCATGGCGTGCGGAATAGGCGTTTGCATGACTTGTGTGCTTCCCCTCGAGAATAGAGATGGGACTATCTCGATGCTCAGA
>Ga0255338_1001114_pt1 | contig 57183 bp, 47 predicted proteins | sample MeOH1_35cm_T4_19_FD_203715 | JGI IMG/M metagenome (GOLD analysis project Ga0255338, IMG submission 203715) | Sandy soil microbial communities from University of British Columbia, Vancouver, Canada - MeOH1_35cm_T4_195 | ecosystem: Engineered > Artificial ecosystem > Sand microcosm > Unclassified ... | reverse complement strand
CTCGCGGTGCTCGCGCAGCAGCTGCGAAGCCCTGTCGTTCCAGGACGCGCGCGTCGGGTTGCCCGACTGCAGCGCCTGCAGGCTCTGCACGTTGCGCGTGAGCGCCGAGCGGATGTCGCCCAGGGCATCCGCCGTGTCGCGCTCCAGCTTGCTTTGCACCTGGCTCGCCTCGTAGCGGCCGGCCAGCCACACCAGGGTGACCAGCAGCGCGGCGACCAGCGCGATCAGCAGGGCCCACAGCGACCAGCGCCGGTACGCCGACACATAGCGGGGAGGCATGCGGGTCGAGGCGGCGCCCCTGGTCACGGAAGAACCTCCGCGCTACGCGCCGCGGTGCGATGAGCTTTGGGAGCGGCCCTGCGGCTCATAGCACCCGATGCTCCAGCGCGGGCAATTGCTCGCGCAAGCGCGCCTGGCGCGCCGCATCGAGATCGGCCACGACGACGCCCGCGCCCTCGGGCCGCTGCGCCATGACGAGTCCCCAGGGGTCCACCACCATGCTGTGGCCCCAGGTGCGCCGCCCGTTCTCGTGCGTGCCGCCCTGCGCGGGCGCCACCACGTACGCGAGGTTCTCGATGGCGCGGGCGCGCAGCAGCAGCTCCCAGTGCGCCTGCCCCGTGACATACGTGAAGGCACTGGGCACCAGCAGCACATCGGCGTGCAGCGCGCGGTACAGCTCCGGGAAGCGCAGGTCGTAGCAGACCGACATGCCGATGCGCCAGGTGTGGCCGTCGCGGCTGGGCAGGTCGAACGCCACGGTGTCGGTTCCGCTTTCGATCACGCGTGACTCGTCGTAGCGCTCGCGCCCGTTGTCGAACTTGAAGAGGTGGATCTTGTCGTAGCGGGCCACGTGGCCGCCCGTGGGGGAGAACACCATGCTGGTATTGCGCACATGCGCCGCATCGGCGGCCACCAGCGGCAGCGTGCCGCCCACGATCCACAGCTCCAGTTCGCGCGCGGCCCGCGCCAGGAAACGCTGCACCTCCCCTTCGCCGAAGCTCTCCCGCGCGGCCAGCTTGTCACTGTCCTGGTGGCCCATGAGGCAGAAATATTCGGGCAGGACGGCCAGCTCCGCCCCGGCCTGCGCCGCCTGCTCCAGGAGCGAGCGCGCCTCGGCGAGATTGGCCTGCAGGGAGACCCCGGACACCATCTGGATGGCGGTTGCTTTCATCAGTTCGTCCTTCCCACACGTGCTTCGGAGGCCGGGTCGGCGCCGCTTTCGGCGGCGGCCCGGCGGTCGACCCGCGTGACACGCGGGTCGCTCCACGTGCCGTCGATATGGAACTCCTGCGTGGCCGCGCGGATCAGCGGCTGGCGCAGGAACATCTGCGCGAGGAAGGTGCCCAGCCCGATGGCCGGGTTGATCACGGTGGCGACGAGCGAGGCGGTGCCGGCGTTGATCTCGGGCACGACCACCGCCTTGATGTCCTGCGTCTCGCGCGCGATATCGGCTTTGCCTTCCATCAGCACGGCCGCATTCACGCCCTTCATTTGCAGGTTGTTGGTGGCGGCGATACCCTGCTGGACGGTGACATCGCCGCGCAGGAAATCGAAGGCGAACCCCTCGGTGAACACGTCGCGGAAGTCCAGCGCCAGCCGGCGCGGCAGCGACTGCAGGCTCAGCACGCCCAGCAGCTTGGCCAGGCCCGGATCGGCCTTGAGGAACTGGCCGCTTTCCACGTTGATGTAGAAATTGCCGTTCATGGACGGGTAATCCAGCGTCAACGGCGAACCGAGCCACGCGACCTGGCCCTCCATGCGGCCCTTGCCTCGGCGCACCACGTCCTTCATGCCGAACCGCGCCAGCAGCAGGCCCGAATCGGCGATGTCGAGCTTGAAGCTCATGACGGTGCGCCGCCGCTCGGGCGCGGCGCGCTGCCCGGGCCGCGCCGCCGCGGGCGCCGCCTGCGCGTTCAGGCCCGCCCAGTTGCCGGTGGCGGTGAACACCGCCTCGGGCATCGTGAGGTTGAGCTTGTTCAGGCGCCACTCGCGCACGCCCCCTTCGCGCGCCACGGTGGCGCCGCCGCGGTTGATGGCTTCGATTTCCAGGCGCCCGAGTTTCTTGCCGCGCAAATCGAAGTCGTCCACCACGATGTCCAGCGCCGGCAGGTTGTCGGGCTGCTCGTCCAGCAGCGCCTCCACCTCCCTGGCCGCCGACGCGGCGATCGACAGCCGCGCGAGGCGCGCATGCAGCCGGCCGCCGCCCAGGCCGGACGAGGACTGGCGAAACTCGACGTAGCCGTTGAGCTCGTTGGCATCGACGTTGGCGCGCCACACGAGGCCCTCGCGCGATCCGCCCACCACCACGTTGTGCAACGTGCGGCCCTCGGCCACGAGTTCCCTGGCCCGCACCGCCAGGACCGTCGGCAGGTAGCCCTGCGCCGCGCCCCCGGCCGTGGCGCGCAGCGACCCGGCGCCGCCGCCGGACGCCTGGCCCAGCACGCTTTCCCATGCATCGGCATTGACCGCGGCGAGGTTGATGTTGGCGCTGACGCCCTGCTCGGGCAGCGCCGCCGTTTCGCCCGGCGCCAGGCCGGCCGCGATGGCGCCGCGCACGACGCGCGGCTCCGGCCCCGACAGGTCGCGCACGTAGACCACCGAGGCGATGCGACCGACCTCCAGGGTCAGCTGGTCGTGCAGCCGCGCCGCACTGCCGGGCGGGGCGGCCGCCGGCTCACGCACCAGCGCGCGCTCGTAGCGCACCGGCAGCGCGGCCTCCGCCGCCTTGGCCAGCGGCGCGGGCAGATTGAGGGCCATCCCCTGGAGGTTGGTCGACACGCCGATCTCCGGCTCGCCCCGGCGCACCGCCAGGGTGACGGTGTACGCCGCGCTGCCGGCGGCATCCCTCGCCAGGCGCGACACGAAGCCCATCTCCCTGGCCTGCCGAAGGCCCTCGGCGGTGGCCGTGCCCTGCGCCCGCAGCAGCATCGTGGCATCGTTGGTTCCCGGCGGGGACGCGGCCGGTACGCTGCGGGTGCCGCCTTCGAGCCTCACGTCGCCGCCCAGTGCCCTCGCCTGGGCGCCCACCAGCGCAAAGCCGCGCTCGCTGAAGGTCACGGCGCCGCGCGAGCGTGAGAGAACCGGGCTGTCCGGCGTGATCTGGATGTCGTTGCCCGCCAGCGTCACGCTGCCCTGCACCTTCGACTTCTCGAGCGTGGCGATCGGCAGGTCCAGTTGCAGGCGCAGGTCGGCGTTGCCGGTGGCGGTTGCCTTGGCCAGCGCATGGCTCGTCATCGCCGCCAGCGGCGAGGTGTTGACCACGCCGAGCGACTGGGCCAGCGGCCCGCGCACTTCGCCGGTGACCGCCACCGTTGTCGTGCGGAAATCGGGAATCTGCGCCTGTGCCTTCACCTGCAACCCGGGCGCCCCGGCAAATCGCCCCACCGCGTTCTTGACCTGCATGCCGTTGCCCAGGAACAGCAGCTCGCCCGACAGCTGCGTCAGCGCGGGCCAGGTGGCCGTGCCCTTCACGGCGCTGCGCGGGACGTAGGCATAGGTCGCGTTGCGCACGTCCGCGGTCACGCGGAACTCGCCTTGCTTCGGGTCGGCGAACGGGAAATCCTTGAGGTTGCCCCTGACACGGAATTTCGCGCCCGAGGCCGCGCCCTGCACCACGGACTCGCGCACGTAATCGCGCGCCGCCTTCGACACGCCCAGCGGCAGGTAGCGGTACACCCGGGCGCCGTCCGCGCGGCTGATGTTGGCCTGCAGGTCCAGCACGCCGGGAAAGCGCGCGGCACCCTCGCCGGTGCGCCAGGTGCCCTGGCCTTCCCCCTGCGCATCGGCATTCGTGAACTTGAGGTTGCTGACGGAGGTGGAAATGGCCTGGCCATTGATTTGCCACTGCACGTCCGCGGACAGCGCATCGATCGTGACGACAGGGTCCTCGAACACCCCGGGCACGTCGATGGCGCCCTTGGTCACCACGAACCTGCCCTTGCCGCCGGCCTGGCTCAGGTCGAAATCCACCGACGCCCCGCGCACGCCGGGCGAACGCGCAGCCGGCGGCGAGCCGGGCGGCGCGGCGCCGGGCCGGGCGGCGATCTCCAGGCGCACCGCGCGCCCCCGGGCCTCGTAAGCCTTCAGGGCGTCGAGGGGGCCCTGCCACTTGGCCTGCAGCGTTTCGACCAGCCCCTTGGGCGCGTAGCCCGCCAGGGCGGAGTGGGTCGCGGCGCCCAGCGGCAGCCGGCTCGCAACCTGCGACAGTGCGAACAGGTCCAGCTTGTCCGCACGGATCTCGCCCTGTGCGGGCCGCTGGCCTTCGGCCGGCGTCCAGGCGACGAACACGTTGCCGCCCGGCCAGCGCTGGCCTTCCTGGGTCTCGAACTGCAGGGCCCGTGTCTCGAACTCGAAGCCGCCGTCGCCCAGGCGCTTGCCGCCGATGCGCCCCGATACCGTGCGCAGCGCCAGCGGCGCGAGCGACGGGCCGAGCGTCGTGCTCACGTCGGCCAGCACGACGTCGGCCACGCCGCCCGCCAGCTGGCCGCGCACCACGTCCGCCCAGGCGCGCACGGCGCCGTGGCCCTGGGCCACCTCGACGCCCAGGTTCGCATGGCGGCGCAGCTGCGACATGTCCACCCGGGTGAAATCGGCATGCACCTGTCCCTCCCAGTCCTGCCAGCGGCCATGGCGCGTGGACAGCAGCGGCTGGCGGAACTGGCCGCGCAGGCTGAAGCGCTCGCCCCAGGCCGGCGGCGGCGTCGCGTCCAGCCGCAGCGCGTGGCGCCGGGCGCCGTTGCGCATCACGAAGTCCACCTGGTCCAGGGCGAGCGGCGCGGCCGCGCGCATCTCGTCGGTCCAGCGCACGGTGCCGTTGCGGATGACGAACTCGGTCTGCTCGAAGAACCAGTCGGCGGCCTTGCCGTCGTTGTCGCTGCTGCGCGAGAAGTCCAGCCCCCCCACGTAGATCTTGCCGTCCGCGGCCCGGCGCACATCGAGCTCGGGCCGGTCGATATGAAGCTGCTCGAACCCGAGGTTCCATAACGACCGGGGCGTGAGCGCCGCCAGCACCCGCGGCAGCCGCAGCGCGGGCCGCCCCTGCGGGTCCAGCAGCACGACGTCGATGAGCTCGAAGGAGGGGATCAGCCCCTCGCTGCGGGCGGCGACGCTGCCGATGCGCACGGGTACCCCCAGGACCCGCCCGGCTTCGATTTCCAGGTCGGGGCGAAGCTCACCGATTCGGGGCACAATCCAGCCATGCAGCGCTCCCCAGGCCAGCGCCAGCACCAGCCAGGCGGTCATGAGAAGCCACAACAACCCTTTCGCGACGAAGGCATAAACCTTCGGCGGACGTGACGGAGACGGCGGGCAGTCGTTCATGAAAACTTCGGAGTGGCAAGAATTATGACCCCCGGCGGTCGATCGGGTTCTGTGCGAACGGGGACCGCGCTGTCGGACAACGGCGCGTCCGCGCCCGCGGTGGACACACTGGCCGCCAACGAGCCGCCGTCCGCCCACTCGCGCTTCGCCCAGCGCCTGCGCCGGCGTTATGCCGCCGAACTTTCCCTCCTGCCCCCCGGCGCGCCCGACCTGGCGATGATGGCCGGCGCGTACGCCGCCTTGCGCTCCCGCGGCGACGACGTGGGAACCGCGCTGCGCATCCTGCGCCAACTGGTGATGGAACGGCTGATGGTGCTGGACTGCGACCGGCAGGCGCCGCTGGCCGTGGTCACCGGCGCGGTGACCTGCCTGGCCGAATTCGCGCTGGACGTCGCCTGCGGGCAAGCCCAGCACGACCTGGACGCCCAGCACGGCGCGCCGCTGCGGGCCGACGGCCAGCGCGCGGAACTGTGGGTCGTGGGCATGGGCAAGCTCGGCGCGCGCGAACTCAATGTGTCCAGCGACATCGACCTGGTGTACGTCTATGACGAGGACGGGGACACCACCGGGCTGGACAACGGGCGCGGACGCATCAGCAACCACGAGTACTTCACCAAGGTTGTCAAGAACATCTACGGCCTCATCGGCGAGCCCACCGAGCACGGCTTCGTCTTCCGCGTCGACACCGCGCTGCGGCCCAACGGCAACTCGGGGCCGCCGGCGGTGTCCCTCGGCGGCCTGGAGGAATACTTCCAGGTGCAGGGCCGGGAATGGGAGCGTTTCGCCTGGCTCAAGAGCCGCGTGGTCGCGCCGCGCTCGTGCATCGACAGCGGCTCGGCGCAAGGGCTGCGTTCCGCCGTGCTGCCGTTCGTGTTCCGCCGCTATCTCGACTACAGCGTGTTCGACGCACTGCGGGTGCTGCACAAGCAGATCCGCGAGCACGCGGCCAGGCGCAGCGCCGGCCGGCCCGAGCGCGCCAACGACGTCAAGCTCTCGCGCGGCGGCATCCGCGAGATCGAGTTCACCGTGCAGCTGCTGCAGGTGGTGCGCGGCGGCCATTACCCGGAGCTGCGCACGCGCCCGACGCTGCAGGCGCTGCAGCGGGTGGCGGCCGCCGGGCTGATGCCCCAGGCCACGGCCGATGCCCTGGCGCGCGCCTACGAATTCCTGCGGCGCGTCGAGCATCGCATCCAGTACCTGGACGACCAGCAGACCCACGTACTGATGGGGTGCGACGATGACCTCGGCTGGATCGCGCGCACCATGGGCTTTGCCGACTGCTGCCCTTTTCTGCACGAACTCGATGCGCACCGCGAGCTGGTCGCGCAGGAGTTCGACACCCTGCTCGGGGGCGCCGGCGGCGAGTGCAAGGGCTGCAACGGGCCGAAAGCCGCGCGGGCATCCGCGCCCGACCTCGAGGCCGTCCAGGAGCAGCTGCCGCCGAAATTGCGCGAACGCGTGGCCGCCTGGTCGCGCAACCCGCGTGTCATGGCCCTGCGGGAAGACGCGCGCGCGCGCCTGGCGCGGCTGGTGGCCCGCACCGGGCAGTGGCTGGAGGAAGGCCGCGTGAGCGAGGAATCCGCACTGCGCATGGCGGACTGGGTCGAGCCGCTGCTGCGGCGGGAAAGCTACCTGGCGCTGCTGCTGGAGCGCCCCGGCGTGCACGAACGGCTGCTGCGCCTGCTGGGCGCGGCGCGCTGGCCCGCGCGCTACCTGCTCCAGCACCCGGGCGTCATCGACGAACTGGCCAGCGACCAGCTGGTGTCGGAGCGCTTCTGCGCGGCCGACTTCGAGGGCGAGCTGGAGCAGCGCCGGCGCTCGCTGCAGATCACCGGCGAGGACGACGACGAGGCGCTGCTGAACCTGCTGCGCCGCGCCCATCACGCCGAGGTGTTCCGCACGCTCGCGCGCGACGTCGAGGGCCTGCTGACGGTGGAGCAGGTGGCCGACGACCTGAGCGCCCTGGCCGACTCGGTGCTGCGCGTGACCACCCGCTGGTGCTGGCAGCGCCTGAGGAACCGCCACCGCGACACGCCGCGGTTCGCGATCATCGGCTACGGCAAGCTCGGCGGCAAGGAACTGGGCTACGGCAGCGACCTCGACATCGTGTTCGTGTACGAGGACGAGCATGAGGCCGCGCCCGACGCTTATGCCGCCTTCGTGCGCAAGTTGATCAACTGGCTGTCCACCAAGACCGCCGAGGGCGACCTGTTCGAGATCGACACCGCGCTGCGCCCCAATGGCAGCTCGGGCCTGCTGATCACCACCTTCGGGGCCTACGCCGATTACCAGCAGGGCCGCGGCAGCAACACGGCGTGGACCTGGGAGCACCAGGCGATGACGCGGGCCCGCTTCGTCCTCGGAGAGGAATCCCTGTGCGAGCGCTTCGATGAAGTGCGCCAGGCCGTCATCACCGCCCCGCGCGACATCGCGGCCCTGCGCGCCGAGATCATGGCCATGCGCGAAAAGGTGCGGGCGGCGCGCCCGGTGAGGGCGGGCGCCTTCGACGTCAAGCACAGCCCCGGCGGCATGGTGGATGCGGAGTTCGCGGTCCAGTTCCTGGTGTTGTCGCAGTCCGCGAAGCACCCCGAGCTGATCCCGAACGTGGGCAACATCGCGCTGCTGCAGCGCGCCGAAGCCTGCGGCCTGCTGCCGACCGGCGTTGGCCAGGCCGCAGCCGGCGCCTACCGCGAACTGCGGCGGGTGCAGCACAAGGCCCGACTGAACGAGGAACCCACGCACGTCGCCAGCGGCGCCCTCGAGACCGAGCGCCAGGCCGTGCTCGCGCTGTGGCGTGCGGTCTTCGGCTGAATCTGTCAGCAGCCCTGCCGCTGGGCGTTTCGAACCGTAACCCGCGTCGGTCACCGCAGCGTCGCGATGGTAGTCTTGCGGGCTGCGCATGACGGCAAAAGGCCGCACGAAGGCCGGCGCCGCGTACCTCGCATCCCTGACCCGGGAAGGACCCATGAAGAAACCCCGACTCATCGCCGCCGGCGCCGCGGCGCTGTGGCTCGCAGGCTGCGCCGCCGTCCAGCGCCCGCCGGAGCACACCGCCCCGGTGGCACAGCCACAGTGGCACGCGCCGCTGCCCCACAACGGAACACTCGCCGACCTCAGCGCCTGGTGGGCGCAGTTCGACGATCCGCTGCTGATCGAGCTGGTCGAGGCCGCGCAGGCGGCCAACCCCACCATCGCCTCCGCCGCCTCGCGCATCCGCCAGGCCCGGGCCGCGCGCGTCGCGGCGGGCGCAGCATTGCTGCCCACGCTCGATGCCTCCGCGTCCGCCGCGCGCGGCAATGCGCAACCGCCCGCGCCGCTCGCCGCCACGGTGCAAGCGGGGCTGCAGACGGCCTGGGAGATCGACCTGTTCGGCGGCAACCGTGCCGCGGCCGAAGCGGCGCAGGCGCGGCTGGAAGGCGCGCGCGCCGGCTGGCACGCGGCACGCGTGTCGGTCGCGGCCGAAACCGCGAACAGCTACATGACCCTGCGCACCTGCGAGCAGCAGCTGGCCGTGGCGGCCAACGACGCGAAGTCGCGCGCCGAGACTTCGCGCCTGTCGGCGCTGAGCGCGCGCGCCGGCTTCACCGCGCCCGCCACCTCCGCGCTGGCGCGGGCGAGCGCCGCCGAGGCATCGGCCCGCGCGACGCAGCAGCGCGCCCTGTGCGATCTCGAGGTCAAGGCGCTGGTCGCGCTGACGGCGATGCCGGAGCCGGGGCTGCGCGGGAAGCTCGCCGCTGGCTGGACCGACCGCTCGCTCGCCGCCGCACTGGCGGTGGCCTCGGTTCCGGCCCAGGTGCTGGCGCAGCGCCCCGATGTGTTCCAGGCGGAGAGCGAAGTCGCGGCCGCGAGCGCCGAAGTGGGAAGCGCGCGCGCGGACCGCTTTCCCCGGCTCACGCTTTCCGGCTCGATTGCCGCGGGCAGCGTGCGCACCGGCGGCGTCACCACGGACTTGCAGACCTGGTCGATCGGCCCCGTGGCCGTCACCTTGCCGATCTTCGACGGCGGGCGCCGCGCGGCGAACGTCGATGCCGCGCAAGCCAGGTACGAGGAAGCCGCCGCGCTCTACGCGGCCCGCGTGCGGCAGGCGGTGAGGGAAGTGGAGGAGGCGCTCGTGAACCTGGAAAGCGCCCGGCTGCGCACCGACGATGCGCGGGTCGCGCTGGAGGGCTATCGGGCTTCCTTCACCGCCACGGATGCGCGCTACCGCGGCGGGCTGGCCAGCCTGGTCGAGCTGGAGGACGCGCGCCGCACGGCGCTGGCGGCCGAGACGGCGTGGGTGGCACTGCAGCGCGAGCGCGTCGCGGCCTGGATCGCGCTCTACCGCGCGATGGGTGGCGGCTGGGCGCGCCCCGCAACCGCGATGGCCACCACACAACCTTGAAAACCGGGGCGGACACAAGAATGAAGCAGATGCAGATGAAACCGGCGGCCTGGATCGCGCTCGCCATCGCCGTGCTGGTCGCCGGCGCCGTGCTGCTCGCGAGAAGCGGAAACAGCCGCGCCGGGGACGAGAAAAAGGAGGGCACGGTGCGGCCGGCCCTCACCGTCACCACCGCCACGCCCCAGCGAGCCACCTTGCCGGTCAAGCTCGCGGCCAACGGCAACATCGTGGCCTGGCAGGAGGCGATCGTGGGCGCCGAGGCGCCCGGCCTGCGCATCGCGCAGGTGCATGTCAACGTGGGCGACAGCGTGCGCAAGGGCCAGGTGCTGGCGACCTTCGCGGAAGGCACGCCGCAGGCCGAACTGGCCCAGTTCCGGGCCAGCCTCGCCGAAGCGGAGGCCGCCGCCGCCGACGCCGCCGCCAATGCCGACCGCGCGCGCAGCCTGCAGACCACCGGCGCGCTGAGCGCGGCGCAGATCAACCAGTACCTGACCGCCGAAAAAACCGCGAAGGCGAAGGTCGAGGCGGCGCGAGCCATCCTGCAGGCGCAGCAGGTGCGCGTGAACCAGACCCAGGTGTTCGCGCCGGACAGCGGGATCATCTCCGCCCGCGCCGCGACCGTGGGCGCGGTGGTCGGCAACGGCACCGAGCTGTTCCGACTGATCCGGCAGGGCCGGCTGGAGTGGCGCGCCGAAGTGACCTCGCAGGAACTGGGACGCATCACGACCGGCACCACCGCCCTGGTCACCGCCGCCAGCGGCGCGCGGCTGGCCGGGCGCGTGCGCACGATCGGCCCGACCGTGGACCCGCAGACGCGCTCGGCCCTGGTCTACGTCGACCTCACGCCGCTGCCCCGTTCCAGCGCATTGAGCGCCGCCGGGCCGCCCCAAGGCGCGAAGGCCCCCTGGGGGGGCGGCGCAGTGCACGCAGTGCCAAGCGTGGGGGCCGCACTCCCCGGCATGTTCGCCCGCGGCGAGTTCGACCTGGGGTCGACGCCCGCGCTCACCTTGCCGCAGGCGGCGGTGGTGGTGCGCGACGGCTTCAGCTACGTGTACCGCGTGAACCCCGACAGCCGCGCAAGCCAGGTGAAGGTGCAGACCGGCCGGGTGGTGGGCGACCGCATCGAAGTCATCGACGGCCTGGCGACGGACGCGCGCGTGGTCGCCACCGGCGCGGGCTTCCTCAACGACGGCGACCTGGTGCGGGTGGTCGACGCCCCGGCCGCATCCGCGCGTCCGGCGAGCGCGCCCGCTTCCGCGAACAGCCGCTGAACAGGGAGCCCCCCATGCTCAATGTCTCCTCCTGGTCGATCCGCAACCCGATTCCGGCCGTGATGCTGTTCGTGCTGCTTTGCTTCGGCGGCATCCTGTCCTTCCAGGCGATGAAGGTGCAGAACTTCCCCGACATCGACCTGCCGACCATCAGCGTGACCGCCTCGCTGCCCGGCGCGGCCCCCGCGCAGATGGAAACCGACGTGGCGCGCAAGCTCGAGAACGCAATCGCCACGCTGCAGGGCCTGAAGCACATCTACACCAAGGTCCAGGACGGCGCCGTGTCGATCACGGCCGAATTCCGCCTCGAGAAGCCGGTGCAGGAAGCGGTGGACGACGTGCGCTCGGCCGTCGCCCGGGTGCGCAGCGACCTGCCCGCCGACGTGCGCGAGCCCATCGTCACCAAGATGGACCTGGCGAGCCAGCCGGTGCTGGCGTTCACCGTGTCCTCGCCACGCATGGACGACGAGGCCCTGTCCTGGTTTGTCGACAACGACATCTCGCGCAGGCTGCTGGCGGTGCGCGGGGTCGGGGCGGTGAACCGAGTCGGCGGCGTCAGCCGCGAGATCCGAGTGGCGCTCGATCCCGGGCGGCTGCAGGCGCTGGGCGCCACGGCCGCCGAGATTTCGCGCCAGCTGCGCCAGGTGCAGACCGAGAGCGCGGGTGGCCGCACCGACATCGGCGGCGCCGAACAGCCGGTGCGCACGCTCGCCACCGTGAAGACGGCGCGCGAGATCGGCGAGCTGGAGCTGGCCATCAGCGGCCCGGGCGGCACCAGCCGACGCATCAAGCTGAGCGAAGTGGCCACCATCACCGATACCGTCGCGGAGCCGCGTGCCGCGGCCCTGCTCAATGGCAAGCCAGTGGTGGGTTTCGAAGTGTCGCGCAGCCGCGGCGAAAGCGAGGTCGCCGTCGGTGCCGCGGTGCACCAGGCCCTGGCCGAGCTCAAGCAGCAGCGCCCCGATGTGGAACTGGCGCAGGCGTTCGACTTCGTCACCCCCGTGCAGGAGGAATACGAGGGCTCGCTGCACCTGCTCTACGAGGGCGCCATCCTGGCGGTGCTGGTGGTGTGGCTGTTCCTGCGCGACTGGCGCGCCACCTTCGTGTCGGCGATCGCGCTGCCGATGTCGGTCATTCCCGCCTTCATCGGCATGCACCTGCTCGGGTTCTCGGTGAACGTGGTGACACTGCTCGCGCTATCGCTGGTGGTCGGCATCCTGGTGGACGACGCGATCGTGGAAGTCGAGAACATCGTGCGGCACCTGCGCATGGGCAAGACGCCGTACCAGGCGGCGATGGAAGCGGCCGACGAGATCGGGCTGGCGGTGATCGCCACCACCTTCACGCTGATCGCCGTGTTCCTGCCGACGGCCTTCATGAGCGGCGTGGCCGGCAAGTTCTTCAAGCAGTTCGGCTGGACGGCCTCGCTCGCGGTGTTCGCGTCGCTGGTCGTGGCCCGGGTGCTGACCCCGATGATGGCGGCCTACATGCTCAAGCCGATCGTGACGGCGCACCAGGAGCCGCGCTGGCTGCAGGTCTACATGCGCTGGGTGAACCGCAGCATGCGGCACCGCGTGACGACCATCGTGCTGGCGGTCCTGTTCTTCGTCGGCTCGGTGGCGCTGATTCCGCTGCTGCCGACCGGCTTCATCCCGCCCGACGACAACTCGCAGACGCAGGTGTACCTGGAACTGGCGCCGGGCTCGACGCTGGAGCAGACCCAGGCCGTGGCCGAGCAGGCGCGCACGATGGTGATGCAGGTGCCCCACGTGAAAAGCGTGTACACGACGATCGGCGGCGGCACCGCGGGCACCGACCCGTTCGCGCCGTCGGGTGCCGCCGAGGCGCGCAAGGCGACGCTCACCATCCTGCTGGCCGAGCGTGGCGAGCGGCCGCGCAAGCAGGGCATCGAGAACCGGATCCGCGCGGCGCTGGAGCCGCTGCCCGGCGTGCGCAGCAAGGTCGGCCTGGGCGGCTCGGGCGAGAAGTACATCCTGGTCCTCACCGGCGAAGACCCGCAGGCGCTGGGCGAGGCCGCGCGCGCAGTGGAGAAGGACTTGCGCACGATTCCCGGCCTGGGCAGCGTGGCCTCCACGGCCAGCCTGATCCGGCCGGAGATCGTCGTGCGCCCCGATTTCGCGAAGGCCGCCGACCTGGGCGTGACCAGCGCCGCGATCGCCGAGACACTGCGCATCGCCACCGCGGGCGACTATGACGTCGCCCTGCCGAAGCTGAATCTCTCGCAGCGCCAGGTGCCGATCGTCGTCAAGCTCGAGGAAAGCGCGCGCAAGGACCTCGGCCTGCTCGAGCGCCTGGCGGTGCCGGGCGCGCGCGGGCCGGTGATGCTGGGGCAGGTGGCGACGCTGGAGATGACCGGCGGGCCGGCCGTGATCGACCGCTATGACCGTTCGCGCAACGTGAACTTCGAGATCGAGCTGTCGGGCCTGCCGCTGGGCGATGTCGCCGCGACCGTGCAGCAGTTGCCTTCGATCCGCAACCTGCCGCCGGGCGTGAAGGTGGTGGAAGTGGGCGACGCCGAAGTCATGGGCGAGCTGTTCGCCAGCTTCGGCCTGGCGATGCTGACCGGCGTGCTGTGCATCTACATCGTGCTGGTGCTGCTGTTCAAGGATTTCCTGCACCCGGTCACGATCCTGGCGGCGCTGCCGCTGTCGCTGGGCGGCGCGTTCGTGGGCCTGCTGCTCGCGCAGAAGAGTTTCTCGATGCCGTCGCTGATCGGCCTGATCATGCTGATGGGGATCGCGACCAAGAACTCCATCCTGCTGGTGGAATACGCCATCGTGGCGCGGCGCGACCACGGCATGAACCGCTTCGACGCGCTGCTGGACGCCTGCCACAAGCGGGCCCGGCCGATCATCATGACCACCATCGCCATGGGCGCGGGCATGCTGCCGATCGCGATCGGCATCGGCACCGCCGACCCGAGTTTCCGCTCGCCGATGTCGATTGCAGTGATCGGCGGGCTGATCACGTCCACGGTGCTCAGCCTGCTGGTGGTGCCGGTGGTGTTCACCTACATGGACGACCTGGAGCACTTCATCCGGCGCATGGCGGCCCGAACCGCGGCAACCGGGCTGACGCCGGCCGTCTTCTGATAATCTGCGGCCCCATGACGATAGCGATGCCGAGTTTCATGGACCCCGAGTTCCAGCTGACGAAGGAGTTCGCAGAAGCGTCCGAGGAAGAACGGACCTTCGTGCAGTCGCTGGCGCGCGATGGCGTCGCCGTCATCGATCCCAGGATCGTCGATTTCGACGGCGTGGCCCGCGAAGTGGTTCGCCATACCACGCAACTCCTGCCCGGCGCGGGCCGGCTGCAGGACGCATGGCGCACCAGCGCCATCATCAGGCAGGTCGCCACCCACAGCCACGTCGGGAAGCTCCTGCGATTCGCGTACGGCCGGCGCCCGATCCCGTTCCAGACCCTGAACTTCACGGTTGGGACGCAGCAACGGACCCACAGCGACACGATCCACTTCGACAGCTTCCCCCGCAATTTCATGTGCGGCGTCTGGGTCGCCTACGAAGACACTGACGAGCGGAATGGTGCCCTGCACTACGTCAAGGGAAGCCATCGCCTGCCGATACTCGCACTGGAGGATTTCGGGTTGCCCGCCAGCGGCTATTTGACGCGCCGGCGGGTGGCGCAGGCCTACGAGCAGGCGCTGGAAGGGTACGTGGCCCGGATGAAACTGCCCAAGGTCGTCATCCCCCTGCGCAAAGGGCAGGCGCTGGTCTGGACAGCCAATCTCTTCCATGGCGGAGAACCGATCCTGGACCCATCGCGCACTCGCCACAGCCAGGTCACGCACTATTATTTTGGCGACTGCATCTACACGCAACCGCTGTGGTCGGACCTGCACGGCGGCCGGATGATGTACAAGCGCGTGTTCGACATCAGCGAAGGCCGGTACGTCACCTCGATGTACAACGGCCGGCCCTTCAGGCTGCCGCTGGAGGCCTATCTGCGCGAGTTTCTCGTCGCCAGAATCATCGGGGTCCGCAAGTCCTGAGCGCCCCCCGGAGCGTTCAGGCCTGGCGAATCCTGCGGACCAGGTCGGTCGTGGAGTAGCCGGCGACGAACGGAATCGCCACGGCCTTGCCGCCGTAACCCTGGACCACGGCCGTCTCGGCGAGCTGGCCCATGTCGTAGTCGCCGCCCTTGACCAGGACGGCCGGCTTGATCTGCGCGATGAGCTCGAGCGGCGTGTCCTCGTCGAACCAGGTGACCAGGCTCACCGACTCGAGGGCGGCGAGCACGGCGGCGCGATCGCGCTCGTTGTTCAACGGGCGGTCCGGCCCCTTGCCGAGGCGGCGTGCGGAAGCATCGGTATTCAACGCGACCACCAGGCTGGCTCCCAGTTCACGGGCCTGCGCCAGGTACGTCACGTGCCCGCGGTGCAGCACGTCGAAGACGCCATTGGTGAAGACCACCGGCTGCGGCAGGGCCGCGACGCGATCGGCCGCGTCGGCACGGGGGACGATCTTGCCCTGGAAGGCCGGAAGCGTCACGCCGCGCGCGGCGCAGGCCCGCCGGTGCCGCCGTTCTGGGCCAGCAGCGCCGCGACTTCCTTGCGGTAGCGATTGAGCTCCTGCACGCTCTTGAAGCTGCGGTCCATCAGCAGGCTCATGTTATGCAGGATGCGCTCGACGACCTTGGTTTCCCACACGGCGTCGAAGTTGATCTGCTTGTCCAGCCATTGCTCGAGCCACTCGGGGTTGGGCAGCCGGCTCTGGATGGTGTCGCGCGGGAACAGCGCCTTGTTCACGTGCAGGTTGGTCGGGTGCAGCGCCTGCGCCGTGCGCCGCGCGCTCGCCATCAGCACGCCGATCTTGGTGAATGCCGCCTTGGCTTCGTTGCCGAAATTGTTGATCGCGCGCTTCATGTAACGCAGGTACGCGCCGCCGTGGCGCGCCTCGTCCTGCGACAGCGTGGTGTAGATGTGCCTGATCACCGGCTCGGTGTGCCACTCGCTCGCGCGGCGGTACCAGTGGTTCAGCCGGATCTCGCCGCAGAAGTGCAGCATCAGCGTCTCGAGCGCCGGGGCCGGCTCGAACTCGAAGCGCACTTCGTGCAGTTCCTGCTCGGTCGGGACCAGGTCGGGGCGGAAGCGCTTGAGGTACTCCATGAGCACCAGGGAATGCTTCTGCTCCTCGAAGAACCAGATCGACATGAAGGCCGAGAAGTCGCTGTCGTCGCGGTTGTCGCGCAGGAACATCTCGGTGGCCGGCAGCGCCGACCACTCCGTGATCGCGTTCATCTTGATGGTCTGGGCCTGCTCGTCCGACAGCTTGCTGGCGTCGAACTTGTCCCACGGGATGTCCTTGTCCATGTCCCAGCGGACGGACTCGAGTTGCTTGAACAGTTCGGGATAGAGCATGGCATCTTTCGTGACTGCCCACATTTTAAGCGGGCATATGAAAACAGCCTGACAATTGCGCATCATTCGCACTTCGAGACGATCATGCTGAGCACTTTCCGCCTCATTGCCGCCTTTGCCCTCGCGGGCGGCCTCATCGGTGTGGCGCCGGCACGAGCCGCGGACGCGCCGGCTTGTCCCGCGACCTTGAAGCACGAGTTCCCGCGGCTGCAGGATGAAAAGCCGCAGTCGCTGTGCCAGTACAGCGGGAAAGTCCTGCTGGTGGTCAACACCGCCAGTTATTGCGGCTTCACGCCCCAGTACCAGGGCCTGGAGGCGCTGTACGCCAGGTACCGTGACCGCGGCCTCGTGGTGCTGGGCTTCCCGTCCAACGACTTCGCGCAGGAAGGCGGGGACAACAAGCAGATCGCGGATTTCTGCGAGAACACCTACGGCGTGAAATTCCCGATGTTCGCCAAGAGCAGCGTGCGGGGTGCGCAGGCGAACGGGCTGTACCGGCAGCTCGCGCAGGCCACGGGGCGGCAGCCCCTGTGGAACTTCCATAAATACCTGATCGGGCGCGACGGCAAGGTCATCGCCAGCTACACCAGCATGACGAAGCCCGACGACGCCGACCTCGTGCGGGACATCGAGAAACAACTGGCCGCCAGGTAACGGTCGACAGCGCCGACAGCGGCCGGCGGCGCCCAGGTTCACAAAAATTTACCTCGCGGCGTGCCACCGGACTGGAACCGGGCGCATCCATCCCCACTCTACCCAGGCACGAGGTAGGGCAACGAATTCCTTTTTTTGCTGCGAAGCCTTCCGGGAGCAGTTAGCCCGGATGGAATCCTGGAGCGACTCTTCTCCTCCTCCCTCCCTCCCTCCTTCGTTTCGGGGCGCTTCGCGGCAATTTTGTATTCACTGTGAAAACGCTGCGCGTTTTCACAGTGCTCTGCTCAGATGAAAAAACCCGGCTGAGCCGGGTTTTCTTATTGGGGCTGCGTGCACGCTGTTTCGCGCAGCCGGTGCCCCTGTGGGGTCGCTGTGCGCCTAGGCTGGCTTGCTGTCGATGAAGCTCTGGCGCTGCATCAATTTCTCTTGCAGCTTGTTCAGGTTGGGGTAGCTGCCGCGCCAGTCGATGTCGGGGAAGCGGAAGTCCAGGTAGCCCAGCGCGCAGCCCACGGCGATGTCGGCCAGGCTCAGGTAGATGCCCGCGCAAAAGGGCTTCTCGCCCAGCCCCTGGCTCATCGCTTTCACGCTTCCATGGACCTTGGCCATCTGGCGGTCGATCCAGGCCTGGCTGCGCTGGCCCTTGGCGCGGCCGGCCCAGTTGGCCTCCAGCCGCGCGAGGATCGAGGCATCCAGCACGCCGTCGGCCAGCGCCTCCCAGGTCTTGACCTCGGCGCGCTCGCGGCCCATGGCCGGGATCAGCTTGCCCACCGGCGACAGGGTGTCCAGGTATTCGACGATGACGCGCGAATCGAACAGCGCCTCGCCGCCTTCCATCACCAGGCAAGGCACCTTGCCGAGCGGGTTGGACTGGCCGATCGTGGTCTCCGCCGCCCACACGTCCTCGTTCACGAAATCGTAGTCCAGCTTTTTTTCGGCCATGACGATGCGCACCTTGCGCACGTAAGGGCTGGATGTGGATCCGATCAGTTTCATGAATGTTCTCTTGGGATGTTCGAGTTATCGCGGTCCATTCATTTTAGCCAGCGCATGCGAAACCCCTGGCGGCCCGCGCGGACGGCCTCGTAACCAGGGTGTTTTGCGCTCGCCCCGCTGTTTTTTGTGGCAGCCGCACGACAAGCAAAGCGCCCGGACAGTGCCCGGGCCGGCCCCTACAATCCGGGCATGACGCCTTCAACCATCTCCGCACTGTCGCCGCTGGACGGCCGCTATGCGGGCCGCCTTGCGCCGCTGCGCCCGCTGATGAGCGAACAGGGCTACATGCACAAACGCGTGCAGGTCGAAGTGTGCTGGTTCATCGCACTGTCGGACGCCGGTTTTGCCGAATTCAAGCCGCTGTCGCCGGGCGCGCGCACCTACCTGCTCGGGCTGGCGAAGAACTTCTCCGAGGCCGACGCCGTGGCGATCAAGGAGATCGAGAAGACCACCAACCATGACGTCAAGGCCGTCGAATACTGGATCAAGTCGAAGTTCGAGGCCCGGCCCGAACTCAAGGCGGCCAGCGAGTTCGTCCACTTCGCCTGCACCAGCGAGGACATCAACAACACCAGCCATGCGCTGCAGCTCAAGGGCGGGCGCGACCAGGTGATCCTGCCCGCGCTCGACGCGGTGATCGCCAAGCTGCGCGCGATGGCGCATGCCTACGCCGAAGTGCCCATGCTCAGCCGCACGCACGGGCAGACGGCGAGCCCGACCACCGTCGGCAAGGAGGTGGCGAACGTGGTGATGCGCCTGGCGGCCGCGCGCGAGAAGATCGCCGGCGTCCGGCTGCTGGGCAAGATGAACGGCGCCGTGGGCAACTACAACGCGCACATGTCCGCATGGCCCGACTTCGACTGGGAGGCGTTCAGCCGCAAGGTGGTGGAAACGCCTGAGCCGCTCGGCCTGGGCCTCGCGTTCCAGCCCTACAGCATCCAGATCGAGCCGCACGACTACATGGCCGAACTGTTCGACGCCTTGGCGCGCGCCAACACCATCCTGGTCGACTGGTCGCGCGACGTGTGGGGCTACGTGAGCCTGGGCTACTTCAAGCAGCGGCTGCGCGAAGGCGAGATCGGCTCGTCGACCATGCCGCACAAGGTCAACCCGATCGACTTCGAGAACGCCGAAGGCAACCTGGGCCTGGCCAATGCGCTGCTGCGCCACCTGTCCGAGCGGCTGCCGGTGTCGCGCTGGCAGCGCGACCTCACCGACTCCACTGTGCTGCGCAACATGGGCGTCGCGTTGGGCTACACCGCGCTGGCCTACCACTCGCTGAGCATCGGCCTGGCCAAGCTCGAACTCAACGAGGAGGCGCTCGCCGCCGACCTCGACGGCGCGTGGGAGGTGCTGGCCGAACCCATCCAGACCGTGATGCGCCGCTTCGGTGTACAGGGCGCCTACGAAAAGCTGAAGGACGTCACGCGCGGCAAGACCGTTCGCGCGGAAGACCTCCACGCGCTGATCCGTTCGCTGGAGATCCCCGCCGCCGAGAAGGAGCGCCTGCTGGCGCTCACGCCCGGCACCTACATCGGCAAGGCGGCCGAACTCGCGAGAAGAGCGTAAGCCGGTGCCGAGCCGCCTCAAACCGGCTGCGCCCCCTCGGGGGCAGGGCGAAGCCCGTGGGGGGACCTGACCTTTGGCCCTCAAGAGCACCATCTTCAAGGCGAACCTCGCGATCGCCGACATCGACCACGCCTACTATGCCGACCACCAGCTGACCCTGGCGCGGCACCCGAGCGAGACCGACGAGCGCATGATGGTGCGCCTGGTCGCGCTGGCGCTGAACGCGCACCTGCTGCAGACCGAGTGCAACGGCGACGGCGTGCTGGCGTTCGGCGCCGGGCTCTCCAATCCTGACGACCCCGATGTGTCGCTGCGCGACTTCACCGGCCGCACGCGGCTGTGGGTCGAGGTCGGCCAGCCGGAGGACAAGCCCTTGTCCAAGGCCTGCGGCAAGGCCGACAAGGTCAGCGTGTACTGCTTCTCGTATGCCGCCGATATCTGGTGGCGCGGTATCGAGAACAAGGTGTCGCGCCTGCAGAACCTCGGTGTCTGGCGCGTGCCGCCGGCGGCGTCCCAGTCGCTGGCCGCGCTCGCGCAGCGCAGCATGCAGTTGCAGGCCACGATCCAGGAGGGCGCGCTGATGCTGGGCGACGGCCGCCACAACGTGGACATCGAGCCGGTGCGCCTGAAGTAGCGCGGCGCGCGCTCACGCCGGCATGGGCCGGGCGCAGTTCCAGCACTGCTCGAAGCCGCCTTCCACCGTTTCGCCGCACAGGCAGACCCACCGCCGCTGCGGCACGTGCAGCAGGCCCTGCAGGAACGCCCGGGCCTCGGCTTCCTGATCGTCACGCGTCACCCACACTTCGGGCAGGCACTGGTCGGGCGGCAGCTCGCCCGCCGCGGCACCGAGGTAATAGCGTTGCACCGACGCCTCGATGCCCGCCTGGCGCAGCGCGTCGACCCAGAACGCCGCGATCGCGATATTGGGCGCCCGGGTGAGTCGCAGCACCGCGCAGGCCTCAGGTTGAAGGGGCCGGCGCCGGCCCCTCGGCCGCGCGCTCGGCGTACCGGTTGAAGCGCCAGGCATCGCCCTGCAAGGTGATGCGGCGCCACGTGACGCGCTTTTCGGCCGGCGTCATCTCGGTCCAGCGCTGCACTTCGCCGAACGTGCGTCCGCACCCCTTGCACTGCGAGTCGCCCTGGCTGGTGGAGCAGATGGCGATGCACGGGGTGTCCGGCGTCGTGTCGTACCAGGCTTTCCAGGCGGCAAGGGCGGCCGGCGGAAAGCCTTCCTCGGCCGCCTCGTCCTCGTGATGGAAGATCATCAGCGCGTAGACCTCCGCCAGCGCCCGCAGCTCGGGCGCCAGCGTCACCCCGTCGGGCGAGGGCTTTCTTTCACGCCAGAAGTTGATGGCGGCTTCGATGTCGGTGATGTGGATTCCGGCCATGGGGCAAGCGGCAAGGGGAGGGGCATGATAGCGCCCCGGGGTCGTTCCCGGGGGCTGTGCCCTGCGGCCCGCACGGTGTATGCTGCCGCGATGTTGAAGCTTCTTGCCAAATGGCTGCTCAGCGCCGCGGCGCTGCTGTTGGTCGCCTATATCTACAGCGGCGTCGAGGTCAGGACTTTCGGGGCCGCGATGTTCGCCGCCCTGGTGATCGGGTTGCTCAACGCCATCGTGCGTCCGATCCTGGTCGTGCTGACGCTGCCCGTCACCGTGGTCACGCTCGGCCTGTTCCTGTTCGTCATCAACGCGCTGATGTTCTGGGCCGCGGCGAGCGTGCTCGACGGGTTCCACGTCCAGGGCTTCGTCGCGGCGCTGATCGGCTCGCTGATCTACACCGTGCTGGGCGTGGTGATCGAATCAGCGCTCGAGAGCCTGTTCGCGAAGAAGTAGCGCCACCTGCCGCGCACGGGTGTCGATGATCGACGCCTCGATGTGGTCGCCAGCGGCGCCCGACTTGCGCGCGAGGTCCTGCGCCGCCTTGAACCGGTCCATCGCCGCCTGGTAGTCGAGCCGGGCGACATGCGACTCCGCCTCCGCCCGGATCGCCCGAAGCCCCTGGCCCTGTGCCGTATGGGCCGAGGCCAGCAACTGCCAGGCCTCGGCGTCGCGCGGATGCAGCGCCACCCACGTCTGCAAACGCTGCGCCGCCTCGCCCGCGCGCCCGGCGCGCAGGCGCGCCTGCGAGGACAGCATCACTTCCGGCCGGCCGGCGGCCGCGGCATCCACCAGCGACACGGCGCGCGCCGCGTCGCCGCCCGAAAGCGCCACTTCGGCGGCCAGCAAGGTGGCGAGCCGGGATGCGCGCGCGTCGCCCGAGGTGGCCGTCACGAGTCTGGCGACCAACCGCGAGGCCGCCGCCGGCTCGCGCAGCTTCGCGCTGGCCAGCGCGCCCGCATACAGCAGCCCGGCCTGCCGCGCGCGTTCGGCGCCCGGCGCGCCATCGGCCTCCGCCGCGTACGCCCGCAAGTTGTCCACGCCGGGGTTGGAGAGCACCCGCGAGCGGCCGACCATCATCGCGTGCACGAGGTCCGGCGCCGGCGGCGCTGTTGCCCGGGCGACGAGCTGCTGGCGCGACTGCCCTTCGGCGATGCGCTCGGTGGTCATCGGGTGGGTGCGCAGGTACGGGAAGCTGCCGTTGTCGTTCAGTCGCGCCGCCTGCTGCAGCTTTTCAAACATCGCGACGAAGCCCTCCGGCGCGAATCCGGCCTGGGTCATCACGCCGAAGCCCACGCGGTCGGCCTCGCGCTCCATGTCGCGGGAGAAATTCAGCTGGTTCTGCATCGCCATCGCCTGCCCGCCGGCAATCATCGCGTTCGCCGCGTCCGGATTCTTGCTGGCCGCCAGCGCGGCGAGGATCATCGCGCCGATGAGCCAGGGCGCCTGCTGGTTCTGCTGCGTCATCAGGCGCGAGTGGTGGCGTTGCGTGACATGGCTGAGCTCGTGGGCCAGCACCGCGGCCAGCTCGTCGCGCGTGGCCGTGACATTGATCAGCCCCAGCTGGACGCCCATCCAGCCGCCGGGCACGGCGAAGGCGTTGATCACACGATCCTTGCCGAGCAGCACCTGCCAGGCGAAGCGGTCGTCGAGCTCGGTCGTCAGCTCGCCGCGCGTGCGCGCCGCGGCGAGCAGGCGCGTCCAGATCTCGAGAACGTACTCATCGAGCACCGGGTCGTCGATGTAGTCCGGGTCGCGGTACAGCTCGCGCGCAACGCGCTCGCCCAGCTTGCGCTCGGTGGCCACGCTCATGTCGCTGCCGTCGCCCAGCGTGGGCAGCTGGGCGCTGGCGGGCGCCGCCAAGACGCACGCGGCCGTCACCGCGCAAACCAAGCGTCGCCAGGGCCATGGTCCACGGCGAGCGGAAGTGAAGCGCGCTTTGTTCAAAATGAATCCAATGGAAGGAAGGCAATGACGTCGGCGGACACCGGATCGACGAAAGCGGTCCAGAACGACTTGCGGCCCGCCACCGGCAGGTAAGCCACCGAATCGGGCGTGCGCTGCGCGGATTTCAGCGCGGCATCGATGGCCGGCGCGTGGGCGCTGAAGCGCTTCCTGAGTTCGCTGACCGGCCGCGCCGCCTGCAGCACTCGCGGCTTGGCTGCATCGTAGGGCTGCCAGAGATCCGGCCGCGCGCCGATGTGGACGCCCCCGAGCGCCGCCGCCGTGACCTCGAAATTTTCGGCCGCATCGCGAAATGGCCGGACTGCGATCAGCGTCGGGCCCGTCCAGGGCAGGGCCCGCACCGCGGGCGGCTCGCGTCCCAGCAGTTCTTCCGGCACGTCCACGCCATGGATGACGCGAAACCGGTCGAGCTCGAAAACGAGGTGCACCGGCCGAGCCGCCGCCACGGTCCATGTGCCGTAGCCGAGGGCCGCCATCTGGAGCATCGCGACGACCGCCAGGTCGCGGCGCAATTCGCTCCCGGGCTTGCGGCGGTCGAACACCGCGAGCGTGATCAGGGGGCCGATGACCACGTCGACGGCCACGACGAGCAGGAACAGGTCGCGCCCGCCGGAAATCTCCCGGTAGGGGTAGGGATACCAGAGGCCGAACACCAGCCAGGCCGCCAGGGCGGCGACCACGACGCTGGCGCCCAGGTGCACGCCGGAGGCCCGCAGCCGATCTTTCCAGAGTGTCATGTGCGTATGATGATGGAGAAACGTGAATGGGGCGTAAATCGTTGTGTTACGCCCGACCCGGCAAGGACATCATGAGCTCGTTGACGCATTTCGATGCACAAGGCCAGGCCCACATGGTGGATGTGGGCGACAAGCCCGCCACCCGCCGCGTCGCCGTGGCCGGCGGGCGCATCGAGATGCTGCCCGCCACGCTCGCCATCATAGAAGCCGGCACCGCCAAAAAGGGCGATGTGCTGGGCATTGCGCGCATCGCCGGCATCCAGGCGGCCAAGAAGACCAGCGAGCTCATCCCGCTGTGCCATCCGCTGGCGCTCACGCGCGTGGCCATCGACTTCCTGGTGGAGCGGCCGGGCGCGGGCGGCCACGGCGCGGTCGCCTGCACCGCCACGGCCGAAACCGTGGGCCCGACCGGCGTCGAGATGGAAGCGCTCACGGCGGTTCAAGTCGCCCTGCTCACCATCTACGACATGTGCAAGGCGGTGGACCGCGGCATGACCATCACCGGCGTGCGCCTGCTGGAAAAGCAGGGCGGCAAGTCGGGAAGTTACATCGCGGCCCCTCCGCAAGGCTGACGAGCGCCAGCGTGCGCCATCAGGGCGACGGCGGCTGGGCGCGTTGCGGGTCTCAGTCGGGTAAGCTCGGCGGGCTTCCAGGACCTTCGTGGAATTTGCGCTGATCCGACCGCTGCTGAAAAATAATGCTGCCCTGCTGGTCCAGTATGGCGCTGGCGCGGCGGTGCCCTTGCTGCTGGTGCCGCACCTTGCGCGCAGCCTGGGACTGGAGGCGTTCGGGACACTTTCGGTGCTTCTGGCCTGGGCATCCTACGCCACGGCGCTCGTCCATTACGCGTTTCACCTGACGGGCCCTGCCCGCGCTGCTCGCAGCCCGGCGCAATTGCCCCGGCTTTTGGCAGCGGTGCTCCAGGCACGCTGTCTCCTGCTGATGGCCGCCTTGGCAGCGCTCGCCCTCGCGTGGGCCGTCGGGAGCATCCCCGCTTCCACACTGGCGGCCAGCCTGTTGATCCTGGTGCTGCTGCCGCTGTCGGTCGCGATGGAAACCACATGGCACCTCCAGGTCCGCGACCGCTTCGCGCATGCCGCCGCCCTGTCGGTCGCCGGGACCGCGATGGCCGTGTGGTTCGGATTCCGGTTCGTGCAGGGTCCGGATGCGGCCTCCGTTTCGTGGGCCGCCGCCGCCCTGGTGGCGGGTTCCCTGACGGTGGGTGCCGGCAGCTTCGCCCTGTCCGCCCTGGCCACCGGCAAGCTGCCGCTGGCGTCACGCAGCGAAGTGAGAGACGTTCTCAGGGAAGGCAAGCCGCTGTTCGCGTCGCAGCTGGTCGCGGTGGCCTATGGCGGATCGGGGCCGATCATCATCGCGTGGCTGGCCGGCATGGAGCAGGCAGGCCTCTATGCCGTGCTCGCCAGGCTCGTCATGGCCCTCTGCGGTGTCGCCGACATGATGCACACGGCGGCCTACCCTCGGTTGGCCCAGCTCTATCCGGTGGACCGTACGACCTACCTCCGGCTGGTGAACACGGTCGTGTTCAGCTACCTGGCCGTCGCTGCCAGCGTGGGTGTGCTGGGATGGGCTTTCCGCGAACCGGCGCTGGAATACCTGTACGGCAGCGGCGGCCAGCAGTACCTGGGCCTCTATTGCCTCGGTCTGCTCTGGCTGGCCATCGGCAGCTTCGGCGGGGTCGTGACAGGTTACTTTGCCGTCAGCCGCCAGCCGGAGCGCGCCTACCGGCTGAATCTTCTGGTGATGGCCGTATCGCTGGCAATCGGCATTCCCGCCACCTCCCTGTACGGTGCGGCAGGATGGCTGGCCGGCTTGCTGGCCGGCCAGGGGGTCATCGCCGTATGCGCCGTGCGGCACTGGAAAAAGGAGCGGCAACACCATGGCTGAATCTCCGCGAGCGGCTCCGGACAGCGGGGATCCCGGCGCGGCAAGGGGGCTGGGCCACCCGTTCGTCATCATCTCCGAGGACTCGCTCGTGCCGCTCGACGGCGGGCGACGCGGGATGTTCGCCAATGCACAGGTCGACGCATCATGAACGCGAGCTGGAAACACGACAGCCGCCTGTTGAACCTGGGCTCGCGCCTCCTTGGCAACACGTTGGGCGTCGCGCTGCTGGAAGGCTCGTCTCCCGAGCGCGTTGCCCGCCTGATCGGTCGCCTCAAACCGCAGTACCCGCCCGCCGACCTGGTGCGGATCGGGGGGGCCCATGACGGCGGCTACCTGGTCCCGGCCGACATCGACACCTACGATTTGCTGATTTCCCCCGGCGTGGGCGAGACGTACGAGTTCGACCGCCACTTCTTTTCTCGCGGAATCGATGCAGTCCTGGTCGATGCGTCCGTCGATCTGCCACCGCAGCCGCACATGGTGCACCTGAAGAAGTTCGTCGGAGGCTACAGCTCGGAGGCGGACCAGCTCATTTCACTGGCGGAACTGCTGGAGCGCTACGGCGCCGGCCGCTCGCGCAGCGTCCTGCAGATGGACATCGAAGGGGCGGAATACGAAGTGCTGGGCGCCACGCCGGAGCCGACCCTGAGCCGGTTCGGCGTGATCGCCATGGAAGCTCATCACCTGGGCGGCCTGTGCTACCGCGGTATGCTGCCCATCATCGAAACGGCTTTCGACCGGCTGCTGAAGAACCATTTCGTCGCGCACATCCATGTGAACAACTCGGGGCGCGTGATCCCGTACGGCGGCATGGAAATCCCGGACACGCTCGAACTCACCTTCGTGCATCGCGACTTCTACCGCGCCACCGCAGAGGCCAGGTTCGTGAGCCCGCACCCGCTGGACGCCCCCTCCGTCGCCACCCTGCCGGAAACGCCGGTACCGCGGTGCTGGTGGTGATACAGCAGCCCTCATGAAGACGAAACTGATTGCGTATTGCGATGGCGGCCTCGGCAACCGGCTCAACTCCCTCGTCGGCGCCGGCTACTTCGCGCGCCGCCTGCAGATGGAACTGGAGATCGCCTGGCCGATCAACCGCTGGTGCGCCGCCCCCTTCGAAGACCTGTTCGACGCCCCCTTCCCGGTCGACCGCAGGACCATGCCAGAGCTCAACAACGAACACCCGGCCCACTTGCTGCTCGCCCACGAACGGCAGCGGTTCGACATGCCAATGATGTTCAACCCCGGCACGGTCGTGTGGCCGGGTAAGCTGGTCGAGCGGCTGCGCGAGGAGCTGGCCAACGCCAGTGGCCTGATCTACTTCAACAGCCTGGTCCCCGGCTATGTTCCGCACCGCGACATCGAAGCGATCGCGCGCGACGTCCGAGTGAAGGGCGAACACAAGGACAGGGCCGACGAGTACCTGTCGCGCGCCGGGCTGCTGGGGCGGCGCTATTGGGGGCTGCATCTGCGGGGCACCGACGCCGGGTTCCCCGAGCGCTATTACAACTACTGGTACCGTGTCAGCCATCTGCTGCCGGGTCCGATCGTCCTGTGCACGGACGACAAGGCAGTGGAAGACAGGTTCCTTCGCAATCGGTCGGTCGTCCGGCGCCCGACCGCCGCATTGCCGCAAAAGGCGCAGGAAGGAAAGGGCTGGAACGAGCCGCAGAGGGACGAATACGGCAGGGAGTTCAACTACAACATCTTCCGAGGAGCGGACGCAGTGCGAGAATCCATGATCGACTTCGAGATCCTCAGCCGGTCGCGGATTCTCCCGACCTCGGGCAGCACTTTTCTGGAGAATGCGAGGCGCTTCGTGGGCCGCCGGACCGTCGGGTCCCGGCTGCGAGACGCCCGCGCCTGGCTGGGGTACGCTTACCGGGTCGCGAGGGGCCAGTGACGGGCAAGAGCATGCCCGTGGTGGCGGGAAACATGAACTCCAGCATCAACGATGCGTTCCGGGTTCACGAGACCGAGCGGAACGACAGCCAGGTTTCGCGTCGCATGGCCCACCGCCTGGTGGCCATAAAGCGTTAGGCCAAGCCATGTGCGGCATTGCGGGCTTCGTACAGCCCGGCTTGCAGGAACAGCAAGCCGAGGCGGTTCTGGTACGCATGCTGGACACGATCGCGCACCGCGGTCCCGACGATCAGGGCCGCTGGCTGGACATGCCGGCCGGCGTGGCGCTGGGGCACCGCCGGCTCGCGGTCGTCGAATTGTCAGCCGCCGGGCACCAGCCGATGGCAAGCGCGGATGGCCGCTTCGAGATCATCTTCAATGGCGAGATCTACAACCACGCAGCGCTGCGCGAACAACTGGAGCGCGCCGGCGCCATGCCGGCCGGCGGCTGGCGCGGCCACGCGGACACCGAGACGCTGCTGGCCTGCATTGCCGCCTGGGGCGTCACCCGCGCCCTGCAGGCCACGGTGGGCATGTTCGCGCTGGCCCTGTGGGACCGCCGCGAACGCGTGCTGACGCTCGCACGCGACCGGCTGGGCGAGAAGCCCCTGTATTACGGGTGGCAGGACGACGCCTTCCTCTTCGGGTCCGAGCTGAAGGCGCTGCGGGCCCACCCGCGCTTTGCCGCTCGCCCCGACTGGACGGCGGCGCGCGCGTTGCTGGAGATGGCCTACATCCCCGGCCCCGGCTGCATCTGGCAGGGCATCGGCAAATTGCCGCCCGGCTGCACGCTGACGCTGCACGAGCGCGACGTGGCCGCCCGCCGCTCGCCGGAGCCCGTCGCCTTCTGGTCGCTCGCCGAAAGCGCCCAACGGGGCCGGGTGCACCCCTTCACGGGCAGCTATGAAGACGCCGTGGACCAGCTGGAAGCACTTGTGCTCCAGGCGGTGCAGCTGCAGTCCATGGCGGACGTGCCGGTCGGCGCCTTTCTCTCCGGCGGCATCGACTCGTCGACGGTGGTAGCGATGATGCAGAAGGCCGGCAACGCCCGCGTCACGACATTCTCGATCGGCATGCCGGATCCGGCGATGGACGAATCCGCGCTGGCCGCTGCCGTCGCCCGCCATCTGGGCACCGAGCACGTCGCCCGCGTGATTCAGCCGGCAGAAGCGCTGGACCTGATTCCTCGCCTGCCGGAGATCTGGGACGAGCCCTTCGCCGACAGCTCCCAGATTCCGACCTGGCTCGTGAGCCGGCTGGCGCGCGAACGCGTGACCGTCGCCCTGTCCGGCGACGGCGGCGATGAACTGTTCCTCGGCTATCCGCAGTATCCGCTGCTGCAGAAAATCTGGCAGCTGCGGCCGCTGGGCCACCTCCCGTGGCGCGCCGGGTTGCGGGTCTTGGCGACGCTGGACCAGGGCGGCCGCTGGGCGCCGCTGCGCAAGGCGCGCTTCGCAGCCGCGGCCTGGCAACAGCCCGACGTGTTTCAACTGAACCACTGGTGGATGAACCGCTTCCGGCAAGATCCGTTGCCACTGCACGATCCCATCCACACGGCTGTGGCCGCCGGTACCCCGCACCGCGGCGCCGCCGAGACCGCCGCCCTCGCCGATGCCGGCCGCTACTTGCCCGATGACATCCTGGTCAAGGTGGATCGCGCGGCCATGGCACACGGCCTGGAAACCCGCGCTCCGCTGCTGGACCACCGGGTCGTGGAGTTCGCCCTTGCCTTGCCGCTGCGCTACAAGCTGCGCGGCACGACCGGAAAGCGGGTGCTGCGCGACGTCCTGTACCGGCATGTGCCGCGCGCCCTCGTGGACCGGCCCAAGATGGGCTTCTCGATTCCGCTGGCCCGCTGGCTGCGCGAGGAACTGCGGCCGTGGGCGCAAGACCTGCTGGATGGCATCCCGGCGCAGTCGCCACTGTTCGACCGCGCAGCGGCACGGGAAATCTGGACCGACCACCTGGCCGGCACGCGTGACCGCACCGAGCAGCTCTGGCCGGTGCTCTCACTGCTGGCCTGGTGCCGGCACAACGGCGTGCAACCGTGAACGCGATCCAGGACCTGGTGGTCTACACCTGCATCACCGGCGGCTACGACGAGCTGCGCCCGGTGTCGGCGCCGGAAGCGGGCGTGCACTACGTGTGCTTCAGCGACGGCCGCACCGCCGACGCCGCAGGCTGGGAAATGCGACCGCTGCCTCAGGCATTCGAAAGCCCGGCGCTGGCCAACCGGTTCGTCAAGATGCACCCGCACTTGCTGTTTCCGGAGTGTGAGCGCAGCGTCTACGTCGACGGCAATGTCGAATTTGGCGCCGGCGTGAAGGCGTTGGCGGACTCCGCGTTGCGCGCCCACGGGATGGCGCTCTTTGCCCACCCGTTCCGCGACTGCGTGTACGAGGAAGCGGTCGAATGCGCCGCCATCGGCCACGACTGGATCTGGAAGTTCGAGCGCCACATGAGCCGTTACCGCAGGCAGGGCCTGCCGGCCCGGCAGGGCATGTTCGAGTGCAACGTCCTGTTCCGCAGTCACCACGCACCCGCGGTGGTGGCGATGATGCAGGCCTGGTGGCACGAATTCATCCGGGGCGCAAAGCGCGACCAGCTGAGTTTTCCCTATGTGGCGTGGCAGTTGCAGGTTCCCCTCAACAACCTGGGTCACAGCGGCATGCGCGCTGGCCAGGGTGTGTTCAGGCTGCACGCCGACCACCTTTCAGACACCCGGCTGCGCCAATTGCGCGGCTACGCGAACCGGCTGCTGCCTCCGTTCTGGCTGGCTGCCCGGCGCACGGGCTGGCAGCCGCGCTGAGCGCCGGCTACCGCGGGTGGACGCGCTGACATGGCCTGCCGGCCAGAATCAGCGGTTCTGCGCCGCCTGCCACTTCCGGTAGTCCTCCGGGAAGGCCGCTCGGTAGCGCGCCAGGTGCAATAGCGCCTCGTCGGGGCGCTTTTGCATGGTGGCCGCCTCGATCGCCCGCTCGATGATCCGCGGTTCCGGCGAATAGTGCAGCAGGGCCTGCGCGGTCTCGTCGTACCAGCGCGCGTTCTCGCGCGTGAGCGGGGTCAGCGTGAGCACGGCGAACCGCGCCTGGCCGGCGAACAGCCAGGAGCGCTGCGCATGGCCCTGCGTGTCGTCGCGCCACCAGGACAGGCGCTGCTCCGCCTCGATGTACAGCTGGCTCACCCGCGCATAGTCCCAGCCGGCATAGCCCGCCATCGCCAGTCCGGCGACGAAGACGGCACGGCGAATCGGCAGCGCGACCGGCCGTGGCGGCGCGTCCCCGGCCTGCGCGGCCAGAAGCCCCAGCGCGAGCCCCAGCGCGATCTGGAATGGCCCGTACCAGAGCGGGTACTCCAGCAGGCTGTGGGTGCCCAGCACCATCAGCACCGCCCAAGGCAGCTGCCGCTGCGGATCGGGCGCGTGCCAGGGGCGGGCGGCCAGCAACAGCGCCACCACCAGGCCTGTGGCGAGCAGCGCGAACGGCAACCCCAGTTCCACTGCCAGGTGCAGCGGCAGGTTGTGGGCGTTGTCCAGGATGTCGCAGAACCGCGGCCCGTTGCCGTACAGGTGCATGTAGTGCGCGTAATCGAGTTCCCCCCAGCCCCATCCTCGCCACGGACGCTCGGCGATCAGCTGCAGCACGTTGCCCCAGAGTACCTTGCGGCTGGAACACCCGAGCTCCGTCGACATCCGCCCCAGGAGGGTTTTTGCGGGTACGCCGGTCGCCCACTCCACCAGCACGGGCAGCAGCAGTGAGGCGAGGCCGTAGGCGGCCAGGGCGGCCCCGCACAGGAACAGGTTGCGGCCGCGGTTGGGGCCGCGCCACAACGCCACCAGCGCGAGCAGCAGCACCCACTGCAGCAGCCCGGTGCGCGACGCACTGGCGGCGTTCGCGGCCGCCAGCAGCAGCACCGCGGGCAGCCACCGGAACGGGCGGGCACCTTCGCGGCTCGCCAGCCACAGCAGCGCGGCCAGGCCGATCGTCGTCAGCGAAGCCAGTTGATTAGGCTGGCGCAGGTTGGCCATCGCTTCACCGGCCTTGGCCGCGTAGACCCAGGGACTGAGCGAAGCCGCCAGGTCGAAGTACTGCAGCAACGCGATCACCGACGACACGAGCGCGGGCAGCAACCATGCCCAGGCAATCACCGGCCACAGCGACGCCCCAGCCGGCCCCCTGCCGCGCGCCACGCCATGGGCCAGCAGGATCACCCCGGCGGCACCGGCGAACGCAGCGCGATCGAGCACGCCTGCGGATGGGCGCAGCACGACGAAGGCCACCGCGCCGGCAACCAGCAGCAGCTGTCGCCGCGACGGGCTGGCCGGGACCGCCAGAAGGTAGGCGAGCAGCGCCAGGACAGCGCTGGCAAGCCACGGCACGACGTGGGAAGACGGCCCGGGCGAGGACGCCAGCAGCCATGGCAGCGCCAGGCACGCCAGCAGCACGGCATGACGCGCCGAGCCCGCGCTGGGGCGGGGTCTGGTCTGGGCCGGGCGCTCGGGCACAATAATGTCGGACGTCGTCTCGCGCATGCGCCAAGCGTAACCGAGGCGCGCTTCACATTTACGGAGTCTGTTTGCCATGCGCGTAGCGGTTCTGATGTCCACCTACCAGGGGGAACGCTTCGTCGGCGACCAGGTTCGCACCATCCTCGAGCAACTGCCCGCCGACGGCCTGTTGCTGGTACGGGACGACGGCTCAAGTGATGCAACAGTCGAACGCGTGCGCAGTTTCTCCGACCCGCGCATCCACGTCACCGAGGGCCGCAACGTCGGCTTCGCGGCCAGCTTCTTCGCGCTCATGGCCAGCGTGCCGGCCGAAGCCGGCTGCATCATGCTGGCGGACCAGGACGACGTGTGGCTGCCGGGCAAGATCGAGCGGGCCTGCGCGGCGCTGCAGGGCCGCAGCAACCCGGCGCTCTACTTCTCCCGCCTGCAGCTGGTGGACGAGGCTCTTCGGCCGCTGGGCCTGACGGCGCCCTGGCCGCGCGGCCCCTCGTTCTCCAATGCATTGGCCGAGAACATCGTGACCGGCTGCACCATCGGACTCAATCGCGCGGCCCTGCAGCTGGTGCTGCGGCTGGGAGATTCCGGTCAGCTGCACTTTCACGACTGGTGGATCTACCTCGTGGTGTCCGCCTTCGGCCAGGTGATCGCCGACCCGGAGCCAACCATGCTGTACCGCCAGCACGGGCGCAACGTGCTGGGGCGCGGCGGGGGCTGGCGCCGCTACCTGGTGAACCTGCGCTACCTGCGCAGGAACAGCTGGGTGCACGTCATGTTCTCGCAGGTGCGGAATTTCCACGCGGTACACGGGGCGGCGCTAGAGCCGGCGCAACGCGCACTGATCGAGCGCTACTTCGATCCAGGCAACCCGGCGGCCATCCGGCGCCTGCTGCTGGCGCCGCGCCGCTTCCGCCAGAGCCTGCTCGACGACGTGCTGCTGCGCCTGCTGGTGCTGTGGGCCATCGTCGGCGGGCGTGGCTTGGTGCCGGCGGGCGGCCACGGGTAACCCACCCGCGGTCCTGCCTGCCCCGCGATCCGACGCAAGTTGGCGCTCAGGTTTTCCCGGCGAGTGCAGGAAGTCGCTGGCGGATTTCCGGTGACGGCGACCCCGGCCGGGAGGCGGGTGCCTACCGCAGAACTATACTGGGTGAGCGAAGCTCAACTTGGAAACGGCCGTGTCCTTGGGATCCTTTTTCTATCGTCTCTACGATCTCATGATGAAGCTGGGGTCGGCGGCTTTCCGGCTGGTGATCCATTTTTTTTGCGTCAAGCCCTTGTTCGATGCCATACCCCGGCACGCGACGATCCTCGAAATCGGCGGAGGCTACAACCCGAAGTTCCTGAAAGGGAGTTTCTCCAACGTTTACCACCTGGACCACGCCAGTGCCGCGGAGCTTCGAGCGAAGTACGCGAAGGATCCCCATGTGGCGCATTTGATCCATCGAATCCAAGAGGTGGATTTTGTATCGCAGGGAGGGCCGATTGAACGCTTGATACCGCAGGCCTTGAAGTTCGACGTCGTGTTCAGCTCTCACGCCCTCGAGCACCAGGTCGACCTGATCGAGCACCTTCAGTCACTTGCCGGTTTGATCAAGGAGAACGGCACCGTGATCATGGTCATTCCCGATTACAGGTGCTGCTTCGACGCCTTGCGATTCCCCACCCTGGCCGGCGACGCACTGGCGGTGCACCTTGCAGGCCATCGACGACACCGGGCCAAGCAAGCGTTCGATACAACGGCACGAACGATCCAGTTGAATCCCGGGCGCCGTCTGCGCTGGCTCGATATCCGTGTCGCCAAATTCTGCGGCAGCGTCGCTCGAGGCCACGAAGCAGTTGAACGCAACGAAAAGCCGGAAGCCGAGTACATGGATGCGCACGCATGGACCTTCTGCCCGGTGTCATTTGAACTCCTGATGACCGAACTCTATTTGATGGGGCTGACCTCGCTGCGGCCGAAATCCATATCGCCGTCGTACGGCAACCAGTTCTGTGTCGTGCTAGGGAACAGGCCACCGCCGCCTTCAGGCATCCCGGCCGGTTTGGAGTCCGACCTTGAGCAGACGCGACTGCGCTTGAGCAAGTTACTGAGACACTGAAATTCCAGCGGATGCCGTCGGGCCGCTACGCGTCGTGGGACCAGCGGGTTGGCCGTTATGGCGCGGCGGGCCTGCCGATCAGCGCTGGCGCCCGAAGCGGCGCAACAGGAAATCCGCGGCGCCGCGCACCATGGCGGCCAGCTTGGCACCGCGCTGCTGCTCGAACAGCAGCACGGCGACAGCCGGCGTGACCAGCTGGAACACGCCCTTGACCGCCCACACGGGGTCGAAGAACAGGTTGCGCCGGGTCACCTCGAGCTGGTTGCGAACACGGTAGTAGCGCCGCGGCGCCGAGTGGTTGGTGCAGACCACCGGCAGCCACAGCAGCCGGTGTACCGAGGCATCGCCGATCGAATGCTCCATCACCACGTCCTTGGCCTCGACCACCAGCCAGCCGTGGCGCCGCAGCCGCAGGCACAGGTCGTGGTCCACCATGTCGATGAACAGCTCGTCATCGAAGGCCCCGACCCGCCGCAGCGCGGCCACGCGCACCAGGCTGCCCGAGGTGATGGTCACGCGCACGAGCCGCCACCGCGCCGCCTCCTCGAGGATGTCCAGCCGGTGGTGGTAGTCGCGCCTCAGTACCCGGTCGCGGTGCGCGGTGGCCACCAGGCCGATCTCGCGGCCGCGTGGATGGGCCGCCTCCATCGCCAGCAGCCGCTCGATGGCGCCGGGCGGGCAGAGGCTGTCCTGGTCGAAGGTGCCCAGCCAGTCGAACCCCTCCTCGATGGCGATGCGCGCACCGGCGTTGAGCGCCCAGGCAATGCCCATGTTGCTCTCGTTGCGCACCAGTGCGCATCCGCACCGCGCGGCCACTTCGGCCACCCAGTCGGCGTTGGCCGAGCCGTTGTCGACGACCACCAGCTTGCCGCATTGGCGGCGCAGCGCCGCAAGGTGCGCCGGCAGGGCGCCGTCCGGGTTGTAGGTGACGACGGTGCAAAGCACGCCGGCGGTGCCGATGACCGCATGCGGGGCCGCGTTCAGATCTCGCGCTCCCACGGCAGTCCCGAGCGCCCGCGGATCGTGCACTCGACGCGCGCGCCCGCGCGCAGCTGGTCGATGGTGCCGATCAGCATCGGGTTGAGAGCGCGCCAATACTTGTAATAGACGTGGCCATCGTCCATCACGTACAGCCGCAGGTCAGACTGCGGGTACATTCGCACCCAGCCGCCCTCCACGCGCCCGGCGCTGGTCTGGCCGGGTTCGTAAAAGCGCGGGCATTGCTTCTCGACCAGGTCGAAGATCGCATTCACGGCCGGATCGTTCCGCTCGTCGCGCGCGCGCACGGGGATGGGGTAGCGCAGGTCGCAGATCCAGAAGCCGAACTTCGCGGCCAGCTCCGGCTTGCTGGCCTCCAAATGCTTCAGAGCAGCGCGTGCCAGCCCCGGCGAAGGCAGCATCCGGCACTTCAGTGGCGAGGCCAGTGCCAGCCGCTGGCCGGCCAGGCTGTCGTCGATCACGGTGCGCAGCTCGGGCGATGGCATGCGGTCGGCCGTCATGTACTCGGGGCGCGTCGGCACCAGCAACTTGATTTTCGGCGAGGCCGCCAGCAGGGCCTGGAAGCGGCGGCTGTCGGCGTTGGACTGAGTGACCTCCGGCAGGGCGGAGGCATTGACCCAGCGCGACTGGGGGTGGAACAGCGGCGCGAGCAGTGAGTAGGAGATGTTGGAGATCGTCACGTAGGTCGCGGGCTCCGTGCGCGCTTGTTCGTCCAGCACGGTCTCGAAGAAGGGTCGGTCGTCCCAAGGTGCCAGACCCCACCATCCCCAGGGATCGTTCTGCCAGACGACGCCCCCCTGCAGCAGCACCAGGCCTGCGGCCAGCGTTCCGCGCAGGGCTGGCGTGGCGGGCAGGCGCGCGACCAGGCCGATGCAGATCGGACCGGCGATCAGCAGGCCGGGCATGAAGTAGCGCCCGTTGCCGGAAGTCGCCAGCCACACCGCGAAGGCAACCAGCAGCCAGAGCGACAACGCCGCCATCGGCGTCATGCTGCGCGGCCAGCGTCGCGACAACAGGGCCAGGACCAGGGCGAGCAGCAGGATGGCGGCAAATCGCAGGTCCGGCGCCATCACTTCGACGTACACGCCGCCGTCGGGCGCGGCCATCGCCAGCGGCCGCAGCAGCGCATCGCGCCAGGTATCGGGCAGGAACCGGATCATGGCTTCCAGCCGAGCCATTGGCGCAGCGGCAGGAAGTACCCATCGGCGAAGGGGTAGATCGGGTTGCCCACGTGGGTCCAGAGCTGCCAGCCCCAGTAGCCGTAGGCCAGCAGGAAGCCGGCGATCGCGCCGGCTGAGCCGATCAGGACGGCTGTCAGCCGCCTCCGCCAGCCGGGCCCGGCGAACACCCACAACACCGGGCAGAGGACGGCGAGGGGGCCGTTGCTCAACTTGAAGGCAACCGAGACGCCCGCCAATACCCCGGAGGCCGCGATGCAGGCGAGCCAGCGGCGCGAGGGCGCGTACTCCATCGCGGTCAGCGCGAGGGCCACGGACCACACCAGCGGGATCGCGGCGAGCAGGTCGTTGGACGTCGAATCGAGCAGCGACAGGACGACGATGCTCAGAAAACCGAGAACCACCGCCAGACTCCGAAGCAGCACGTCCAGTCCGGTGGGGCCCGGGATGCAACTGCGGGCGATCAACCACACCGCCGGCACGGCCACGGCATGCAGGCTGGCCAGCACCACCCCTGCCGCCGCGCCCGAAAAACCTGAGGTCGCCAGTTTGTAGACCGGCCAATACACGTAGGGAAACTGAAAGGCCTGGTAAGACGCGGCCAGCAGGTCGCGGTCGAAGCGCGCCCGCTCGGCCGTCCAGCCGAGGTAGATGTGGTGGTTCAGCGCGTCCCAGCTGATGCCGATCACCCCCAGGCCCAGCGGAACGGAAATGAGCGCCGCCCACATCGCGACCGTCACGGCCGCGAGTTCCCAACCAAGCGGCAGGCGGCGGCGCTGCCGCGCGAGATCACCCACGGCGCACAGCCCCGTTCACCGAGCGCCAGCAGGAATGCAGCGCTCCCGCGAACAGGGTACCGGCCGCCGCCTGGGCGCCGACGATCATCAGGGTGACTGCGGGAATGGCCTCGCGCATGGCACGGGTCGGGTCCAGGGCGCCGAAGCCGCCGGCGCCCCAGTCGTAGGCCAGCCTCACCGACCACAGCATGCCGGCCCCCAGCAATGCCACCCCCGCCAGCAAGCCCAGTTCGACGTTCAGGAAGCGCGCAGAGCGTTTCAACCAGAGTGGTTCAGGCACGATCCCGGCAAGGACCGCCATCCACTTCGTCAGCAGGGCCAGCTGGATCAGCTGCATGCCGAGCACCATCGCGCCGGCCATGTACAGCAGGGAGTGAACGTCCAGGCCCATCGACACGAAACTCAGCGGGCCGCGTTGCAGCAATGCAAAGCCCGCTACGCCCAGCGTCAGCAGGACTGCGCCGGGGTAGAGGAACAGCCAGCGGGGGCAGAACAGGAGGAGAAAGCGCAGGTGCCGCCAGCCGTCGCGCCATGTCCGGAGATGGGGCGGGCGGCCGCGTCCGTCAGGGCGCAGGATCGTGGGAACCTCCTCCACCCGCAACCGGCCCAGCGCGGCCTTGGCCACCATTTCGCTGGCGAACTCCATTCCCGGCGTGACCAGGCCGAGCCTCAGGATCGCCTGCCGCGAAAAGCCGCGCAGTCCGCAGTGGAAATCATGGATCGGCACACGAAAGAACAGCCGTCCGACAAAGCTCAGCACGGGGTTGCCGAGATACCGGTGCAGCGTCGGCATCGCGCCGGGTTCGATACCGCCCTGGAAGCGGTTGCCCATCACCAGGTCCGCTCCGGCCCTCAGCCGCGCAACGAAAGCGCCCAGCCGGGAAAAATCGTAGCTCGAGTCGGCGTCGCCCATGATCACATAGCGGCCACGCGCCTCGTTGATACCGCCCATCAAGGCGGCTCCATAGCCGCGCACGGGCACATGGATGACGCGGGCACCGGCAGCGGTGGCAAGTTCGATCGAACCGTCGGTCGAGCCGTTGTCGGCCACGAGCACCTCGCCGTCGATGGCCGCCTGCTCGAGATATGCGCGGGCATCCCGCACGCAAGCCGCCACGGTTCTCGCCTCGTTCAGGCAAGGCATCAGGATGGTGAGGTCCACGGCAGACAGATTGGGGTTGGGATTTCGCATCATGGCCGAAGCCGCTGGAAATCATAGAGGGAAAACTTTGAGCCGCGGGCACGCGCCGCGTTCGGTCTGCGAGCAAAAAAAAGAGGGGCGCGAAGCCCCTCTTCTTGCGGATCGCCAGCGATCAGGAACCGCGGCAAGAACCCGGCAGGAACTTGGCAACGATCGTGGTGCCCGCGCCGCCGCAGATCCAGCGGTTGATGGTCTGGGCGGAGCCGCTGTAGGTCAGCGCCACGTTCGAAGCGTCGGCCGGGAACAGGGTCACGACCTTGTCGTCGATGTTGGCCGAGTCGATACCTTGCGCCGTCACGGAGATGGCGCCGTTGTCGTTCGTGCTCACGGATTTCACGTATTTGGACGTGCTGGTCGTGCTCTCACAGCCCCAGTTGTTCCCGGTCACGGTGGTTTGCGAACCGGACTGATAGACCTCGGTGATGGTCGTGCGGCAAGCCGAGGCCGCCAGGATCACTTCCGACATCTTCGCGCGCTTGGTGTAGTCCTGGTACGCGGGCAGAGCCACGGCGGCCAGGATACCAATGATCGCGACGACGATCATCAGTTCGATCAGGGTGAAACCCTGTTGCAGGTGACGCTTCATTGGAACCTCCAGAGTGAATTAGAAAAAAAAGAAGCTCGACAGTAGTGCAAGTGCTGTGCCAGCCCGGATTCTCTACAAAAGTATGCAGTTTCGTCGACTTGGCCTCGGCGCACCCTGTCCAAAACCGGCCACATCCCCCGTCACGCCGACATTTTTGTCGACCAATGCACACTCACCGCCTACTTGATGCAGACCGACCGCACCTGCTTCAGGTCGGTCATGCCCAGCATGATCTTTTCCATCCCGTCCATCTTGAGCGTTCGCATCCCCGTCTCCACGGAAGCGGTGAACAGTTCGGCGACGCGCGCGCGCTCCTGGATCAGCCGCTTCATGTGATCGTCCGCGACCAGCAGCTCATGCAGGCCGAGGCGGCCTTTGTAACCGGTCTTGTTGCACTTATCGCAGCCGCTGGCCTTGTAGAACTTGAGCCGGCCCTCGTGGCCGTAGGCCTTGACCCAGCTGTCGTAAAGCTTTTTCGCCTCGCCGGCGTAGTCGGCCTTCCAGGCGCTGGAGTGCCGCAGCTCCTCCGCGTACTCGGTGACGAACAGCTTGACCTCGTCGGCGTCGGGAAAATATTCGGTCTTGCAGTCGCACAGCTTCTTGGCCAGGCGCTGCGCGAGGATCCCCAGCAGCGCGTCGGCGAAGTTGAACGGGTCCATCCCCATGTCCAGCAGGCGGATGATCGACTCGGGCGCGGAGTTCGTGTGCAAGGTGGAGAACACCAGGTGGCCGGTGAGCGAGGCCTCCACGCCCATCGAGACCGTTTCCTTGTCGCGCGACTCCCCGACCATGATGATGTCGGGGTCGGCCCGCAGGAAGGCACGCATGATCAATGGGAAATCGATTCCCGCCTTCTTGTTCACCTGCACCTGGCGCAAGCCGCGTTGCGTGATTTCGACGGGGTCTTCGGCCGTCCAGATCTTCGTGTCCGGTGTATTGAGGAATTTCAGGATCGAGTGCAGCGTCGTCGTCTTGCCCGAGCCGGTGGGGCCGCACACGTAGAACAGGCCGTACGGCTTGCTCACCGTCTTTTCCAGCCGCTCCTTGTTATGCGGCGTGAGGCCGAGCTTTTCGAGCGGGATCGGCTCGCCGGCGGCCAGGATGCGCATCACCACATCCTCGACCCCGCCGGCCGAAGGAATGGTGGCCACCCGCAGCTCGATGTCGATCGGCCCGAACTTCTTGAACTTGATCTTGCCGTCCTGGGGCTTGCGCTTTTCCGAGATGTCCAGGTCGCACATGATCTTCAGGCGCGTCACCAGCGCCTGGCGGAAATGCGACGGGACCTCGATGTAGGGCTGCAGGCTGCCGTCGATGCGGAAGCGGATGCCGGTTTTCTGCTTGCCCGGCAAGGGCTCGATGTGGATGTCCGAGACCTTCTGGTTGTAGGCGTCGACGATGACCTTGTTGACGAACTTCACCAGCTCGTTGTCGGCCGCGGCGGAGACGGCGTCGCCGTCTTCCCCGCCCTCGTCGTCCATCGGGGCGCTCAGGTCCGCCAGCAGCTCGTCGATGGTGCCGCCATCGTCGGCCCCGTAAAGTTGAGCGAGCGTCTCCTCGAACTCGGTCTGGGTGGTGACCCGGTAGGCGTACTTGGAATGGCGCGGGAACACCTGGGGCACGATGCGTGAGCCGCGCACGGCCTCGGGGTCCGTGCACATGATGACCAGGCCCTCGGGCGACTCCTCCAGCGGGATCCAGCCGTGCTCCTCGACGAAGTCGCGCTTGAGCGGGCCCTGCAGGGACTCGACCCGGATGCGGTTGGGGTTGAAAGGCTCGTAAGGAACGCCGAAGAACCTGGCCAGCGACGGGCCGATCTGCGCGGGCCGGATCTGGAAGCTCGCCATCAGCATGTGCTCGACGGGCTTGGCTTCCTCGCGGGCTTTCTGGATGCAGCTCTGGAGCTCGTCGGCCGTCATCACGCCGGCGGACACCAGGCCGTCGTATTTGGTGGCACGGCGGCGCTGGCCTTCGTCGGCCTTCTGCATCCGCTGCCGGATCGCGGTGGCAAGCGTCTTGCAAAGCTGCGTCGCGCCTTCCACCTCGAGTTCGCCGAACGGCTGGTCGCTCTTGTTGTTGATCACCTGCAGCACGCCGTGCAGGTTGTCCCCGTCCAGGATCGGCACCACCATCATCTGCTTGGTGCGGTAGCCCGAACGCTTGTCCACTTCCTTCAGGAAGCTCAAGGTGGGGTGGATGCGCTTGAGCCCCTCGTCGTCGTACACGTCGGCGATGTTCACCAGCTGCTTGCTGTAGGCCGCGTAGCCGGCGATGCTCTGCGCGCTGATGGGCAGCTTCAGGTCCTTGCTGGCGTTCAGGCCCGTCTTGATCTTGGAGACGATGGCGGACCGGTCCTCGTTGACGGCATAGAGCGTCAGCCGGTCGGCGTTGAACAGCTTGCAGATGTCCTGGCTCGCCTCGAGCATGATCTGGTCGATGTTCTCCGTCTCGTGGATCTTCGTCGTGACCACCTGCAGCTGGCGGTAGAACAGCGCCTCGAACGAGACGCCGCGCTGGTCCGGCGGCAGCATCTGGGAATCGAAGAAGGCCTGCGAGTCCCGGTGTTCCGGCTTGAGCACCGCGTTCATGTCGCATCCCCGCTCATAGATCGAACTCCTGTCCCGCGCGCAGCCAGCGGATGTCGTGCGTGACGTTGGGCCCGAACGGCTGCGTCTGGTCGAACTTCTGGATCTCCGTCATGATCAGCTCGGTCTCGGCCGGCTTGGTGTGGGTGATGTAGATGGGGAACGACTTGCCCTTGTCGATGCAATCGAGCTCCTCGGCCAGCGCATGGGGCGACAGGTGCAGGCTGCGCCTGGCCAGGTCCTTCTCGCGGTTGCTGAAGGCCGTCTCGATCACCAGCGCCGCCACGTTCATCTGGTTGATCCGGCGCCAGAAGGCCGGGTTGCGCTCGGTGTCGCCGGTGAAAATCCAGCAGCCCTTGCCCGAAGTGACGGCATAGCCCACGGCCGGTACCGTGTGCACCGCCGGCAGCACTTCGATGCGCTTGCCCGTGATGTCCAGCGTCTGGCCGACCTGGATTTCGTGGAAGCTGATGAACGGCGCCTGCGGCGTGGGGATGCGGCTGAAATCCGGCCAGATGATGTTGTTGAAGACGTGGGCCTTGAGGGCGGCGATCGTCCCCGGCAGCGCGTGGATCCGGACCGGCTTGGTGAGCTGCGAGGCGATCGCGTCGATCATCAGCGGCAGCGCCGCCACGTGATCCAGGTGCGAGTGGGTGAGCAGCACATGGTCGATGCACTTCATCTCGGCCAGCGTCAGGTCGCCCACGCCGGTGCCCGCGTCGACGAGCACGTCCGAGTCGATCAGGAAGGACGTCGTGCGACAGTCCTTCGCGATCGCTCCGGAACAACCGAGCACCCGCACCTTCATCAGCAGCCTCCGACGAGCCGCCTCAAGGAGGCTGACGCCCCCTCGGGGGGCAGCGAACGCGTGTGAGCGTGGGGGCCCATGTGTTTTTATTTCGTTTCGAAATTGGTCGCGCCGTCCCATTCGGGATCGAAGGGCAGCAATCTCATCGAGGCTACACGCTCTGAATACAACTCGTAAAGGTATTTTTTGGCATTCATCCGCTGCAGGTTCAGCATCAGGACGTCGCACTGGTCCCAGTCCTGCGCGCGGTACGCCTTCAGGAAAGCCGCCCAGGCCTTGAGTTCGTCCTGGTAAGGTTTTTCCAGCCGGTCGGCCGGCGCGACCGGCCAGAAGATGGCGACCGCCTGCGCCTTGCCTTTGACGCGCACGCGGTCAAGTTCCTGCCAGGCGAATTCCGGCGCCAGCTTGCGGGTGCTTTCGCTCACCACGATGTCCACGCCGTAGGCCTTGGACAGGCCCTCCAGCCGCGAGCCCAGGTTGACCGAATCGCCGATCACCGTGTAGGCGCGCCGGATGTCGGACCCCATGTCGCCGACGCACATCGTCCCGGTGTTCAGGCCGATGCCGATGCCGATCTCGGGAATACCCTTGGCCCGGTGTTCCTCGTTGATCTTGCGAACCGAATTGGCCATCTCCATCGCGGTCTTGGTCGCCAGGTGCGCATGGTTCGGCGTGTCCACCGGCGCCCCCCAGAACGCCATCACGCAGTCGCCCATGTACTTGTCGATCGTGCCGCGGTTGCCCCGGATGATGTCGGTGAGCCGGCTGAAAACCGAGTTGAGCAACTCCTGGAGCTGGGTCGGCTCCATGGTTTCGGACATCTTCGTGAAGCCCCGCATGTCGCAGAACATCACCGTGAGTTCCTTGTTCGACGCCTTCATGCTGTAGGCGTCGGGGTCCTTCACCATTTCATCGACCAGCTCCGGCGGCACGTAGGTGCCGAACAGGTTGGCGAGCTCGCGCTTGCTGCGGCTCTCCACGAAATAGCCGTAACTCATGTTCAGTGCGAACGCCGTCAGCGCCATGACCAGGGCCGCGGCCAGCGGCAGCACCAGCCCGTGCCCCGAATACAGCCAGAAATTCACGCCGACGACGGCGGCGACGACACCTGCGCTCACCAGCACCGCACGGGTGGCCGACAGCAGCGGCAGCGTGAACGCCAGGGCCAGCCCGGCCAGCAGCAGGATGACGACGTCGTAGCCGATCGCGTAATCGGGCCGCACCAGGGTATTGCCGTCCAGGAGGCCGGAGATCACGTTGGCGTGCGCCTCGACCCCGGGATAGGTCTCCCCGACCGGCGTGACCCGCAAGTCCAGCAGCCCCTGCGCCGTGGTGCCGACCAGCACGATCTTGTCTTTCAGGCTGCCGGGGGAAATCCGCTTGGCCAGCACGTCGGCCGCCGAGACGTACTTGTACGAGCCGCCGGTCACGCCGCCCGGCCCGCGGAACGGGACGAGGCTGGCGACGCGGTCGTCCACGGGGATCGACAGGACGCCATCGCCGCGGCGCAGCTGGATGCTTTCGAGGCCCTGGTAGTTGCGCGAGAGGAAGCGGTCGCGTGGAAAGCCCGGCGCCACGTCCGGCAGGCCGACCAGCATGCGGTACATCGCCAGCGACAGCGACTCGTAGAACTGCCCCTGGTATTCCATGACCAGCGGCACGGAGCGCACGACACCGTCGCCGTCCAGGATGGGATTGAAGAACCCCGCCATCGGCGCGGCCCCGGCGAGCTGCTCGATGTTGGATATATGGCCCTTCCAGTGGAGGAACCTGGTCGGCCGGCCATGCACCGCCTCTTTCGGCATCACGGGGCGAGGCAGGACGCCGATGTTGCTGCCCTCCACACCCGTGAAGACGTAGCCCATCACCACCGGCCGCTTCTGCAGCGCCTTGGCGAACAGGGCGTCGTAGTCGAGCGATCCCTGGATCTGGCCCAGCCGCTCCGCGAAGCCCGGCTGGTCTTTCAGTTCCGCCTGCGCCAGTTGCTTGAGGCGCTTGAGCCCGGAGCTCTCGTCGGCTTCCGCGAACACCACGTCGAAGCCGACCAGCCCCACCTTGTGGCCGTCGAACAGCTGGTCGACCAGTTCGGCGAGCCGATGGCGGCCCCAGGGCCAGTGGCCGATCTCCGCCAGGCTCTTCTCGTCGATGTCGACGATGACGATGCGGTCGTCGAGGGTGCGCGGCATGGTGGCGCGCAGCCGGGCGTCATAAATGATGTCGTCGAGCCGCTGCAGCACCCCGATGGTGAGGACGCCGCTTGCGTGCAGCAACGCGAAAACCAGCGGGATCAGCGTGACGGCGATGCGCGGCCAATGTCTGGACAGCGGGCCCATCAGGTGCGGTCCCTCCCGTTTGATGCGGCCGGCAATGGCACGGCGCCGCTGTCAGGCCTGCACGAACTGCATCTGCGTGCCGGCCAGCTCGAGCAGGTCGCCGTGCTTGAGCGTGACCGGCTCCGCCCCGATCGCGGCGCCATTGAGGGTGGGCTTGTTCGCACCCTCCACGTGGGCCACCACGAACCCGTACGGGCGCTTGGTGATCGCGGCGACGGCCACGCCGGGCTTGCCGATGGTGGTGACGACTTTCACCAAGGGCACCTCGCGGCCGGCGGCGGCGCCCGACAGCACCTTGATCGCGGCGTTGAGCTGGCCCAGGTCGGCGGCCTGCGCGGCGGAGGCCGGGGCTGCACCCGCGGACGCCGGGGCGGGCGGGGGCGGCATCGGCGGCAAGGCGCCGGCCTTGAGGATCATCGTCTTCTCGAAGGTCGGCCCCGCCACCTCGTTGATGTACTTGATCTTGTACTTGCCGATCTCGACCGTATCGCTGTTCTGGAGCAACTGCTTCTTCACGGCCTTGCCGTTCACGTACGTGCCGTTCGTGCTGTTCAGGTCTTCCAGGTAGACCTCGTTGCCGGTCATCTGCAGCACGGCATGCTCGCCGCTGACCGCAAGGTTATCGATCACGATGTCGTTGTAAGGCCGGCGACCCAGGGTCGTCCGGTCCTTGGTCAACTGCACTTCCTTGATGACAACACCGTCGATCGAAACGATCATTTTCGGCATGGTCCGCTCCTGTCTATGTAGTTCATTATGGGAAAACTAATACCAAAGACTATTTTCCCAGCAATCTGGAAATCAAGCCGCGTTTTTTCGATGCGATGTTGGCTTGCGCCACCAGGACGGAGATGTTGTCCCGCCCCCCATTGGCGTTGGCTGCGTCGATCAACTGCGCCACTTTCTGCTCCAGCGGGGCGTCGCCGCCCAGGATCTTGGCGATCCCCTTATCATCCACCATGTCCGACAGGCCGTCCGAGCACATCAGGTAGATATCCCCCGGTTCGACCCTGTGTTCGTTGACTTCCAGCAACACCGCGTCCTCCACGCCGAGGGCACGGGTCACCAGGTTCTTGTTGCTGGACGTCGCTGCCTGCTCCGGCGTGATCAGGCCGGCGTCCATCTGCTCCTGCAGCAGTGAATGGTCCTTCGTGATCTGGGCGAACTCCTCGGCACGCAGCCGGTAGCAGCGTGAATCGCCGATGTGGCCCAGCATCAGCCGCCCTTCCTGGAACACACCCACAACGAGCGTGGTGCCCATGCCGCTGTACTGCGGGTTGGAGTTGGCGGCGTTGAAGATCGACCGGTTGGCGTTGTCGACGCAGATCTCCATCGCCCGGCGCACCTCGCGGGCGTTGGCGTGGCGACCGGCCTGCGACAGCCAGCGTCCGAGTTCCGACTTGATGAACGTGGTCGCCATTCCGCTGGCGACCTCGCCGGCGTTGTAGCCGCCCATCCCATCGGCCAGGATGCCGAGCCGGACGGGTTCATCGAAAGTGACGGAGTCCTCGTTGTTCTCGCGCGCGAGACCCGGATCGGTGCGTGTGCAAAACTCGTAGTTCATAGTTTGCCGGGTCAAGTCTCCGGGTCGTTCATGCGCCGCCAGGGCCGCTGCTTGTGTCCGGCTTGCGGAACACGTCGGTCTTGGCGAAGGCCGGATCGTCCCCATCCTTTTTCTGCGTCGGATCATAGCCGGGCACCGCGGGGACGGGCGGCACCCCGACGACGGTAGCCTCGTACACGGCCGCCGGCGATGCGGCTGCGAACGCGACCGTCTTGTCCGCGGCGGCGACGTTGACTTCGTCGTCCGGCCGCATCACCACCCCCGGCGGCAGCGGCCGTGCCAAGGCCGCCGGCGCCGGCTCGCCGTTCACCTCGGCCAGCACCGACTTCAGGTCGGCCGCGAACTGGTCGCCGTTCTGGTAACGCGTCTCCGGCCGCTTGCTCAGCGCGAGCGCCACGACATTGGCCAGCCGTTCGGAGACCTCCTTGCGGACGATGCGGATGTCCGGGGCCTCCTCGTTGGCGATCTTGTACATCAGTTCGGCCATCGAATCGCCGCGGAAAGGCAGCACGCCGGTGAGCATCTGGAACAGCATCACGCCCAGCGAATACAGATCGGAGCGGCCGTCCACCTTCTTGCCGGCGATCTGCTCGGGCGACATGAAGCTGGGCGTACCCAGCACCAGGCCGGTCTTGGTCTTGCTGGAGTCCGTGATCCGGGCAATGCCGAAGTCGGTGACCTTGACCGTGTCGCTGTCGAACTCGTACATGATGTTCGCCGGCTTGATGTCGCGATGCACCACGTTCTGCTTGTGCGCGTACGCCAGCGCTTCGGCCACGCGCGCGACGATGGACAGCACCTTGGGCATGGGCAGCAACTGGCCGTCCTTGCAGAAATCGACCAGGTCCTTGCCCTTGAGGAACTCCATGGCGATGTAGGCGAGGTCGTGCTCCTCGCCGGCGTCGAAGATCGTGACGATGTTCTGGTGCTGCAGGCGCCCCGCCGTCTCGGCCTCGCGGAAGAAGCGCTCGCGGGCGTCGGCCAGCTCCTCGCCCTCGAATTCCTGCGACAGGGCCATCGTCTTGATCGCCACGACGCGGCCGATCTTCGGGTCCTTGCCGAGGTACACCACGCCCATGGCGCCCTTGCCGAGCTCCTTCTCCACCTGGTAGCGACCCAGCATCGGCTTTTCGACGGCGCCGCCGTCCAGCAGCATGGTGCCCCCCGGATGCGCGCCGCCGCCGCCGAGGATGACGGTTTCGGACAGGTTCCTGGCCCGGTTGAGCTTGGACTGAAGGTCCTTGTAGTCCTTCCGGTACGCGGCCATGTGCTCGTACACGGACTGCGCCTTGTTGAACTGCCGCTTGCGCTCGAAGTCCAGCGCCAAGTTGTACAGGTTGGCCATCACCTCGTCGCCCATGGGCACGCGGCTGAAGCGGTCGAAGGCGGCGTCGAGCTGCCCCTGGCCCTGCAGCGCGAGGCCCATCATGCGGTTGGTCTCGGCCGATTCGTCGTCGGACTTGAGCTTGCCGGCCTCGGTGACCAGGAAGCGCTTGGTGGTCAGCGCGAGGTGGCCGATCACGAGCAGCACGGCAGGGAACATGAACTTCAGCCACAGCGATGCGCTGGACAGCATCACGAACTCGCTGCCGAGCAACAGGACGAAAAGCCCCATCGTGATCGCTGCGCCCATGCCCGCCGACAGGCGGGGCAGCAGCGCTGTCAGGTACCCCGCCACCAGCACGAACACGGCGAGCGCGGCCCAGTTCGACCACCCGGGCTGGACGATGAAGTGCTCGCCCAGGATGCTGGAGGTCGTGTGCGCGATCATCTCGGCGGGCGAGAGGCCGGGATACCCGGGGGCCGCGAAAATGGTCCCGACGCCCGCGGCGGTCGCGCCGATCAGGACGATCTTGTCGGTGTACTTGCCCGGCGGGATCTTGCCGCTCAGCACGTCGTAGAAAGAGTCCACCGCGAACGCGGGCTTGCCGTCCTTGCCCTTGTAGAACTGCGGAAGCATGCGGGCGATCTCGTCGGTCTTGACGCGCAGCTTGCCGATCTGCACCGATTCGTGCGCGTTGAGCTTGATGTCGGCGGGCCCGAGGTTCAGGCTCCTCGCCGCGGCCAGCAGCGCCATCGACGGCACCGCCTTGCCGTAGTAGTTGACCAGCAGCGGGTCGTCACGCACCGCGCCATCGACATCGCTCCACTGGTTCAAGTGGCCGATGCCGGCAGCCGCGCTGCCGATCAGCTCGATCGGGTACTGCCCGCGCACGGCAGGCACGGAGAAACCGGTGCTCTCGGCAATCGTGCTCTTGGCCACGTACGCCGGCAGCGGCTTGTCGGCGTTGCCCTGGGGCTCGCCGAGCTGGTAGAAGGAAGGCACCAGCACGTTGCCCGCCCGGGCCATGCTGGCGGCCAGCAGGCCATCGGTGTCCATGGTCTTCTCGGCTTCCGCGATCACCTTGGCCAGCTGCTCGGCCTGGCCGCCTGCGCCCTCGGCCACCGGACCCAGCGCTTCCTTGATCTTGCGGATGAACACCAGCCCGCGGTCGGTCTGGGGCTCGAAGAAGAAGGTCGTATAGACGATGGTCTTGGCCTTGGCGCCGGCCAGCTGGTCGATGAGCTGGGCATGGACGTCCCGCGGCCAGGGCCAGCGGCCGATGTTGGCGATGCTCTGGTCGTCGATCGCGATCACGGCGATACGGTCGGACGGCTGCCGCCCGCTGCTGGTGCTGCCGAAATCGTAGAAGCGGCGCTCGAGCGTGCCGATGGCGTCGGTCGCCTGGTGCAGGATGACCACGGCAAGCACGACCAGGACGGCGACGAACCAGTCCGCGCGCCAGAACTGGCCACGTTTTGCCGATGAAGATGTGCTCACTGCCCGCCCCCGTCCAGAGAAACTCTGTTCAAACACTGCGGATATCCGCAGCATTCCACGCACCCGCGACGCCAGGAAAGGGGTGCAGGCCTCCGGCTGGACGTTAACAGACGCTACAGAACCGGACAAGGGACTTTGTCACGCCTCGCCTACAGTTTGTTGCAATTGGCCCAGGGCGTGCGCTAGGCGGTATCGGGACCGGTCGTGCGACGGGCCTGCAGCAGCTTGCTGATGGCCAATACAAGGAGTGCCCCGGCGGCTGCGGCCGCGTACTCCCAGGTCTTGTCGGCGGGTACGAACGCCTTCACCGCCGGGTCGGTATAGGCCATCTGGCCGGCGATCCAGCCCAGCAGCATCGCCCCGAGCGTGATGATGATCGGGAAGCGGTCCATCAGCTTGAGCACCAGCTGGCTGCCGGCGACGATGATCGGGATGCTGACCAGCAAGCCGAAGATGACCAGCGGAAGCTGGTGCTTGCCTGCCGTCTCCGCCGCGCCGGCGATCGCAAGCACGTTGTCGACACTCATCACCAGGTCCGCGATGATCACCGTCTTGACGGCGCCCCACAGCTTGTCGCTGGTATTGATGCTGGTGTGTTCGCCCTCGTCCTGCGGAACCAGCAGCTTGACGCCGATCCAGATCAGCAGCAGCCCGCCGACCACCTTGAGGTAGGGGATGGCGAGCAAGGCCAGCGCGAACGCGATGAGGACCACCCGCAGCACGATCGCGCCCAGGGTGCCGTAGATGATGCCCAGCTTGCGCTGTTTGGGCGGCAGCCCGCGGCAGGCCAGGGCGATCACCACGGCGTTGTCGCCCCCCAGCAGGATGTCGATCAGGATGATCTGGCCAACGGCGATCCAGAACGAGGCGGCGAGGAAGTCTTCCATGCGGGAATTGGAAAAAGGGCTGCTTGAAGCGAGAAGCCGATTGTCCCCCAGGACCATCGGTTCACAGTTGTGGATAACCGCAACACCCGGCGAATCGAGCCCCCACGCTCACATGCGTTCGCCGCCCCCGAGGGGGCGCAGCCGGGTTGAGGCGGCTCGGCACCGGCTAGAGCAGCGCCTTCAGGAGCTTGGCCATCTCGGACGGGTTGCGCGTGACCTTGAAGCCGCACTCTTCCATCACGGCGAGCTTCGCGTCGGCGGTGTCGGCGCCGCCGGAGATCAGCGCGCCGGCATGGCCCATCCGCTTGCCCGCGGGCGCGGTGACGCCGGCGATGAAGCCCACGATCGGCTTCTTCATGTTGGCCTTGCACCAGCGCGCGGCATCCGCCTCGTCCGGTCCGCCGATCTCGCCGATCATGATGACGGCATCGGTGTCCGGGTCGTCGTTGAAGGCCTGCATCACGTCGATGTGCTTCAGGCCGTTGATCGGGTCGCCGCCGATGCCCACGGCGCTGGACTGGCCCAGGCCGATTTCGGTCAGCTGCGCCACGGCCTCATAGGTCAGCGTCCCCGAGCGGGACACGACGCCGATGCGGCCCTTGCGATGGATGTGGCCGGGCATGATGCCGATCTTGATTTCGTCGGGCGTGATGAGGCCCGGGCAATTGGGGCCCAGCAGCAGCGTCTTCTTGCCGCCGGCCGCTTCCTTGGCCAGCATCCGGTTGCGCACTTCCAGCATGTCCCTGACCGGGATGCCTTCGGTGATGCAGATCGCGAGGTCCAGGTCGGCCTCGACGGCTTCCCAGATCGCCGCCGCCGCGCCCGCGGGCGGCACGTAGATCACGGAGACGGTCGCGCCTGTCTGCGCCTTGGCGTCCTTGACCGAAGCGAAGATCGGGATGTCGAAGATCTTCTCGCCGGCCTTCTTCGGGTTCACGCCCGCGACGAAGCAGTTCTTGCCGTTGGCGTATTCCTGGCACTTCTCGGTGTGGAACTGGCCGGTCTTGCCCGTGATGCCCTGGGTGATGACCTTCGTGTCTTTGTTGATGTAGATCGACATTTCTGTTCCTTACTTGACGGCTGCAACCACTTTTTGGGCCGCCTCGGCCATGGTGTCGGCGCTGATGATCGGCAGGCCCGATTCGGCCAGCAGCTTCTTGCCGAGTTCCTCGTTCGTGCCCTTCATGCGCACGACCAGGGGCACCTGCAGGTTCACCGCCTTGCAGGCCGTGACGATGCCGGTCGCAATGGTGTCGCACTTCATGATGCCGCCGAAGATGTTGACCAGGATGGCCTTGACCTTCTTGTTCTTCAGCATGATCTTGAACGCCTCGGTGACCTTCTCGGGAGTGGCGCCGCCGCCGACATCCAGGAAGTTGGCCGGCTCCGCGCCGAACAGCTTGATGGTGTCCATGGTCGCCATCGCCAGGCCGGCGCCATTGACCAGGCAGCCGATGTTGCCGTCCAGGCTGATGTAGGCCAGGTCGAACTTGCTGGCTTCGACTTCGGCCGGGTCTTCTTCGTCCAGGTCGCGCAGCGCGACGATGTCGGGGTGGCGGAACAGGGCGTTGGCGTCGAAGTTGAACTTGGCGTCCAGCGCGACGATGTTGCCCTTGCCGTCGCGGTTGAGCGGGTTGATCTCCACCAGCGACGCGTCGGTGTCCATGTAGCACTTGTAGAGCTTCTGGAAGACGTCCTTGGCCTGCGCGGTCGAGCCGGCCGGAATGCCGATGCCGTCCGCGATTTCCCCGGCTTGCGCGTCGGTCAGGCCGACCAGCGGGTCCACGAACACCTTGATGATCTTCTCGGGGCTGGAGTGGGCCACCTCCTCGATGTCCATGCCGCCTTCGCTGGAGGCGATGAATGCCACCTTCTGCGACGCCCGGTCGGTGACGACCGACACGTAGTATTCCTTCTGGATGTCCGCGCCGTCCTCGATGTACAGGCGGCGCACCTTCTGGCCTTCGGGGCCGGTCTGGTGGGTCTTGAGCTGCATGCCCAGGATCTCGCCGGCCAGGCGCTTGACGTCGTCGATGCTCTTGGCGACCTTGACCCCGCCTCCCTTGCCGCGGCCCCCGGCGTGGATCTGGGCTTTGACCACCCAGACCGGTCCACCCAGCTTCTGGGCGGCTTCGACTGCCTCCTGGACCGTGAACGCCGGGATGCCGCGGGGAACGGGCACGCCGAAACTGCGCAAGATTTCCTTGCCTTGGTACTCGTGAATCTTCATTGAGGTGTCTCTCGAGGAACGGTGGGGTGGTGTGCCCAGCGACAGGGCGGCGGCCTTTGCAGGGCCGGCTGCACGGAGCAGCTGTCAACTGTATCATGCTGCAATGCACCAAACCCGCGCGTCCCTTACAGTGGGGATACGCGGTTTCCACAGGAAGAAAGATGCCCAGAGTCTTTATTGACGGCGAAGCCGGAACCACCGGCCTGCAGATCCGCGAGCGGCTGGCGAAGATGTCGCAGGTCGAGCTCGTCAGCATCGCGCCCGAGTTGCGCAAGGACGCGGCCGCCAAGCGCGAATTGATGGCCGGCGTGGACCTGGTCATCCTGTGCCTGCACGACGATGCCGCGCGGGAATCGGTTGCGGTCATCGACGACATCGCGCGCACGAACGGCAAGGGTCCGCGCGTGATCGACGCCTCCACGGCCCATCGCACGGCGCAAGGGTGGGTGTTCGGCTTTCCCGAGCTGGCCCCGGGCCAGCGCGAAGCGGTCGCCAGCGCCGCCCGCGTGAGCAACCCCGGCTGCTACGCGACGGGCGCGATCGCCCTGGTCCGCCCGCTGGTGGATGCCGGGCTGATCCCGCGCGACTTCCCGCTCTCGCTGCCTTCGGTCAGCGGCTACTCGGGCGGCGGGCGCACCCTGATCGAGGCGCACGAGAAGGGAACGGCGCCCGCGTACGAAGTCTATGCGCTCGGCCTGAAGCACAAGCACCTGCCCGAGATCATGAAATACACCGGCCTCACACGCCGGCCGATCTTTATCCCGGCGGTGGGCAATTTCAAGCAAGGCATGCTGGTGCAGTTGCCGCTGCACCTGGACCTGCTGCCTGGCAGCCCCAAGCCCGCCGACCTGCACGACGCGCTGGCGAAGCACTATGCCGGCAGCGAGTGGGTGGGCGTGGAGCCGCCCACGGCCGACGGCAAGCTCGACCCGCTGGCGCTGAACGACACGAACAGGATGGAACTGCGGGTCTATTCGAACATGGACTACCACCATGCCGTGCTGGTCGCCCGCCTCGACAACCTGGGCAAGGGCGCCAGCGGCGCCGCCGTCCAGAACCTGAAGCTGATGCTGGGCCTCTGACGCGGGCGGGGCGCGGCTTCAGCCCGCGGCGCAGCGGTCCAGCAAGGCCTGGCGCAGCCCGTCGAGCGCGCCGTCCCAGCGTCCCGGCGCATCCTGCCGGAAGAGCCGGCAGGTCGGATACCACGGCGAATCGTCGCGGCCGAGCAACCAGCGCCAATCGGGGTGATGCGGCAAGAGCACCCAGACCGGCCGGCCGAGCGCCCCGGCCAGGTGGGCCACGCTGGTGTCGACAGACACCACGAGGTCGAGGTTCTCGATCAAGGCCGCGGTGTCGGCGAAATCGCCCAGCGCGGCGCCCAGGTCACGCAGCCCGGGCACCTGCGCCATCGAGCGCCGGTCCGTCTCCGATGCGCCCGGCTGCAATGCGATCCAGTCGATCGAGGCCGGCAGAGCCTTCGCCAACTGGGCGAGCGCGATCGAACGGTTGTGGTCGTTGTGGTGGCGAGGATTGCCCGACCAGACCAGCCCCGCCCTCAAGCGCCGCGGGCGCCCGGGCCCGTCCTGCTGCCCGAGCCGTGCGCGCCACGACTCGCGCAACGCCGCATCCGCCGCAAGGTATGGCACGTCCGCCGGGATTGTGGCCGCAGTGGTGCCGAATGCGGCAGGCAGGCTGAGCAGCGAACAGCGCAGGTCGTGCGGCGGCACGTCCTGATCGGCGCCGATCACCGTGAACCCTCCACCCGCCGGGCTCGCGGCCGGCGCCACCAGCCCCCGCATCAGGCGCACCAGGGGCTGGGTCACCTGCAGCAGGACATCGGCCCCGCGCTCCCGAAGCAGGGGCACGTACCGCACGAACTGGATCGCGTCGCCCAGGCCCTGCTCGGCGTGCACCAGGATACGGCGCCCGGCAAGCGTCGCGCCGGCATCCCAGCGCGGGGCGGTCGACCGGGTCCCGGCATCGACCACCGAGTACATGGCGCTGCGCAGCCGCCACTCGTGATGCCTCCATCCCCGCTCGAAGTCGCCGGTCAGCAGGCGGCAGAGGGCCTCATCCCAGCGCAGGTGGGCATGTTCCGGATGCAGCGCGAAGGCCTCCTCATAAACCGCCAGGGCGTCGCCATGGCGGCCGAGACTCAGCAGCGTGGCCGCGAGCAGGCGCCAGCCTTCGGCATCCGACGGGTCGGCATCGACGGCGCTTCGGGCGGCCGCATGGGCCTCCTCGTGCCGGCATGCACCTTCCAGCGCGATGGCACGGGTTTGCAGCAAGGCGGCCCGCGCAGGGCCGTCCCGCGGCGCGCCGGCAGCCAGCGCCTTGTCCATGCACTGGAGCGCCTCGGCGAAACGGCGCTGGTCGACCAGGACGACGGCGCGGCCATGCAGGGTGGCGGCCTGGTCGGGCTCGAGGGCGAGGGCGCGATCGCAGGCCTGCAGCGCCTCGTCCAGGGATTGGGCAGCGTGCAGCTGGCGCGCCGACTCCAGGTGGATGGCCACCAGGTCGGCCCTGGCATGGGACAGAGCCGGGTTCAACGCGAGGGCCCGCTCGAACTGGGCAATGGCCTCTGGAAGCCTTCCCAGCTCGCGGTGGGCTCGCCCCATGAGGTACGGCGCATCCGCCGACGCGGAATCCAGCGCAGCGGCGCGGGCGAGGCTTTCCAGCGCCGGCACCGGCTGGCCCTGCTCGAGCAGTGCATACCCGAGGTTCAGATGCAGCGCCGCATCATGCGGATCGAGCCGAGCGGCGCGCGCATAGCACGTGGCCGCCTCATCGATCCTGCCCTCCCCCAGATGCGCATTGCCCTCCAGGCGCAGGCGCTGGGCCGCAGCCGTGTCCGCCGCCGCAGCGGTTGCGGCGGCCCGGCCGGACGCGCGGTCCTGCGGCGAGCCCCGCCCAATGAGCTTCCTGAACGCGCCTAGCACTTGCAGCTCACAGGCGAAGCGTCAGCCACTCGGTCAACTCGTCGGCGTACGCGGCCGGACACCCGGCATCCTTGAGGGCCCAGAGGAAAGTGTTGGCGAGCTTCGAACGCGTATAGAAGTTGAGCTTCTCGCGGGCCTTGAAGTCCTGCAGCCGGCGGGATGCCTTCCTGAGGGTCTTCTCGGCCTTTGCCTTGAACTTGGCGTCGCGCGACTGGAGCATGCCGGCCAGTTCGTCCAGCACGAAGGCGGCCAGGTCGCGCGCAAACGTCTCGGCCTGCCGGCTGTCAAACCATGTGAACCATCTCATGCGGCGGATTGTCGCCGAACGCGCGCGGGCCTCGTCCCGGGCGCTTGAGGCATATTACGAAAAACCCACAGCCTCGGAGAGCGCCCATGAGCATGGTCCCCGTTGTCATCCCCTTCTTCAAGGAAAGGGAGAAACTCGAAAGATGCCTCGCGGCCATCGGGGACCAGAGCCATGGGCAATGCGAAACATTCGTGCGCGACAACACGAACGACAACATCCTGTTCACCGCCGCGGTGAACGAGGGTTTGAGCAAGTACTGCTATCGCCCCGACATCGATTACGTCTTGGTGCTGAACCAGGATGCCTACCTGCACCGGGACTGCATACGCCAGCTGGTGGCGTTCATGGACACGCATCCCGACTGCGGCATCGCTTGCCCGCTGCAGGTCGCGCAGGACAAACGGACGGTCACCTGGGGCGGCTCGCTGCAGGCGTTTCCGTTCGGTGTGCACCGCTGCGATGATTTCGCCCGTTACGTGCAGCCCGCCGAAACCTACTGGGCCAACGGAGCCTGCATGATGATCCGCACGAGCGTGGTCAGGGAGGTCGGCCTGTTCGACCGGAACATGCGCTTCATCTGCTCCGACTCGGATTTTTCGTTCTCGGCGCGCGCTCGCGGCTGGAAGATTTTCCTGGTGCCTGGCGCGCTGGTCGAGCATTCGCTGGGAACGTCGGGCCAGAAGGCCGGCGCGGAGATCGAGCGGGTCAAGGCCAGGGACGCGCTGTATTTTGCGCAGAAGTGGCTGAGCGGCGATCTCTACCGGCAACTGTCCTTCGAAGGAAGCGCCTTGTCACGCGGCGGCGTCAAACAGGAGGTCGACAACCTGCGAAGGACGGTGAAGCGGCTGGAGCAGGCGAATGGCGGCGAGCCGCCCGAACCGATCATCTTCCCGTCGTGGGTTGCGGCGATGGGTCCGTCGGCTCCAGGGGGCAGCTGATCAGCGCACGCGATCCGACAGCAGCTGGCGGATCACCTCGCCATCGAAGCCCCGCGCCGCGAGAAAGCGTGCCTGCTTGCCGCGCTCGGCCGCGTCCACCGGCGGCGCGCCGAATTTCCTGCCCCACACCTCGCGCGCGCGCTGCAGCTCGGTGTCGCGCAGGCCGGCGATGGCCTGGGCCACGAGCTCCGCGTCCAGCCCCCTGGCCTGAAGCTCCTGCCGGATCCGCGCGGCGCCGAGCTTGGCGCTGCGCCGGTGCAGCACCGACTCCGCGACGCGGCGGTGGTCGATGAACCCCTTGGCCTGCAACTCGTCGAGGATGCGGCGCAGCTGGCCGGGTTCTTCCTCGTGGCCCGCGAGCTTGCGCTCCAGCTCGCTGCGGGAGTGCTCGCGGCCGCTGAGCAGGCGCAGGGCCCGCCCTTTGAGCGAAAGCTGCGGCCGCGGCATCCGGCTTTACTCGGCTTCGACGTCCGCCGGCAGCAGCGGGATGTTCAGCGACTCGCGCACCTTGTTCTCGATCTCGCGTGCCAGTTCCGGGTTCTCGCGCAGGAATTCGCGCGCGTTGTCGCGGCCCTGGCCGATCTTCTCGCCGTTGTAGGCGTACCAGGCGCCGGACTTCTCCAGGATGCGGGCGGTGACGCCCATGTCGATGATCTCGCCGTGGCGGCTGATGCCCTCGCCGAACAGGATGTCGAACTCCGCCGTCTTGAAGGGGGGGGCGACCTTGTTCTTGACCACCTTCACCTTGGTCTCGTTGCCGATCGACTCCTCGCCCTTCTTGATGGTGCCGGTGCGGCGGATGTCCAGGCGCACCGAGGCGTAGAACTTCAGCGCGTTGCCGCCGGTGGTGGTTTCGGGGCTGCCGAACATCACGCCGATCTTCATGCGGATCTGGTTGATGAAGATGACCATGCAGTTGGTCTTCTTGATGGTG
>Ga0255338_1001113_pt1 | contig 57240 bp, 55 predicted proteins | sample MeOH1_35cm_T4_19_FD_203715 | JGI IMG/M metagenome (GOLD analysis project Ga0255338, IMG submission 203715) | Sandy soil microbial communities from University of British Columbia, Vancouver, Canada - MeOH1_35cm_T4_195 | ecosystem: Engineered > Artificial ecosystem > Sand microcosm > Unclassified ... | reverse complement strand
CGGGGACATTCCCGCCCCTACCCACCCGGTGACATTCCCGCCCCTACCCACCCGGTGACATTCCCCGTCAGAGCAGCCCCGACAGCCGTGCCGAGCCGTCGACGAGGAACCGGACGAGCGCCGCGTCGTCCGGGGTGACCCGCGACGCCGACCCCTGCAGGTAGAGGCCGCCGACGACGAACGCCGACCGGTCCCGGATCGGCGCCGCCAGCGCGGCCCGCCCGATCCGGCACTCCTCACCCTCGTACGCGTAACCCGCGACAGCGACGGCGCGCAGTTCCTCGGCGAGAACGCCGGGGTCGCAGATCGTGTGGTCGGTCAGGCGACGCAGCCGCGGATCGGGACGCACGTGCGGATGGTGCGCGAGCATCAGCTTGCCGAGGGCGTTGGCATGCAGGTTCTTCGCCAGCGCACCGACGGCGACGATCTCGTGGTCGGGATCCTTGTCCACGAACCGCAGCCGCCCGGCCGCGAACGACGCGACGTGCACCCCGAAGCGGGTGCGGGTCCGCAGCTCCTCCACGGCGTCGTGCAGCGTCGGCGACGGGCTCGTCTCGACGGCCGCCCGCGCCAGCTCCGCGGTGCGACGGCCCAGCGCGAAGCCGGACAGGTCCGGCACACGGACGAGGAACCCGTCGGCCACGAGCAGGTTGAGCATGCGGTACGCGGTGGTCGGCGGCACCCCCGCGAACCTGGCGATCTCCTTCGCGGACGTGCCGGGGCCGAGCTGCGCGACCGCCTCGAGCATTCCCAGTGCCTTCTGCACCGCGCCCGGCTGCTGCCCGCTGAAGTGCGAGTCGTCCGCGTGCACGGACACGTGCGCCGTCAAGCCGGGTCCCCGTCGCGGGAGTGCGGGACGTCCGGAAGTATGCGCGGCCGCCCGTCCGCACCGATCACGAGAGTCCCCGCCCCGGGGAGGATGTCCCCGGTCTCGACCGAGTCGAACGCCCCGATCGTCGCCAGGCTGCCCGGCCGGACCCGCCGCAGGACGTACTGCCACACCGTGCCGGACACCGCGACCGCCGCGAGCGCCGCGGGCACGATCCACACGCCGTGCGCGGTGCCGTCGACGGCGATGTAGCCGAGCAGACCGATCCCCAGGACCGAGACGAACACCGCGGCCGCCCGCGTCACCACGGTGTGCTCGCCGATGCGGTGCAGGAACCGCCACGACGCGACGGCCACCAGTGTGTAGGCCACGACGAGGCCGATCTCGACGACACCGTCGAACGACCCCGAATCCGCCTCCGCGAGAGACGCATACAGGCATGCACCGGTGAGACTCGCGGCCGTGAAGGCGAGCACGCTCACATGCGGGGTGCGGAACCGGTCGTGGACCCGGGCGAGGGTGCTCGGCAGCACCCGCTCGACGCCCATCGAATACAGCAACCGCGAACCGGCTTGCGCGCAGCCCAGGGTCGACGCCAGCCACGAGCACGTCATACCCGCCTGCACGGCGAGCACCACGCCGACACTCGCGCCGGACGCCGTGCCGTCGAAGTACGCGCCGACGACGACGGCGGCGTGACCGGACAACGCGGCCCAGGCAGCGAACACGAACAGCACACCGACGACGACGGGAGAGATCAGCACGGTGCGCGTGACGGTCACCAACGGCCGCTTGGCTTCCGGGCCGAAGAACGCGGCGCTCTCGAAGCCGGCCATCGACAGCACGGTGAGCATCGCGAGGAACGGCATGATGCTCAGCGGGGCGTCCGGCAGTTCGGTGGTGGCCGGGCCCGCCCCGGCCGGGGTGCCCACCATGAGCGCCACGACGAGCACGAGCGAACACGTCTCGACCAGCAGGATCGCGCGCGTTGCGAACCGCACCCCACGCACGGTGACCACCGCGACGGCGAGCGCCACGAGACCGATCGTGACCGACCACGGCGCGGCACCGGACACGTGCACACCGAGCAGGTCGGCGATGCGGAGCAGGCTCTGCGCGGCCTGCGACATCACCGAGATCGAGATGCCGAGATAGCCCACCAGCAGGGCCGCGCCCGTGGTGAGGGTCGCGCGGGCACTCAGGCCCTGGAACACGAAGCTGTAGAGCGAGCCGGCCGCGGCGAGCCGCCGCGTGAACTGCGTGATGCACAGCGCCACCGACGCCACCACGGCGGTGGTCCCCGCGATCGCGAGCAGGCCGCCCACGCCCGGGCGGTGAGTCACCATCCACAGCGCGATGAACACCATCCCGGTGGCCGGCGCGATCGTCGACAGGGACTGGCCGAGCAGGTCGACGGGGGTGAGCTGCCGGCGGCCGAGGGCACGCAGCGGCGAGTACACCGGATCCCGGCGAGTTCCGGCATCCCGTGAGCGGGCAATCGCGGCCCGGAGTGCGGTTGTCACGATCGTCGTGTCCCGTCTGTGCGTCCGTGCGGCCGGCGGTGCCGGCACCCGGGCGGTGAACCGCCTCAGGGCGAGGGACAACGTAGCGCCGCGGTGTTACGCGACGGTTTCCTCCGCGAACGACATGTGGACGGCAAGTGGGAATCCGCCCGGGACAGCGCTGTGGCCCGCGCCACCCCACGGCCCGGGTGCCCGGCGAACAGGTCCTCCGAAAGGTCGAGAAACCGCGCCCACCTGCAGCGTTCGCATGAGGCGCACCGCGACGCCGGGTTCCACTCGCGGTGCCCCCGGACGTTTCCCCGACGACCCGTTCGCGACGCATCCGGTGCGCACGATTGAGCGGCACGATCATTCGACTGCGAAGGGGACGACCATGATGTGGGCGGTGGTAGCGGCGCTCGTCGGCGGGACGTTGTTGCTCGCGGGGGTGCCGAAGGCCGGCGATCACGAGGGGCTGCTGCGCGTTGTCCGCGGTTACCGGCTGCTGCCGTCCGGGGTCGAGCGGGTGGTCGCGCGGGTGCTGCCCGCCGCCGAGATCGTCGTGGGTGCCCTGCTGGTGTTCGGCGTCGCCGGCCGCACCGCCGCGGCCGCCGCAGCGGTGCTGTTCCTCGGCTTCTTCGTCGGCCTCACCGTGAACCTCGCCCGCGGCCGGCGCGAGCTCGACTGCGGCTGCTTCGCGTTCGGCGACCACGATGCGGCGCCGCGTATCGGCTGGTTCCACTCGGTGCGGGCCGGCGGGTTCGCCGTCGTGTCGATCGTGCTGGCCCTCACCGGGCCCCCGGGCATCGGCGTGCTCGAGCAGGCGGCAGCGCTCGCACTCGCGGCGCTCGTCCTCACTGCCGCCCTCGCGGCAGCCCAGTTGCGCGCCGTGGTCCACGTCGGGCGCCGGCCCGTCGACGAACACCTGACCCCCGCGTCCGCCGAACTGCGTGCCGTCGCCACCGTGTCGCGCTACGGCGCCTGAGAACCCCTCTCCCGAAACCCTTTCCGAGACAGGACCGATAGATGGACACCATTCTTCTCGTTGCGGTCACCGTGCTGACGGCGGCGGTCGCCGTGCTGTTCCTGATGGTGCTCGCGCTGGCCCGCGAGATCGGCCGGGTGCAGGTCCGGCTCGGACCCCTCGGGGCCCGCATGATGGACACCGGCCCGAAGATCGAGCAGGCGGGTCCGTCCTTCCGTGGCCTCACCGACCACGTCGGACGCACCGTCGGCATCGGCGGGCACCGGGACCGGCCGCAGCTGCTGCTGTTCACGGCGCCCACCTGCTCCACCTGCAAGAGTCTGCTGCCCGGCGTCCGCGCGATGGCCAAGGCGGAGAGGGACTTCGACGTCGTGATCGTCTCCGACGGCACACCCGAGGAGCACCGGCAGTTCCTCGCCGGCAGCAACATCGGCACCGAACTGAGCTACGTCGACGGCCGCGACGTCGGCATCGCCTACCAGGTCGGCACCACGCCCTACGGGGTGATCCTCGACGAGCACGGCAAGATCCGCGCCAAGGGCCTGTGCAACCACATGGCCCAGGTCGAGAGCCTGCTCAACGCCCTCGAGACCGGCACCCCGTCGCTGCAGCACCTGCACGAACAGGCCAAGGCCCGCGCCGCCGCGAGCGCCTGAATCCCCCCGGACGAACGGAGAGATGCGTTGGAAGAGATGTACGAGAACCGGTACCCGGTCGACAAGGAGACCGTCGAGGAACAGGCCGCCTGGATGGCCGGCAAGGGCGGCTCGTTCATGAGCCGGACCGGACGCCGGATGTCGGAGCAGGTGTCGCGCCGCTCGATGATCAGCCGTCTCGGCCGCTGGACGATGGGTGTGTCGGGAGTGGCGCTCATCAGCTCGCTTCCGGTGACCCGCACCGCGTTCGCGCAGGAGCCCGCACCCGATCCCGGCCCGGAACCGCTCGTGCCCGTCTACGACGGCAAGGATCCGGCCGAGTGCGAGTACTGGCGCTGGTGCAACATGGACGGCACCTCCTGCGCGGCCTGCAACGGCGGCGGAGTGACCACGTGCGCGCCGGGCAGCAAACCGGGTGCCGAATTCTGGGTCGGGTGCTGCACGAACCCCGACACCGGCAAGACCTACCTCATCGCCTACTACGACTGCTGCGGGGCCCCGTCGTGCTCCAACGCGTTCTGCGGCGAGCCGGACATGCAGGCCGTGATGTACAACCCGGTCTCGGGCAGTTACGACCAGGAGATCATCTGGTGCGTCTCCGACGAATCCCAGTCGTACACCTGCACCATGGCCCCCATCATCGGCGAGGACTGCCAGGCCCGTCCCGCCGAGCGTCCGAAGGTCGGTGCCGGATCATGACATTGCGTTCCCGTCGCCTCGTGCGTCCCGCCGCGGCCGCCGTGCCCCTCGCGCTGCTCGTCACCCTCGCCGGCTGCGGCTCGTCCGGCGACGACCCGAGCACCGCCGGCGACGTCACCTATCCCACCGTCGAATTCACCACCCCGGGGGAGGGCATCGCCCTCGGGCACGACGACCAGGAGATCGGCGACACCATCCCCGAACCGCTGCACGTCTCCGAGATCGAGCCCATCGGGCGCGACGAACTCGTCGCCGTGGCAGGCGGATTCGGGAAGCTGGAGCTCGGTGTCAACGTCCTCGACCCGAAGACGGGTGTCGCCGGCAGCCGCATCGTCGTCGGGCCCGGCATCTGGGACCCGGTGATCCACGGCTTCGTCGGCGAGACCCCGTCCGACCCGGCCGTTCTCGCCGCCGAAGTGTGGCGTCCCCGCGGATCGCGGGGCGCCGCCGACTTCACCGTCAGCACCTACTCCGGAAACCTGCTCGAGCCCGCCGAGGCGCTGCTGCCCGACGTCGCGCGTGTGCACTCGCGGCCCGGTTCCAACGCGGTCACCTCCGACGGGCGGTACTTCGTCACCTGGGACGACGGCCTCTACGGCGTCCGCGTCGTGGACCTCGAGACGAGGCAGCAGAGCGGAGCCGTGCAGCTCGTCGGCTGCGGACCGTTCACCTGGACCGTGGACCACGAGATCTACAGCGTGTGCGAGGAGACCGGTGAGCTCGTCCGGATCTCCGTCGGCGACGACGGCGTGCCCGCCGAGACCGCCCGGGCGAAGGTGCTGCCGGACGACTTCGTCAGCGCGCGGAAGGTCGGGTGGGCCGCCGAGGCACGCAAGGCCCTGCTGGTCGGGGAGAACGGCGACGTGTACGTCTTCGACTTCTCGAACGGCCTGCCGCAGGACGCGGTGACGCCGATCGGCAACGCCGGCCGGCCCGAGGGCCGGTTCGCGAGCGACGTCATCGACAACACCGGCACCCGGATCGCGATCGCCTACACCGACTCACCGATCCATCCCAGTTCCGCCCGCGGCGGCGACCTGGCCCGCATCGTGCTGTCCGACGCCGCGAACCTCGCGCCGATCCGGTCGCTGAGCCTGCCGGACCTGGGACTGACCGACATCGCGAGCATGGCGTTCTCCGTGGACGGCGCCACGTTCTACGTGCTCGGCGGCAACCCGGAGGGGCAGGGCGAGGCGGCGCAGCGCATCGTCGGGTTCGACGCCGCGACCGGGCAGCAGGTCTCCTCGGTGGAGATCAGCGGCAACGTCGAGGATTTCACCGATCTGCTCACCCCCGAGGTGATCGGATGAGACCACCCGGCGCCGTGTTGGGCCGGCGCAGGTTCCTGGCCCTCGGCTCCCTCGGGGCCGGGGCGCTGGGGATGAGCGCGCTCGGGTTCGGCGCCGCCGGCTGCGCCACCGCATCGTCCGGTACGCAACCGGCCGGCGCCGGCGCGGAGAACGGGGCGGCGGCCGATCTCGACTACATTTCCCCGGCCGACCCGGAGGTCGCCGCCGCCGAGGCCGCCCGCGGCTGGAACGGCACCGTGGCGTCGTTCGCGCTGGCCGCCGGCGTCGCCACCGTCGACCTGGGTGGGCGTCTCGTCGACACCTGGACGTACGGGGGCCGGGCCGTCGCCCCGGAACTGCGGGTCCGCAGGGGTGACCGGCTCGACGCCGCGGTGCGCAACGACCTGCATGCCGACACCACCGTCCACTGGCACGGCATCCGGATCCGCAACGACATGGACGGTGCTGCGCCCGTCACCCAGGCGGCGATCGCGCCCGGCACGACGTTCGACTACAGCTTCGTCGTCCCGGACCCCGGCACCCACTGGTACCACTCGCACAGCGGCCTGCAGGCCGATCGCGGGCTGTTCGGCGCCCTGATCGTCGAGGACCCCGACGACCGCACCGGCGCCGACGCCGACGCCGTGCTGGTCCTCGACGACTGGCTCGACGGCCTGGGCACCACACCCGACGCGGTGCTCACCGCGCTCAACCCCGCGATCTCCGGCGGGCACGGCGGGCACGGCGGTGGTGCGGCACCCGGGGCGCAGCCCGCCGGGGACCTGGACGTCGCCCGGCAGCTGGTGAGTGCCGGGCACGGCGACTCCGCGGCGCTCGGCGGGATGACCCAGCACATCGCGTACCCGCTGCACCTGATCAACGGCCGGCCCCCGAACGATCCCACCCCGGTCGTCGCCGCGGCGGGGCAGCGCGTGCGGCTGCGGATCGTCAACGCGGCGGCCGAGACCCCGTACCGGTTCGCGGTGGCCGGGCACGAACTCACGATCGTCGCGGCGGACGGCTTCGACGTGCAGCCCACCGTCGCCGACACGATCGTCGTCGGAATGGCGCAACGCTACGACGTCCTCGTCACCGTGAAGTCGGGCGTGTGGCCGATCGTCGCGAAGGTCGAAGGGCGGCCAGGATATGCCTCGACGGTGCTGCGCACCCCGGACGCGGTGCCGATGGCCGACGCCGACGTGGGCGGCGCGATCCCCGAACTCGGCGGCCGGCTCGTTGCGGAGAGCGCGTTGCGGCCCGTCGAGGCCGTGCGGCTCGATCCACGCGAACCCGATCGGGACTACCGGATCGAGCTGATCCAGGCCGGGGGCCGCTACGTGTGGGGCATGGCCGGGACCGACGCCGGCCGCCTGGTCATGAAACAGGGTGAGCGCGTGCGGATCACGATGAAGAACTCGTCGACGATGTGGCACCCGATGCACACGCACGGGCACACCTTCGCGGTGGGCGCCTACGGCGGACTGCGCCGCGACACCGTCAACGTGCTGCCCGGTACCGAACTCGCGATCGAATTCGACGCCGACAATCCGGGTGAATGGATGTTCCACTGCCACAACGCCTACCACTTCGAAGCCGGTATGACCGCGAATCTGCGGTACATCCGATGAGAGGAATCGTCATGCGAAAGTCCGCCGTCCTGCTCGCCGGCCTGCTGACCGCGGTGAGCCTGTCCGCCTGCGGCACCGCCGGAGGTTCGGCCGAGCCCACCGTCGTCGTGGAGGTGAAGAACATGGCCTACAACCCGGAGTCGGTGACGATCGAGAAGGGCCAGACCGTCGAGTGGCGCTTCGACGACGGCGGACTGCCGCACGACGTGGTGGGGGAGGGCCCTCTCGAGGGCCGGCTGAAGAGCGAGCTCCTCACCGAGGGAACGTATTCCTACACCTTCGACGAATCCGGCACCTTCACGTATCACTGCACGCCGCACCCGATGATGGTCGGCACCGTGATCGTCCGGGAATGAGCCGGCAGCCGGGGTGGGCTGCGGCCCTGCTGTTTCCGCTCGTCGCGGCCTGCGGCCCGTCCGATCGCCCCCCGGACGCGGTGGTGGTCGTCCGCAACGTCCACTTCGCGCCGCCCGACGTGACCGTGCCGGCCGGCGGCACCGTCGAATGGCGGTTCGAGGACGGCGGGGTGCTGCACCAGGTCGTATCGGAGGGGTCGTTCGACAGCGGGATCACCGCGGAGGGTACGTACTCCCGCACCTTCGACGAACCGGGCACCTACCCGTACACCTGCTCGGTCCACCGGTACATGACCGGCACCGTCACCGTCACCGTCACCGAATCCTGAACCAGCCGTCCGTATCCGGAAAACACCGATCCCCTGGAGGAAGTCATGACCGCAGTTCTCGCGCACGAGCCGCTGACGACGGACGTGCCGGACATCCGTCCCACCCTGCAGAAGGCCGTGCCGTCGCACACCCGTGCGGCGCTGATCGCCGCAGCCGGCGTCGCCGGTGCCGGGGCGGCGGCGCTGCTCACCCCGTCCGGGCCCGCAGCGACGACCGCCGCGGTCGTGGGTGCCGGAGCCGTCACCGCCCTGGCCGCGAACTGGTCGACGTGCGGCATGTCGGTCGCCGGCGTCGTCGCCGCCCCGAAGCAGCCCGACCGTCCGGGTTCGTCGACCCCGGTGCGCCGGCTCGGCTGGCACGCCCTCGGCTCGATCGCGACCGGTGCCCCGACCGGCGCGCTCGTCGGGGCGCTCGGTGCGCTCGTCGCCGGGGCGGTCCCGGTGACGTGGGCGCTCCTCGCGTGGGGTGCCGTCGCGTTCGCCTACGGCCTGCACGAGCTGGGCCTGGTGACGCTGCCGACGCCGATGCGCCGCAGGCAGCTGCCGCGGCACCTGCGCCGGTCGATGGCACCGTGGAAGGTCTCGCTGCTCTTCGGCGCCCTCATCGGGCCGGGTTTCGTGATCTTCATCCGGTCGAGCGCGTACTACCTGCTGGTGCTCGGCGTCGCCGCGGCCGGCTCACCCGTCCTCGGTGCCGCGCTGTTCACGCTCGTCTCGCTCGGCCGGTGCCTGCCGAGCCTGTTGGCGATCGTGCACACCCGCGGCGGTGGGTCGATGCCGGGCTTCCTGTCGGCGATGTGCGTGGTCGACCGCCGGGTGCAGACGCTGACCGGCGCGGCGCTCGTCGCCCTCGGCGCATTCGCGGTCGTCGCCGCACTCTGACGTGCCTGCCCGCGGCGGCCCCGGGGCGCACTACCGCGCCCGGGGCCGTCGCGACTAACGTCGGGCGGCATGACGACTTCTCTGCAGAACATCGGCATCAACACCCTCGGCGGGGTGCCGACCTCCCTCGCCGAGTTCGACGGTCGCGCGGTCCTCGTGGTCAACGTCGCCTCCAAGTGCGGCCTGACTCCGCAGTACACGGCGCTCGAGAAGCTCGCCGTCGAGTACGCGGACCGGGGCCTGACCGTCGTCGGCGTGCCGTGCAACCAGTTCATGGGCCAGGAGCCGGGGACCGCCGAGGAGATCCAGACCTTCTGCTCCACCAACTACGGCGTCACGTTCCCGCTGTGGGAGAAGATCGACGTCAACGGCGAGAGCCGGCACCCCCTCTACACCGAACTCACCCGGCACCCCGACGCGAACGGCGAGGCCGGCGACGTGCAGTGGAACTTCGAGAAGTTCCTCGTCGCACCCGACGGGAACGTCGTCGCCCGGTTCCGGCCCCGCACCGAGCCCGACGCCCCCGAAGTGATCGCCGCCCTCGAAGCCGCGTTGCCCCGCTGAGCGCGATGACCGACACCATCGATGCGCGGGCGGCGCTGTACGACGTGATCCGTGCCCGCCGCGACGTCCGCGCGGAGTTCACCGGTGAGCGCGTCGACGAGCAGGTCCTGTGGCGGGTGCTGGGGGCGGCGCACGCGGCACCCAGCGTCGGCAACACCCAGCCGTGGGACTTCGTCGTGGTCCGCGACCCGCAGCGGCTCGCCGAGTTCGCCGACCACGTCGCCGGATGCCGTCGCGCGTTCGCGGACTCGCTGCCGGAGGACCGGCGGCGCACGTTCGATCCCATCAAGGTCGAAGGCATCGTCGAGTCGGGCACCGGGATCGTGGTCACCTACGACCCGTCGCGCGGAGGGCGGCACATCCTCGGCCGGCACACGGTCGACGACGTGGGCGTGTTCTCGGCGGTGCTGTCGATCCAGAACCTGTGGCTCGCGGCAACCGTCGAAGGACTCGGCGTCGGCTGGGTGTCGTTCTACGACGAGGCGTTCCTCGCCGACTTCGTCGGAGCCCGGCCCCCGGTGCGGCCGATCGCGTGGCTGTGCGTCGGTCCCGTGACCCGATTGCAGGACGTGCCCGACCTCGAGCGGTTCGGATGGCGGACCGGCCGGCCCCTCGCCGACGCCGTGCATGCCGAAACCCTTCAGGTGCGCGACGCCTGACGTTCACCCGGCCCTGGCACCGTGGAGCCCATGAGCGGCCAGCTGATCGTGTCGGTGTCGGGCATCAGGGACGAGACCCGCCCGGCGGTGGACGCCTTCGCCCGGGAGATGGACGCTCGCGGCGTGCCGCTGTCGCTGCTGGTCGCGCCGCGCATGAAGGACCACTACCGGCTCGCACGCGACCCGCACACCCAGGAGTGGCTGCTCGAGCGTCGCGAGGGCGGCGACGCCATCGTGCTGCACGGCTACGACCAGGCCGCGACGAAGCGGCGGCGCGCCGAGTTCGCGGTCCTGCCCGAACACGAGGCGCGGCTGCGGCTGCTCGCCGCCGACCGGGTGCTCGAGGAGACGGGACTGCGGACCCGGTTGTTCGCACCGCCGCGCTGGCTCGCCTCGCCGGGGGCCGTCGCGGCGCTGCCCGCCACCGGGTTCCGGCTGATGGCCGGCGTCGCCGGGATCCACGACCTTCACCGCGACACCGTCACCCATGCGCGGGTGTTCGGCATCGGGGAGGGCGCCAAGGCCGAACCGTGGTGGTGCCGGGCGATGGTGATCGGCGCCGGTCGGGTCGCCCGTCGCGGGGGGCTGCTGCGGCTGTCCATCTCCGGCAAGCAGCTCGACCGTCCCGGACCGCGGCAGGCGATGCTCGACGCGGTCGACCTCGCCCTGCACCTCGAGGCGCAGCCCTCGGTCTACCGCTGGCCGCCGCGCGCACGCACACTCGGCGCGGCCTGACCCCGGAGATCCGCCCACGCGAACCTACCCTGCAGTAGGTTGGCGGGCATGGACGCAGACGTGATCGTGGTGGGCGCCGGTCTGGCCGGGCTCGTCGCCACAGCCGAACTCCTCGACGCCGGGCGCACCGTCGTGCTGGTCGACCAGGAGAACTCGCACAACCTCGGGGGACAGGCCTTCTGGTCGTTCGGCGGGCTGTTCTTCGTGGACTCCCCCGAACAGCGCCGGCTCGGCATCCGCGACTCGTACGACCTGGCCCTGCAGGACTGGATGGGCAGTGCCGCGTTCGACCGGGAGGACGAGGACTACTGGCCGCGCCGCTGGGCGCAGGCCTACGTCGAGTTCGCGGCCGGCGAGAAGCACGCGTGGCTGAAGGAACGCGGGCTGAAGCTGTTTCCCATGGTCGGCTGGGCCGAACGCGGCGGCTACGACGCCGGCGGTCACGGCAACTCGGTGCCCCGGTTCCACATCACGTGGGGAACCGGACCGCGACTCGTCGAGATCTTCGCCCGCACGGTGCTCGACGGCGTCGACCGTGGCCGGGTGATCCTGCGGAACCGGCACCGCGTCGACGACCTCGTCGTCACCGGCGGCGCCGTCACCGGGGTGCGCGGAACCGTGCTCGAACCGTCGTCGGCGGCGCGGGGTGTGGCGTCGTCGCGCGTGGCGACCGGCGAGTTCGAATTCTCGGCCGGCGCGGTGATCGTCACGTCGGGTGGTATCGGCGGCAACTACGACCTGGTGAAGAAGAACTGGCCGAAGCGGCTGGGGGATCCGCCGAAGCACATGCTCACCGGCGTGCCGGCACACGTCGACGGGCGGATGCTCGAGATCACCGAGCGCGCCGGCGGGCGCATCGTCAACCGCGACCGGATGTGGCACTACACCGAGGGCATCACGAACTACGACCCCGTCTGGCCCAACCACGGCATCCGCATCCTGCCCGGCCCGTCGTCGCTGTGGCTCGACGCGACCGGAAAGCGACTGCCGGTCCCGCTGTTTCCGGGCTTCGACACCCTCGGCACCCTCGAGCACATCGTGCGCAGCGGGCACGACCACACGTGGTTCGTGCTCGACCAGAAGATCATCGAGAAGGAGTTCGCGCTCTCCGGCCAGGAACAGAATCCGGACCTGACCGGCCGCGACATCCGCAAGGTGCTGCAGCGGGTCAAGCCCGGCGCGCCGGCACCGGTGGAGGCGTTCAAGCAGCGCGGCGTCGACTTCGTCGTCCGCGACACCCTCGCCGACCTGGTGGCAGGGATGAACGAGATCACCCCGGACGCGCCCCTGGACTATGCGGCGGTCAGGCAGGTCGTCGAGGCCCGGGACCGCGAGATCGCCAACAAGTACACCAAGGATCTGCAGGTCGCGGCGATGCGCGCGGCCCGCGCCTACGTGCCGGACCGGATCACCCGCATCGCCGCCCCGCACCGGTTGCTCGACCCGAAGGCCGGTCCGCTGATCGCGGTCAAGCTGCACCTGCTCACCCGCAAGACGTTGGGCGGGCTCGAGACCGACCTGTCGGGCCGGGTACTGACGACCGGCGGCTCGGTGTTCGAGGGCTTGTTCGCGGCGGGGGAGGTCGCCGGGTTCGGCGGCGGCGGGGTACACGGCTACCGCTCGCTCGAGGGCACCTTCCTCGGCGGCTGCATCTTCTCCGGCCGCGCCGCCGGCCGCGCCGCCGGCCGCTGACGCGGCCGGTGCGTCCTTTGGGCGGCTACCGCAGCCCAAAGGACGCACCGGCGGCTACGCCTCGACCGAGTCCTCGGCGGGCAGGACCCGGAACTCGGTGCCCTCCGGGGCCATCTCGGAGTAACGGCCGTAGAAGATGCCGGTGGCCTGGTCTGCGAGGATGCCTTGGTGAATCGGGACGGCCACCCGCGGGTTGACCGCGCGCAGGTAGTCCACCGACTCCCAGATCTTCAACCACGGCGCCGCGGCGGGCAGCGCGAGCACGTCGACCCTCTCGTGCGGGATGTACAGCGAGTCGCCCGGATGCAGCAGACGCGCCGGGTTCTCGTCGTCACCGAGCAGGTAGGCGGTGTTGTCGATGACCGGCAGTTCCGGGTGGATGACGGCGTGCCGGCCGCCCGTGCCGCGCACCCGCACGTCGCCGACGGTGAATGCGTCGCCCGGGTGCACGGCCTGCCAGCCGCCGCCCAGCTGAGCGGCGGTTTGCGGGTCCGCGTACAGGGCGGCCCCCGGGTTGGCCTCCACCAGCGCCGGCAGCCGCGCCGGGTCGGCGTGGTCCGGGTGCTGATGGGTGACCAGGATGGCGTCGAGCCCCGTGATGCCCTCGAAGCCGTGCGAGAAGTTGCCCGGGTCGAACAGGATCGTCGCGCCGAGGTGTTCCACGAGCAGGCAGGAATGTCCGAAGTGGGTCAGTCGCATAGACCCGAGTATGGACCGTCGGGCGCGGCTGTGCGCCGAGCGGAGGTATCGTCGTGTCGGCCCACGGAGACGAGCGGGACATCCGCTCGGCCCACGGGCGGGTCAGCGCACTTCTTCGGATCCGCTCGCCGCCTGCTGTGCGAGCGACCGGCCCCACTGCTCGGCGCGTTCCTCCTCGCCGGGCTCGAGTGCCGACTGCTTGTCGACGAGGAAGCTCTCCGGATCGGCGACGAGCTCGAACCCGTGCTTGCGCAGCTTCTTGGCGATGCCCTTGCCCGCGCGGCCGGTGAGCACGGCCGCCAGGTCGATGCGTGTGTCGAACGCTGCGGCCCTGCCGCCGCCGGACGGCAGCGAATCGAGCCACTCGCGGACGCCCTCGCTCTCGGCGTCGGGTTCGAGCGTCAGTCCGCTGTCGGGTTTCTCGGCCTGCTCGGCCGCGCCGTGGCGCGTCGACTCGCGGCTCATGCCGTGCGCATGTGTGGGGCCGCCGACCACCACGAGGTCGTAGTCGGACAGGTTCTCCTCGTGTGCCTGGGTGACGGGAACCGTGCGTACCGCGGATCCCAGCCCGCGCGCGACGGCTTCCGCCACGTGACGGGTGTTCCCGAACATCGATTCGTACACCACCAGTGCTCGCATGCCGCGCCTCCTCGGCTGGGCGGAAAGTCGATGACCGTCCCACTCAGCATAGGAGCCGTCGGACCGAGCGAACGGGCCTTTCCTGCGGAGATCAGCGATACATTCGCTCGGGTGGGTGGCGTTGTGAGGAGCCGCGAGGAGAGGAACGGGACATGACGGATACGGTGCAGACCGGAGCGGGCGCGGTCCGGGGGACGGTCGTCGACGGGGTGTGGGCGTTTCTGGGCATCCCGTACGCGGCGGCCCCGGTGGGACCGGCGAGGTTCGCCGCTCCGGCACCGGTACCCCGGTGGGAGGGGGCGCGTGACGCCACCGTACCCGGCCCCACCTGTCCGCAGTCGCCGTACGCCGCGCCCGCGGCCGCGTTGCTCGGCAACGTCATCGAGCCCGGCGACGAATGCCTGAACCTGTCGGTGTGGACCCCGGACCCGGGTGCCTCGGCACTGCCGGTGATGGTGTGGATCCACGGCGGCGCATTCACCCGCGGCTCGAACCGGATCGAGAGCTACGACGGGCGTGCCTTCGCGCGCGACGGGGTGGTGCTGGTGTCGGTCAACTACCGGCTCGGAGTCCCCGGGTTCCTTTCGCTCGACGGCGCGCCGGACAACCGAGGCCTGCTCGACCAGATCGCCGCGCTGCGCTGGGTGCAGGACAACATCCGGGCGTTCGGCGGCGACCCCGGCAACGTGACGGTGTTCGGCGAGTCGGCCGGCGGCATGAGCGTGGCCGCGTTGCTCGCCTCGCCCGCCGCGACGGGCCTGTTCCACCGCGCCGTCGTGCAGAGCGGCAATGCCACCGCGGCCGCGGACGTCGAGGACGCGCGCCGGGTGACGGCCGTCCTCGCCGGCAACCTGGGGGTGCCGGCCACCGCCGCGGCATTCGGTGCCCTCGACCCCGGCCGCCTGCAGTCCGCGCAGGACGATCTCGGTCTCGAACTGGCACAGAATCCGGATCCGGCCCGGTGGGGTGAGTCGGTGGTGCAGCGCGGACTGGGGGTGATGAGCCTGTTCCCCACGATCGACGGTGAGGTGCTTCCGTCGCTGCCGATCGACGCGCTCGCCGCGGGGGCAGGCACGGATGTGCCGGTGCTGGCCGGAACGACCACCGACGAGTTCCGGTTCTTCCTGGTGCCGACCGGCATCGCCGCGGTGATCACCGGTGACACCCTTCCGTTCGTCCTGCACCGGTACGGGATCGATCCCGCGATCGCCGATCTGTACGCCGGTCACCGTCCCGGGGCCAGTCCCGGGGACGTGCTCGCCGCGATCCTCACCGACTACGCGTTCCGGTCGGGCACCGTCGCCCTCGCGGACGCGATCGTCCGCGGCGGTGGAACGGCCCGGTTGTACGAGTTCGCGTGGCCGAGCCCGGTCCAGGACCTGCGGGCGTGCCATGCGCTCGAGATCGCGTTCGTCTTCGACCGTCTCGACGTCGCCCACCGGCTCACCGGAGACCGGCCCCCGCAGTCGCTCGCCGACGAGATGCACCGCGCCTGGGTGCAATTCGCGACCACCGGAGATCCCGGGTGGGCACCGGTCGGTGCCTCGCGACCGGTCCGGGTGTTCGGGGGCGAGGGCGATCCGGTGGTGGTGAACCCGCGGTCCGACGAGCTGGCGTGCTGGATCGGGTGACGCCCCGGCCGGATCCGGACGACGGTGCGTCCCGCCGCCCGTGGCCGAATGTCACATCGGTTCGGTCAGATCGACGCGATGTGACATTCGGCCGCCCGCCCCCGTTTCCGGGTGCCGACCGCCGAGTGCCCCTACCGGTCGGTGCCGGCGACGAGCTGCTCGACACGCTCGTGGAAGATCCGCCAGCGACGCTCGTTCTCGTGTGTGAGCACGGCGCTGTGGGCGGCGAGATCCGAGGCGTGGTCGAGCATCTCCGCGGCCGAGAAGAGGTAGCGCGGGGCAATACGGTCGGCGGCGAGGTCCGCCCGCAGTGCGGTGGGAGCGAAGTCCACCCGCTCGAGGATCGCGACCGCCCGGTCGAGGTGGCGGGCGACGAGTTCGGTCGTCGACGCGCACTGCCAGTCGTGGGAGACGATCCGGTGCCGTTCGGCGAGCAGGTCCGCCAGCTCCGGGTATGTGAGCAGTGCCTCGAGCATGTCCCAGGCCGTCGCCATGGCGGACGCGAGCCACTGCCCGGTCGTCCGGCTCGCCTCGGCGAGTGCGCGCAGGTCGGTCTTCAGCCGGGTGATCTCCGCCGGTTCGCCGCCGCCCTCCATGAACAGGATGCCGAGCGTCTCGGTGGCGCGGTCGTCGTTGAGGTCGGGTGCCCCGGCGAACGGGCTCGGCGACGTGTCGTCGGCCGGTGCGACCACCGACCACCGCTCGGCGAGGGCCTTCAGGGCACGGGAGCTGCGCTGGAGCCGGATCACGTCGTGATAGGGCGATTCGGAATAGAACTTCTCGTGCTCGCGGTGGAAGCGGGCGAGGTTGCGCACCGTGAGCAGCAGCGGGTCCGGCTCGGACTGCATGCGTCGAGCGTGACACAGCGCGACGCGGCGCCGCCGGGGAATCGACGACTCCCGGCAGCACCGCGTCGGCCTCGCCCGGGCCGGCTCAGCGCGGGCTGAACCGCCGCAGCCGCAGGCTGTTGCTCACCACGAACACCGAACTGAACGCCATCGCCGCCCCCGCGATCAGCGGGTTGAGCAGCCCGAGCGCCGCGAGCGGGAGGGCCGCGACGTTGTAGGCGAACGCCCAGAACAGGTTGCCCTTGATGGTGCGCAGCGTCGCGCGGGCGAGCCGGATCGCGTCGGGCGCGGCCCGCAGGTCGCCGCGCACGAGGGTCAGGTCGGAGGCCTCGATCGCGACGTCGGTGCCGGTGCCCATCGCGAGCCCGAGGTCGGCCTGGGCGAGGGCGGCCGCGTCGTTGACACCGTCGCCGATCATGGCGACGACCCGGCCCTCGTTCTGCAGCCTCGCGACCACCTCGACCTTGTCGGCGGGCAGGACCTCGGCGATCACCTCGTCGATGCCGACCTGCGCTGCGACGGTCTCGGCGGCACTGCGGTTGTCGCCGGTGAGCAGCACGGGACGCAGACCGAGTTCGCGCAGTTCCGCGATCGCCGCGGCGGAGGTGTCCTTGATCGTGTCGGAGACGACGACGACGGCCCGGATGCGTCCGTCCCAGGCGATCCACACCGGTGTGCGGCCCTCGGCCTCGGCGTCGTCGGCGCTGCGCCGCAGCGATTCGGGGGCGGTCAGCGACCACTCGTCGCGCAGCCACGACCGTCGGCCCGCGAGCACGGCGTGACCGTCGACGACACCGGAAACTCCTCGGCCACCGTGGTTCTCGAAGTTCTCCACGGTCGGGAGAGCGCCGGTGGCCGAGGCCCGCTCGGCGACGGCGCGCGCGATGGGGTGCTCGGAAGCGTGCTCGAGTGCCCCGGCCAGGCGCAGTGCCTCGCCGTCGTCCTCACCGTCGGCGGTGTGCACGGCCGCGACGGCCATGCGGCCGGTGGTGACGGTGCCCGTCTTGTCGAGCACGACGGTGTCGACGCGGCGGGTCGATTCGAGGATCTGCGGTCCCTTGATGAGGATGCCGAGCTGGGCGCCGCGACCGGTGCCGACGAGCAGCGCGGTCGGGGTCGCGAGACCCAGCGCGCAGGGGCACGCGATGATCAGCACCGCGACGGCCGCGGTGAACGCCGCTGTCACCGAGTTGCCGGTGAGCAGCCATGCGGCGAGGGTGAGCAGCGACAGTCCGATGACGATGGGGACGAACACCGCCGACACCCGGTCGGCGAGCCGTTGCACCTCGGCCTTGCCGTTCTGCGCCTCGGTCACCAGGCGTGCCATCTGGGCGAGCTGGGTGTCGGCGCCGACGCGGGTCGCGCGGACGACGAGGCGGCCCCCAGCGTTGACGGTGGCGCCGACGACCTGGTCGCCGGGCGCGACCTCGACCGGCACGGGTTCGCCGGTGAGCATCGACGCGTCGACCGCCGACGTGCCCGAGACGACGACGCCGTCGGTGGCGATCTTCTCCCCGGGCCGCACGACGAACCGGTCGCCGACGGCGAGTCGGCCGATCGGGATCCGGGTTTCGAGGTCACCGTCGCGTAGCACCGCGACGTCCTTGGCACCCATGTCGAGCAGTGCCCGCAGCGCCGCGCCCGACTGCCTCTTGGCGCGGGCCTCGAAGTAGCGTCCCGCGAGGATGAAGGTGGTGACGGCGGCGGCGACCTCGAGGTAGATGTGCGGCTCGGAGTCGCCGGTGGGCAGCAGATCGAACGACATGCGCATGCCGGTCATGCCGGCGTGCGTGAAGAACAGTGCCCACAGCGACCACAGGTAGGCGGCCGTGACGCCGACGGAGATGAGGGTGTCCATCGTGGCGGCGCCGTGCCGGGCGTTGGTCCAGGCGGCGCGGTGGAAGGGCAGCGCCCCCCACACGACGACGGGGGAGGCGAGCGTCAGGGTGAGCCACTGCCAGTTGTCGAACTGCAGGGCCGGGATCATCGACAGCAGTACCACCGGCACGGTGAGAACTGCGGAGACGGTCAGGCGCTGCCGCCAGGCCGCAGCCTCGTCCGGTTCGGGGGTGGCCTCGGTGGTCTCCTCGTCCCGAGGCGGCGCGGGCAGGGCGGCGGTGTAGCCGGTCGCCTCGACCGTCGCGACGAGGTCGTCGGGGGCGACCCCGTCCGCGTAGGCGACCTTGGCCTTCTCGGTCGCATAGTTCACGGTGGCGGTCACCCCGTCCATCCGATTGAGCTTCTTCTCGATGCGGGCCGCGCAGGAAGCGCAGGTCATGCCGCCGATCGAGAGTTCTACCTCGTGCACCATCTCGCCCGTGGTCATGGACGGGTCCCTTCTCGAGTCGACGGGTCGTCGCTGGGTCGCAGTGTCGTCGCAGTGTCGTCGCAGTTCACTGCGGGGCGAGGTGGTAGTCGCCGGCCTCGTCCAGCGCGGTGGCGACGGCGTCGTCGTCGAGGCCGTCGATGCTGGTCACGGTGACGGTGGAGACGCCGCCCGCGACGAGTTCGACGTGGACGTCCTCGACGCCGGGCAGGGCGCGCAGTTCCTCGGTGACGGCCCCGGCGCAGTGGCCGCAGGTCATGCCGACGACGGGGAAGGCCTGGGTGTTCATTCGGGGATCCTCACTGCTCGGTCCGGTCGGGTGGTCGGCGCAGCGGCAGCCGCCGGCCGTGTCGGTCAGGGGCAGGAGCCGGGTCATCGCGATCCTCCTCTGGTCGTGTGCTTCCTTTATACCCCCTAGGGGTATGACTCCGCCAGTCCGGGACGGTCCTTTCCCCGAGACTCCCGGAATCGTGCGTACCGCCCGGGCGGAGGCTCGGGTGGGCCCGCTCTATCCTGAGAAGCTCCGACAGGAACGACGCACGATGTGAGGCACCGAGGTGGACGACGAGACTTCGGCCCGCACCCTGTTCCCGGGGCCGGACCCCACCGCGACCGTCCACCGCGACGCCGACTGGGCGGCGACCCAGCTGGGACCGATCGACACCTGGCCCCCCGAACTCACGGCGGCCGTGCGGACCGTCGTCCCGTCCCGGGTGCCCATGCTGCTGTGCTGGGGGCCGGAGCTGGTGCAGATCTTCAACGACGCCTTCCGGCCCCTGCTCGGGGAGAAGTTCCCGGCGGCGGCGGCCCAGCGAGCCGCCGAGTGCTGGGAAGAGATCTGGGACGTCATCGGGGCTCTCGTCACCCAGGCGCAGCGTGGGGAGCCGACCCTGTCGGAGCGGATGCAACTGTTCATGCACCGCTTCGGCTACACGGAAGAGACGTACTGGACGTTCTCCTACAGCCCCGTCCGCGCCGCCGACGGCACGGTCGCCGGCATCTTCGTCGCCACCACCGACGTCACCGAGCAGGTGCTCGCCGAGCGCCGGGCCGCCGTCCTGCGGGAACTCGGCCAGCTCGCGATGACGGAGACGGCCACCGCCCACGACGCCTGCCGGGCCGCGCTCGGTCTGCTCGGCGGTCACGAGGACGATCTGCCGTTCGGCAGTGCCCACCTGTGCTGCGAGGGGGTGATGGTGACGGTGGCCGAGTTCGGCGCCGCCCCCGGCGTCGTGTCGGACCTGTCGGAAGTGATCGCACGGGTGGCCGGGTCCGGCAAGGCCGAGGCCGTCGCGGACCTCGGTCCCGACCGCGACACCGCGGTGGTCCTGCCCCTCCCGGTCTCCGGGGGCGGCCCGGCCGGTGCACTCGTCCTCGGAACGAGCCGGTTCCGCGAGCTCGACGAGCAGTACCGGGTGTTCCTGGACATGGTCGCGGTCCGCGTGTCCACGGCGCTGTCCGATGCGCAGGCCTACGAGGCCGAACGCCGGCGAGCGGCCGAGCTCGCCGAGCTCGACGCCGCCAAGAGCCGGTTCTTCGAGAACGTCAGCCACGAGTTCCGCACCCCGCTGACCCTGCTCCTCGGCCCGCTGCAGACCCTGCTCGACGAGCACACCGCCGCGTTGCCTCCCGCCCAGGTCGCCGCCGTGGCCGCGGCGCGGCGGGCCGCACTGCGTCTGCAGCGGCTCGTCGACATGCTCCTCGACGTCGCCCGGGGCGACGCCGGCCGGCTCGCCGCGCACAGCGAGCCCACCGACATCGTCGCGGTGACGCGCGACGGAGCCGAGCTGTTCCGGGACGCGGCGGACCGTGCGGGGCTCGCCCTCGAGGTCGACGTCGACGATGTGCCGAGCCGGTACGTGGCCATCGACCGCACGATGTGGACACACATCGTGCTGAACCTGTTGTCCAACGCGATCAAGTTCACCCAGGCGGGATCGGTCTCGGTGACCCTGCGGGGTGACGGGGCGAACCTGGTGCTGCGCGTCGCAGACACGGGCACGGGCATCGCGGAGGCCGAGCGCGGCAAGATCTTCGACCGCTTCTACCAGATCGGCGACCGGTCCGGCCGCAGCCGCGAGGGGTCGGGCATCGGACTGTCCCTCGTCGCGCAGTTCGTCGCCGCCCTGGGTGGTTCGGTGTCCGTCGACGACGTCGCCCCGCACGGGACGGTGTTCACGGTGACGGTGCCCGCGGTGCCGAGCTCCCAGCCGGCGCCCGGCGCCGCGGACGACGTCGTGGCTTCGGCGGGCGCGGCGTACCTGGGAGAGGTCGAGGCGTGGCGGCCCGTCGCGGTGCCCGCAGCCGGCCCGCGCGAGGGACAACCGTGCATCCTCCTCGTCGAGGACAACGCGGACATGCGTGACCACCTTCTCGGTCTGCTCACGGCCCAGGGCTGGCACGTCGACGCCACGGCCGACGCCGAGTCCGCGCTCGAGCGGATCCGGGCCGAGCTTCCCGACCTGCTCCTCACCGACGTCATGCTGCCGGGGCGGAGCGGGTTGTCGCTCCTGCAGGACGTGCGCGACGACGAACGGCTGGCGCGGCTTCCGGTGATCCTGCTCACGGCCCGGGCCGGATCGGAGTCCGCCGTCGAGGGACTGCGAGCCGGTGCCGACGACTACGTCGTCAAGCCGTTCCATCCCAGCGAGCTCACGGCGCGGGTCCGGGTGCACCTGGAGATGTCGCGGCTACGGGAGGAGCTGCTCGCCGCGAGTGCGCACGAGGCCGCCTCGCTCCGGATCGCTTTGGATACCCGGAGTGTCACGAGCCGCGCCGTCGGCCTGCTCATGGCAGCGCACCGGGTCGACGCGGACACCGCATTCGCGCAGCTGTCGGCGATGTCCCAGGCGACGAACGTGAAGGTCCGTACGCTCGCGGCCGAGATCGTCGAGAACTTCACGGCGTCGCTCACCGAGCAGCCGCCTCCGCAGCCGTGACGGACCTGCCCGCGTGCGGCCCTGCCGATTCCGGGTCACCCGGGGTCGGCCGGTAAACTGCGGGGCGTCCGGTGTCCGTCCCCGGGCGCCAGCACTACTACCGAGGAGCAGCACGTGGCTCGTGTCGTCGTCGAAGTCATGCCCAAGGCCGAGATTCTCGATCCGCAGGGCCAGGCCATTGTCGGGGCGCTGTCGCGACTGGGCTTCGCGGGCGTGTCCGACGTCCGTCAGGGAAAGCGCTTCGAGCTCGAGGTCGACGGCAGCGTCGGCGACGCCGAGGTCGAGAAGATCGCCGAGGCGCTGCTGGCCAACACGGTCATCGAGGACTGGACCGTGCGCCGGATCGACGGTGACGCATGAGTGCACGCGTCGGGGTCATCACCTTCCCGGGCACGCTCGACGACATCGATGCGGCCCGCGCCGTCGAACTCGCCGGCGGTGAGGCCGTCAGCCTCTGGCACGGCGACGCCGACCTGAGGGGAGTCGACGCGGTGATCGTGCCCGGTGGCTTCTCCTACGGCGACTACCTGCGCTGCGGCGCCATCGCGCGCTTCGCCCCCGTCATGGGCAAGGTCGTCGAGGCCGCTCGGGGCGGTATGCCGGTGCTCGGCATCTGCAACGGCTTCCAGGTGCTGTGCGAGGCCGGTCTGCTGCCGGGTGCCCTCACCCGCAACGAGGGCCTGCACTTCATCTGCCGCGATCAGTGGCTGAAGGTGGAGTCGAACGACACCGCGTGGACCACCCGTTACGAGGCCGGTGCCGAGATCCTGGTGCCCCTCAAGTCGGGTGAGGGCCGGTTCCAGGCTTCGGAGAAGGTGCTGGACGAACTGGAGGGCGAGGGCCGCGTGGTGTTCCGCTACGCCGGCGACAACCCGAACGGCTCCCAGCGCGGCATCGCGGGCATCTCGTCGGCGAACGGACGCGTCGTCGGTCTGATGCCGCACCCCGAGCACGCCACCGAAGCACTCACGGGCCCCAGCGACGACGGGCTCGGCATATTCTACAGCGTTCTCGACGCGGTCGTCTCCGCCTGACACCCGTTCGTAGGCAGGGTCAGGTCGAAGCGGGCGCCCCGCCCGGGCCCGTCGCTCGCGGCCGTGAGGTCGCCGCCGTGGGCGCGGGCGAGGCTGCGCGCAATGGTCAGGCCCAGGCCGCTGCCGCCGGGGCTGCGGGCCGGATCGACCCGGTGGAACCGCTCGAACACCGCGTCGAGCTGATCCGCGGGTATGCCGTCGCCCGTGTCGCGCACCCGCACCAGGACGGTCGCCCGGTCCGTGCGCTCGCACGTGACGACCACCCGGCCCCCGGCCGGCGTGTGCCGTAGGGCGTTCTCGAGCAGGTTCGTCAGGATCTGTGCGACCCGCTGCGGATCGAACCGGACCGGCGGCAGCACCTCGGGCGGTTCCGCCTCGAGTCCCACCTGCTTGTCGGCGAACCGCGGGGTCGCGGCCGACACCGACGCCGCCACCGTCGCGGCGAGGTCGCCCTCCTCGGGGTGCAGGTCGAGCGCGTGCTCGTCCGCGGCGGAGAGGTCGGACAGGTCCGACACGAGACGCCGCAATCGGTCGAGCTGATCGTGCATCACCTGCCACGAGGTGGCGTCGGCGGGCAGTACGTCGTCTTCGATGCCTTCGAGGTAGGCCTCGAGCGTCGCGACGGGGGTGCGCAGTTCGTGAGCGAGATCGTCGAGGAGCCGGCGTCGGGAGAGTTCGGTGGTGTAGAGACGGCCTGCCATGTCGGCGAAGGCGTTCTCGAGCCGGGCGAAGTCCGCGTCGCCGGACCGGGTGATCGGCACGTCGTAGCGGCCGCGGGCGACATGGCCCGTGGCCTCGACCAGCCGGCTCACCGGCGCGGTGATGCGGCGCATCAGGACGACGGACGTGATCGCGGCGGCCCCGAGCGCGACGGCCGCCCCGGCGGCGAGCGCGACCGCCCCGGCCTGCGCGAACGCCTCCTCGGTGTGCAGGCGCACCTGCGCGTTCTCCACACCCGCGTGGGCCAGGTGGTAGTGGAACAGCGGGGCGGCCACCAGCGTCGCGACCAGCACGAGCAACTGCGCGATCAGCAGCCGCCCCCGCAGTCCCAGCCGGTTCACCCCGTGGCCTCCATCGCGTACCCGACTCCGCGCACCGTACGGACGAAGCGGGGGGCGGCGGCGTCGTCGCCGAGCTTGCGGCGCAGCGCACGGATGTGGACGTCGACGATGTGCTCGTCGCCGAACCAGTTCGGCCCCCACACCTCGTCGATGATCTGCCGCCGTGACAGCGCCGCCGACGGTCGATCCGAAAGTGTCAGCAGCACATCGAATTCCGTGCGTGTCAGCGCGACGGGTGCGTCGTCGACCGAGACGGTGCGCGACACCGGATCGACGACGAGCCCGCCGATGCGGCGCGGTGCCTCCGACGCGGTGCCGCTGCGGGGCCGGCGCAGCATCGCCCGTACCCGGGCGACGAGTTCCCTCGGCCCGAAAGGCTTCACGACGTAGTCGTCGGCTCCCACCGACAGGCCGATGACCTTGTCCACCTCGTCGCCCCGGGCGGTGAGCATGAGCACGTACGCGTCGGAGAACGTCCGCAGTTGCCGGCACACCTCGATCCCGTCGAAACCCGGGAGCATCAGGTCGAGCACGACGAGCACCGGATCCGTTCGCCGGGCGAGCGCGACGGCCGTCGGCCCGTCGTGGGCGAGTGCGACCTCGAAGCCCTCCCGTTCGAGATAGCTGGCCACCACCTTCGCCAGGGCTGCTTCGTCGTCGACTACGAGGATGCGCGGGCCGGGGGTGTGCACGCGGCCAGGGTACCCAGCGCTCACGGCCGCCCGTTCCTCGTCGCGGAGCGGGTGCGCGACCGGATGGCTCTGCCCGGCGACCGAGGGGGTGCCTCGCGTGCCGGGCATGCGGGTCATCGCCGCATCCGTCGCGGAGACCGCGCGTCCAGTTCGTCGCGCAGGGTCCGGTAGGTCTCGAGGTCGATCTCGCCGGAGGCGAGCCGCCGATCCAGGATCCGGCGGGCATCGTCGCCGGAATCCGGTGGTGCCGCGGCCCGGATCACCGCCCACACCACCACCCCGGCGAGCAACAGCCAGAACACACCCATCGCGAGGGCCGCGGCCCAGCCCGCGCCGCCGTACCAACCCATCATCGCGCACCTCCTGTGACGAGTGTGCGCGCCGCCGCATGTGGGCGGGCCCTGCGGACGATGAAGTTTCGATGAAGGACCGGCCGGGCCAGGGCCTGCGGCACCGGACCCGGCCGATGCGACGAGTACGTTCGAATCATGTTGTGGAACAAGAGAGTAGTAGCGGCGGCGGCAGCGGTGCCGCTGGCTGTGGTGATCGCGGCGTGTGGCAGCGACGAGCCGCAGCAACAGGCAGGGACGTCGGCCCCGGGCACGTCCCAGACCTCGGCTCCGGCCGCGCAGGCGCAGTTCGCCGACGCGGACGTCGAGTTCCTGCAGGAGATGTACCCCCATCACGCGCAGGCCGTGCAGATGGCCCAGGCCGTGCCCGAGCGCAGCGAGGATCCGCAACTGATCGACCTCGCCGCCCGCATCGAGGCCGCCCAGGAACCCGAGATGGAGCAGATGGAGTCGCTGCTCGCGGAGTGGGGGCAGGAGGCACCGGACGAGGACGGGATGGGGCACGGCGGCATGGGGATGCCCGGCGGCATGCCGGGAATGATGTCCGACGACGAGTGGGATTCCATGATGGGGGCCCGCGGCATGGACTTCGACCGCATGTGGCTGACCATGATGATCGCCCATCACGAGGGTGCGATCGAGATGTCGCAGACCGAGCTGGCCGAGGGAGTGAACCCGGAGGCGCGGCAACTCGCCGAGTCGATCATCGCGACACAGCAGGCGGAGATCGACGAGATGCGCGCCATGCTCGAGCAGTAGTTCCACCGCCGTGACCGAATCGTGACCGCCCCAATCCTTCCATTGATACCCCCTGGGGGTATCAATGGAAGGGTCCACGGAAACGGAAACGGATCGAGGCGAAAGCCATGACACAGCTCGCACACCACGGACACGGGGCCCACACCGCGCCACCCGGAGGGAACGACACCGGGCGCAGCCGGGACCGGCACGCCGGTCACGGGCCGCACGGTGAGATCTTCCGGCGCAGATTCTGGGTGAGCCTGGTCCTCGCGGTTCCGATCGTGGTCTTCAGCGCCATGTTCGCCGACCTGCTCGGCTACCCGCTGCCCGACGCCGCGTGGGCCGGATGGGTCTCGCCCGTCCTGGGCACGGTCGTCTTCGTCTACGGCGGCAGCCCCTTCCTCGTCGGCGGGTGGAACGAGCTGCGCGACCGCCGGCCCGGAATGATGCTGCTCATCGCCATGGCCATCAGCGTCGCGTTCGCGGCGTCCTGGGTGACCACGCTCGGACTGGGCGGGTTCGACCTCGACTTCTGGTGGGAACTGGCGCTGCTGATCGTGATCATGCTGCTCGGGCACTGGCTCGAGATGCGGGCGCTGGGCTCGGCGTCGCGCGCGCTCGACGCCCTGGCCGCGATGCTGCCCGACACGGCCGAGAAGGTGACCGCGGACGGCGTGGTGCCGGTCCCGCTCGGCGACCTCACCGTCGGCGATGTCGCCCTGGTGCGGGCCGGTGCGCGCGTCCCGGCCGACGGGACGGTCGTCGACGGCCGCGCCGAGGTGGACGAGTCGATGATCACCGGTGAGTCCCGCGCCGTGCCCCGCGCCGTCGGCGACACCGTCGTCGCCGGCACGATCGCCACCGACAGTGCACTGCGCGTGCGCATCACCGCGGTGGGGGAGGACACCGCGCTCGCCGGCATCCAGCGCATGGTCGCCGACGCGCAGGCCTCGTCCTCCCGAGCCCAGGCGCTCGCGGACCGGGCCGCCGCCTTCCTCTTCTACTTCGCCACCCTCGCCGGTGTCCTCACCTTCGCCGTGTGGACGCTGCTCGGCAACCTCGACGAGGCCGTCGTCCGTACCGTCACGGTCCTGGTCATCGCGTGCCCGCACGCGCTGGGCCTGGCCATTCCGCTCGTCATCGCGATCTCGACCGAGCGCGCCGCCCGCGCCGGCGTACTCGTCAAGGACCGGCTGTCGCTCGAGCGGATGCGCGGCGTGGACGTCGTCCTGTTCGACAAGACCGGGACCCTCACCCAGGGCCGGCACGTCGTCACCGACGTCGTCGCCACCGCCGGCACCACCGAGGACGACCTGCTGGCCCTGGCGGCCGCCGTCGAATCCGACAGCGAGCACCCCGTCGCCCGCGCCGTCGTTGCCGCCGCCGGAGGCCGGGCCGCGGTGCCGGCGAAGGACTTCCGGTCCCTGCCCGGACGCGGGGTGCGAGCCGTGGTGGACGGGGCCACCGTGTTCGTCGGCGGTCCGGCCGTCCTCGCGGACCTGGGGGCGCACGTTCCCGCCGACGTCGAGGCCGCGACCGGACCCTGGATCGCGCGCGGGGCGTCGGTGCTGCACGTCGTGCGCGACGGTGCTGTGCTCGGGGCCGTCGCGCTCGAGGACGCGGTGCGCGAGGAGTCGCGGCAGGCGATCGACGCCCTGCACGCACGCGGAGTGAAGGTCGCCATGATCACCGGGGACGCGCTCCAGGTGGCCGACGCCGTCGCCGCCGACCTCGGTATCGACGAGGTGTTCGCGAACGTGCTGCCCGAACACAAGGACGCGAAGGTCGCCGAGCTGCAGGCCCGCGGGCACCGCGTCGCGATGGTCGGCGACGGCGTCAACGACGCGCCGGCCCTGGCCCGCGCCGACGTCGGCATCGCCATCGGCGCGGGCACCGACGTCGCCGTCGAGTCGGCCGGGGTGGTCCTGGCCGCCGACGACCCGCGTGCCGTGCTGTCGGTGATCGCCCTGTCGCAGGCGAGTTTCCGCAAGATGTGGCAGAACCTGGTCTGGGCCACCGGGTACAACATCGTCGCGGTGCCGCTCGCGGCCGGTGTGCTGGCCTTCGCCGGGGTGGTGCTGCCGCCCGCGGTCGCCGCGGTGCTCATGTCGGTGTCCACGATCGTCGTGGCGCTCAACGCGCAGTTGCTGCGCCGGTTGGAGCTGGATCCGGCGAAGATCGCAGCCGGGAGCTGACCCGATCGTCGTCCGGCGTGGCGAGAGAACATGACGAGAAAGGGACCCCGTCGCCGTCCCGATCGGCGGCGGGGCCCCTTCTTCTCCGGTCCGGAGCGGCCCCCAACCGGCTCCGGCGGGCACTGCCGAATCCCCCGATCGGCCGTGCCGGGCACCACTATGCCGCATGTCGCGGTCCGTGTCTCGAGTAGCATTACGCATCTTTCCCCGGGGCTGTCCGGCCTCGGGGCTGTCCGGCCGCCGGGGCGGAACGTGCCCGAGCGCAGCGGTCCGCCGCGAATTCCGCCTTTCCGGGGCACGGGAACGTCCCGGCGTGTCACGCTCGAACCATGAAGACTCGGACTGCTGTGGTGGCGGCGGTCGCCGCCCTCTTCCTCCTCACCTCCTGTGGATCCGACGACGAGACGTCGGCGCCGGCGAGCACGACCCGCCCGGCCGGCAGCGTCGCCTCCAGCGTCGTCGAACGTGCCGTCGACGCGGCGAAGCTGGGGACGTTCGTCGCGACGTTCCGGACGGGATACCCGAACCTGGCCGACGGCAGGGACGATGCCTCCATCGAGGCGATCGTCACCGAAACCTGTCCGTTGATCGACGACGGTGCGAGCGACGAGGAGATCCGCGACAACGTCGCCGAACTGTCCACCAACGGTGCGGTCGCCCCCACCGATCAGCAGGTGGACCGCATCACCCAACTCGTTCGCGCCGCCTGCTGACGGCGTACCCGGTGCCGTTGCGGCGCAACGTTGTCGGCCCCGTCCGTTACCGTCCCGGCCATGGCACTGAACATCGGCATGATCACCTTCGACAGCGCCGACCCCGGTCCGCTCGCCACGTGGTGGGCCGAACAGACCGGCGGCCGGATCGAACAGGACAACGAGGGCTGGTTCTTCGTCGTCGGAATGCCCGGCACTCCACAGAAACTCGGGTTCCAGAAGGTTCCGGATCCGATGCCGGGCAAGAACCGGATCCACCTGGACCTGGTGGCGCCCGACCTCGACGCCGAGGTGAGCCGGCTCGTCGAGGCGGGTGCGAGCGAGGTGCACCGCCAGGACATGGGCGGGTTCCGGTGGGTGACGCTCGCCGACCCGGACGGCAACCAGTTCTGCGTGGCGAGCACCCCCTGAGGTCTGTCGGAAGAGCGTCGAGGTTCTCCGGAAGGGCGTTGACGTCTCACCCTTCTCGGGGCGGCACGCCCATCGAGGCGGCATGCTCGCGCAGGTACTCGCGCAGGTAGGGCATGGTGAAGTCGAGCCGGCCGTAGCCGGCGGGTTCGACGAGTTCGGCGTTGATCAACCGGAGCCGGTACTGGCTGGCATAGGTGCCGTTCACGCCGAGGCGTCGTGCGACGTCGCCGATCCGGCTGGGACCGTCGTCGACCGCCATGGCGACGAGGAAGCTGCGGTCGATCTGCGACAGATCGGCCAGGCTCGGCTCGAGCACGAGCGAGCCGATCCGCCGGCGGGCGGCCGCGATGCCGTCGGCGACATCCTCGGCGGTGATGTGTTCCCGGTCCGGACGGCGGCGCCACACGTTGTGGCCCACCAGCTGGATCAGGAAGGGATATCCGCCGGTGGCGGCCGCGGCCGTGCGGCACTGCTCGTCCGCGATCGAACGTCCCGACTCCTCGACGGGGACGCGGATCGCTTCGGCGACGTCGTCGAGGGACACGGGGCCGAGGACGTGCCGGTCGGCGCGGCGCAGGAACGTGACGACGTCGTCGCTCAGCAGGTCGCTCACCGCGGCCGGGAGGCCGGCGCCGACGAACGCCAGCTCCCGCTCCTCCCGGAACGCGTGCTGGACGACGGCGCCGAGCTCGCGCAGGTCGCCACTGCGCCGGCGGTGCATCTCGTCGACGCTGATCAGCAGCCCGGTGCCGTGGCCGGCCAGGATGCCGGTCAGCTCCTCGAGCTGCCGGCGCAAGCCGGCCTCGGGCCGGCCCTCCGCGACGTCGGTCCAGCTCACCGAGACCCCGGCGACGGACCCGCCGGTCAGCCGGCGCCGGGCCGGTGGGTCGCGATGCTCGTGCAGCAGCCGGGGCAGGTGCTCGCGGGTGAGCCGGTCGACGAGCCCGGGGGTGGCGGTCTCGGAGATCACCAGCCAGCCCCGGCGGCGGGCCTGCTCCTCGGCCTGGTTGAGCATCACGGTCTTCCCGACCCCGCGTGCACCGGTGTAGAGGGTGGCGCGTCCGGGCGCGCCCGGACCGTCGTCGAGCGAGGCGCCGAAGTCCTCCACCAGGTCGCCGCGCCCCACGAGCAGGGGCGGCGTCACCCCGAACGACGGTCTGAACGGGTTCCGCACCCGGCCAGCCTAGCTGGATTTTTAGCTCCTTTTAGTTCTTTTGGTGCTTTTAGCGGTGTATAGCGGTGCGGGCGGTGCGAGGATGCACCCATGCCTACGACCACCGCCGCCGACGCCCAGGGCCTGTGCAACTTCGTGGATCTGTCGCCGTCGCCGTTCCACGTGTGCGCAACCGTCGCCGCCGCTCTCGCCGACGCGGGCTTCACGCAGCTCACCGAGACCGAGGTGTGGCCGAGCGAGCCCGGCCGCTACTACCTGCTGCGGGGCGGTTCGCTGATCGCGTGGAGCACCGAAGGCGCCGACGGCGACCCCGCCCGCCCGTTCCGGATCGTGGGCGGGCACACCGACAGCCCCAACCTGCGGGTCAAGCAGCATCCGGACCTCACCTCGGCGGGCTGGCAGCTGGTCGGCCTCGAACCGTACGGGGGAGCCTGGCTGAACTCGTGGCTGGACCGCGATCTCGGCATCTCCGGCCGGCTCACCGTACGGACCGGCACCGGGGCCGAGGACGTCCTCGTGCGCGTCGATCGGCCGATCCTGCGCGTGCCGCAACTCGCCATCCACCTGTCGGAGGACCGCAAGGGCGTGCAACTGGATCCGCAGCGCCACGTGAACGCGGTGTGGGGAGTGGGCACCGCGCCGCGGTCCTTCCTCGCCTTCCTCGCGGAGGCCGTCGAGGTGGAGGCCGACGCGATCCTGGGCTGGGAGCTGATGACCCACGATCTCGCCCCGTCCACCCTGATCGGGGCGGATGCGGACCTGCTCAGCGCGCCGCGCCTGGACAACCAGGGCACCTGCTACGCCGGGACCGCGGCGCTGCTCGCGGCCGTCGGCCACGTCGCCGGGAACGGTGGCCCGGCGCCGGTGCTCGCGTTGTTCGACCACGAGGAGGTCGGCAGCATGTCCGACCGCGGGGCGTTCTCCGACCTGCTGACCACCGTGCTCGAACGGGTCGTGCTGGCCCGGGGCGGCGGCCGCGAGGACTTCCTCCGGACGATGGCCGGCTCGGTGGTGGCCTCCGGAGACATGGCTCATGCCACCCACCCGAACTACCCCGACCGCCACGAGCCCGCCCACCGCATCGCGGTGAACGGCGGCCCCGTGCTCAAGGTCAACCAGAACCTGCGCTACGCCACCGACGCCGCCGGCGCCGCTGCCTTCGCGCTCGCCTGCGAGCAGGCCGGAGTGCCGCTGCAGCGCTACGTGCATCGCGCCGACCTGCCGTGCGGTTCGACGATCGGCCCCATCACCGCCTCCCGGACCGGACTGACGACCGTCGACGTCGGGGCCCCGCAGCTCGCGATGCACTCGGCGCGCGAACTCATGGGAACGAAGGACGTCACCGCGTACGCCCGCGCGCTCGAAGCGTTCCTCACTCCGCCCAACTGACCGGCACGGTGCGGCATCCGGTGCCAGACTGAGGGGACAACACGCCCGACCGCGAACGGTGGTGATCCTGTGACCGGCCCGTCGTTCCCCGACCATCTGCTGACCCTCGCCGAATGGGCGGAACTGCCCGAGTACGAACAGTTCCACGTCGAGGTCTGCGAGGGGGTCCTGTCGGCGTCGCCGCGGCCCGCGTACCTGCACCAGCACGTCGCGTTCGGGCTGGTCGCCCAGCTCGCCGACCAGCTGCCGAAGGAACTCGCCGTGCTCGGCGACGTGGAGGTGCTGCTCACCGAGACCCCGCTGACGGTGCGCTGCCCGGACGGCATCGTCGTCGACCGCGCACTGGTGGATGCCGATCCGGACCGCGCGACGGGAGCCGACGTCCGGCTGGTGGTGGAGGTCATGGCCGAGGGCTCCGTCCGCACCGACCGCGTCACCAAGTTCTCCGAGTACGCCGAGGCCCGTATCCCCGTGTACTGGATGATCGACCTCGTCGAGCCCGCCACGCTCGGGGTGTTCGTGCTCGACGAGGGGTGGTATCGCTACGAGGGCGAGTACACGGGCAAGGTGACGCTCCCGGTCGCGGGGCACCGCGTGAGCGTGGACCTCGACGCCTTGACGGCGGTGCGGCCGCCCCAGCGGTCCGCACCGGTGGACGGCGCCGGGCGTGCACCCGGATAGACTGGCCGCGGCAGCGCGCGCCCGGCCTGCCGTTTCGATCCCAGAGTGAAGGGACCCGACGCCCAGTGTCACCGCAGGTGGATACCGTCACCCACGCCGCCGAAACCCCCGAAGTCGCCCAGCCCTTCCGTGAGCTGGGACTGAAGGACGACGAGTACGCCCGCATCCGGGAGATCCTGGGCCGTCGTCCCACGGATGCCGAGCTGGCCATGTACTCGGTGATGTGGTCCGAGCACTGCTCCTACAAGTCCTCCAAGGTGCACCTGCGGTACTTCGGGGAGACCACCACCGACGAGATGCGGGCCTCGATGCTCGCGGGCATCGGTGAGAACGCCGGCGTCGTCGACATCGGCGACGGCTGGGCGGTCACCTTCAAGGTCGAGTCCCACAACCATCCGTCCTACGTCGAGCCGTACCAGGGTGCCGCGACCGGTGTCGGCGGCATCGTCCGCGACATCATGGCGATGGGTGCCCGTCCGATCGCGGTCATGGACCAGTTGCGCTTCGGCGCCGCGGACGCGCCCGACACCCGGCGCGTCGTCGACGGCGTGGTCCGCGGCATCGGTGGGTACGGCAACTCCCTCGGCCTGCCCAACGTCGGCGGCGAAACCGTCTTCGACGCCTCCTATGCCGGCAACCCCCTGGTCAATGCGCTGTGTGCCGGGGCGATGCGCACGGAGGACCTGCACCTGGCGTTCGCGTCGGGCACGGGCAACAAGATCATCCTGTTCGGCGCGCGCACGGGCCTCGACGGCATCGGCGGCGTGTCCGTCCTGGCGTCGGAGACCTTCGACGGTGACGAATCCGGTTCCGGACACGAAGCCGAAGGCGAAGCCGGCCCCTCGAAGTCCCGCAAGAAGCTGCCGGCGGTGCAGGTGGGGGACCCGTTCACCGAGAAGGTGCTCATCGAGTGCTGCCTCGACCTCTACCGCGAGAAGCTCGTCGTCGGCATCCAGGACCTCGGCGGCGCCGGCCTCGCCTGCGCGACCTCCGAGCTGGCCGCCGCCGGCGACGGCGGCATGCACGTCGCGCTCGAGCGGGTTCCGATGCGCGCGACCGGCATGACCCCCGCCGAGGTGCTCTCGAGCGAGTCCCAGGAGCGCATGTGCGCCGTCGTGACACCGGAGAACGTCGACGCCTTCATGGCCGTGTGCAAGAAGTGGGACGTGCTGGCCACCGTGATCGGCGAGGTCACCGACGGCGACCGGCTCGTCATCGACTGGCACGGTGAGACCGTCGTCGACGTGCCGCCGCGCACCGTCGCGCACGAGGGCCCGGTGTACCACCGCCCGGTGCAGCGCCCGGAGTCCCAGGACGCGCTCGTCGCGGACACCACTGCGGGGCTGAAGCGGCCGCAGACGCCCGAGGAACTGAAGGCGACCCTGCTGAAGATGATCGGCTCGCCGCAGCTGTGCAGCCGCAAGTGGATCACCGAGCAGTACGACCGCTACGTCCGCGGCAACACGGTGCTCGCCGAGCACGCCGACGCGGGCGTGATCCGCGTCGACGAGCAGACCGGCCGCGGGATCGCGCTCGCCACCGACGCTTCGGGCCGCTACACCCAGCTCGACCCGTACGCCGGCGCGCAGCTCGCCCTCGCCGAGGCCTACCGCAACGTCGCCGTCACCGGTGCCACCCCGAAGGCCGTGTCCAACTGCCTGAACTTCGGCTCGCCCGAGGATCCGGGCGTGATGTGGCAGTTCCAGCAGGCCGTGCGCGGTCTCGCCGACGGGTGCGCGCAGCTCGGCATTCCCGTCACCGGCGGCAACGTCAGCTTCTACAACCAGACCGGGGCCACTCCGATCCTGCCGACCCCGGTCGTCGCCGTGCTCGGCGTGATCGACGACGTGCACCGCCGCATCCCCACCGGCCTCGGCCTCGAGCCGGGCGAGACGCTCATCCTGCTGGGGGAGACCCGCGACGAGTTCGACGGCTCGATCTGGGCGCAGGTCGAGCACGATCACCTCGGTGGCGTCCCGCCGAAGGTCGACCTCGAGCGGGAGCGGCTGCTCGCCGAGATCCTCACCGCCGCCTCGCGCGACGGCCTGGTCTCCGCCGCCCACGACCTGTCCGAGGGCGGTCTCGCGCAGGCGGTCGTCGAGGCCGCGCTGGCCGGCGAGACCGGCTGCCGGATCCTGCTGCCGGAGGACGCGGACCCGTTCGTGACCCTGTTCTCCGAGTCCGCCGGCCGGGTGCTGGTGGCGGTGCCGCGCACCGAGGAGACCCGCTTCACCGGCATGTGCACGGCGCGCGACATGCCGTGGGTGCGGATCGGGGTCGTCGACGAGGGCTCCGACTCCGTCGAGGTGCAGGGTCTGTTCTCGGTCACGACGGCCGAACTGCGCGAGGTCTACGAGGGCACACTTCCAGCGTTGTTCGGGTGAGCGATGGTCGGTTCCCAGGTCGATCGGCTGGCGTCGATAGAGGCCCGGCAGGGCCGGATCATCGACGCGGTCACCGAATTCGGTGACCGCCACCCCCATACCGCCCAGGTGTGGGGGGCGCTGAGCCTGGATTTCACCGGCATCGCCTTCGCGGCCCTGTTCTTCTGCTGGTCGCTGACTCCGTCGCTGCTGCCTCGCGACTGGTTGTTCCAGGGGCTGATCGGCGGCATCAACGTCGCCATCGGCTACGGGGTGGGATGTGCCGTCGGCTGGGCCGGCAACCGGCTGCTGGCGAAGCGGCCGTGGTGGCCACCGCCGCTGCCCGTGCTGCGGGCGATCAAGGTGGCGGTCCCGGTCGCCGCCGTGCTCGCGTCGCTGGTGGCGCTGGTGTTCGCGTCGCGGCAGCAACGCCAGCTGGCCGCGCTGATGAACGCCGAGGGCACCACGACCAGCGGGTATCTGCGGACCCTGGTGCTCGCCGCCGCCGTCGCGCTCACCCTGATCGCCACCTGGCGCGGCCTGCGCGAACTCGCGGGGATCGTCGCGTGGCAGCTGGTGCGGCGTCTGCGCATTCCGCCGGGGGCCGCGCGTTCGCTCGGTGCGCTGCTGGTGGTGCTGGTGGTGTTCATGCTCATCGACGGTGTGCTGGCCCGGGGCGCCTACGCGGGACTGAACTGGGTGTTCGGCATCCACAACAACGAGACCCGGCCGGGAGTCACGCAGCCGCTCGTGCCCGAGAAGTCCGGGAGCCCCGAGTCGTTCGCGGCGTGGGACACCCTCGGCTACCAGGGGCGCGACTTCGTCGGCCGAGGTCTCGACGCCGCCGAGCTGACCGCGATCAACGGTGCCCCGGCCCGGGAACCGATCCGGGTCTACGCGGGACTCGAGACCGCCGACACCCCCGAGGCGCGTGCCGACGTCGTGATCGACGAGCTCGAACGCACCGATGCGTTCGACCGCGAGGTGCTCGTGATCATCCCGACCACCGGAACGGGATGGGTCAATCCGACCGCGGCGATGATGATGGAACTCGTCCACAACGGCGACGTCGCCCTCGTCGCGTGGCAGTACTCGTACATGCCGAGCTGGATCTCCTTCCTCGCCGACCGTGAGAAGGCCGCGGCCGCCGGCGACATGCTCATCGATCGGGTTCACAACCGGTGGCTCGCCCAGTCCTCCGAGCATCGGCCGGAGCTGTATGTGTACGGGGAGAGCCTCGGAACCCAGTCGGGGGAGGGCGCTTTCGGCACGGTCGCCGCGATCCGCGACACCGTCGACGGCGTCCTGTGGGTCGGCCCGCCCAACTCGAACCGCCTGTGGCGCCAGCTCGTCGACCGCCGAGACCCGGGCACGACCGAGGTCGAACCGGTGTACGCGGACGGCCTGGTGGTGCGCTTCGCCGACGACCGCGCGTCGATCGGGGAGCCCGACACCCCGTGGCTGTTCCCCCGGATCCTGTACCTGCAGCACGCGTCCGATCCGGTGGTGTGGTGGTCCCCGGACCTGATCGTCAGCCGGCCGGACTGGCTGTCCGAACCACCCGGCCCGGACCGGCTTCCGCAGATGCGCTGGTTCCCGTTCGTGACCTTCTGGCAGGTCTCCGCGGATCTGACCAACGCCGCCGGGGTGCCCGACGGGCACGGTCACAACTACGGCACCACGGTGCTCGACGGCTGGATCGCGGTCACTGCGCCCGACGGCTGGACCGAGGCCGACACCGAGCGGGTGCGGTTCGCGCTGACCGTCATCGACGATCTGCAGGGACCGGAGAAGTGAGCCGGCCGGGACGGAGTCACCGCCGGCCGTGGCTCGGTCCGGCGGTCGCCGCGGCGGTCGTGGGCTGGGGCGCGGTGCTGCCTGCCACCCGGATCGGGCCGCGCGGGCGCGCCGTGCTCTCGGCGACCGTCGGCACCGCCGCGGTGTTCGCGGCCCGGGCCGCGGGCGTCGAGCGGGGCATGCTGGGACTGGATCCGCGGCATCTCGTGTCCGGCGCGCGGTGGGGTCTGGCCGCCGCCGCCGTCCCGCTGGCCGCGTACGCAGGCATGCTCGCCGTCCCGTCGCTGCGGGCCCGGCTCGTCGACGAAGCCCGTGCCGAACGCGAGGACTTCTACGAATGGGTGGGGCTGCACATTCCGTTCGGCACCGTCGCCGCCGAGGAGCTGCTGTTCCGCAGCGTTCTCGCGGCGCTGCTCGGTCCGGGCACGGCGGGGTCCGGTCTGCACGCGGCGGCGTTCGGGCTGTGGCACGTGCAGCCCGCGCGGGACGCCGGTCATCACGTGCTCGGCACGGTGCTCGTCACCGGACTCTCGGCGGTGGTCTTCGACCGGCTGCGCCGCCGCAGCGGCAGCGTCCTCGCACCCGCCCTGCTGCACCTGGCACTCAACGTCGGCGGGGCCGTGGCGGTGCGGCTGGCGGGACTGCCCGCCGAGGACGACGACGCCGCCCGGCGTAGCTAGGCTGGCTCGCCGTGGCACCGCGCAAACCCGTCGACCCCGCCGAGCTCCGCGCCGCCGTCCTGCGGGTCGGTCCGTGGCTGCGGGACGAGACGGTCGACGCACCGGTCCGCGCCGACCTCGCGGCGGCGGTGCGCCTGACCGCTCGCGCCCTGGAGCAGGCGGCGCCCGGATCCAGCGTCGAGGTGCGGGTGCCGCCGTTCGTGGCGGTGCAGTGCATCGAGGGGCCCCGCCACACCCGGGGGACCCCGCCCAACGTCGTCGAGACCGGCCCGCGGACGTGGCTTCGTCTGGTCACGGGACTCGTCGATTTCGCCGACGCCGCCGCCGCGGGATCGCTGGACGCGTCCGGGAGCCGTGCCGCGGAGATCGCGCACTGGATGCCGCTGTTGCGGTTGTGAGCGCAAGGGCTGGGAACGGCGGAGGAGGCCCCGGTGACCCGTCGGAGCGGGGCATCGTCGGCCGACCCGTAGAATGGCCTTGCCTCTCTTTTGTCCAGCCCCCAGGGAGCACCCCGGTGACCAGTGCCGATCTGTCGGTTCACACACGTAATCTCCTCGCAGCCGAGGAACCCGAGAACGAACCTCGTGAGGAGTGCGGAGTCTTCGGAGTCTGGGCTCCGGGCGAGGATGTGTCCAAGCTCACGTACTACGGCCTCTATGCGCTGCAGCACCGGGGGCAGGAGGCGGCCGGTATCGCCGTCGCCGACGGCTCTCAGGTCCTCGTGTTCAAGGATCTCGGGCTGGTGAGCCAGGTCTTCGACGAGCAGACCCTCGCCGCCATGTCCGGGCACATCGCGATCGGGCACTGTCGCTACTCGACTACCGGGTCGACCACCTGGGAGAACGCCCAGCCGATCTTCCGCACGACCGCGGCCGGCACCGGCTTCGCGCTCGGCCACAACGGCAATCTGGTCAACACCGCCGAACTCGCCCAGCGTGCCCGGGAGCTGGGCCTCGGCGACGACCGGCGGGCGGTCACGGCCACCACCGACTCCGACATCGTCGGCGCGCTGCTCGCGCACGCCGCCGCCGACAGCACGGTCGAGCAGGCGGCCCTCGAGCTGCTGCCGACCCTGCGCGGTGCCTTCTGCCTGACCTTCATGGACGAGCACACGCTCTACGCGGCGCGCGACCCGTGGGGAATCCGGCCGCTGTGCCTGGGCCGCCTGGACCGCGGCTGGGTCGTGGCCAGCGAGACCGCCGCGCTCGACATCGTCGGCGCGTCCTTCGTGCGCGACATCGAGCCCGGCGAGCTGCTCGCCATCGACGCCGACGGCGTCCGCTCGAGCCGCTTCGCGAACCCGGAGCCCAAGGGCTGCGTGTTCGAGTACGTCTACCTCGCGCGGCCGGACTCGACGATCGCGGGCCGCTCGGTGCACGCCACTCGCGTGGAGATCGGCCGGCGACTGGCCAAGGAACACCCGGTCGACGCGGACCTGGTCATTCCGGTGCCGGAGTCGGGCACCCCCGCCGCCGTCGGCTACGCGCAGGGCTCGGGGATCCCCTACGGCCAGGGCCTGATGAAGAACGCCTACGTGGGCCGTACCTTCATCCAGCCGAGCCAGACCATCCGCCAGCTCGGCATCCGGCTCAAGCTCAATCCGCTGCGCGAGGTCATCCGCGGCAAGCGGCTCGTCGTGGTCGACGACTCGATCGTGCGTGGCAACACCCAGCGGGCCCTGATCCGGATGCTCCGCGAGGCCGGTGCGCTCGAGATCCACGTGCGGATCGCGTCGCCGCCGGTGAAGTGGCCGTGCTTCTACGGCATCGACTTCGCATCCCCGGCCGAGCTGATCGCCAACGGCGGCGGCACCCGCGACGCCTCCGAACGGACCGGGCACGACTTCGACGAGATGGTGGAGATGGTGCGCCGGTCGATCGGTGCGGACTCCCTCGGATACATCTCGATCGACGGGATGATCGGCGCCACCGAGCAGCCCGCCTCGCGCCTGTGCGCCGCGTGCTTCGACGGGCACTACCCGATCGCGCTGCCGAAGGAGCACGCCGTCGGGAAGAACGTGCTCGAAGGGATGCTCGGCGGGGCCGCGGGGGCCACGCCGGCGCTCGACAACGACAACGCGGACGCCTTGAGCCGTCCCTAGACCCGCCCGCCGTCGCGAGGACGGCGGCCCCGGTTTCGCGTCGTCGCGCGTCGGCGGTCCGGCCCGGTCGGGTACCTTGAGGTGCGCGATCGGCGGGCTTCGGCGTGCGTTCGCGCGCCCGGCAGCGATGCCGATACACCTGTTCACCACAACTCGAGGCTGGAGCCGACAACCCATGACCGAGGACACAACCCCCGGAGCTTCCTACGCAGCGGCGGGCGTGGACATCGAGGCCGGCGATCGAGCCGTCGAACTGTTCGCGCCGCACGCGAAGAAGGCGACCCGCCCGGAGGTGCTCGGCGGCCTCGGTGGATTCGCGGGGCTGTTCGCGCTCAAGGGCGACTACAAGGAACCGCTGCTCGCAGCGTCCACCGACGGGGTCGGCACCAAACTGGCGGTGGCGCAGGCCCTCGACAAGCACGACACCGTCGGTCTCGACCTCGTGGCGATGGTCGTCGACGACCTCGTGGTCTGCGGCGCCGAGCCGCTCTTCCTGCAGGACTACATCGCGGTCGGGCGCGTGGTGCCCGAGCGGGTGGCCGAGATCGTCGGCGGCATCGCGGCGGGCTGCGTCCAGGCCGGCTGCGCCCTGCTCGGCGGCGAGACCGCCGAGCATCCCGGCGTGATGGCCGACGGGGACTACGACCTGTCCGCCACGGGTGTCGGCGTCGTCGAGGCCGACCGGCTGCTCGGGCCCGACCGGGTGCGCCCGGGCGACGTGGTGATCGCCATGGGTTCGTCGGGGCTGCACTCGAACGGATACTCGCTGGCCCGCAAGGTCCTTCTCGACATCGGCAAGATGAGCCTGACGGCGCACGTCGACGAGTTCAGCCGCAGCCTCGGCGAGGAACTGCTCGAGCCGACCCGGATCTACGCGAAGGACTGCCTCGCGCTGGCCGCCGAAACCGAGGTCCGCACGTTCTGCCACGTCACCGGCGGAGGGCTCGCGGGCAACCTGGCCCGGGTGATGCCGAAGGGACTCGTCGCCGAGCTCGACCGGACCACGTGGAGCCCGGCCCCGGTGTTCGGGCTCATCGCCCAGCGCGGCCGCGTCGAGCGGACCGAGATGGAGAAGACCTTCAACATGGGCGTCGGCATGGTCGCGATCGTCGCGCCCGAGGACGTCGACCGGGCCCTCGCGGTGCTCACCGCGCGCCACATCGACTGCTGGACGCTGGGCACCGTGCGCAAGTCTCAGGACCAGGACGACGTGCGCGCCGTGCTCGTGGGCGACCACCCGCGGTTCTGACCCGGCGCCGGTCCGGAGCCGACACCGGAAACGGAGTCGGCACCGGAGCCGGATCCGACACCGGATACGCGTCGCACCGATACGCGCAGCGCCCGGGCCGTGCAGGACGGCCCGGGCGCTGCGCGTCGTGGTGACGAAGTTTTCCGGATCGCCTCACCTGCCGGCCGGGTGTCGCAGCGGTGTGCGAGATCCGGACGGCGAGGAGGGTGCCAGCGAAGGGGGGAGTCGGTGGTCCGACTCCCCCCTCCTGTGCGTGAGGCTCGGGTCAGCGACGCCAGTCGTCGTCGTAGTCGTCGTCCCAGGGGGAACGACCGTCCGGTCCGGAACGCTGGTCTGCGAAGACCTCGTCCCGGTGCGAGTTGGGTGTACCGCCAGACAACTCCCGCTGGAGGCTCTCGAAGTCGGTGGCCGGTGAGCTGTACTTGAGCTCCCGTGCAACCTTGGTCTGCTTTGCCTTAGCCCGGCCGCGGCCCATGGCTAACCCCCTCGCGCCTTGACGGGGCGGCCTGGGGAATTTGGCGGCCCCGGTTAATTGAGTATTTTCCTGGCCACCACTCTAGCGTGGAAAAGTCGGTTCCGCCTCCACACACCTGGTGGCGCCGGTGTCCGATTGGTCTCACCCACAGGCGACCTGGGCAAATGCGGGACGAGGGAGCGTTCAGAGCACTCCGGGGATCGCCCGGACCGTGCCGACCCGGATCCCACCGCCGAGCACCGGCTGCGACGCGAGCTCCGCGTGCTCCTCGGACCACGTCACTCCGAGGTGGTGCAGCAGGGCGGCGGTGAGGGGAAGGCGGGCCCGCTCGTGGCCGTCGTCGATCTTCAGTGCGAACGCGGTGCCGTCCGGCAGGGCACCCGCGTGCACGCCGTCCGCCCCGGCCTTGCACAGCAGTCCCGGCACCGCGGGCATCAACCGGGCGTCGTCCTTGCCGGTGCCCGAGACGAGGTGCGGATGACTCCGGATCGCGTCGGCCACGGCCCGTTCCGGCGTCCCGGGCCCGGCCGTCGCCAGCCGCGAATAGGCCCGGGCGAGATTGACCAGGGGCAGCGGCACGATCGGCAGGCCGCACCCGTCGATGCCGAGATCGGTGTCCTCGACGTCGCCCGCGAGGTCGAGGACCGTCTCGACCACGGCCTGCTGCAGCGGATGGGCGGAGTCGAGGTAGCCCGGCTCGTCCGCGCCGGCGCGGACGGGCCAGCCGTTCGCGGCACACGTCGCGAGCATCGCGGCGTGCTTGCCGGAGCAGTTCATGTACACCGTCCGCCGGGGGTGACCGGCGGCGACGATCGTCGCCCGGGCCGGTTCGTTGCCCGGCAGATCCGGCGGGCACTGCAGGTCGTCCTCGGTGAATCCGTGCCCGGCGAGCAGCGCCTCCACCAGCCGGACGTGCCCGGCCTCGCCCTCGTGCGAGGCCGTCGCGATCGCGAGTTCCTCCGTCGAGCGGGGCACGAAGCCCTGCCGCAGCAGCGCCACCGCCTGCAGCGGCTTGTTCGACGACCGCGGATAGATCGGCGTGCGGATCTCGCCCAGTGCGAGCCGCACGTCGCCGGCCGGGTCGAGTACGACGAGCGAGCCGCGGTGCACGCATTCGCGGAACCCCGATCGCACCACTTCCACGAGTTCGACGCTCAATACTCCACCTGCACCTCTCGTCCGGCGACTCGTCTGCGAGCCTTGTCGGCGACACTAGGGGACAGGTCGTCCTGCTGCGCGAGCATCTCCGCGATCCGCGCCGGGTCCCGGCCGGTGAACAGGTCCCGCACGGTCACGCCGTGTTCGGGTACGTGCACGACGAAGATCCCGTCGCCCGCCTCGACGGGGCCCTCGGCGAGCACCTTCAGATAGGCCCCGGTGTCGCCGCGCGCGGCGAACCGCCGCACCCAGCCCGGTTCCTGCGCCCACACCCCGAAGGTGCCGCACGGCGTGCGCGGCCCGGTGACCTCGAGGAGCAGACCGAGCGCGCCGATCCGCCAGCGCTCGCCGATCACCGCATCCGAGGCGGCGATCCCGCTCACGCGCAGGTTCTCGCCGAACCACCCCGCGGGCAGTTCGCGGCCGAGCTCGTCGGCCCAGCGACGTGCCTCGTCCTCGGCGTACGCGTAGACCGCCTTGTGGCGACCGCCGTGGTGGGCGGTGTCGCACTGCCGGTCGCCGGCCAGGCCGAGCCGGCGGACCTGCACGGGGCCGGTCACGGGACGCTTGTCGATGGCCGTGTGCGCGACACGGCGGGTGCCGCTGGCGCGGACGGAGTGCACCGTGCAGACCGCCTCGACCCGTCCGGTCGGCGGGTTCCGGTGGCTCACCGACCCCGGAGCCGTTCCACGGCGAGCCGGCCGGCCTGCACGGTGGCGTCGTCGGGGATGGAGTCCGGATCGATCGCCGCGGCGCAGGGCCCGGCGACGAGGGCCGTGCCGACGGGCACGTTCCGCTTGATCAGGGCCAGCGCGACGGGGCCGAGCTCGAAGTGGTCGACCACGGTGCCCAGCCGCCCCACGGCGCGGCCGTCGGCGGTCACCGGGTCCCCGGGTTCGGGCCGGCCCTCGGCGGAGCCGTCGAGGTGCAGCAGGACGAGATGCCGGGGCGGCTTGCCGAGATTGTGCACCCGCGCGACGGTCTCCTGCCCCCGGTAGCAGCCCTTGTCGAGATGGACGGCGCCGTGCTCGGCCGGGCCGCCGATCCAGCGGGCCTCGTGCGGGATGGTGCGCTCGTCGGTGTCGAGACCGATCCGCGGGCGGAGCGCGACGACGCGCAGCGCCTCGAACGCCCACGTTCCGGCCGGGCGGGCCCCGGCGTCGACCAGGGCGGCGAACACGTCGGTGAGCCGCTCGCGGGGGACGAGCAGGTCCCAGGCGTCGTCGGTGGGCCAGGGCATGCGCCGGACGAGCCCGCCGCCGGGCAGGGCGACCGCGGCGTAGACGTCGGCGGGCAGGGCGTCGATGCCCAGCGCGGCCAGGACGGGGGCATCGCCGGCGCGCGGCCCGAGCAGGCTCAGCACGGCCATCTCGTTGCCGTCCCGCGGCTCGGCCTTGGACCAGAACACCATTCTGCTGAGGAACGTCAACAGGTCCGGCCCGCGCTGCGGTTCGGTGTCGATCCAGGTGACGCCGTCGAGGTCGGTCTGCACGAAGTGGTGCTCGACGCGGCCCTGCGCATCGAGGCTGAGGTTCTCCGCCGAGGTGCCGTCGGGCAGCTGCGCGACGTGCTGGCTGGAGATGGTGTGCAACCAGCTCAGGCGCTCCTCGCCGGAGATCGCGACGACGAACCGGGTCGAACGGTCGACGACGGCCACGCCGGTGAGGGCGGCCCGCTGTTCGCCGAACGGATCGCCGTAGTGCCAGGGCAGTCCCGTGTCCGGGGTGCCGGCCGGCGCGGGAACGGCACCGGGACGAGCGAGAAGTGGGCTGTCGGTCACGAAGGGAGTGTCGGCCACGACATCAGTCTAGGAGCGCGGGTCTGCGCCCGGCGGAATGGATAGGGTGTGCGCATGGCTGAGCGGGTGCTGGTGACGCTGGACGGCGAGGTTCGGGACGCGGACGTGCCGCTGCTGCACGCGGACGACATCGGGGTGCTGCGCGGCGACGGGGTGTTCGAGACCCTCCTCGTGCGCGGTGGGCGGGCACGGACCGTCGAACAGCACCTGAGCCGGCTCGTGTCCTCCGCCGCGGCGGCGGGGCTGCCGACGCCCGACCGCGACGACTGGCGGCTGGCGATCGACGTCGCGGTCGAGCAGTGGGACGCGGAGCGGGAAGGGGCGTTGCGCCTGGTGTACACCCGCGGCCGGGAGGGTGGCAGTGAGCCGACCGCGTTCCTGTTGCTGACCCCGGTGGCCGAACGGGTGTACAAGGCCCGCGCGGACGGTGTGTCCGTGGTGACGCTCGAGCGCGGGTATTCGGTGGATCTCGCGTCGAAGGCGCCGTGGCAGCTGCTCGGGGCCAAGACCCTGTCCTACGCGACGAACATGGCGGCGCTGCGGCATGCGGAGTCCCTCGGGGCCGACGATGTGATCTACATCAGCAGCGAGGGTTTCGTGTTGGAAGGGCCACGTTCGTCGGTCCTCGTCGCGCGCGGGCGCACGCTGATCACCCCGCCGCCCGAGCAGGGAATCCTGCCCGGCACCACCCAGCAGGCGCTGTTCGACGTCGCGGGCGACCACAACTTCGTGGTGCGGTACGAGCCGGTCCGTCCTGCGGATCTCGTTGTGGCAGATGGCGTCTGGCTGGTCTCGAGCGTCGCGTTGGCGGCGCGCGTGCACACCCTCGACGGGCACGATCTGTCCCGGCGGTCCCTGGTCGGCGAGGTCGAGGCCCTGGTGGACGCCGCGGTCGAGTGAGCGCCGGATCCCCCGTCGTGGGCCGGTCCGGAGCACGCGAGCGCGGGGATGTGTCGGTCGACACCGTCGACGCTCCTGTCCACTTCTACTACTGTAAGTAGTAACAAGGTCACCGACGCGTCCGGCGGATGGTTCCTTGTGCACAGAGTCCGAGGCCCCGAGCCCGTGCCCCGGACTCGGAGCCTGTCCCTGGGCGTTACCTCGGAGTAGCCATGGATGTGTTGGACCTGTCCCGGTGGCAGTTCGGCATCACCACCGTCTATCACTTCATCCTCGTCCCGCTGACCATCGGTCTCGCCCCGCTCATCGCGGTCATGCAGACCATGTGGGTGGTCACGAAGAAGGACCACTGGTACCGCCTGACGAAGTTCTTCGGCAAGCTCTTCCTCATCAACTTCGCCCTCGGCGTGGCCACCGGCATCGTGCAGGAATTCCAGTTCGGCATGAACTGGAGCGAATACTCCCGCTTCGTCGGGGACGTCTTCGGCGCCCCGCTGGCGCTCGAGGGCCTGGTGGCGTTCTTCCTCGAATCGACCTTCCTCGGCCTGTGGATCTTCGGATGGGGCCGGCTACCGAAACTGGTCCACCTGGCGACGATCTGGCTGGTCGCGATCGGCGTGAACGCCTCCGCGTACTTCATCATCTCCGCCAACTCGTTCATGCAGCACCCCGTCGGCGCGACGTACAACCCCGAGACCGGGCGTGCGGAACTGACGAGCATCTGGGAACTGCTGACCAACAACACCGCGCTCGCGGCGTTCCCGCACACCGTCGCCGGGGCGTTCCTCACCGCCGGCACGTTCGTCGCCGGCATCGCCGGCTGGTGGATGGTGCGCAACATGCGCCGCGCCGCGCAGGCCGAGCCGGTCGAGGCCGACCGGCTCGAAGGCGAGGCCCGCGGCATGTTCCGGCCCGCCGCCCGGCTCGGCATGCTCGTGATGATCGTCTCCGGTGTCGCGCTCTTCGTCAGCGGCGACATCCAGGCGAAGCTCATGTTCGAACAGCAGCCGATGAAGATGGCGTCCGCGGAGTCGCTGTGCCACACCGAGACCGACCCCAAGTTCTCGGTCCTGACGATCGGTACGCACAACAACTGCGACGGCGTCATCCACGTCCTCGAGGTGCCGTACGTGCTGCCGTACCTCGCGCAGGGCGAGTTCACCGGCGTCACCCTGCAGGGCGTCGAAGACCTGCAGGACCAGTACGAGCAGCAATTCGGTCCCGGCAACTACCGCCCCAACCTGTTCGTCACCTACTGGTCGTTCCGCGCCATGATCGGCCTGGCCGCCGGGTCGGCAGCGCTGGCCGTCGCCGGTCTGTGGGTGACCCGCCGCGGCCGCGTCCCCGACCAGAAGTGGTTCGGCTGGTTGAGCATCCTCGCCATCCCCACGCCGTTCCTGGCCAACAGCGCCGGCTGGATCTTCACCGAGATGGGCCGCCAGCCGTGGGTCGTGCACCCCAACCCGACGGGCGTGGACATGATCCGGCTGACCGTCGACCAGGGCGTGTCGAACAACTCGGCCGGCGCCGTGATCGCCTCCCTGGTGGCCTTCACCGTCGTCTACGGTGCGCTCGGCGTCGTGTGGTTCTGGCTGATCCGCCGCTACACCCTCGAGGGCCCGCTGCCGCACGACGCTCACCCGCCGGGCGAGCACGACGACGAACCCGACGACACCGGCCGGCCCAAGCAGCTGTCCTTCGCGTACTAGGAGATCGGTCATGGGACTTCAAGAGATCTGGTTCGTCCTGATCGCGGTGCTGTTCACCGGATACTTCGTGCTCGAGGGCTTCGACTTCGGTGTCGGCATGCTGATGCCGGTGCTCGGCCGCGGCCGCACCGAGACGGCCGACACCCGCCGCCGGGTGTTGCTCAACACCATCGGGCCGGTGTGGGACGGCAACGAGGTGTGGCTGCTGACCGCGGGCGGCGCGATGTTCGCCGCGTTCCCCGAGTGGTACGCCACCCTGTTCTCGGGGTTCTACCTGCCCCTGCTGCTGATCCTGCTCGGTCTCATCGTCCGGGTCGTGGCGATCGAGTACCGCGGCAAGATCGACGACCCCACCTGGCGGCGGCGCTGCGACTGGGGCATCGTCTTCGGCTCCTGGGTACCGGCCGTGCTGTGGGGCGTGGCGTTCGCGAACATCGTCCGCGGCGTCGCCATCGACGAGAACAAGCAGTACATCGGCGGCTTCTTCGACCTGCTGAACCCGTACGCGCTGCTCGGTGGTGCCACCACCGCGCTGGTGTTCGCGCTGCACGGCGCGGTTTTCATCGCCCTGAAGTCCGCCGACGAGGTGCGCGAGGACGCCGTGGCCCTCGCCGCACGTCTCGCCGTTCCGGCGGTCGTCGTTGCCGGATCCTTCGTGCTGTGGACGCAACTCGCCTACGGCAAGACCTGGACGTGGCTGCTCGTCGGCGCCGCGGCGGCTGCGCTGCTCGCCGTCGTCGCGCTCACCCGCGCGGAGCGTGAGGGCTGGGCGTTCGTGTTCACCACGGTCGCCATCGTCGGCACCGTCGTCCTGCTGTTCGGATCGCTGTTCCCGAACGTCATGCCGTCCACGCTGGGCGACACCCTGTCGCTGACGATCGAGAACGCGTCGTCGAGTCCGTACACACTGAAGGTCATGACGTGGGCGGCGGTGATCGTCACGCCGGTGGTCCTGATCTACCAGGGCTGGACGTACTGGGTGTTCCGTCAGCGCATCTCCACCAAGCACATCCCGAAGTCCATCGGTCTGTCGCTCGGGGCGAAATGACCGCGCCCGCCGACGCCGCGGTGCGTCCGTTCGGCTCCGCTCCCGGAGCGGCGGATGCGCCACGGCGTCGCGGGCCGATCGACCCGCGGCTGTGGCGCTACTCCGCCACCGCCCGCGGCTACCTGGTGCTCACCCTCGTCACGGCCACGATCAACGTCGCGATGATCGTCGTATCCGCGCTCGCGATCGGTGCGGTCCTCGCGGGGGTGCTCACCACCGGCACCGCGGAACTCGGGGAATGGCGGACCGAGTTGCTGGTCCTGGCCGGGGCCGTCACCGTGCGCACCCTGGTCACGTGGGTGCAGTCCCGGTTCGCGCACCGTTCGGCGAGCCGGGTCGTCGCCGAACTCGAGCACGAGGTGCTCGCGGCGGCGACCCGGCTGCCGCCGCGGGAACTCGAACCACGCCGCGACGAGATCGCCACGGTGCTCACCCGCGGGCTCGGCGGGCTGTCGGAGTACCTCACCGGATACGTGCCGGCCCTGCTGCTCGCCGTCACGCTCACCCCGATCACCGTGGTGGTCATCGCATTCCAGGACCTCACCTCGGCGATCATCGTCGTCGTGACGCTGCCACTCATCCCGGCGTTCATGATCCTCATCGGGCTGCTGACCAAGGGCAAGGCCGACCGCACGCTGCAGACCATGACGACGCTCTCGGCCCAGCTGCTCGACCTGATCGCCGGTCTGCCCACGTTGCGCGCACTCGGCCGGGAACAGGGCCCGGCAGAGAAGGTGCGCGAGCTCGGCGACGACCACCGTCGCACCACCATGTCCGCGCTGCGCGTGGCGTTCCTGTCCGGGACCGTGCTCGAATGGCTCGCCACCCTCTCCGTCGCGCTGATCGCGGTGAGCATCGGTCTGCGCCTCGTCTACGGCGACATGGCCCTCGAGGCCGGCGTCGTCGCGCTGATCCTCGCCCCCGAGGCGTACCTGCCGCTGCGCACGGTGGGCGCGAAGTTCCACGCCGCCGAGGACGGCAAGGCGGCTGCCGAGCGCGCATTCACGATCCTCGACCGCGCGGCCGCCACCCCTTCGGCCACCGCCGGTGCCGGATTCGATGCGACCTCGGCCGAGCTGACGTTGACGAATCTCAGTGTCGCGAGCCGCGACGGATACGCCCCGCACCGGCTCGATGCGGTGTGCCGGCCGGGCGCCGTGACCGTGCTGGCCGGGGCGAACGGTGCCGGCAAGTCGACGGCCCTGCTCGCCGTCCTCGGACTCGCGGAGCCGGCGGAGGGGAGCGTCGAGGTCGGTGGTCGTCCCGTGACGGCCGACGACGCATGGTGGGAGCAGGTGGCCTGGCTGCCCCAGCGGCCCGTGCTGCTCCCCGGTACGCTGGCGGACAACCTGCGCCTCACGGGCGTGGATCTCACCACCGACGGACTCGAAGAGATTTGTGCGGCAACGCGATTCGATGAAGTGCTCGACGAGTTGCCCGACGGCTGGGACACCGTCGTCGGCGCCGAGGGCAGCGGACTGTCGCTCGGGCAGCGGCAACGGCTCGCCCTCGTCCGCACCCTCGCCGCGGACCGTCCCGTCCTGCTGCTGGACGAGCCCACCGCCCACCTCGACGACGCGACCGAGACCACGGTCCTCGAGACGGTGCGGGAACTGGCGCGTCGCGGACGCACCGTGGTGATCGTGGCGCACCGCCCCAGCATCCTCGCGATCGCCGACTCCGTCGCGCGGGTCGTCTCCGACTCCGTCGCGCGGGTCGTCTCCGACTCCGGCGTTCGGGTCGTCTCCGACTCCGGCGTTCGGGTCGTCTCCGACTCCGGCGTGCGGGTCGTCTCCCACGGCGACGCGGCGCCCGGTACGGGGGAGCGGTGATGAACGATCTGCGCCGGGCCCTGGCGCTGCTCGAACTGCGCCCCGGACGGGTCGCCGCCGCCGTCGCCGCCGGCGTCGCCACCCTGGGCAGCGCCCTCGCGCTCGCCGGCCTGTCGGCCTGGCTGATCATCCGGGCGTGGCAGATGCCCCCGGTGCTGGACCTGACGGTCGCCGTCGTCGCCGTCCGGGCCCTGGGCATCTCCCGCGGGCTGTTCCGCTACCTCGAGCGAATCGCGAGCCACGACACCGCCCTCCGGGGGACCACCGCCGCCCGCACCCGGGTCTACCGGCGCCTCGCCGACGGCGACCCGGTGGCCTCCGCCGGTCTGCGCCGCGGGGACCTGCTCGCCCGCACCGGCGCCGACGTCGACGCCCTCGGCGACGTGGTGGTGCGGGCACTGGTGCCCATCGCCGTCGCCGCGGTCCTCGCCCTCGCCGCCGTCGGCTGGCTCGCGCTGATCTCCCCGCCCGCCGCGGCGATCCTCGCCGTCGCGTTGCTCGTCACCGGCGTCGTAGCCCCCTGGGTGTCCGCCCGCGCCGCGGCCCGCGCCGAAGCCGACAGCGCCGCCGCCCGCCTCCGGTTCTCCCGCGACGCGGTCACCGCGCTCGACCACGCCGCAGAACTGCGGGTCGCGGGCCTGCTCCCGCAGGCCGTCGGCCGGGCCCGCCGCGCCGGTGCCGACGCGGTGCGCGCCACCGACCGGGCGGCCTTCCCCGCGGCCTACGCGGAGGCCGCCGTCCCCCTCTCGGTCGGAGCGAGTGTTCTCGGGGCGTTGCTCGTCGGCATCGCGCTCTACGCCGACGGGGGTGCGAGTCCGATGTCCCTCGGGATCCTCGTGCTGCTGCCCCTGTCCGCGTTCGAAGCCACCGCGGCGCTGCCCGGTGCTGCCGTCACCCTCACCCGCGCCCGGATCGCGGCACGCCGCATCGTCGACCTGCTCGACCGTGCCGACCGGCCGGTGCCGCACGGCACCCGGCCCGTCGTCGAACCGTGCCACCTGCGTGCCGTCGCTCTGCGCAGCGGCTGGCCCGGCGGCCCCGCCGCCGGGCCCCTCACGCTCGACCTGCCACCCGGCACGCGCATCGCCGTCGTCGGGAGCAGCGGCAGCGGCAAGACCAGCACGCTGATGACCCTCGCGGGGCTGCTCGAACCCGTCGCCGGGACGGTCACCCTCGGCGGTGTGCCGCTCGCCGAACTCGACCCGGCCGCCCTGCGGCGGACGGTGGGATTCTTCGCCGAGGACGCCCACCTGTTCGAGACGTCCGTGCTCGAGAACCTGCGGGTGGCCCGCGGCGACCTCACCGAGGCCGAGGCGCTGGCCGTGCTCGGCGACGTCGGGCTGGGGGAGTGGGTGGCCGGGCTGCCCGAAGGACTGCACAGCACGCTCGTCGGCGGGGCGCGCGCCGTCTCCGGGGGCCAGCGGCGCCGGTTGCTGCTCGCTCGGGCCCTGGTGTCCCCCGCGCGGGTGCTGCTGCTCGACGAGCCCACCGAGCACCTCGACGCCGCGGACGGTGCGCAGCTGCAACGACTGCTGCTGGACCGGGACGCCGGATTCGTCGCACCTGAGCGCACCGTCGTCGTCGTCACCCACCAGCTGCCCGGCGACACCGCAGCCGACCTCGTCGTTCGCCTGGGGAAAAACTCGTTGCCCGCGGTCTGAGCGGCGCGTACTTTCGGGCGTACACGAGAAAGGAGGTGGTCTGAATTGAAGTATCGGACACGTGAGGTGGCTGCGCGCTAGCCGCTGTCATCGACGACGGGATTGTCGACCGCCCAGCGGCCGGCGAATACCACGCAGTCACCCGGCCCCCGAGCCATCCGGTCCGTCCGACCGGAATCCGCCGACCAGGCGTCCGCGGAGAACGGCTCGGGGGCCGTTTGCGTGTCCGGCAGGTGTGCGAACGCGCAGTTCGGGGTACCCCCGTTCGCGGTAGGCGGCGCGTGCGCCTCGCGTCCCGAACGAAAGGTGTCCTCATGCTCGAGCGAGCGCACGGCTTGTTACGCCTTCGTACGTCGCCCGGGGTGTTCTTCGCCTCCGCGCTGATCGCCCTCGTGTTCGTCGTCGTGACGATCGCGTTCACCACGGCTGTCGACAACCTGTTCAGTTCCGTGTCGGGCTGGATCATGACGAACCTGGGCTGGTTCTACATCCTGGGGGTGTCCACCTTCCTGGTCTTCCTGGTCGGTCTCGCGTTCACGCACTACGGCCGGGTGCGGCTCGGCGGCGACGACGACCGGCCCGAACACTCCACTCCGGCGTGGTTCGGAATGCTGTTCGCCGCCGGCATCGGCACGATCCTGATGTTCTGGGGCGTGGCCGAACCGATCTCCCATTTCGCGAACCCGCCGATGCAGGACGTCGAACCGGGGTCCGCGGCCGCCGCCACCGAGGCCATCGGCTTCACGCTCTACCACTTCGGGCTGCACACCTGGACGATCTTCGCGCTGCCCGGCCTGTGCTTCGGCTACTTCATCTACAAGCGCAAGCTGCCGCCGCGCGTCAGTTCCATCTTCGCCCCGATCCTGGGTGGCCGGATCTACGGACCCATCGGCAAGACCATCGACGTGATCGCGATCGTGGGCACCGTGTTCGGCGTGGCCACGTCGGTGGGACTGGGGACTCTGCAGGTCAACGCCGGCCTCGCCGAGCTGTTCGGCCTCCCCGAGAACGGGCTCGTCCAGATCGTCCTGATCGCGGTGGTCACCGTGGCGGCGGGGACGTCGGTGGCGCTCGGTCTCGATCGCGGCATCAAGCGGCTGTCGAACCTCAACATCGGCATGGCCGTCGCGCTGCTGGCCTTCGTCCTCGTCACCGGCCCCAGCCTGTTCCTGCTCAAGGGCATGATCGAGTCCGTCGGCATCTACGGCAGCATGCTGCCGCGGCTCGCGTTCTGGAACGACACGTTCGGCGACACCGGCTGGCAGAACACCTGGACCGTCTTCTACTGGGCGTGGACCATCACGTGGGCGCCGTTCGTCGGGATCTTCATCGCCCGCATCTCCCGCGGCCGCACCATCCGCGAGTTCGTCGCCGGCGTCCTCGGGCTGCCGGTGCTGTTCTCGGTGATCTGGTTCAGCGTGTTCGGAATGGCCTCGTTCGACATCGAGCTGAACGGCTCGGGTGGTCTCGCCGACCGGGTCGTCGGCGACGGCGACATTCCCGGCGCCCTGTTCGAGTTCCTCGGCAACTTCCCGTGGGCCGGCGTCATGTCGTTCTTCGCCGTGGTGATCGTGGTGGTCTTCTTCATCACCTCGGTCGACTCCGCCGCGATGGTCCTGGACATGATGGCCGCCGGCAACGAGGGACGGGTGCCGCTGCACCAGCGCCTGTTCTGGGCGGTCCTGATGGGTCTCGTCGCCGCGACCATGCTCGTGGCCACCGGGAAGGACGGTCTCGACGCGCTGCAGCAGGTCATCACGGTGATCGGATTGCCGTTCTTCGTGATCGGCTTCGTGATGATGTACAGCCTCGTCAAGGGGATCCGCGACGACCTGGGGGAGCGGGCCGAGCCGGTGACCCGGCAGTGGAGCCGGGTGCGCACCGCCGAGGAACTCGAGGCCGCCGAGCAGCGGCCCGCTCCGGAGCCCGTCGTCGTCACCCGCGCCGTGCCGGATCCGGACGCCGAGCCCGGTGACGGAACGGATTCCCCGGCGCGAGGATCAACCCGTGAGGATCAACCGATGTAGCGAGCGAGCCGCGCGGACATGTGCGGCCGCAGGTCCCCGTCCGCGGTGACCCGTTCCTCGACGTAGGCGAGGTCGCCGCCCTCGACGATGCCGTACAGGCGCTTGGCGCCGCCGACCACCTCGCCGGACTGGCTGCGGATCACCACGTCGGTCGCCAGTTCCCAGGACGACTGGGTCAGAGCGGTGCCGTAGTACAGCTCGACGACGCCGGAGCTGTGATTCAGGAGCAACTCGAGGGTTTCCGGATCCTCGCTGCCGGGCGCGCCGGTGCCGGCGACCCGCCAGAAGCCGCTCTCCCGGCGATCCGGACCGCTGTAGGCGCCCTCCTCGTCGAGGCGCCACGAACGGGCCTCCCACACGAGGTAGTTGCCGCCGTCGTGGGTGACCACGATCTGCTGGCCGAAGCGGTAGTCGCCGGTGCGGGGGTCGTTGCCCTCGCCCTCGCCCCGCCACACACCCACCATGGGCAGCAGCGCCAGCAGCTCCGGATGCATGTCCGGACCGAGGCGCAGATTCGCGGTGTCGTCGGGGACGGGCAGACCGCTCAGGATCGGGACGTTCTTGTCGGCAGTCGCCTTGGCCCGTTCGAGGGCGTCGGCGACGGCCTTGTCGCCGCTGCCGCGGACGACTTCCCGTTCCTCACCGGACTCGGCACTCACGGCTGATCGGTCACCAGACGGTAGAGGACGTACACCGCGAACCATGTGATGAGCACGGCCGCCAGGACAAGGAGCGCTTCGAAGAAGATGACCACGGCCATATCCTAGACGGCGTCCGGAAAGCGCGAAAACCGACGTCCCCACCGGGCGCGCGACGCGGCGCGCGGGATAGTACCGTGCACGGGGCCGGGCGGGCCTTTCGCCCGGAAAGCCCGATTCGGAGGTCGTGTGCGCTCCATCCGTCTGCTGCTGCCGGTTGCCGCGGTCCTCGCGGCCCTGTCGCTGATCCCGCCCGACGCGGTCGCCGTCCCCGGGGCGGGGTCGAACAGCGGTTCGTCCGGGCCCGGCGTCCATCCCGACAACTACGCACTCGAGTGCCCCGATCTGCTGATCGTGGCGGTTTCCGGCGCCACCGACTCCGAGGCCGACCGCGACCCCGTGGTCGAGGAGTCGCGTCAGCTGTGGTCGAACTGGGTGGGCAACGTGACGGTCCCGGCCGGTGAGGCCACCGCGGACCGGCCGGGCACGATCGGCTGGATGTACGTTCCGTACCCGGCCACCTACGGTCTCGGCCTGTTCGAGGACGTGCCCACCTATCAGGACTCGGTGGCGGCGGGTGTCGCGTCCACCAACCGCATCCTCGACGAACGCAAGCGCGCCTGCGGGGAGCGCACCCGGTTCGCCCTCGTCGGGTACAGCGTCGGCGCCGAGGTGATCGAACGGGTGAGCCGCGAACTCGGGCACCGGCCCGACGACGCCCATGTCGCCCCGGACGACATCGCCGGAGTCGTCCTCGTCGGTGACCCGTACCGCCCCGCGGGGGTCGACTCGCTCGGCGGGGCCGGTCCGCGCGGCGGCGGATTCATGTCCTCCGAGCCCGCCGACTACGGAGCGCTGGCCGACCGGGTGGTGTACTCGTGCCGGCGCTACGACGTGGCGTGCGACGCCCCCGAGGACATCGCGGTCCTCGAGCTGGCCCTCGGCATGCTCGGGCAGATGCGGTTCACCCTGATCGACCCGATGCAGACCGTCGACGACCTGGGACGCACGGTGGCGGTGACGGCGGCCCGCGCCGCCGCGCACATCGTCACCCGGGACGACTGGTGGGAGTCCGACGAATCCCTCCTCGACGTGCTGCGCAAGGTCGTCGACAAGACCTACCCCGTGGATCCGAGCGCCGACGTGAGCCCCGAACGGATGCGGGAGATCCGCGACTGGGCCGTCGGCCCGGGCCGGCCCATCGTGCTGGAGAAGTTGCGCGCCGAGGGAGTCGGCTTCGTCGACGACAACAGCGGCATCGTCGATCTGTTCGTCGAGCCGTACATCCTGCTGGGCTTCGTCCAGCACATCGGCTACTGGAACACCAACCCGCACGATCCCTGGTACTGGGACAGCGAGCGGATCGTCGACTGGATCGTCGCGCTCGCCGAAGCCGAGCGGGTGAGCGGACAGCCGCAGAACTGACGAACGACGGCGGGGCCCGTTCCCCGAAAGGAACGGGCCCCGCCGGATCGGTCCTACTTCGCGACCGTGACCTCGACGTGGTGGACGCCGGGGGCCGTCGGGCTCACGGCGACGTCACCGTTGCCGCGGCCGGACAGCGCGCGGACCTTCCAGTCGCCGGGCGCGGCGAAGAAACGGAAGTCACCGGTGCCGGAGGCGACGACCTCGGCGGTGAACTCACCGGTGCCGTCGAGCAGGCGCACGAAGGCGCCGCCGACCGGCTGGCCGTCGGTGTCGACGACACGGCCGGTCAGAACCGTCTCCTTCTCGACGTCGACGCCGGCGGGCAGGGTCTGGGACTGAACGGGTGCACCACACATGGTCAGCGAACCTCCAACTCGATAGGGGCTCCGACGAGCGAGCCGTATTCGACCCAGCTGCCGTCGTAGTTCTTGACGTTGTTCTTGCCGAGGATCTCCTGCAGCACGAACCAGGTGTGGCTCGAGCGCTCACCGATCCGGCAGTAGGCGATGGTCTCGCGGCTGTCGTCGAAACCCTTGGCCCGGTAGAGGGCCTCGAGGTCGTCGTCCGACTTGAAGGTGCCGTCCTCGTTGGCGGTGGTGCTCCACGGGATGTTGATCGCACCCGGGACGTGGCCGCGCTGCTGGGCCTGCTCCTGCGGCAGGTGGGCCGGGGCGAGGATCCTGCCGGAGAACTCGTCGGGGGAGCGGACGTCGATGATGTTCTTGGTGCCGATCGCGTCGATCACCTCGTCGCGGAAGGCGCGGATCGAGTAGTCCGGCTCCTGCGCCTTGTACTCGGTGGCCGGGCGGGTGACCTCGTCCTTGGACAGCGGGCGTCCGTCGAGCTCCCACTTCTTGCGGCCGCCGTCGAGGAGCTTGACGTCCCGGTGCCCGTAGAACTTGAAGTACCAGTACGCGTAGGCGGCGAACCAGTTGTTGTTGCCGCCGTAGAGCACGACGGTGTCGTCGTCGGCGACGCCCTTCGCGGACAGCAGGGCGGAGAACTGCTCCCGGTTCAGGAAGTCGCGACGGACGCCGTCCTGCAGGTCCTTGCGCCAGTCGAGCTTGATCGCACCTTCGATGTGCCCGCCGTCGTAGGCGGCGGTGTCCTCGTCGACCTCGATGAACACGGTATTCGGTGCGTGGAGGTTCTGCTCTGCCCAGTCTGCTGAGACCAGGACGTCGGAGCGAGCCATGGAGTTTCCTTTCGGTGCTGACACTCTCGGGTCGAGTGGAACGGTGCGGAGGGAACGGTGGTCAGGCGGCGACGGCCCGGAACCGGGCCACGAGCGGATAGATCCGGCACCCGAGGCACACCCCGAACGCGGCGTTGAGCAGGGCGGCGAACAGTGCGAATCCGGTGGCGACCAGCCCGGTCAGGTCGGCGCCGAGGAGGAAGGCGAAGGTCCCCACGGCGGCGAACACGAACCCCACGACCTGCGCGAACCGCAGCGGGGCGACCGGTTCCGTCTCGGTGGGCGCGCTCGACCGGGGCGCCACGAACCGCGCGAAGAGCAGGCCGTAGGGGCTGCGGCGCGGCCCGAGGGCTGCGCCGGCCGCGAACACCACGGTCTGGGCGGCGAGCAGTACGCCGGCCACCGCGGTCGAGACCGACGCGACGACCAGGACGACGACGAGGACGGCGGTGGTGATCCACGCCGCGAACCGGGGGCCGCGGACATCTACCTGCCGGCTCCCGTGGGTGGTGGCGGTGGTGGTGGCAGAGGTGGACATGGGTGGTGCTCCTGCTGGGTGGGGACGCGTGAGGGCGGACCGGCGCGGTGACAACCGGATCACACCGGTGGCGGCAGCGGATGCCGCGGAGACGGTCGGACGTCTCGGCCGGGGTGATCAGCAGCAGGTACAGCAGAAGCCGCCGAGGCGGCACAGATCGACTGTGCGGCGTCGGGTGAGCATGAGCTCTCGGCAGGTCGACACGGCAGGCAGCTTAGCCGACGTCTCGCCGGATCGGGGGCCTAGGGGGTGCGC
>Ga0255338_1001112_pt1 | contig 57363 bp, 48 predicted proteins | sample MeOH1_35cm_T4_19_FD_203715 | JGI IMG/M metagenome (GOLD analysis project Ga0255338, IMG submission 203715) | Sandy soil microbial communities from University of British Columbia, Vancouver, Canada - MeOH1_35cm_T4_195 | ecosystem: Engineered > Artificial ecosystem > Sand microcosm > Unclassified ... | reverse complement strand
ACCTCGAATTTGCGTGCCGGCGAGCCGTCGTGGAAGGTTACGGTGAGCGCGCTTTGCGTGAAGACGTAATTTGTGGTCACGCCACACCATTTGCCGGCGATGTTCTTGAACGTCAGCGCAGCCGCTTCGGCGACAAGTATCGCCGATAATACGCAGGCAAGAAAAGCAATCCGAATGATGGTCGACATGCGAGCCCCCAAGCTGCATGAGAGGCATTGTGGATTGGCGGCTCGGCACTGCCAAGCCGATATCATTTTACCTCTCAGCGCCGGACCGGCGGATCGCGCGTCATGTTCTTGGCCGCCAGCTCATCGAGATATTCCTGCCAGTACTTCGCCCGGTTGCGGCCCAGGTCGAGCAGGTAATCCCATCCGTAGATACCAGTCGAGTGCATGTCGTCGAACACGAGCCGCACGGCGTAGTTGCCGACCGGCAGGACCTCAAGAATCATGACATTGCGCTTACCGGGAACGGTCTTGCGTTCTTCCGCGGAATGGCCCTGCACTTCCGCGCTCGGACTCTTCACACGCAGATATTCCGCCGGCAGATCGAAGCGTTCGCCACCGTCAAACATGATAGAGAGCGTCTTGCGATCCTTGTGCAAACGCAATTCGCTGGGCCAGGCTTGGCTGTCACTCATATGTTCACGTCCATCTTTCAGCCTGAAAACCGTACGGCGCCGGCTTCGTTCAGATCGTATCCGCCCATTTCCCGCGCCCGTGTGGCAAGTTCGTCCGAGCGCAAGAACCGTATCAAAGCCTGCAGCGGCGGCCGGAAATAGTCGCGTTGACGCATCAGCAGGTCGAACGGCTCCCAGAGGATCGGAACGAAATCGAGTCCGGCGGCGTTCGCGACAGCGCGCGTCGCTATCCCTGTATCCGCGCGTCCGGCGCGGATCGCTTGCGCAATGTCGGGACCGGTCGGACAGGCCGGGCTTGCTATCGTGAGTTGATCGAGCGACGCCTTGGCCCGCTGCAATAAAGACAGCAGCAGTAATTGGGCGCCGGCGCCCCTCGGCCGCAACGCAATGCGCGCGCGTTTGGCGATGACATCGTCAACCGCGCCAATCTTGAGCGGGTTCCCTGGTGCAAGAAGGAAGCCCTGCTCACGGCGGCAAAAGGCGATCAACACGGCATCCTGCAAGTCGCCGCGAGCCTTCACGACCGAAACATTGGCATCGGCTTGCGGGTCGTCGAGCGCGTGGAGATGAATTGCCGCCGCCATCGCGTCGCCGGCAACAAAGCGTTCGAAACCAGCTTCGCTACCAACCGCCAGAGTGGCGAGCCCCGAGTTGCTTTCACGCAACGCCCATTCCAGCAAAGGATCGTGGCTGCCGCCGATAATCGGCGCGACCTCGGGCCGTGCCATCCCGACCGGGCGCGCGACGCTTGCCGCCAGCCAGTGATCCAGCTCGGCCTTCGGAAAGAGCCACCGGCCGGTCACCTTCGTGCAGGGCACGGTGCCTTCGGCCACCATCTCGTAGATCTTGCGCTCTTTCAGGCGGAGATAGGCGGCAGCCTCGGCGGTGGTGAAAAGCTCCATGGCTATGCCTGCCCTTAACCTGCACCCATATGCACTGGTTTCAGGCGCGGAAGCTACGAGGCAATGGCGGCGTTCGCAAGCAGGTCAGCCGGCAACCTTCTCGCGGCTGGGCTCGACGCTGGCCAAGCGCGCCTTGAAGTCGAAGCTCATGTCCGCCGCCTCTTCCGGCGTCACGTTCGCGCCCGCTGCAAGGAGGCGCCGGCCGAACATGTGGTCAGCGGCACGGTTGACGGACTCAATGCCGAGCAACTTGTCGCCTTTGAAGCAGAACACCGAGAAAGCCCGGTCGGCGATGCTGCCGCGGATCGCAGTACGATCGCAGCCACCGGTGAGTCCAACCATCTGGAGCTTGAGGTCGCGCTGATCGCTCCAGAACCACGGCACGGCGCCGTAGTCGGCCGATTGACCGGTGATGCGATGGGCAACGCAGCGCCCCTGGTCGACGGCGTTCTGGACCGACTCCAGCCGGATGACTTGGCCGGTCCATGAGTCCGGAAACGACGCACAGTCACCAATCGCCGACACTTTTGGATCTGCGGTCTCGAGCCGCGCATTGACGGAAATGCCATTTGCGACCGGCAGCCCACACTCGGCCGCGAGCTCGGCCACCGGCTCAATGCCGATACCGACCAGCACAAGGTCAGCCGGAAACGTCCGTCCGTCGCTCAAGGTGACGCCGACAACGTGGCCGTTCTCACCTTGAATGCTTTGCATACGCGCGTTGAGCAGAAGCTCGACACCGAATGCAGCGTGTGCGCTCGCGAAAAATTCGGACATGGCCGGCGTCACCGCGCGGCTCATCACCCGCGCCAATGCCTCGACGACATAGACCTTCTTGCCAAACTTGCTGGCAACCGCGGCCAACTCGAGGCCGATGAAGCCCGCACCCGCGATTACGATGGTGTTGGCGGCGGCGAAGCGTGCCTTCATGGCATCCGCCTCGGCAATCGTTCGCAGATACATGACGCCGTCGAGATCGGCGCCCTCGACTGGCAGCTTGCGGTTACGCGCACCGGTCGCCAGGACGAGGTGGTCGTAAGCGATCGCTGTGCCGGAGGCCAAGGTGACCTTCGAGGCCTGCCTGTCTACGGCCACGACGCGATTGGCGGTCAGCACCTCGATGGCGTGCTTCTCATAATAGTTCTGCGGCCGCAGCAGCAGGCGCTCGGCCGTCGTATCGCCCAGGAGATAAGCCTTGGACAAAGGGGGGCGTTGGTAGGGAAGCTGCGGCTCGTTGCCAATGAGGGTGATCGGCTCTTGATAGCCGTATTCACGCAAGGAGGCCGCGACCTGATAGCCGCCCTGCCCCGCTCCGATAATGACGGTGCCTGCTGACGGCATCAGCCCTTATTCCAAGCCTCGGACCGTCGGGTCTTAATGACTCCGGAACAAGATGTCACGCACGCCGGGCGATAGCGGCCGGGAATTAAAATTCAAGCGGACACCCGCGGGCGGGCGGGCTTGGCACGAACCTGCTTTTCCGGACCGAGCCGAGGGACGAGGCTCGCCTCGGCGGCGCAGCAGCATGTCAGCGCCTCGCGCGTTGGGAGCACCACCCGGCGCCCGTCCGGCAACTCGACATAGCGGTGAACCATAGGGCCCCGGCTTTCCAGGACATATTTAGCACCCGGCGGGAAACGGGTCGGAAGACGGTTCAGTTTGCGCATAAAGGCCCTTTCCACTCCGGAGCACTCCCGCGATACCAATGCGGCAGCCCCTGGGCAGTTCGGCAGTCTGGGCCAGTTGTACCCGCAATCCACCGGGAAACGGCGTCATTTGCCTACCGCCGACGGGGCACACCCCGGAACCAGCCAATCTCTCGCCCTTATTGAATTCCGCGCCCTCGCTATCAAATGAAGGCGGAAAGGTGATCAATGACAGACTTCCCGAACAGATGGATGTGGTCGGAGGCCTGCGAGATGCTGGCGCGCGCTGAGCGCCTGCAGAATGCATTCTTCAGGCCGGCCCGTTCGGCCGCGCGGCTGCCTACGTGGGAACCGCCGGTGGACGTGCTCGAAACCGAGCGCGAGGTGCTGGTCCTGATGGCCTTGCCGGGCGTCGATGCCGAAAGGGTCGAAGCCGGGATCGACGAGAGCGATCTGATTGTGGCCGGAAGCCGCGAGCTCCCGGCCGCGCTTAGCACCGCGATCATCCATCGGCTTGAACTGCCGCAAGGCCGTTTCGAGCGGCGCGTCCGCCTGCCGGCGGGCCGCTACACCGGCGTCCAACGGAGCACGGTGAACGGATGTCTTCTGATCACGCTGCAGAAAGCGGGGTCCTACCGTGGTTGAAACTGAAGTGCGTTCAAACGAACAGAGTGCGAGTCCTGCCGGCCAAGAGCCCGGCAAGGCACGCCAGGAACAGAATTTCCCGCCGTTGCCCGCCGACGCGATGATCATCGTGCCGGTGCGCAGCTTCGTGCTTTTCCCCGGCATGGTCATGCCGGTGTCGGTCGGCCGTGCCAAGTCGATCGCCGCCGCGCAACAGGCTGTGCGCGAGCAACGTCCGGTCGGCATCCTGAAGCAGCGCGAAGCCGAAACGGAAGACCCGACGGGCCTCGACATGCACCGCATGGGCACCGTCGCCAACGTCGCGCGCTACATCACAGCGCCGGACGGCAGCAACCATCTCGTCTGCCAGGGCGAACAGCGCTTCCAGGTTCTGGAATTCCTGAGCGGCTGGCCGTTCATGGTGGCGCGCGTGCTGCTCATTCCGGAATCGACCACGCGCACGCCGGAGATCGAGGCGCGTCTGCTGCACTTGCGCGGACAGACGCTGGAAGCGCTCGAGCTGTTGCCGCAGGCGCCGCAGGAGTTGACCGCGGCGATCCAGGGTATCGATCAGCCCGGCGCGCTCGCCGACATGGCGACCGCGTACATGGATATAAAGGCGGACAACAAGCAGGAGATCCTCGAGACGATCGACGTCACGGCGCGCATGGACAAGGTGTCGCGCATGCTAGCGCAGCGCCTCGAAGTGCTGCGGCTTTCGGCGGAAATCGGCAAGCAGACCAAGGCCTCGCTCGACGAACGTCAGCGCGAGGTGCTGCTGCGCGAGCAGATGGCCGCGATCCAGAAGCAGCTTGGCGAAGGTGAGGAAGGCAAGGCCGCGGAGCTGGCCGAGCTGGACAAGAAGATCACCGAAGCCGGCATGCCGAAGGAGGTCGAGGATCAGGCGCGCAAGGAGCTGCGCCGTTTGCATCGCATGCCGGAAGCGCAAGGCGAATACGGCATGGTCCGCACCTATCTCGACTGGCTGATCGAGCTGCCGTGGAAGCTGCCCGAAGAGACGCCTATCGACATCAAGGAAGCAAGGCGCATCCTCGATGCGGATCACTATGGCCTGGAGAAGATCAAGACGCGGATCATCGAATTCCTCGCCGTGCGCAAGCTCGCGCCGCAAGGCAAGGCGCCGATCCTGTGCTTCGTCGGTCCTCCCGGCGTCGGCAAGACGTCGCTTGGGCAATCGATCGCGCGCGCCATGAACCGCAAGTTCGTGCGCGTGTCGCTCGGCGGCACGCACGACGAAGCCGAGATTCGCGGCCACCGGCGCACCTATATCGGCGCACTGCCCGGCAACATCATCCAGGGCATCAAGAAGGCGGGCACCCGCAACTGCGTGATGATGCTGGACGAGATCGACAAGCTCGGCGCCGGCATCCACGGCGACCCGTCGGCGGCTATGCTCGAAGTGTTGGACCCGGAACAGAACAACACGTTCCGCGACAACTACCTCGGCGTGCCGTTCGACCTGTCGCGCGTGGTGTTCATCGCCACAGCGAACATGCTCGACTCGATCCCCGGTCCGTTGCGCGACCGCATGGAGATCATCAGCCTCGCCGGTTACACCGACTCGGAGAAGCTGCAGATCGCCGCGCGCTATCTGGTCCAGCGCCAGATGGACGCCAACGGCGTGAAGAACGGCCAGGTCGAGATCACCGACGCGGCACTGCGTGAGATCATTCACGGTTATACGCGCGAAGCGGGCGTACGGAATCTCGAACGAGAGATCGGCAAGGTGTTGCGCAACGCGGCGGTCCGGCTCGCCGAAGGGACGTCGGATAAGATCCGCATCGATGTCGCAGACCTTGTGCCGATCCTCGGCCAGCGCAAGTTCGAGAGCGAGATCGCCATGCGCACCAGCGTGCCAGGCGTCGCGACCGGATTGGCCTGGACGCCGGTCGGCGGCGACATTCTCTTCATCGAGGCGACGCGCGTGCCAGGCAACGGCAAGCTGATCCTCACCGGCCAGCTTGGCGACGTGATGAAGGAGAGCGCGCAGGCCGCACTCAGCATTGTCAAGAACAGGGCGGTGCTGCTCGGCATCGAACCGGAGCGGTTCGAGAAATCGGACATCCACGTGCACGTGCCGGCGGGCGCGATCCCCAAGGACGGACCGAGCGCGGGCGTCGCCATGTTCATGGCGCTGACCTCGCTGATGACCGACCGCACCATCCGCAGCGATACCGCCATGACCGGCGAGATCAGCTTGCGCGGTCTGGTGCTGCCGGTCGGCGGCATCAAGGAGAAGGTGATCGCGGCCGCGGCGGCGGGACTGAAGCGGGTGATGTTGCCGGCGCGCAACAAGCGCGACTACGACGACATCCCCGACGAAGTGCGCCAGCAACTCGAGTTCGTGTGGCTCGAGCGCGTGGAGGAAGCGGTCGCCGCTGCACTTGAAACGAGAGCCGAGGCGCCCGCCTCGGCTCCGGGCAACGCACCGGCGGAAGCGCTCGCCTAGTAAAACAAACCGGTCGCGCTATCGAAGCGCGGCCGGCTTTTTTAAGCTCCGCTATTTCTTCGAAATGTTCCAATAGAATTGCACCGGCGCGACGATCGCACCTTCGACATTGCTTCGATAGGCGATCGGCAGGAAGAATTCGCCGAGAAAGGCCTCCGCGCCGATCGCCCACATTCTTTCCTGGATCTGCATGGCAATCTTCTTTTGCTCGCCCAGATTCCACTCTTTCGCGAACTTATTGCGCAGCTCTTCCAACTCCTTGTCGTCGGCCCAGCCGAACCAGCCATTTACCGGATCGCCTGAAAAAGCGATGTGCTCAGGATTGTTCAAATCGACACCGGCCCAGAAGGTGTGAAACAGATTCCAGCCTGTCCGTTTCGCTCGCTGCTGTGTCATCTCCGCCCAAGTCGTATCGACGACGGCCACCTTCATGCCTAGCGCGCGCAGCTTTTCGGCCGTGACGTGGTTGAAGGCGGCAACAACCGGAATATCGGTAGCGTCGAGCATAATGACAGGCGCACCGTCATAGCCGGCATCGGTCAACGCCTTCTTGGCGGCGTCTATCGTACCGTTCTTAATGAAATCGCTGCCGGCGTCGGAGGCCAGCGGCGATTTGCAGGGAAAGACGGAGAAGCATGTATTCCAGAATTTCTGCGGACCGATCGCAGCTTTCATGTAGTCGGTTTGGTTCATCGCCATCATGACCGCGCGACGCACCTCCGCCTTGTCGAACGGCGGCTGTGTATGATTGAAGCGCGCCATGCCGACGAAAGGATAGGGCCCGGTCTGGCCGATGACGACATTCCTGCTCTTTTCCAGGCGCCCGACCAGGCGCGGGCTGACCTCCTCCAGATAGTCGACCCTGTTGGCGAGCAGCGCATCCACGGCGGCGGACTGGCTCGGCATCTTGATCCACTCGACACGATCGCTCTTAGCAAGTTTGCCGCCGGCCGCCCATGACGCCGGCTCCGACCGAGGCACGTAGTCGGAGTTCTTGACGTAAACGGCTTTCTCCCCGGGCACGAACTCGTCTTGCTTGAAAATGAAGGGGCCGGAACCGATGTACTCGGTGATCGGCTTGGCAGGGTCTGTCTCGGCGACGCGCTTGGGCAGCATGAAGGGAACATAAGACGAAATCTGCCCCAGCGCCTCGAGCACATAGCCGTATGGCGCCTTCATCTTCATCACGAGTGTCTTGTCGTCGGTCGCCGCAATGTCGGCAACGAACGCAAACAATTGCTGACCAAGACCCGAGCGAGTACTCCAGCGCTTGAGCGAAGCGACACAATCCTCGGCCGTGACGGGCTTACCGTCGTGCCATTTCAAGCCGCCGCGCAGCGTGAAGGTCCAGGTCAGACCGTCTGGAGACACAGTGTAGGTATCTACCATCTGCGGCCGCATCTTGCCTTCGGCGTCGACCGCAAACAGCGTGTCGTAGATCATGTAGCCGTGGTTGCGCGTGATGTAGATCGAGGTCCAGGTCGGATCGAGCAAAACAAGATTGGCATGCGGAACGACCCGCAGCACGGATTGGCGCGTAGCCGGCCTTGGCGCCTGTGCCGACGCCAGCGATGTCGCGAGCAACACGACCGCAGCAACGAGGTAGCCGAAATAACGTGGTTCTCTGCCGCAACTCATCACCCCACCCTCCGAGCTCAGAACGCTACCGACAACTCGACCGTCCCGTACGCACTTTTGCCGCCGCGGGTCTCATCGGTGCTCGAGTAGCCGCCCGAGAAAGATACTTCGAAGGGTAACAGTTGCGGATTGCGGAAGATCAAGAAGGCACCGACGCGCTGCTCCTTGGTGACCCAGTTGCCCGTGAGCAGGCCCTCAGGACCGACGATGATACCGGCAAAATTGTACCCGGCGCGGCCACGCACCCAATAGCGCCGCGTCGCGGAGCCATAACTCGCATGAAGGTTATAGTACCATTGGGCAAAATAAGGAGCATCAAGCTCGCCGCGCGCATGAACGCCCCAATGCGTGCCTTCGTTACGGTCAAACGGATTAGTCGGCGATAAACGATGGCTTTCGTAATCTAATCCAGCGAAAAGCCGCACAGTAAGACCGGGAAAGTACTTCTGATACCCGACCATTGCCTCGAAAGAAGTCATCTTGCCGTCGACTTCACCGCCGGCGACCGCCGTGGATGTATAACTATACGGATTGTAAAGTCCCAAGGCCCGCACCAGAAAACCATCTGTCGCAATATTACCGTTGAGCGCGCTCACGATGCCGCCATAGCCGTAGTGGCTGTCCTTGCGGGCGTCGAAACCGCTAAACAGAACGGTGCTATAGATCTTGAACGGCGCGGCGGGAGCAGCTTTTACCGGCGGGGGCACATTGTCGGCAGCGACTGCGACAGCTACCGAAACGGTACAGCTCATACAAGCCAAGGCGCACGTGCGCCACATCCTCAACAACTGTGGACGGAATCCGAGTGTGGCTTGATTGAACGCCATTCGAACCACCCAATGTTTGAGCCCAGGTCGCGCTGCATTCGGACGCGATACGATTCGAATCGAATGCAACAACGCTAGGTTTGGGTGTGGCAGCCTTCAATCGAAGCAATCTGTAGTGGACGTCAACGCCGGTATAATCGTGATACCACTTTATTTATCAGCATCTGCAGCAAGAACGAACGCGGTAACACGGAACACATGTTTTCATTGCCCCCGAGCGAGAAACGGCGCGAATCAGAGTGATGGCTAATCGTCGATCGTTCGCGCACCAACACTTCAATAAAATGATGTGGACATTGCAGGCGGCGGGAGGCGTCAACTGCGCTGCTTTTCACGTCGCTCGAACGGAAGGCCGGGTTCGAAAGAGAACATACTGAATGTGAGACTTCCGGAGGGGAAATGCGCTTCGAGCCGCACCGGACCACGCAAGCGTTCCACCTCAACGACGACCCGGCTCGGCAGGCGCCGCAATGGAACAAGCGGCTTCGTCTCGATCTTCAGCGCCTTGTTGGTATCGTTAGGGGCCGAGACGCACACGCACGACAGAAAAGTGAACGGCTGCTTCCGGTATGGCGCGCGCAAGAGTTCCCACCATGCGCTCAGTCCATATGGCGGCAACGGCAACGGCTCGTCCCACGTCATTCCCGGAAATGATGCATAGGGAATGCACGGCGCACCGAACGCCATCAGTCTGAGAAGCGGACATTGAACTGCCCGCATTTCGATGACCCGCCAAGCGTCAGGGCCGGTCGCCGTCACTAAGAGGCCGCCGGGGAGCGAGCGGAAGACATGACGACCGAACTCGTCGAGAAAGACGCGCACACGCACGGCAGCACCGCTCCCATAACGGTCAAAGCCGCGGGGTATGCGGCCTGTCGAATCGACGCGCCAAACGGTGGTTCCGGGCGCCATGGATGTCGCCGCCTCATGGACACGCGGATTGACCTGGGCGCCGCAAATGACCATACCCCCCAGCGGGGGCGTCGCCGCATGCCACTGCCGAAATTCCTCCGGCGCGGCCTCGGACGCCGATAAGAAATTCGCCAGCCGGAACGGCCGCGTAGAAGCGCTGAGGCCTGGCGCGACTTGCGCATGAAGATGCAGATGCGATGTCGGCGAGCGGCCTGAATTGCCCACGAGCGCCAAGTAGGTGCCAATTTCGACACGCGCCCCCGCGGAAACGGCAATCGAGCGCTGCCGCAGATGCGCGAGCAGCAACCATCCGCCGGCATCAAGGCGGATGATGATATAGTTGCCCCACATCTCTGCGAAGTTCGATACGCCGAGCGGATTATCTGGAACGTCCGAGCGTGTGGATTCGACGTACCCGGCCGCGGGAGCGTAAACCGGCGCTTCCCAGATCGTCGCACCTTCCACGCCAGCGGCGGGGGCGAGCGGCCGCTGAAAGTCCAAGGCGTGCCGCCAGCGTCCGACATGGCTGAGTTGGCCATCGAAGCCTTGCGTAATCTGCACCGGACCGAGCAGTGGCACCGTCAACAGCGGCTCGCCATGGCCGAAGCGCTCGTCTAGGTAAGCGGCATTCCACCAAGCGAGTTCAGGTGGAACATCTGAGGTCAGATTACGGCGGGCTGTAGCGCCATCACTGCTCAGCAATAATGCACCCACACCCAACCATACGGTGAGCGCCGCCGGCACCGGCAAGAATGCGTAGGACGAACCCGGCAGCAGATACTGAAAGTAAGCCGAAAGCACCGAGGCGCCGACGCCGGCAGTGACCGCGATCACGACCAGCGATCGTCCGGGCAGGAACAGCACGGACGCCAGCAACATCGCTGCGAGAAAGTAGTTGTGGGCGGCGAGTAGCCATAAGTAGCTCAGGCCCACTTTCTCGAGCAGAAGACCAATTCCGACCCCGCAGATCCAGCCGATCGTGCCGGACAATAGCATCAACCGTGACCATAGCAGGATGGCCACAAACACAAGAATGCCGACCTCGACTTTAGGCAGGAAAAGCATCATGCCCAGCGAGCGGAAGAAAGATTGAATCCAGCTCCAGGCGTCGTTAGGCCGCGGCCAATCGACTGTCGAGACCAAAGCGCTCTGAGTCCACGCCGCAAACAAAGCAAACAGCACCCCGGCGACGATGTAGAAGCCCCAGCCGAGCGGCGGCAGGATGGTATCCCGCAAACCACGCACGAAGGCGGCGCCAATGAGTGACGCCCCGGCTGCCGCGCAGACCTCGATGGCAAGCTGAACTTCCAGAGGCCTGCCACTTGCCGTCATGAGCCATGCCACCGCGAGCGAAGCGAAGATCGCGTTGTTGCGCAACGCTCCTGCTCGTTTGGTCTCCTCGTCCACCCCCAACGCCCAGGCGACCGCGTCCGCGATTGCCAAACCAATAAGGGCGAAGAGCGGAAATCGCACGTCACGTAGTATCGCGACCCAGAATAGCGCCGAAATCCATGGCGACTTCACCAGGAACGTGCTGCCAAGCGCGAGGCTCACGAAACGCAGGCGAACCATGTGTCGGCTGCTCCGAAACGAAAGGAACCGACGGGTCCAGCGGTGCCGGGCCCTATCAGCGTTGACCGTCACGGCCGCGCCAAATGGCCCGGCATCAGTTCCGGGCCATTGATGTCTTCCAGAACTTCGCGGCGGCGAATGATCTCCGGTTTGCCATCCCTATTGATCAGGACGACGGCCGGTCGATAATCGATGAACTGCATCGACTGCGCCAAATTGTAGGCACCGACCGGATGCAGCGTCAGCACATCGCCGACTTCGAGAATCGGCAGGTCGACCGTCTCACGAATGACGTCGATAGCCATGCAGAGATTGCCATAGAGGCGTGTCGGCGTTGTCTGGGTGTTGACGATGCGCGACGGCCACACGCCGATCTCGAACCAGGCCGCGGTATAGAGAAAGTTGATGCCGACGTCGACAACAAGGCCGCGCTTGGAGTCCTCCTGCATGATCTGCCATTCCTTCGCGGCGCGTGCAGAAAGGTCCGCCGTTGCCGGTGCCGGCCGGTCATGTCCCTTCATGGCGACGACACTGGTCAGGAGGTAGCCTGCCTCATCGATGAGATGACGGCCTAGTTCCAGACGCAGAAGCGGCCTCTTCTTCTCCGGAAGCTTATTGAGCACGCCGGTTATCGCTTCGGCGTACTCCTCGATTGGTTTGATGACGTGTTCGGCGGGCTTCGGCATGCCATGCAACAGGCTGTAGGACGGTACGCCGCCGCCGAGATTGAGGCAGGGAACGAGGCGATCGCTTTCGAGGAAAATCTGTTCGCGCAAGGCGACCAGATTTTGCGTCGCGACCCGGTATGCATCGGGCAACAGAATATAGGTTCCGATATGGGTGTGCAGCGTATGGAGGAAGAGCTTGGGGTTCTTCGCCACGCGAGTGGCCGCACGCGCCGCCTCACCGTTCGCCAGTGCGAAGCCGAACTTGGTCCAGATCGGCCGGATGCCACAATCGAACCAAATGCGGATGCCGACTTGGGCGGGCTTCCTAAACTTGGCGACGATCTCCTCGACCAGGTTGAGCTCGTCCCAGTTATCGATCTGCACCACGGCGCCTTCACTCAAGGCCCGCTCGAGAATGTCACGCGGCTTATGCGGGCCATTGAAGACAATGTCCTTGCCGGAAATGCCGAGCTTTCGCGCCTTCTCATATTCGAACTGTGATACGACTTCGGCCAGCCACCCCTCGCTGTGGAATATCTGGCACACCGCGTTCAGGTAGTTGGTCTTGTAAGACCAAGCGAAGCTAACCTTCTTATAGCGATTGTTGAACGCATCCTTCGCCCGGTGCGCCTTTGCACGAATCTCATGTTCGGAGAAGACGAATAGCGGCGAGCCGAACTCGTGCACAAGACCTTGCACTTCGATGCCGTCGATAACCGGAAGTGGCGGCACAAAGCCGCCCCGCGAATAGTAATTGCGGTCGACGGCTGCCTCCGGCGACCGACCGAGTTCGCCTGAGATCGTCGGCGTGACGTAGCTGTCGGTCATGGCATAATCTCCGATTTCTGCGCCAAGGGACCGGCGACATACTCACCGTCGCTCGCAAGCTTGGCGAGTTCAGCGATGTCCGCCACCAAGTCGAGACTGTGACGGATAAACATCTGACCGGCGTCGCAGCGCTCGATCTTCGTCACGATATTGCCGCTCAGCATCTCCAGCAGACGGCCTGGCAGATTACAGCCGATCTGCGCCGGGAAATCGACCCAGGCTGGAAAGCGCGGATTGATCTCGAACAGCAGATGCGGCCGCCGCGGCATCTTCAGAAACTCGATCTCGAACGGCCCACACCAGCGGAGATCCTTGATGATCTCGCGTGCCGTCGCATCAAGCTTTGGATCGTTAATGACGACGCCGCCGAAACCTTTGCCATTGGACGTGCGGAGCAGCTTGCGGATCGCGCAATAGCCGACAATATCGCTGCCGGCGTCGGCGAGACCGACGAAGTCGTACTCGTCACCGAACAGGGCTTCTTGCACCAGAATTGGCACGCCCCAGACTCGGGCGATCGCATCAAAGTGCTCGGCAAGGTCGACCTGCGAGTAAACAAGGAAGGCCTCGTAATATCTCCCCTTGATGTAGACTGGGTAACCGAGATCAGCGGCGAATCGCGACAGCGTTGCGATATCGTCCGCTGCATAGGTCTTCGGGCCCGGTATGGCATTATGCGCGCAGAAAGATGCCAAGCGCTCCTTCGACCGCGCCTCCAAGGCTTCCTTGCTCGGAAGCATCGCTGTGATGCCGAGACGCTGCAGATCCGGATAGATAGATATAAAGTTGGACAGCTCGGAATCCAGGCAAGGGATCAGGTACTGAAACTTCTCCTTACGATGCACATACAGCATGCGATCAAGGAGTGCTTGCGGTCCCTTCATTGGAAACGGCAGGAGGTAGATCGCATCAACGCGATCGATATTGCGGCTGTAGAGGCCGCTTTCCAGTGGGTCGTATGAAAGGCCGACAACGCGAAGATCCGGGTAGATCCGGCGCATACTGCGAATGACGGAAGCGCCAGGCTGTGGATTATCACCGCGGTGCAAGCCGGTGACGGCGACGGTAATCGGACCGTCCATCGCTCACGTGCCTACATTCTCGATGATGCCAAGCGACCGTAGCTCCGATGTGAACATTTCAATGTCTCTTAACGCTCGCGCACGATCTATTTTGAAGTGCTGACAGACAATATTAACGAGCTCGGTCGGCGTCCTGCCTATGATCAAATGGCGCAGAATGAAGCCCGCCGTCGGCGTGACCCTGTAGAAATTTCCTGAAACTGTATCGAGCAGGAACTGATCGCCATAGAAGCGGTATTTGGTTGCGGGATCGCCGCCGTCGCCTTGGATGGGGCTGCTACGCTTCATCTTTACAACATCGCTGGCATCTTAACTTTCAGCATAAACAAGACTTTAGAGCCGCGGTGGTATCGTTCTGACTTCACGGGGCCAATTCCGCTGATCGTTAAAATGACGGGGCGACGCCCTCGGGAACAGTGAAAGCCCCAGGAGCATTGATGCGGTGCCGCGAGGCACGGCATCGGCACTGAAAAAAGCGACGCCGACTAATGCCGACCTGCGGCCTGTCAGAAGGGCTTGCCGGAACGTCAGCGTATGCGTCGAGGCCACCGGAGGCGCAGGGCCGATTGACCGAACCGCAGCTAGGAGGTCGGATGACCACGTTCTTGCGGCGTCGGCGATGCTGGCCGGCGTTCGCGCTTGCCGCAGGTCTGCTCAGCGTCGCTGCCCGCGCCGACGCCTACGAGGTCGTCTCATTCAAGGCGACGCGTTCGGCCGGGGCGAAAGACGGTCGCCTACAGGCCGAGCTGTTCAAGCCGAAGGGGGACGGCCCTTTCCCCGCTATCGTGCTGATGCATGGTTGTGGCGGCTGGCAGGGGGCTGTGCTCAGCGGTCTGCACGCACACGCCCAACACTTTCTCGATCGCGGCTACGCGGTGCTCAATCTCGACAGCTTCGGACCGCGTGGTACGTCGGGCGGCACTGTCTGCGAAAGCACAGCGCGGCTCGTGCGCGCCCTCGACTATCGCACTTATGACGCCTTCGACGCGCTGCGCTACATGCGTTCGCTGTCCTTCGTCGATAAGGACGGCATCTTCCTGATGGGTCAAAGCAATGGCGGCAGCGTCGCCATCAACGCCGCAAAGTCGAAGCGGCGCGACGGTTATCGCGCCGTCGCGGCCTACTATCCATGGTGCGGCTCGCTTGGTCACTCGAAGGCGAAGCTGAGATCGCCGATCATCGTCTTCAGCGGCGGCCGCGACGATTGGGTGCCTGCCCGCGAATGCCGCCACAAGCGGGCTGTCGGCGCCGCGCTCAAAGTTGTTGAGTACGCGAGCGCGGCGCATTCTTTCGACCTGCCGATCAATCTGCAGCGCTATCTCGGCAAACTCATCGGCTTCGATAAATCGGCTACGGAAGATAGCCGCGCCCGCATGCTGACGTTCTTTGAAAGCTATCTGCCGAGACAGCCGCTCACCGAGAAGGCGATGGCTCATGAACCAAACATCGAGACCGCGGTATCAATCAGTCCGCTCGACGGCGCCGAGCTCGGTTGGTTCGAAGAACGCGAAGGAACTTCGACCACGCTCGTGCGTTAACGCCGTTGGTCCTCGCTGCCGAAATCGCGGGCAAATCGCTGCGCAAATGTTCAGCAATGTGACGTGGCAGTGTGGTGACATCATCTCTGCCAGCAACACAGCACTGCAATTTCTTTCGCGACGATAAAAGACAAAGATTCGCCGCCGTCGTGCCGTAACCGGAAGACTGTCGTTCCCAATTAATTCAGGGGTACCGATGTCTTCTCATATAATTCCTGTCTTGCTTGCCGGTGGCGCTGGAACTCGGCTGTGGCCGGTTTCGCGCGATGCTCTCCCGAAACAGTTCCTGCCTTTGGTTGGCGAACGCTCAACCTACCAGGAGACGCTACTGCGGGTGAAGGATCCGATGTTCGGCCCACCGATTGTCGTCACTGGGCCGAACTTCCATTTCTTTGCACAGCGCCAAGCCGAGGAGGTCGGCGTGAACGCAACGGTGGTGATCGAGCCGGTACGGCGGGATTCCGGGCCGGCGATCGCCGCGGCCGCTGCCATCGCCCGCGCGCGCGATCCGGACGCCCTCGTCCTGGCGCTCGCGGCGGACCACATCATTCTCGACCCCGACGCATTTCGCTCTACATGCACACATGGACGTGAGGCGGCCGAGGCGGGATCAATCGTCACGTTCGGTATCAAGCCAGCCGAACCGAGGACAAGTTACGGCTACATTCTTCCGGGTGGTTCGGTCGGCGGCAACGGGGTGAAGATGGTGGACCGCTTTGTCGAAAAGCCGGATGCCGCCACTGCAGCGCGCTATGTGCTCGACGGCTATCTGTGGAACTCAGGTAATTTTCTGTTCCGGGCAGATGTGTTGCTGGACGAACTGGCGCGTCTCGCGCCTGAGATGCACGCGGCCGTCGAAAGCGCGGTTGCCAACGCCACCACAGATCTCGGATTCCTGCGGCTTGATCCCGATGCCTTCGCGCGCGCGCCACAGAGATCAATCGACTACGCGTTGATGGAGAGAACCGACCGCGCGGCTGTCGTTTCCGGTGATTTCCGCTGGTCGGACGTCGGCAGTTGGGACGCCCTGTTCGATATCGCACCGCGCGACGATGACGGCAATGTATTGCAGGGACCGGTCGTAACCATGGACACGCGCAATTGCGTCGTCCATTCCGACGGCCGTCTGACCGCCGCCGTCGGCGTCGAGGACATGGTGGTGGTGAGCACGTCGGACGCCGTCATGGTCGTGCCACGCGCCCGCTCACAGGACGTGCGCGAGCTGGTTGCCAAACTCAAGACCCGCAACAGCCCCGAGGCGGCAAACCATAAACGTATGCATCGACCCTGGGGCTACTACGAGTCGATCGACATGGGTGAGCGGTTCCAGGTCAAACGCATCGTCGTGATCCCGGGCGAGATGCTGTCCTTGCAGAAGCACCGCCACCGTTCCGAGCACTGGATCGTCGTGCGCGGCACCGCCGAGGTCACGATCAACGAGACCGTGCGGGCGGTGCACGAGAATGAGTCGGTCTACATCCCGATCGGAAGCGTGCACCGGCTCGCCAATCAGGGCCGCATTCCGCTCGAGCTGATCGAAGTACAGACCGGCAGCTATCTCGGCGAGGATGACATCGTACGGCTGGAGGATATCTACCAGCGCCACTAGCTATTGTTCGCCCCGGATTTGCTGGCAGGAGGCGAGACCGCCAGACGACAGGCTCACCACCAAGCCGGTGGTGAGCCCGTTTCGTATCTCTTTCTTGCTGAGGAAGCGCAACGTCTTACGTGGATTGGCTTCACAGAACTGAGCCAACGTTCCTGCCGTCGCCGTCACGGAATAGTCCTTGGGAATAACGGCGATACCGCCGTCCTTCAGTACATAGGCGTCCTTCACATTCGACATCTTGAGCGTCTGCGTGCAGGCCGCTAGCAGACTGCGATACGCCATCGGCGGCTGCGGTAGATCGCCGGCCGAACCGTCCAGGATGTAGTCCAAGCTCCTGCTGCAGCTTTCCGCGTGCGCGATGCCGGAACACAGCAACAGAAGCAGCGCGGCAATACTGCGCCGCATTACAACAAACCCCGCCCCAACAGACTCCTCCCGTCAGCAACCGCAACACTTTCTTGAACAAGCTCAGTGTCCTGCGGCGGGTATTGCTCGCGCGGCAGCGTGAGATAGTAGGTCCCCGCCGCGCAACGCTCCCAACTCATATGCCGCGCGCGCGTGGCAGCACGTCTGCCGAGCGACATACGCTTGACTCCATCGTTGACCATTTCGGCGATCGCGGCGCTGAGCGCTTCCGGATTCGGTTTGACCAGCAGGCCGGTTTGATTGTGCAGCACGGCGTCGGCGACACCGCCGACATCGGTGGCGACGCTCGGCAGGCCGCCGGCCGCTGCCTCGAGGAAAACGAGGCCGAAGCCTTCCACCCGGCCGGTCACATCCCAATTGCCGCTGAGGCAGAAGAAGTCACAAGCGCCATAGATATCGCGGATCTGCTGGGACGGCAGCGCGCCCAGTAAACGAATATCGCACCCGGACGCAGCGACCGCCGTCTTCAGCTCCTGCACATAGTCGGCCTCCCCGTCCGGCCCGATCACCAGCCAAGTGATCTTGTCACGGATCGCCTGCGGCAACGCGGCCAAGGCAGCGACCGTGGTGAGATGACCCTTGCGGCGCGTGAGCCGCGCGACCGTCACCATCGTGACGCCGCCATCGGGCAGGCCGAGCTCAGCCCGCGTGATCGTACGCGGGACCCGGGGGCCGAACCAAAACTCCGACACGCCGAGATGGACCGTGCGTACCTGCTCGGCCGGCACGTTGAAACGATCGCGGAACAGGTCATGAGTGTAGGCGCTGTTGGCGGTGATTTCGGTTCTCGGTCCGAACACGCCGGCGAGCCAGATCGCCAGACGCTTCTCGCGCGCCTGGGTTTCGTTGATCTCGGTGCCATGCACCGTCATCACGAGACGCCCGCGCGTGCGGCCGCGCGACAGCGCCAACGGAATGAAAAACGGCCAGTCGGCTGCGTGCACGACATCATAGTCACGCTCGCCGACGATACGGCGCGCTAACGCGACCTTGGCCGGAAGATCCCGCCGCGAATGCAGACCTCCTGCGAAACGACGAATTTCGAACGGCAGCCGACGGTCCTCGGCATGCGTCTCGATGCCGTAATCAGGAGCGTAGACCGTGAGTGTCGCGCCGAGCCGCGTGGCCGAGCAGGCGATCTCGCGCACATAGGTGGCAATGCCGCCATTGACCGGCGGGAATTCGCTGGTGAGAAGCAGGACTTTCATTCTGTCACCCTATGGACTGGACCAAGCGCTCCCCGGCAGAGGGCGCATCACCGCGCTGGATCTCGTGATGCAAGCGGTAGACACGTGCGAGCTGCGTATCCGGCGTAAAGGTTGCGATCTTCGCAGCCACCCCCGCGGGATCGACGCGGCCGTCGGCGACCGCGTTGCGGACTTCGAGCAGCCGCATGGCCAGCGTCTCGACAAGGTCCTCATCGTGCATCTCGCGTGGCACGAGATAGCCGCTGACCTCGTCATCAATGACGGCCTCAAGCTGAGGCAGATACACGGCAACAACCGGCCGGCCGATGGCCAACGTTTCGAGCACGCAGCGCGGCATGCCTTCGAACTCCGACGTCAGAATACCGGCGTGGGCCTGCGCGACGACGTTGGCCACGCCCTTGGCGTCCTGGAACCCATGCCGCACCGTGACATCCTCGATGGCCGCAAACTCTGCAAAACGTGTCGGATCACTGGTGCCGACATAGTGGAATTCGACAGCGCCCCTGAGCTTGCTGCGCAGCCGCTCGATCACCTTAAACATCAGCCGCGGCTGCTTGAACTCGTCGAGCCGACCGACAAAGACGACGCGGAACGGACTGATCGTTTCCGGAAACGGTTGCGGCCGGAAGATGTTGGTGTTCACCCAAGTCCACAATGTGTCGATCTTATCCACGTGCCGCCGGTAGGTGTGGCGCAGCCGCTCCGTGATCATCGGATTGACGCAGAGAAACTTGCGGCTGGTATTGACCGCGAAACGCTCGCCAAACTGATGCACGAAACGATACCGCTGCAACAGAGAGTCCATCGCCATCTGCGGTACACCCTCGCCGTGCAGCATCTGCACGTAAGGGCGCCGCAACACGAACGGCAGCCAGGCAAACTCAACACGGCGCAGGTCGACCGAACAACGGCGCGCTCGCAACGCGCCGGCGACGGCCGGGAAATTCCGGACGAGGGCGAGAAAGAACTGCGCCGTGATCGAATCCGTCAGCCGGCGCGCGGCCTCGCGGGCACGTACATCAGGATAATGCAGGATTGGCATGAAATCGAAGGTGCGGCCGCGGAAGGTCGTCTCGACGATCTCGCCGGGTTTCATGTCGCCGACGGCATCTACGCCAATGAAAAGGACACGTGTGTCTTCAGGGCAGAAGGTGACAAAATCGCGAATGTAGGTTTCCAAGCCACCGATCTTGGTGCCGCGGATATCGAACGGATGCATCAGTGCAATATTGTAGCGGGCGGCTTGGCTGCCACGCGTCGTCGGAATTGCATTCATGATATGCGTCCTCTTCGTGCCGTGATGGCTTGGGGAATGGCGCCGACCAGAAGCCGCGGGATCACGGCGGCGCAGCGCAGATAACGGGCGGCCAGGCGTTGCGGATTGCTCGACAGCCGCCAGAGCCATTCGAGTCCATGGCTCTGGAAGAAGTGCGGCGCGCGCACTTGCGTGCCCGCCAGAAAGTCGAGCGCGGCACCGACGCAGACAAAACCAACGCCTGGCGCCCGTTCGAGGCAGCGAGCCGCAAATATCTCCTGCCGCGGCGCACCAAGTGCAACAAAACACAGGCGCGCACCCGATTGGCGGATGCGCTCAATTGCGACGTCGGCGTCAATAGAGTCGGGATCGAAGTTTGCGCCGGGTGCATAGGCTCCGACAACATCCAGTTCGCCCACCCGCCGGCGCAGTTCCTCGGTGGCGCGGGCGATCACTGTTTGGCTCGGTCCCAGTAGAAATACCGGCATCCGTCGATGCGAAGCCTGGGCGCAGAGCGGCTCGAGCAGGTCTGCTCCTGTCGTGCGTCGCACCGGCACGCCATTCAATCGGCCGAGCATAACGATCGGAAAACCGTCGGCAGTAACGAAGCGCGCGCGCTTGTATGCAGCGTAGAATTTCGGGTCGCTCCGGAGCTTGTTGCAGTGGTCGAGGTTAAGCGTGAAGACGCAGAAACCGTGGCCGTTCTCTGCAGCGGTCACGATTGTCGATACCGCTTGCGGCATCGAATGCACATTGATGGAGATCCCGTCGACGCGAAAGTCGCGTTGTACGGCACTAACGTCGCGCATGCGGGGTGTCCTCCGCGAAGGCCAGACGGCCCAGTGGAACAACACTCCCCCCTTCTCGTCGCGAACGGCGAGTTCCCCCGCGTGAGCGGCCATTCACGAGAACTCGCGAATGGAACAGCTTGCGCTGTCGATGCCATCAAATTGCGCTATTGCGTCGCAACAATGGCATGCCAGTCAAAAATTTGAGGACAACGACAGAATGCTTGATCGTGTGTCACGACGAAACGCCTTGGGAACAATCGCGGGCGCGTTGCTCGGCCCAGTGCTTGCAAAGACGGCAACTGCACAATCCGTCGACAGCCTGGGCGACATCGCCGCACGGAACAATTTTATCTTTGGCGCAGCGGCAGGACCTGTCCTGTTCACCGATGCGGCGTATCGGGAACTCTACGCGACACAAGCGAAGATGATCACAACCGACGTTGCGCTCAAAATGGGCACCATTGCGCCAATGCCGGGCGCAAAGCGGTTCGAAAGTGCAGACCGCCTGCTCGGCTTTTGCAAATCGCACAAGATTCCGATGCGCGGCCATTGCCTGATATGGAACGAATGGGTTCCTGCCTGGATCAGGGCGATGAATACAACCGAACGGCGGACCTATTTCGATGCTTATATCGACGAGGTTGCCAGCCGATATGCCGGACGACTGCATTCATGGGATGTCGTCAACGAGCCGTTCTGGCCGGGACATCGCGCACCCGGCGGCTACCGCGTTGGCCCGTGGTACGACGCATTCGGAACCGATTATGTCCGCCGCGCTTTTGAGCGCGCAGCGCGTGCCGATCCGACTACGAAACTGGTTCTCAACGAAGCCCAGACCGAGCGGGACGATGCGCTGGGCCTCACCGTGCGTGCCGGACTGCTACGGCTGGTCAAAGAATTGAAGGATGCCGGGGTGAGGCTCGATGCAGTCGGGCTTCAAGGCCACCTGCAACCGCAGTATCCACACGATGCCGCCCGGTTCCAGGACTTCCTGCACGAACTCGCGGCAGAGGGCGTTGAGATCTACATCACCGAGTTCGACGTGCGCGACGACACATTTGCGGACGATATACGCACGCGCGACGCCCAGGTGGCGGCGGTCGCACAACGATTTCTGGCCAATGTGCTGCGCGTGCCGCAGGTCAAAACACTGATCACATGGCAGCTCGCGGACAACTATTCGTTTTACCGGGGTATCGCGAAACAGAAGAATCCGGCCACGCCGCGGCTGCCGCGCCCCCTGCCCTATGACGAGCAGTTCCAGCGTAAGCAATTGTGGTTCACGCTCGCGAAGGCGCTGCAGAACGACCGGGCTTGATGGACATGCTAGGCCCTCAGGCCGGCTTGGCGCGTCGGTTCCAAAGTCCTTTCAGAGCCGGCGCATACAACAGCGCGAGAACGACCATATAGATCGAGGCGCCAAGTCCAATATGCAGTGCGAGTAGAACGCTGCCACCGTCTTTCTTCACGCTGTCGAGTACAAGCACCATAACCCCTGTTGCCACTGCGATCCGAAGGAGATGGAGGAGCGGCGGCCGCAGGCGGAACAAGATCGCGCCGGTTGTGAACGATACCGAAGCGGCCACGGTGGCTGACAGCACGCTTGCGATCACCGCGCCGGTCAACCCCCACCATGAGATAAAGAGAATGCTGGCCGTCACGGTGACCAGCGCCTCGACCGTGTTGATCACGATCATCACACGGGTGCGCTGATGCAGCAGGAACACCTGATCGGCGAAATGCGCCCGGAAATTGCGGATCGCGCCGGCGAGGGTGGCGAGCGGCAGAACCGCCAACGTGGCAGCCTGGAAACTCGGCGCGATCAGAAGATGGACGATCTCCTCACGCAGCATGTAGACCCCGGCGACGCTCGGCAGCAAAATCGCCGCCAGCAGGGCGCCATTATCGGCGAGCTGCCGCATCGCGCGCTCGACACCACGCTCCTGCATAGTGCGAACCGCGAGTGGAAAGGCGCTGGCGGTGACCATCATGGCCGCGACGGTCGAGGCACGGAAGCCAAGGCCATAACCGACCGCAAACAAACCCGCAGCGGCGACACCCATCATGTCACTGACGATGAAGCGCGAGGCGTTAATGCTGACCCAGCTCAGCCCGCCTCCAAGCACCAGTGGTAGCCCATAAGACAGCGCCTGCCGCAAGATAGTCCGATCTATTGGCCAGAACGACCATCCGAAGCGGATCATCGGCAGGACAACCACCGCGGCGGCGAACTGCACGATCGCATAGCCGGCGATCGGCCACTCCGGACCCTGCCCGAATAGATGGATAAGCAGCACCCCGAGCAAAAAGCCAAGCGCAGGCCCGGTCACCTGCTGGATCGAGTAGACACCAATTTCGTGGCGCACACGCGCGCGCTCAGCAAGATAGAGGTTGTAGCTCCGTGTCACGACATAGCCGAGCACGGCAAGCGTGAGGCCGAGGCTCGCTCCCGGCGCTATCTTGGTTTGCAGCACGAGCAAGACCACCAAGCATTGCGCCATGACCGACAGCAAAAGGACGGCGTTTTCTGTCCGATAGAAGCGCTTCGCCTCCTCGCCATCATGGTAGGTGCCGAAGAAGCGCAGCGCATACTGCGACCACCAGACCAGGAAAACGGTCTGCAACAACTCATGCGACGCCGTTACCAACGTGATCACGCCAAGCGTGGACTCGCCGACGATATGCGTCCACACCACCACCGAGATGAGCTGAAACAGCGGGCCAACGATCTGGGCAGGAAGATACAGGAGGGTGTTGCGCAACAGCATCGCCTCAGGCCCCCAATCCATGCGCGATGCGCGGCGGCGTCAAGCGCCGGAGCAACAGCACCAGCGCGGCGGAAACCGACAATGCGGCCATGTACTCGACGACGGTGGATAGCAGCGGATGCGGCTGCAACGCTGGAAGGTGCCGCAGCATCATGATGACGAAGATATGCCAGAGATAGATGAAATAACTGGCGGAGCCGAGCATGGCGAGCGCCGCGTTGTCGGGCGCAAAGCCAATCAAGGCAACGCATAGCAGCATCGCATAGAGAAAGAAGACGAGCGAGTCGTAGTCCGCCGCGTCACCTATTCCTGCGGCCCGAACGGCGGCATAAGCCGCGTAAGCCACGACAGCGGCGCCAGCGAGCGGGTAGCGCAAAGCGCGGAGTAAATCGCCGGCGTGGAAGAGGCCGGCCAGGGTACCGACTGCCATGAAGGCGAACCAGAACGGTACGTCGCGCATGCGCACCTCTTCGATGACGGTGTCGGCAACGTCGAAACGTTGCAGCAGCGGGTCGAGATACGCACCGCAGGTAAGTCCGACGAGCACCGCCAGGATCAGGAGCAAAACCAACCGGCGCGTACCGCCTTCGCCTTGACCCGTCAACGCCATCACCGCCCACAGCACGATGGTGCAGGCGACGTAGATAAATACGTAATAGTAGACGAAGACGTAGGCGAACACGTAACGCGCGACAGCGACGGCCGGGCGATGATCCATCGCAGGATTTTCGACGGCCATGAATGCGTAAGCGGCGATGAACGCAACCGTATAAGGCTCGAGCGTCCGGCGGAGCCTTTTGGTCAACGGCACGTGACCTGATTGCGCGGTGAGATAGCCCGATACGAACAGGAAAATTGGAACACAAGGCCGCAAGGCCGCATCGATAGCAATCACGAGGGCCGAGCCGTCAGCTTTCGGCAGAGAGTGAATGCCGATCACCATCAGGATGGCCACGCCGCGCATGGTATCGATGACACCATCGCGTGCCCGCGCGGGCGCGGGCGCATGGACCGCCGGCGCCCAGTTCGCGTCTGCGGAGACCGTCACGGCGCCCCCCTCTCGGGCGTAGCCAAGACCGTCAGAGGCGCATCACCTCTTCGCCAGCGATCGAACATCTCATTGAGACGACGGCGAACGGGATTTTCAAACAGCCGATAGGAGGCGACGCTGACAAACGCTAACACGATCATAGCCACGACGATCATAGCAAGACGCGCGGCACCCGCTCCCGGCGCAAAAAGCCGTCCACCCATGGTGATTACGACGGTCGCCACCGGCATGTGCAGCATGTATGTTGAGTAGGTCAGATGCGCCCAGCGGCCGACGCCGCTGCGAGACAACACAGTGCGCGCGCCGCTCTGATCACATTGTACCGCAGCAATCGCGATGAGATAAATGAGCGCCAGTCCGGCAAGCACCGGCAGCGTCCAACCGGCGATGATGTAAAGTATGAAGGCAGGCAACAGAGTCATGCCGACCGGCACGCGCGCGACGCGCGCACGGAATAGGTACAGCGCCATGCCGAGGAGGAACGCTGGTAGCGCACGCCAAGCACCGCCTTGGTTGATCCAGTCCGGCCAAGGTTCGACGCCCGCAAACGCGCTGTAAGCCGTCAGGATGATAGCCACTACGACCGCCGCAACCACGATGAGGCGCGGCTTGCGCAGGCCGACAAAGGCCATCGTGGGGAACAGCAGATAGCAGACCATCTCCGCCGAGAGCGACCAGCTCGGAAAATTGAAGGTCAGACGCTGCCCGTCGATGGCGTGCAACAGAAAGATCTGCGCCGGAATGTCGGAAAGCGGATAGCGTGCCGGATTCTCGACCGGGGTAGAGCCGAAATAAACCAGCAACGCGATGCCCACATAGAAGGCAAGCGTCATCAGATGAAGAGGATAGATGCGCGCAAAGCGCCGCCAGAGAAAGCGGCCGATGGCCTGGCCGTCCGATACGCGGCCGAGATACTGGCTGGCGATCACAAAACCCGAAATAACAAAGAACAGGTCGACGAATAGATTGAAGTGCCGGGTGTAGCCGGCCATGAAGCGGGCGAATGGGACCTCTGCGACATAGTCTGCGTAGTGCAACAACACGATGCCGGCGGACGCCAAGATGCGCAGCGCGTCCAGATGCGGCAACGCAGGATCGTCTCGGTCGTGGGCACCGCCCTGCCCCGTGGTGTCGATGCTCGCCATGCCCGCCCTTCAGTTCTCGACCAACACCCGGCTCGCCGGCTCGCGGCCGGAGCCTGCGAGCTCGATCAACATGTCGAGAACACGGCTGTGGTCGGCGGCCGCAATATTGTTCCATCGGGTGAGGTTCGCCGCGGCGCGCGCGACGAAAGCAACGCGCCACTCGGTCGCGGCAAAAGTACCTATGATCTTGTCAGCAGCAGCACGTGGATTGGCTGGATCGATAAAGATGCCGGAGCCGTCAAGCACTTCGCGGAAGACCGGCTGGTCAGGCGCAATGATCGGCAGACCGCCGTATTGTGCTTCCAAGAGCGGCAGACCGAGCCCCTCTTCATGCGAGGTCGAGATCAATGCATCAGCACGATCAAGAATCGCCGTGACTTGGTCATCGGGTTGATAGCCATGCAGCACTACACCGGGCATTCCGGATAGTGCATCCCAATCGCTGCCCCACCCGCGGCGGCCGATCACATCCAGCGTTGCCTTGGGAAGGCCTCCTGCACGCAGAGCACCCAGGACGCGGCCAGCCCCGGCGAGGTTTTTGCGCGGTTCGACGGTACCCAGGGCGACCAGGCGGAGCGACCCAAGATCGAGCGGTCGCACGCCACGCGCGCCAGCGCTCAGGCCAAAATTGTTGCGCACCGCTGGCCGGTAGACGGTGATCTCTGCATCGTCACGGCAATAAACGCGCAGCTTAGCCGCGGTGTCAGCCGAGTTGGCCAGAAAACGCGACAACCGGCGCACCGCCAGCTCAAACGGCCAAGCCATGTAAGCCTTCGCCCGCCAATTGAGGTCATCGCGCCGCGACAACAGAAAGACATCGTGGATGTATGGGATCACACGCGCGGCGAAGGCCTGCAGCAGCGGTGACGGTGGAAAACCCGGGCAAAGCAGCAGGGCTGAAGGTGAGCGGAAAAGGCGCGCAGGCAAGCCAAGCGTCTGCGTCAGCAGCATATCCGCCATCCCGTTGGCATGCACCGGCACGGCATCGAGCGGCGCCAACGCCTCCTTTGAGAAGAGCTGAAGCGTGATGCGTTCGATGCCCGTCACGTGACGCCAAAGATGAGTATGATCGACGTAAATACGCATACGGAGCAGCCTTTACCGGCTCGGTACAAGGGACGGAGCAGCGTAGCGGGCGCGCGGCGGCAATTGGACCTGCGCCTTCTGGCGCGCGGTCTCGCGCGGCAGCATCAGGTTGATAATCGTCACGTAGAGAGCGAGCGTGATGGTCTTCGACGAAAAACTGACGGAGCTGGCCGCCACGATGCACAAGAACAGAACGGTGACCCAGGCACCTTTGGCCGAGCGGCGCAGCACTTCGGCAAAAAAGCAGGCCAAGCCGAGCGTGATCAGCCCTGCCTGAATGACGCCATACTGCACGATGCTCGCGATCCAGAAATTCTCGATGCCGTAATCGAGACCCATCATCGCCTGCAAGCTGTTGGCACGACCGGGCTCCGTGCCGAGAATCAGTTCCTTCCAGTCGAACAATTGCAGCAGATGCAGGCCGGCAAGACGCGCATGCGCGCTGCCATTATCGGAAGAGAACCGATTGATCATGTTGTCGAAAACACCGGTCCCAAACAGAATGGGGACGGCTGTGCCGATCAGCATAAAGCAACAGGCCGCCATGATGGCCACCGGCATGCTGACGCGCTCGCCGCGAATGAGCCGCCAGCTATAGACCAGCGCAAGCCCGGAGAGCACCACCAGCACCATGACCAGTGCGGTGCGGCCGCCGAACACCATCAGCGAGGCCATCACCACCAGGAGCGCGGCCACACCGAGCAGCGTCGGCTTAGAGCGCCGGAGAACCAGCGTCATGATGTACATCGCCATGACGCCGGCAGCGGCCAACGGATAGCCGAGCAAGGCGGTGGAACGCCAGTCGGAGGTGACGAACGTCTTGCCGAGCGTCATCGGCACTAGCCGATGCTTGGAGAAGTACTCGTAGAAGCCCAGACCGATGTTGAGCCAGATGATGAAATGAATGCAGAAGATCAGCGGCTTGCGCTGGCTCGGCGTCAGGCTCCAAATGATCATGCTGAGCAAGGCCGGCAACATGAAGGTATCGATTACATTGGTGAACGGCCGCTTGAGCACGATGCATTGGAACGCCAGCAACCCGCAGGTGAAGAAATAGATCAAAACCAGCTTGGAGCCGGATACGATGCGATCGAACTCGCCAACCACATCACCGCCGCGCAACAGCAGGAGCGTGAAGGCCGCAAACGTGAGATAGGTCGCCGGGTGTAGCTTCTCGAAAAAGGCACCGCCGGAAGTGATGTAATGAATCTTCAGCGCCGACAGCACCTCAGACGAGACCGTGCCGAGCGCCAGAATGGCTGCGCCGGTCAGTCCGACCACGGCCCATTCGATCGGCAGGCCGGTCCGGAGGCGCGGCGGCATGGCAACGGACCCCTGCTGCGGAGCGACAGCGTAAGGCTGACGGCTGCTGCGGTACCCCTCCTCCCCCCTCACGGTACCGGCTCCACGCGCGGCTGACCGAGATACGAGTAAGGCTCCATGTAAGAAGACGAGCGGTAGTAGTCGTAAAAGCGCAGCCGGCGCAGATCGACACGCGTCAGCACGGTGCCGATGACACGCTCATAGACCGGTGCCAGGGTATCGAGCGCCTGCGCCACGACTTCCTGCGGCGTCGCGTCCCAACGAATGGCGAGCACGATACGATCGGCCTGCTCCGCCAGCGCGCGAGAATCCACCAGCGGCACCAACGGCGGGGAATCGACCACCACAACATCGAACTGCGTTCGCAGGTGGCTGAGCAGATTGCGCATGGCGCCAGAGAAAACGAACTCGTTGATGAAAGCCGTCTCCCGCCGCCGCGGCGGCGCCGGCAACAGCGCGAGCCCGGTCGCCCGGTCGAACAACACGGACTTTTCCAACGAAGCCTGCCGGGTAGCGACCTCGACCACGCCAACCTTCGCCTTCGGGCACAATGAGCGGCTCAGCTCGGGATTGCGCAGATCGCCGTCGACGATGATCGTGCGCATGCCGACCGCCGCGAGCGAGAACGCGAGATTCGCTGCCAGCGTCGTCTTGCCCTCGCCGTCGATCGACGAGGACACCATGACCATATTGCCGTAACCGCCCCCGCCAGCGCGCTGAACCGCAAGTCGTACGGCCCGCACCGCCTCGGCGAACAGCGAAGTCGGCTCCTCCAGCGCATAGCGCATCAAAGGTGGCTGCATCAGCGGCGGCAGCATCGGCGACTTCTCGGGATCGTATTGATCGAGCGCTTGCCGCCCGCGGTGTGCGCGGCGCGCCAGTTCGCGCGTCCCAACCAGGGGGATCGCTGCCAATGTCGGCCGGCCCGTAATGTCCTCCGCCTGCCGTGGCGATTTCACGCGGCGATCGAGGAAATCCGCAATGAAGGCCAGCACGATGCCAAGGCCTGCACCAACCATCACGGCAAGCGCCAGAATCAGACCATTCTTCGGGAAAGACGGCCGGATCGGCACATCCGCGCGTGCCACCACACGCGAATCCGGCAGCTCCAGACTCTCCTGTGCCGTGGTTTGCTTGTAGCGGGCCAAAAAGGACTCATACAGAGTGCGGTTCGCATCTGCCTCGCGCTGCAGCTCGCGCAGCCGCACCTGCGCCTGATTGGAGCTGCTAGAGGTGGACTGAAGCTGCGCCAGGCTGTTCTTCAGCGCTTGCTCACGCGATTGCGCGACCCGGTAAGCCTCGCGCGTATTCTCCAGGATACGCCCGACTTCCTGGTCGATCAGCCGCTGCGTCTCACGTAGCTGAGCCTTGGCATTCACCACCATCGGATGCTGCGGGCCGTATTTGCTCGATACGTCGGCGACATTCTTCGCGACGTCGGCATACTGCGTTCGCAGCTGCCTGATCACTTCGGAGGCCAAGGCCTGATCGAGTGTGCCGGGGTCGCCGCGGTTCTTGGCGATCGCTTCCACCTGGTCGAACTTAGCCTTCGCTTCGGCGGTTTGGACATGCGCCTCGATCATCTTGTTGTTCAGATCGGAAAGCTGCTGGTCGTTGACGGTCTGCCCTTGCGTGGTGATCAGGTCATTACTGGCACGGAACTCCGCCACAGCCTTATCGGACGTCAACACACGTGCCTTCATTTCATCGAGTTGGCGGTTGAGCCACGATGCCGCGATCTTATTGGTGTTGTAACGGCTCTGTACTTGCTCGTAGAAATATGAGTCTGACACCGCATTGGCGATCTGGGCCGCTCTCTCCGGGTTCTCGGCGCTGGCATCAATGTCGATGATGAAGGTCGTGCCCTCACGCGTCACCTTCAGCCGTTGCTTCAAAGTCTCGATGGTATTGGCCCTGGCGACATCCTCCGGGCTGCGGCCGTTGGCAGGCGTACTGCTGCGGAACAGATTGCGGATAGGATCGAGCAATCCGGGACGCGGCACAAACTCGGGATCGTTCACCAGATTCAAGCTGTCGACCACGCGCGATAGTACGGCAACGGACTGAATGAGCAGCACCTGACTCTCGATCATCGCGTCGTCAGTGCCGAAATTGGATGGTGCCGGCGCCTGGTCCCCGGTGTTGGCGACCTGGCTGCGATGCGGATCAATGAGAACGGTGGCCGTGGCCGTATAGAGCGTCGTCGCCGCCAGGAGGTACACGACAGCCGCGCCAGCAACGACCGCGACCGTACCGAGAATGATCCAGCGGCGCCGGCGCAGAATGCGCACCATCTCACGGAGATCCACGGTACGTGGCACTTCGACGGTCGGAACCACGACCGGCGTCTCGACGACCGGCAGCTTGCGCGGATCATAATCAAAAGCTGGCTGCAGCATTTATGCCGACCTGATGTTTGTCGTAGCTGAGTTCAGGGATATTGCTGTCCCGCCGTAAGTATCGATACAGAAACGACAGCGACGTGACATTGTTCAGCGTATACTTGAGCCGCGCATCGATAGCGTAGACGTTGTCCTGGCGATCCTGCCCCTTGAAGCTGTCTTTTTCGTACGTACCGAAGGTGGACAGCACCACGTTTGGACGGAACTCGTAGTCGAAGCCGAGCTGCAGCGCGTTGGCGAGAACACCGGTCGAGCTGGTATCGGATGCTTCGGTAACGATCTGCTCGGCATTGAAGTGAACGTCGAGCACGCGCGATGGACTCCAGGTCAATCGCGCACGATACGTCGGTCCCTGAAAAGTGCCGATCAAGTCAGAGTCGAAACGCTGCGCCATGTAGCCGCCGGCGATCTCGCCCCGGATCAGCCGCGTCAGTTCCAGTGCAAAGCCTGAGAGCACTCGATAGCCGTCGGAACCGAGCGGCTGAGTCGGGCTGCCCCGCAGGTCGCGCTTATTGACGTCGGCCGCCGCGAACACGGCGCTCTTCTCAGAGAACGCATATTCGAGCCGTCCATGGGCGGTATAGACCTGCCCGCTACGGGCGCCCTGATCGATCGTCGTACCGTTCTGCGCCACCGTCGAACCAAAATTGTAGGAGTCGACCCCGCCGCCGATGGAAGTCGTGACGCGGCCGAACTCGCGCCGCATCGTCACATCGCCCGACAACAGACTATAAGGTGTCGGTTCCACTGCGCCGGTCGGCGAGCTGAGCGAGCCGACGCCCTCATGCAGATAGGCGGCCTGGAATGCACCCAAAAGCGCCGTGCTGGAATCGATATCGAACCGGCCCGTGCCTTTAAGCGTAGCGTCCGTTTCATTGAGACCCGAGTGGTCCCGGTACCACGTCGATTTCGTCATGGCGCGCACATCGATGCCGTGCCGCTCCCATAATGACGAAGCGCGCAGTCCCGCGCCGAGCTGACCAGCGATATCGGACTGACGATTAAGATTCGAGGAAAAGACATTGCTGTCGTAGAGGGCGCCGGCCGTGAGTGAGGGACTGAACATCCATGCGCCAGATCGAATACCGCGCGCTTGATACTCGGGGTGTATGCGATTTTTGACGGGTGTATCTTCCGGGGCCACGTCCTCAAGCGTATCCGGATCCGCAAGCTGCGGTGGCGGCATGGGTTCGAAGACTCGCTGCGCGTTCCAAGGCGGCATCACGACCTCCTGCGGTGGCGCGATCACTTGCGCATCGGCACGCGAGACCGACGCGGCAAGCATCACGGCGCCAGACGCCAAGCACAGCCCAGAACGCTTCCTCATGTTTGCCCGCGCCGACCTGCGCTCATGTGATCGTCTCCTGATCATTGCCAGGAGTTCGACCTGCCGGCGATTCATCACAGTCCGTATCGACCGATCGTTTGTCCGCATCCGGGCAATACGGAGGCAACGACGCGAAATTCACAAACACGCGGTTCCAATGCTTGTCCTTGCATGTTTCCTTGCAAGCATCGTTCCACACGGGCTCACGCAGACTGACGAGGTCTCGGCGCGCTCCAGCGTGTGAACACCCAGCGCGGCTGTACGTTCCTGCGTTGCACAACGGAACTTTCGGCAGCAGCGCCTCCGTTGATTCATCACGCGCTGCAAAAACGGTAGGCATGACGCGCACACGTGATGCGCCAAGCAAAGTCATCAGAAGATTCGTTCATCAACGCGAATGTTGTCGCCAGGATAGACCCGCACCCGCATGTCGAGTGACACCATCTCCTCGACCGGCGAGCCGGCGCGCCGGAGATAAATTTTATTCTCATTCGCGCGGTAGGTCAGTCCTCCGGCGGTGGCGACAGCATCGGCCATCGTTAAGCCGGGACGATACGGATACTCGCCGGCTTTCTTCACTTCGCCAAAGATATAGAACGGCGCATAAGCAGCGATCTCGACGTTCACTTTGGGATCTTGCGAGACCTGTCCCTTCATCTTCGCGGCGATATTGCGCTCGAGCTGACTTGTGGTCGTGCCGGACACCTTGACCTGTCCGACGAGCGGCAACGACACGAAGCCACTGCTGTTGACCTCGTACTCACCGGTCAGTTCCGGCTCGCTGTAGACCTTGATGCGCAACCGGTCGCCGGGGCCGAGCATGTAGGCCCCACCCGCGCCGCGCTGGGGGCCGGGGCCAGCAAAACTCGTAGCACCATCGTCGGCGACGGCTGCGATACGCGACGGCCCGCTGCACCCGCCTAAGGCCACGCTCGCAAGCAAATACAATACGTTACGACGCTGCAGCATGAACAAGAACCCCCCCGAAAACACGCTACGCCAGGAATCACTACTCAGCTGCACAGGAACAACTCGACGCCTGAAAACTATTTTCGGTGCGATTGGTTCCTAGCATTTGTAAAAATTTTCGGACGGAACCGCGTCAGACCAGCCTGGAAAGCGTCCACACGATTGCAACCCAAACCATCAAGTTGCCGAGAAAAAGACCATTCCGCATTTGACGCGGGGTGCATTGATGCACACCCCACTTCAGAATGCAGCTTTCACGCCGTATCGCTGCGAGCCCGCGTCTCGCCGCTGAGAATGTGGCGTTCCGATGCCGAGCCATCGTTCTTTCGCATCGTTCAGCGCGCACCGCATGAGTCGCGCGACTATTTTTGTATCAAGGGTCGCCCAATTCTTCGTCGCTCCGTCACAGAACTTTAAGACATTTGGCTCTGTGCACAAACTCCGATCCGCATAAGAGGGCAACGCGCTCATTTGTAGATCAGATCTGCAATTGACACAGATCGTGATCGTAGCGCGTCTCAATGTTTTCACATTGACGGCTATCCTTGTGTGCGGTGCGGCATTATCGAATGGGTGATGTGTCGCGATTCGAAACAGACTGAAGGAGCGCAATGTGAACTTGACTGCTTCAATCCCTTTCGTTCGCGGACGAAGCGTAAAGGCCGCGATCCTCCTTCCAGGCCGAATGTATCGCCGTACGGCGCGTGCGCAGGAGCGGCGGCGTTTCGACAACGCTGTCGTGCGCGAACCCTCGCCTTCGCTTCAGCTTGCCAAGCGCTCGATCGACGTTCTCGGTTCGGCTTTCGGGCTGCTGGCGCTCGCGCCATTGCTGATCGGCATCGCCATCGCCATCAAGCTCACATCGGCGGGGCCGGTCTTCTTCCGGCAGAAGCGCTATGGCTATCACAACCGGCGTTTCTGGATCTTCAAGTTCCGGACAATGTACACGCATCTCGCCGATCAGCGCGGCACCAAGCAGACGACAACCGACGATCCGCGCATCACGCCGCTTGGCCGGTTCCTGCGCAAGACGAGCCTTGATGAGCTACCTCAGCTGATCAATGTCCTGAAGGGCGACATGTCGCTCGTCGGCCCGCGTCCTCATGTCCCCGGCATGCTCGCCGGCGGCATGCTGTATGAGGACCTGGTTCCCTATTATTTCCAGCGCCACAACATGCGTCCAGGCATCACCGGCCTCGCGCAAGTCAGCGGTTACCGCGGCAGCACAGCAGCACCACTGTCGGCCATCGAGCGGCTCGATTACGACCTGCAATACATTCAACGCTGGTCGCTATGGCTGGACATCAGCATCATCATGCGCACCGTCGTACGGGAGCTCTTCTCCGGCTCCGGCGACTGAACTTAAACGACGTCCCGTATGTTCACGATACGGGAACGAAGGGAGCCCTGCTCATGTCGCTCGGCCAATCCTCGTTCGCGTCGCAGCTGAAGCAAACGGCTGCGACGCTCGCGCCGTCTTTATGGGTGCGGTGGCGGCTGATGAACCGGCCGCGCTCGGCCGAGCGCGAACTGGCGCTGCTGAAGAATATTGTCTCGCCCGCCGACACTGCGGTGGATGTCGGCGCCAATCTCGGGCTCTACACCCGGACGCTGGCGGGGCTAGCAAAGCACGTGCATGCGTTCGAACCCTCGCCCGCGATGGCATCGATGCTGAAGCGGACATCGGCACGCAACGTCGTCGTGCACGAGACCGCTTTGTCCGACAGTGACGGCAGCGCCACCTTGCGCATTCCTCGCGCCGGCGACCATCTGACCCACAGCTTGGCCTCGCTCGAGCCCGACGCGGTTGCCGACCAGGACGTGCTGATGGCCGAAGTCAAGCGCCGGCGTCTGGATTCAGTGATCCAGGAGCCGGTATCCTTCGTGAAGGTCGACGTGGAAGGTCATGAGCTCAGCGCGCTGCAGGGCGCGACTGGCCTGATCAAGCGATGCCGTCCGGTCTTTCTGGTGGAGGCCGAGAACCGGCACCGGCCGAACGCGACGGCCTCGATCTTCGCGTATTTCCGAAGCTTCGATTACGACGGCTTCTATCTGCGCGACGATGCCGTGATCGACGTCGGCGCCTTCGACGCTGCGGTCGATCAGGATGAAAGCGTGCTGCTCAGCGACGGCGGCCGCACCGACGGCCGGCACGACATTAACAATTTCTTCTTCTTTCCCATCGAACAGGACGGCCGCCGGCTGCTGGAGGCCTAGTCCGCGCCTTCAAGGCGACGCGCGCTTCTGGACGTTCTTCCAGACGATGCTGCCGAGGATGAGCGCAAACCCGATGAGCCGCAGCAGATAGATCCAGACCCGGTCCTCGCGCAGCTCCTCGGAAAACAGTAGCGCCGTCTGACTCGCAGCGAAGAGCACGAAGGAAATGCCAAAGACGAGGAACAGCGCATCCCCCGTCCGCTTCCAAAAGCGAAAGAAGAAGAGCGCGGCCACCAGGTCGCCCGCCGTGATCAGGCCCGCCATGTAGTTGATCATCGTCAGTCGAGCTCCCAGATGAAGCCGTAAAGCAGCGTCCCCACCGCCACCAAGGACGTCGCGTAGCGCGCAAGGCGCAGGTCGATGTCGTCCGGCAGCACGACCAGATCGACCACGACCAGAAGGTTGGTGACGGCGAGAAGGACGAAGCAGATCGCCGTCCACAACAGCAGCGCCGTGCGGGTGCGCAGGTAGCTGCGGACCAGGAGCCAGCCGCAGCCGGCGCTGGTGATCAGACAAAGCAGATAGACGGATGTCGCCACGGGGCTCGCTCACTCCTTAAACTTGAAGGCGTCGGACAAAAGCCGAAGCTTCCGGTTGGGGGTCGACACGATGGCCCGGATGACGGCGGCCGGCTTCATCGCGTAGATCTTTTGCAGCGCGCTCACCATCTCGTCGAGATCGGCCGACGCCGCATGATAGCGGTACTGGCCAGGTTCCTGCTCAACGATCAGGCCGGCCGCCAACAGGCTCGCCAGGGCGTCGGTCACCACGCCCTGGCTGCTGCGCAGCTCCTGGATCAGCTCGTTGGCCCACCACGCGCGCGCCGCATCACGCTTGAGCACCAGCAATAGCTCGAGCGCCCAGACCGATGGGAACAACGCGGCGGCGAAATCGAGAACAGTCTCTTCCGGAATCGTCATTCTGACTAAGGCAATTTCCAGTTTGGCGGCGTCGGTTCCGCACCGCAGACAAGCTCAGGCAGGCGGGCTCATGCCGAGACGGGCGGCAGCTGGTCGCGCCCGGCGAGATAGCCGACCGGCATTTCCGGCAAGACCGACTCGGTGCCCAAGATGAGGCGCAACTGCCGCTCCAGCCCCTCGCGGACCACGGGCTTTTGCAGAATCGACACACCCTTGAACCTCTCGTCGATGCTCTCACGTCCGTAGCCGGTGACGAACAGGAAGGGGATGCCGCGCGCCATAAGGATCTCGGCCACCGGATAAACCGGATCGCCGCCGAGATTCAGATCGAGGATCGCGCAATCGACCTCCGCCGTGCTGACGGACGACATCGCTTCTCGCAGCGAGCAGCACGGCCCAATGACGAAAAGCCCATGCTCCAGGAGGATGTCGCGCATCATCATACCGACGATCGCTTCGTCTTCCACAAGCAGCACCCGTCGTTTGGTACCGGTCGGCAACTGCACGAGGTTCTCGTCGCTGCGGCCGACAGGCATCTCGACCGTGCCGGCCTCAGTCGGCACCTGCAGCGTGCAATGCAGGCCCGTCGGACGCCAGTCCATTGCCACATTGCCTCCTATCTGATGCTTGATGCTCGCATTCATAATCTTAGTGCCAAAACCTTGCGTCGTCGGCGGAACCACCGCAGGCCCGCCGAATTCCTGCCAGCGCAAGGTGAGAACACCGCGCCTATTGTCCCAGACGACATCGAGGCGGCCGGCCGCAGCCGAGAGCGCGCCGTATTTCGCCGAATTGGTCGCCAACTCGTGCAGGGCCAAGGCCAGATTCTGGGCCTTCTCCGGCGGGAGAAACACCGATGGGCCGGCGATGTGAACGCGATGACCGTCGCTGTTGCGATAGGGCGCGAGCTCTTCCGCCACCAACCGGGCCACGTCCGCACCCTTCCAGCGCGCCTCCGACAATAACGTATGCGCCTGCGCAAGCGCATGTATGCGCCCCTCGACGGCTAAGACGTAAGCCTGTTGCGAAGTCTCCCGTGTCATCCGTACGATCGCCTGAACGACCGCCAAAGCATTGCGGGCGCGATGATCGACCTCGCGCGCCAGTAGAAGTTGACGCTCTTCGGCAAGCTTTCGTTCGGTGATATCGACAGTGACGCCGCTGACGCGCACGAGCCTGTCCTGCTCGTCGAGCGTCGGCGTCGCTGTGCCAAAGCACCAGCGTGTCTCACCGTCGGGGCGGAAGACGCGGAATTCCGTCTGGAACGCCTGCCCCGCGCCGCCGGAGAAGTCGGCCAACATCTGCTTCAGCCGCGCAAGATCCTCCGGCGCGACCAGGGGAGCCACCGTCTCAAGCGACACTTTGAACGTCTCGGGGTCGACACCGAAAATGCGGCACTGACCCTCGTCCCACATCCAATCGCCGTTGACGAGATCCCAGTCCCAGGAGCCCATCTGCCCCGCGGCCAACGCGAGATTGCGGCGGCGCTCGCTTTCCTTCAGGCGCTCGGCAGCCGCTTCCAACTCGGCGGTGCGTTCGCGCACGCGCGTTTCAAGCTGCGTATTTAGGACCTCGAGCTGACGGGTCTTACGATACAGTTCGGCGAAGACTTTCACCTTAGCGCGCAGCAGCTCCGGCACCACCGGCACCGGCACATAATCGACGGCACCCATCTCGTAGCCGCGCAGATAATCGGTTTCGGCCAGAAGAACGGCCGAGATGAAGATGATGGCGGTACGCTGGAAGCGCGGATGGTTGCGGATCATCGCCGCCAGCTCGAAGCCGTCCAGATCGGGCATGCAAACATCGACCAGGACGACGGCGATGTCATTCTTGAGCAGATGCGTCAGCGCCTCGGTCGCGGACGAGGCTTTGATCAGGTTCTCGTCCAGGTCGCGCAAAACGACTTCATAGCTCAACAGCTTGGCCGGCTGATCGTCGACCAACAGTATATTGACCTTATCTCCCTGTTCCATGGTGTGTCTCAGCGGTGCAACCAGGTCCGCAGCACGGTCAGCAGCTGCTCGGTATTCACAGGCTTCGCCAAGTAATCGGAGGCGCCGGCCTCTAAACACTTCTCACGGTCGCCCTTCATCGCCTTCGCCGTCAACGCGATGATCGGCAGGCGCTGGAAGCGGCCTTTGTTGCGGATTTCGTTGATCGTCTGATAGCCATCCATTTCCGGCATCATGATATCCATCAGCACGATCGCGATGTCCGCGTTCGATTCGATCAGGTTGACCGCCTCCCGGCCGGTCGTCGCCGCCAGCACATGCATGCCGCGCCGCTCCAAAACGCTGCTCAGCGCGAAAATGTTGCGGGCGTCGTCGTCGACGAGCAGTACAGTGCGGCCTACCAGGTCCTCGTCGGAGCTGTTGAGGCGCTCCAACATCTGTTGCTTCTCGATCGGCAGCTTGGTGACAATGCGGTGCAGGAACAGCGCCGTTTCATCGAGAAGACGCTCGGGCGACTCCACGCCCTTAACCACAATGCTGCGGGCCATGGTGTGGAGCTGGGCGTCTTCTTCCGGCGTCAGCTGCCGGCCTGTAAAGACGATCACCGGCACATCGGACAGCTTGCTCTGCTCTCGCAGCCTTTCAAGTACGTCGAAGCCGGACATGTCGGGCAGCCGCAGGTCGAGCACGACACAATCAAAATCCCGCCGACCGAGGGCATCGAGCGCGTCCTCGCCGCTGCCGACGGTCTCGATTTCGATGTCGTCGTAGCCGAGCAGCGCGGCGATGCTCAGTCGTTCCGCCGTGTTGTCCTCCACCACCAGCAGGCGTTTTTGCTGCCGTGCGGCGTAATCCTTGATCTTTTCCAGCGCGGCATCGACGCCCTGCATCGTCGTCGGCTTGCTGACAAATGAGAAAGCCCCGCGCGCCAGCCCATGCTGACGATCCTCGTCGAGGGTGATGATCTGCACCGGGATATGGCGGGTAAGCGGGCTCTGCTTCAATTGGCTAAGAACGCTCCAGCCAAGCATGTCGGGCAGGAAGATATCGAGCGAAATCGCGGTCGGCTGATATTGCTTTGCGAGTTCCAGTGCGTCCGCACCCGTTGTGGTGACCAGCACCTTGAAGCCCTTGTCGCGCGCAAGATCGACGAGAACCCGCCCGTAATGCGGGTCGTCTTCCACCACTAACAGGATGGCATCGCCCGCCTCGATCGACATCCGGTCGTCCGGTATGGGTTCGACCGTCCGCTCCGGCAGCATCATGGCCGCCGCCGGAACCTGAGAGGTTGTCGCGGCGACGTTCGAGACGCGTGGCGCCATGGTCGAGCCGGCGTAACGCACCGGCAGATAAAGCGTGAAGGTCGAGCCGACGCCCGGCCGGCTGCGCAACTGGATTTCGCCGCCGAGCAGACTTGCCAGTTCGCGGCTGATGGCGAGCCCAAGACCAGTGCCACCGTACTTTCGGCTGGTCGACGCATCGGCCTGCTGGAAGGCTTCGAAGATGATCTTCTGCTTTTCAGGCGGAATGCCGATGCCGGTATCGGACACTTCGAAAGCGACTACGCTGCTAGCCTGACCAAGCACCGGATGGGTCGGCGTCCACCCGCTGGTAACTAACGAAACCTTGAGTCCGACGCCGCCTTGGGCGGTGAACTTGAAGGCGTTCGACAACAGGTTCTTGAGCACCTGTTGCAGGCGCTTGGAGTCGGTCGTGAGGCTGCGTTCGAGCGCCGGATCGAGATAAGTGTCGAAAGCGATTTGCCGCGACTCAGCCTCGTGCCGGAACGGCCGGCCGACCGCATCCAATAGGTTAGAGAAGAAGATTTCCTCGGCTTCGACCGTGACCGTACCGGACTCGATCTTCGACAGGTCGAGGATATCGCTGATCAGGTTCAAAAGGTCGGTACCGGCGCCATGAATGGTGCGTGAGAACTCGACCTGCTTTGGCGAGAGATTGCCTTCGGGATTTTCCGCGAGCTGCTGACCGAGAATGAGGATCGAGTTAAGCGGCGTGCGCAGCTCATGCGACATGTTGGCGAGAAACTCGGACTTATACTTCGAGGTGAGCGCGAGCTCGGCGGCCTTTTCCTCGAGTTCACGCCGGGCCTGTTCGATTTCCTGGTTCTTGCGCTCGACTTCGACGTTGCGTTCGGCGAGCTGCTGCGCCTTCTGCTCGAGCTGCTCGTTGGTCTGCTGCAGTTCGCGCTGCTGCGCCTGCAACTCACCAGCGAGCTGTTGCGACTGCTTGAGGAAGCCCTCGGTCTGCATTGTTGCTTCGATCGAGTTCAGCACGATGCCGATCGAAGCCGTAAGCTGCTCCAGGAAGGTAATCTGCAAGCCCGTGAAGGCCTCGATCGATGCCAACTCGATGACGGCCTTGACTTGGTTCTCGAAGAGCACCGGCAGGACGATGATGTTGCGCGGCGGTGCTGCAAACAGCGCCGATGAGATCGGCGTCACCTTGTCCGGAATGTCGGTGATCAACAAGCGGCGCTTGTCGAGCGCGCACTGGCCGATGAGGCCTTCGCCGGGTGACAGGACAGCCGTGTGGCCGGCCTTCTCCGGGTCGGCGTAGGACGACAGGAGCTTCAGGCACGGTGCGCCTTCGGTCTCCATCTGGTAGATGACGGACTGCTGCGCATTCACCAACGGTGTCAGTTCGCTCAACAGCAGCCGTCCGACGGTGCCGAGGTCGCGCTGGCCCTGCAGCATGTTGGTGAACTTGGCGAGGTTGGTCTTCAGCCAGTCCTGTTCGGTGTTGCGCTCGGTCGTGAGACGCAAGTTGTCGATCATCGTGTTGATATTGTCTTTGAGCTCGGCCACTTCACCGCGCGCATCGACCTGAATCGAGCGCGTCAAGTCGCCCTTGGTCACGGCGGTCGCAACCTCTGCGATGGCGCGCACCTGCGTGGTGAGGTTAGCGGCCAGCAAGTTCACATTGCCGGTCAAGTCTTTCCAGGTGCCGGCGGCGCCAGGCACGTTGGCCTGGCCGCCGAGGCGGCCTTCTACGCCCACCTCGCGCGCCACGGTGGTCACCTGATCGGCAAAGGTCGCGAGCGTCGCCGTCATGTTGTTGATGGTTTCGGCGAGCGCCGCAACCTCGCCCTTGGACTTCACCGTGAGGCTTTGCTTGAGGTCGCCGTCGGCGACGGCGGTCACGACCTTGACGATGCCGCGCACCTGTTCGGTAAGGTTTGCTGCCATCACGTTGACGGTGTCGGTCAGGTCCTTCCAGGTGCCGGCGACGCCGGGCACTTCGGCCTGACCGCCGAGCTTGCCTTCGGTGCCGACTTCGCGCGCCACGCGTGTAACTTCCGACGCGAAGGCGTTGAGTTGGTCCACCATCGTGTTGATGGTGTTCTTCAGCTCCAGGATTTCGCCCTTCACGTCCACCGTGATCTTGCGCGACAGGTCACCGCGCGCCACGGCGGTGGTCACCTCGGCGATGTTGCGCACCTGGGTAGTGAGGTTCGCGGCCAAGAGGTTGACGTTGTCGGTCAAATCCTTCCACGTGCCGCCGACGCCGGGCACGACCGCCTGACCGCCGAGGCGACCTTCCGTACCCACTTCGCGCGCCACGCGCGTCACTTCGGCGGCGAAGGAGCGAAGCTGCTCCACCATTGTGTTGAGCGTTTCCTTGAGCAGCATGATTTCGCCGCGCACGTCGACCGTGATCTTCTTCGACAGGTCGCCCGAAGCGATGGCGGTCGCCACCTCGGCGATGTTGCGGACCTGCGCCGTCAGGTTCGAGGCCATGAAGTTGACGTTGTCGGTCAGATCCTTCCACGTACCGGCGACTTCCGGCACCTGCGCCTGGCCGCCGAGCTTACCTTCGGTGCCGACTTCGCGGGCGACACGCGTCACTTCTGAGGCAAATGAGTTGAGCTGGTCCACCATCGTGTTGATGGTGTTCTTCAGCTCCAGGATTTCGCCCTTCACGTCCACGGTGATCTTGCGCGACAGGTCTCCGCGCGCGACGGCCGTGGTCACTTCGGCGATGTTACGGACCTGGGCGGTCAGGTTGCCCGCCATCGAGTTCACCGAATCGGTCAGATCCTTCCAGGTACCGGCAACACCCGGCACATTGGCCTGACCGCCGAGGCGGCCTTCGGTGCCGACCTCGCGCGCCACGCGCGTCACTTCGCCGGCGAAGCGGTTGAGCTGGTCCACCATCGTATTGATGGTGTCCTTGAGCTGAAGAATTTCGCCACGTACGTCGACCGTGATCTTTTTCGACAGATCGCCGTTGGCGACGGCGGTGGTCACCTCGGCGATGTTGCGCACTTGGCCGGTGAGGTTGCCGGCCATGGAGTTCACCGAGTCGGTCAGATCCTTCCAGGTGCCGGCAACGCCCGGCACTGCCGCCTGACCGCCGAGCTTGCCTTCGGTGCCGACTTCGCGCGCCACGCGCGTGACTTCCGAAGCAAAGGCGTTGAGCTGGTCCACCATGGTATTAAGCGTTTCCTTCAACTGAAGGATTTCGCCCGACACGTTCACGGTGATCTTCTTCGACAGGTTACCTTGGGCAACGGCAGTTGCCACTTCGGCGATGTTGCGCACCTGGCCCGTCAGGTTCGAGGCCATCGAGTTGACGCTATCGGTCAAATCCTTCCAGGTGCCGGCGACGCCGCGCACCAGAGCCTGACCGCCGAGCTTGCCTTCGGTGCCGACTTCACGCGCCACGCGCGTCACCTCGCCGGCGAAGGCGTTGAGTTGGTCCACCATCGTGTTGATGGTGTCTTTCAATTCGAGGATTTCGCCCTTCACGTCGACGGTGATCTTCTTCGACAAGTCGCCGCCGGCAACCGCCGTGGTCACTTCGGCGATGTTGCGCACCTGCGCCGTCAGGTTTGACGCCATCGAGTTGACCGAGTCCGTCAAATCCTTCCACGTGCCGGCGACGCCGAGCACGTTGGCCTGACCGCCGAGACGGCCTTCGGTGCCGACCTCGCGCGCCACGCGCGTCACTTCGCCGGCGAACGCGTTGAGCTGATCCACCATCGTGTTGATGGTTTCTTTCAGCTGCAGGATTTCGCCCGAGACGTTGACGGTGATCTTCTTCGACAGGTCGCCACCGGCGATGGCGGTCGCCACCTCGGCGATGTTACGCACCTGGCCGGTCAGGTTCGACGCCATGAAGTTGACATTGTCGGTCAAGTCCTTCCAGGTCCCGGCAACGCCGGGCACCGCGGCCTGGCCGCCGAGCTTGCCTTCGGTGCCGACTTCGCGCGCCACGCGCGTCACTTCCGAGGCGAAGCCGTTGAGCTGGTCCACCATCGTGTTGATCGTGTCTTTCAGCTCGAGGATTTCGCCGCGCACGTCCACCGTGATCTTGCGCGACAGGTCGCCGCGCGCCACGGCAGTGGTCACCTGCGCGATGTTGCGCACTTGGTCGGTCAGGTTGCCGCACATGGCGTTGACCGAGTCGGTCAGATCCTTCCAGGTGCCGGCGACGCCGGGCACGATCGCCTGGCCGCCGAGCTTGCCGTCGGTACCCACTTCGCGGGCGACGCGCGTCACTTCCGACGCGAACGAACGAAGCTGATCCACCATCGTGTTGATGGCTTCCTTGAGCTGCAGGATTTCGCCGCGCACGTCGACGGTGATCTTCTTCGACAGGTCGCCATTGGCGACGGCGATGGTCACTTCGGCGATGTTGCGGACCTGCGCGGTGAGGTTCGACGCCATTGAGTTGACCGACTCGGTCAGGTCCTTCCACACGCCGGAGACTTCGCTCACCTGCGCCTGGCCGCCGAGCTTGCCCTCGGTGCCGACCTCGCGCGCCACGCGCGTCACTTCCGAGGTGAACACGGAGAGCTGCTTGATCATGGTGTTGACGATGGTCGCCGACTCCAGGAACTCGCCCTTGAGCGGGCGGCCGTCGACTTCCGTGCGCACAGTCTTCAAGAGGTCGCCTTGCGCCACAGCGGCGATCGCGCGCGTCACTTCCTTGGTCGGCCACAACAGATCGTCGACCAGGGTATTCACGGACATCTCCATCTCGCTCCAGGCGCCGGTGGAAAGTCCGAATTTGACGCGATGCCGCGTCCTGCCCTCGCGACCGACCACCTCGCCGACGCGTTCGAGCTCCTGCGACATGCGCTGGTTGGCAGCGACGATCTCGTTGAAGGTGTCAGCGATCTTGCCGGCGATGCCCTCGCGGTCGCTGGCCATACGCACCGAGAAGTCGCCCGCGCGCATCGCCTGGAGGGCGGAGAGGAATTCGTGCAGGTCGGGCGCGGCGGCGCCGTTGGTCTCGGGACGCTTTTGGCCGTTTTCGGCGAGGACGGCCGCCACCACCGGCGGCGCCACTTTCCGTTGCTTGATATTCCGGCCTTCGCCCTTGCCAGCCATAACGCCCTATCCCTTCGCGGTTCGCCACGCGAATTGGGGCTATCGGGGGTCACTCAGCTTCAGAAGGACACGTCGCCAAGAAGCCCCCCACTTCTGTAGGGCACTATCAAGGCGTTGTTTCCTCACAAATTCCTGGCAAAACGCGCTCAGTTCCCCCCGGAAAGCGCCAATTCCCGAAGGCTGCAACGCTGGACGGGCCAACAGGTTCCGACGTCAGAGTACTTTTCTGACGAAATAACAACGCCCGCCACCGAGCCGCCACCGCGAAGCCTATGAGGCGACCTGCCACAGATGCCCTTCGCTTCTCCTTGTGGGGATGCGACGCTCGGACGCGGCAGCGACCAGGTCGCGGGTATAGCCGCGGCAAGTCGCGCGGCGGCATCACCAGATGAAATCACAGTGTGAAAGAATGAGGTCGTTGCCCCGCTTTGGGCGCTCAGTGCACGTTGGCGAACCTTTGCATACGTTCGAATTCGAACGCGGCATCCAAAACACGTCTGCCGGAAGCGCGCTCACGTTCAAGTGATCGCGCGCATGCAGCGCGCGGGCCGACTTTTACCATCATTCTAAAGAAGCTATCCTCCGCGCTAAACAACAACGCTCGGACACATCACACGAGCAGAGCACACGGGAGAGAACGATGGCTCGTCTCATCATCAACGGCCAAACGCATACGATCGATGTCGAGTCGGACACGCCGCTCTTGTGGGCGATCCGGGAGAATGTCGGGCTGACTGGCACCAAATATGGTTGCGGCATCGCGCAATGCGGCGCCTGCACCGTGCACGTCGAAGGCATGGGCGCCGTACGCTCGTGCACGCTGCCGGTGAGCGAAGCGGAAGGAAAGTCGATCACCACGATCGAAGGGCTGGCGCAGAACGGCGTGCTGCACAAAGTGCAGAAGGCCTGGATCGCGCATGACGTGCCGCAATGCGGTTATTGCCAGAGCGGGATGATCATGGCCGTGGCGGCGCTGCTCAAGGACAAACCCAAACCCACCGACGAAGAGATCAGCGCGGAGATTACCAACATCTGCCGGTGCGGCACCTTCCAGCAAGTACGCGAAGCCATTCATGAAGCGGCGAAGGCGTGAGGGAGACAGCCATGAACTACGTTCCGCACATCAACCGCCGCTCTTTCGTGATCGGCAGTGCCGCCGTCGGCGGCGGGCTTGCCATCGGTTTCGACCTTCCCTTCGGCGCTCAATCCGCGCTGGCAGCCAGCAGCGGGCCGGAGCTCGGCGTGTGGGTTGTCATAAAACCCGATGATTCCGTCGTCGTTCGCGTCGCGCGATCGGAGATGGGCCAAGGCACCATCACCGGCCTCGCCCAGCTTGTGGCCGAGGAACTGGAATGCGACTGGTCGAAGGTCTCGACCGAATATCCGACGCCCGGGCAGAATGTTGCACGCAAGCGCGCCTGGGGCTCGTTTTCGACCGGCGGCAGCCGCGGCATCCGCGAGTCGCATGAGTATGTACGCGAGGGCGGCGCAGCGGCGCGCATGATGTTGATTCAAGCGGCGGCCAATGAATGGGGCGTCGCCGCCGACCAGTGCAAAGCCGAAAACAGCGTCATCACCGGGCCGGGTAACCGGCAAACGACCTTCGGCAAAATGGCGGAAGCCGCCTCCAAGCTTCCGGTCCCGCAGAAGCCCAAGCTCAAAGACCCGAAGGACTGGAAGATCGCGGGCAAGCCGCTCAAACGACTCGACACGGTCGACAAAGTGAACGGCAAGCAGGTCTACGGCGCCGATCTCAAGCTGCCCGGCATGGTCAACGCGGCCATCAAGGAATGCCCTGTCTTCGGTGGAAAGGTAAAGAGCTTCGACGCTGCCAAAGTGACCGGCATGAAAGGCGTCAAGAAGGTCGTGCAGGTCGGCAATAGCGGCGTCGCCGTCGTGGCCGACACCTGGTGGCACGCCAAGACCGCGCTCGACGCGCTGCCGATCGAGTGGGACGAAGGCCCGAACGCCAAGGTCTCCAGCGCAACGATCGCTGAGAAACTCAAAGCCGGGCTCGATGCCGAGCAGGGTTTTGTCGGTAACAAAGCCGGCGATGCCAAAGCTGCCCTCGCCTCCGCAGCGAAGAAGGTCGAAGCGGTCTACGCCTATCCCTATCAAAACCACGCGCCGATGGAGCCGATGAACGCCACGGCGCTCTACACGCCGGACAAGTGCGAGGTGTGGGTTCCGACCCAGGACGGCGAAGCATCTTTCGCAGCGGTGCTGGCCGCATCGGGTCTGCCGGCTGAGAAATGCGAAGTCTACAAGATCAATCTCGGCGGCGGCTTCGGCCGGCGCGGCGCTTTTCAGGACTACGTGCACCAGGCGGTCCTCATCGCCAAAGAGATGCCCGGCACGCCGGTGAAGCTCCTGTGGTCGCGCGAAGAAGACATGGCGCAAGGCCGCTATCACCCGATCATGCAATGCAAGCTAGTGGGCGCTTTCGACAAGGACAACAACTTGACCGGGCTGCACATGCGGCTTTCGGGCCAGTCGATCCTTGCCAGTGTGCGCCCAGCCATCGTCGAACAGCAGAAAGGACGCGACCCGCTCACATTTCAGGGCGTGGCGGATTCGGGCGAGCATGCCTTCGGCTATACGGTGCCGAACCTGCTGATCGATCATGCCATGTACAATCCGCACGTCCCGCCGGGCTTCTGGCGCGGTGTGAACATCAACCAGAACTGCATCTTCATCGAATGTTTCATGGACGAACTTGCGCAGGCGGCCGGGCAGGACGAACTCGAGTTTCGGCGCAAGCTGATGAGCAAACACCCGAGGAATCTGGCTGTTCTCAATGCCGTCGCCGAAAAAGTCGGCTGGGGCAAGCCGGCGGCGCAAGGTGTGCACCGCGGTCTCGCGCATATGAAAGCGTTCGGTGCTTATGTGGCTGCCGCGGCGGAGGTCTCGGTCTCGGGCGGCAACAAGATCAAGATCCACCGTATCGTGGCCGCAACCGACCCGACCTACGCGGTCAATCCGGCGCAGATCGATCGACAGGTGGCAGGCTCGTTCGTCTATGGCTTGTCCGCGCTGTTCTACCAGGAGTGCACCGTGAAGGATGGACGCATCGAGCAGTCGAATTTCGACAGCTATAACTCGATGCGCATTGCAGAAATGCCGAAGGTCGAGTCGCTTATCATGCCGTCGGGCGGCAGCGATCCGTGGGGCGGCGTCGGCGAGCCGACCATCTGCGTCGCGGCGCCGGCGGTGCTCAATGCCTACTTCAAGGCGACGGGCAAACGCATCCGCTCATTCCCGCTGAAGAACCACGACATCGCCATCGCGTGAGCGATCCGGGCGGCGGCCGACAACGGCCGCCGCTCCATTCATTCCCGGTCTGCAACCATGAACGCGATGCCCGTGATCGCCGTCTTCGCGGCTCTGTCGGCTTCCGTAATCTTGACGCCAGCAAAACCGGTCGCTGCCGCCTCGCAGGGGGCTCCCGCCGGCGCCTCATCCTGCACCGGCTGTCATCCGGCCAGTACCGGTGTGGACACACCCATGCCGCGACTCGGCGGACGCAATGCAGCCGAACTGGTCGAGCAGATGCAGGCGTTTCGCAACGGACAGCGTAATGCGACCGTGATGGGCCGCATCGCCAAGGGCTTCAGCGATGCCGAGATCCAGGCGATCGCCGCCTGGTACGCACAACAGCGCTGAGGCATCGGACATGACAGCGCCCCGCAGCCGCCGTGACTTTCTGAAAGCAGCAGCAGCCGGCGCTTCGGTATCGTTGCTGCCGCTGCCCGCCATCGCACAGGCTTCGCCGCGTGTCGTCGTTGTGGGCGGCGGATTTGCCGGCACCAGCGCGGCGCGCGCGCTGAAGGCGGCGGACCCGCGGATCACCGTGACGCTGATCGAAGCGAACCGCACCTTCACAGCATGCCCTTTCTCCAACGGCGTGGTTACCGGCCTGAGGGATTTGCCGGCGCAACAGTTCGGCTACGACAAGGTTTCCGCCAGCGGTGTTACTGTCGTTTTCGCCTCGGCGACCGGTGTCGATCCGCAAAAGAAGACTGTCGCACTCAGCACCGGCCATGACCTCGGCTACGACCGGCTGATCGTGGCGCCGGGCATCGACATCCGCTGGGACGGACTGCCAGGCTATACCGAAGCGGCCGCCGAGCAGATGCCGCATGCATGGAAGGCCGGCGAACAGACGCTATTGCTGCGGCGCCAGTTGCAGGCGATGGCGGACGGCGGCACCGTGATTATTTCCGCACCGAACAATCCGTTCCGTTGTCCGCCCGGTCCTTACGAGCGGGCGAGCCTCATCGCCTACTATCTCAAGACAAAGAAGCCGAAGTCGAAGCTCATTGTCCTCGACGCAAAGGATCAGTTCTCCAAGCAGCGGCTATTCCAGAGCGCCTGGAAAGAGCTCTATCCCAATCTCGAGTGGATCGGCTTGTCGCAGGGCGGCAAAGTCACGTCCGTCGATGTGGGCACCAAGACGTTGGTGACGGATTTCGGCAGTCACAAAGCGGACGTCGTTAACATTATTCCGCCGCAGAAAGCCGGCCGTATCGCCGAAGTGGCCGGCGTCACCGACCGGACCGGCTGGTGCCCGATCGATCCGGTCACGTTCGAATCGAAGCTCGTGCCGGGTATCCACGTCGTCGGCGACGCCACGATCGCCGGCGGCATGCCGAAGTCGGCCTTCTCCGCCAACGCGCAAGCCAAAGTCTGCGCCACCGCCATCGCGGCGCTGCTTGCCGGCGAAAAGCCGGCTGAGCCGAAGCTGATCAACACCTGCTATAGCCTAGTCGCACCCGACTACGGCATCACCGTTGCCGGCGTCTATCGCCCGGTGAACGGCGTGCTAACGGACGTCGAAGGCGCCGGCGGCGTCAGCCCCTTGGACGCACCACACTCAGTACGGGCGCAAGAAGCCATGTTTGCCGACGGCTGGTTCAAGACCGTCACCAACGAGGTCTTCGGGTGAGCAGACGCCGCCTCCCCGTCATACTGGCGATTGCCGCGCTAGGCGTGTGCCTCGCACGCCCTGTGGCCGCGCAGGACACGCCGCGATCCTTCACGGTGACGGGCGATGCGATTCCAACACCGTTGACCGGCGCCAAGGGCAGCGCCGAGCGCGGACGCGCCATCGTCAGCAACCGGAATATTGGGCTCTGCCTGCTCTGCCACTCCGGGCCGTTTCCGGCGGAAAAGTTCCAGGGCACACTGGCGCCGGACCTTGCAGGCGCCGGTACGCGTTGGTCGGAAGGACAGCTTCGCCTGCGCATAGTCGATGCCGGTCGGCTCAATGCCGACACGATCATGCCGCCCTATTATCGTACTGACGGCCTGCATCGTGTGGCGTCGGCCTTCCGCGGCAAGCCGGTGCTGACGGCGGAACAGATCGAGGATGTGGTGGCATTTCTGATGACGTTGCGGGACTAGAGAGATGGCCGATCCGATGAACGAACGACAAACGGGTACAACGCGGCGGGATGTCTTCAAGCTCGCTGCGGCCGGCGCCACGCTCGCGATCACCGTGCGTCCGGCACTGTCGACTCCGGAGGACATGCAGACCGCGATCGCCAAGGTCGTCGGCGACGCTAAGATCAATACCGGCAAGGTGAAGCTCGACCTGCCGCCGCTGGTCGAAAACGGCAGCACGGTGGCCTGCACGGTCTCGGTCGAAAGCCCGATGACGCCGGCGGATTACGTGAAAGCCATCCACGTCTTCAACGAGAAGAATCCGCAGCCCAATGTCATCAGCGTTCATCTCGGCCCCCGCGCCGGCCGCGCCAACTTCTCCACCCGCATCCGCCTCGCGGACACGCAGAAAGTCACGGCCATTGCGGAAATGAGCGACGGCTCGTTCTGGTCGGACAGCATCGATGTCGTCATCACGCTCGGCGCGTGTCTGGAGGAGCCACGGATATGACACCCGCGCTCATCAACGTTCCGGCCAAGGCCAAACGCGGCGAGATCATCGCGATCAAGACGCTGATCTCGCATGTGATGGAGACCGGCTTCCGCTATACGACTGCCGGCGAGAAGATCCCGCGTAACATCATTCATACCTTCGTCGCCAGCTATAACGGCGAGGAGATTTTCCGCGCCGAGCTTTTCCCCGCGACATCGGCCAACCCCTTCGTCACATTCCACACGGTGGCGACGGAAAGCGGCACGATCGACTTCAAATGGACCGGCGACAACGGCTACGAATCGACCGGCACGGCGAAGATCGTGGTGGAATGAGCCGGCTGCGACTTGCGTTCACGACGAATGTCCGCGCCTGCGCAGCGGTTCTCGCCGGCGCCGTTCTTATTGCCGCGACCGAGAGCCAGGCCGCCGAGATCCCGTCCGATCAGCGGCAGTCGAGCTACGAGCAGATGGGCCGCGACACCAAGGCCATGCAGGACGAGGACACGTCCAATCCCGGCATGCTCTGGGTGCTCGAAGGCGAAGCACTGTGGAACCGCAAGGCCGGCGAGGCCAACCGGGCCTGCGCCGACTGCCATGGCGACGCCAAGGAGAGCATGAAAGGCGTGGCGGCGCGCCATCCGGCCCTCGACGGCAAGCGCGGACAGCCGGTCGATCTCGAAGGCCGCATCAATATCTGCCGTGTCGAGCAACAGAAAGCACCGGCCTTCACGCTCGAAAGCCGCGATATCTTGGCGCTCTCCGCCTTTATTGCCCGCCAATCGCGCGGCATGCCGATCGAAAGCGGCGACGAACGCCTCCAGCCCTTCATCGACAAAGGGCGCGCGCTGTTCACCGCCCGCCAGGGACAGCTCAATCTCGCCTGCTCGCATTGTCACGACGACAACTGGGGCAAGAAGCTCGCCGGCATACCGATGCCGCAGGCGCATCCGACCGGCTACCCGATCTACCGGCTCGAATGGCAATCGCTCGGCTCGCTGCAGCGACGCCTGCGCAACTGCATGATCGGCATGCGAGCGGACACCTATCCGTACGGCGCGGCAGAGTATGTCGCGCTGGAGACCTACCTGATGTGGCGCGCGCGCGGCATGCGCATGGAAAGTCCCGGCGTGCGGCCTTGATCATCCGGCCGCGACGATCTCAACCTCGACCTTGAACTCGGGGCGGGTGAAGCCGGAGACGATCATCAACGTCGAGGCTGGCGCTGGCGCGGCGACATATTTGTCCCGCACGGCCATGTAGGACGCCATGTACTCCCGCGCGGTAACATAGGCATTGATGCGCACGATGTTCGCAAAGCTCATGCCGGCCTCGGCAAGACAACGGCCGATCGCCTCGAAACAGAGAACGGCCTGCGCCTCCGCCGTGTCCGGGATCGCGTCGTCGAGGGCGATACCGAGTTGCCCGGAGCAAAACAAGAGCCGCGCGCCCGCCTGCACTTCAACGGCGTGGCTGTATTTGGCGAACGGCGCCCGAATCCCTGCGGGGACGAGGTGGCGCAGCATGCTTTAGTCCGGCTCGGACGGGCTCTCGGCCATCGCGCGCTTGAGCGCTTCCGAAGCCCGACGGCAGTAATCATTGTAGCCGGTCGAGATGCGAAATTCGTCTTCACGCGGATACGGCACGTCGATATCGATTTCCGAGCTCACCCGCCCGGGCCGCGCGCTCATCACCACGATGCGCGAGGAGAGATAGACCGACTCGTAGACGCTGTGCGTGACGAAAATGACGGTGAGGTTCTGTTTGGCGAACAGCTTGAGCAGATCGTTGTTCAGCTTGGTGCGGGTGATCTCGTCGAGCGCCGCGAAGGGCTCGTCCATCAAGAGAATGCGCGGATTGGTGACCAGCGCGCGGGCGATCGACACGCGCATCTTCATGCCGCCGGACAATTCGCGCGGATAGGCCGTGGCAAAGCGCGCGAGGCCGACTTGCGCCAAGACCTCCATGATGCGCGCACGCACGGCTTCCTTGCGCTGGCCCGCGAGCTTGAGCGGCAGATACACATTGTCGAACACGCTGCACCAGGGCAGCAGCGTAGGCTCTTGGAAGACATAGCCCAGGAGCCGCTCCGGCTCGCCGAGCGCATCGTAGCTCGACTGCGGCCAGTCGATCGTGCCCTTGGACGGCCCGCCAAGACCGGCGATCATCTTCAGCAGCGTGGACTTGCCGCAGCCGGAGGGCCCGAGCAACGTCAGAAACTCGCCGGGGCGGATGGTCAGGTCGACATTCTCGAGCGCAACGGTGCCGTTGGCGAAGACCTTCGAGATGCCGCTCAGGCGCAAAAGCGCGCGCTTCTGGGCTATCTCCGGCACCGTTTCCTCCGGCTCTTGCGACGAAAAGATCGGGACGACGCTCGCGCTCATCAGAGCCTGTCCTGCTCTTGCGGAATGAAGCTGCGCATCTTGCCGGGATTGAGAAGGCCCAGCGGGTCGACTTCGTGCTTGAAGGTGAGCTGGTCAGCGTCGACGCGCTTGTAGCGGCTGCCGTCCTCCAGGGTGATCACGTGGGGATTGGCGATCTTGATATCGCAGGCTTCAAAGGCGTCCATGATCTCGTAGAGCCGCTCGGGCGAGCGATAGCGGATCACCGGGATGCCGCTCGCGGTCATGAAGCCGTTGATACGGATGAATTCGAGGTGCTGCATCACCTCGCCCTTGAACTTGGCGCCGATCTCCGCCACCGACTCGACCACGCGGTCGTGCGGATACAGCACCTGCAGATAGGTGATGGCACGGTCGACCTTGAACATCTGCAAGGTGCAGTGGTTCCAGGCGTGCTCGTAGAGCGGCACCTTGTTGAGTACGTCCTCGCTCGGCACCTTGTAGGTAAGCGTGCCGCCATAGCTTTCGAGCAGCGTCTCGAAGGTGTCGATCGACATCTCGCCGATCATCGCCAGCAGCACGCTCTTGCCGTCGGGACAGTACGGTTTCAGCGCGGCGAAATTTGCCGGCAGCGGCCATTCGATCGGCGTCAGGAGCTTTTTCACGACGCCGTCGGCCATGGCGATGGCCTGGCCGAAACGGATAGCCTCGTAGAAATCGTCGAAGGCGACGACCACATCGACCCAATCATAGGCCGGCGCCGTCGGCATCTCCAGTACGGTGATGATGCCGGTCGTGCCATAGGCGCGGCTGATCTTCTGCGCCGCGTCGCCCCGCAATTCGATCACACGCGGTTCGGCTTCCATCGTCACGATCCGCGCGGCGAGGATATTGCCGGGCTCGCGCATGCCTCCGTACGTGACACTACCGACGCCACCCGAGCCGCCGGCAACGAAACCGCCGATCTGCGACATGCGCTTGGTCGAAGGGTGCATGCGCAGCTCCCAGCCGTTCGGCCGGGTTTGCGCGTCGATATCAAATAGCTTGGCGCCAGCCTCAACGCGCACCCGGCCCGGCTTCTGCCACTCGATCTTGTTGAGCCCCGCCATGTCGAGGACGACGCCGCCTTCGATCGGCACGCACTGGCCGTAATTGCCGGTCGCTCCGGCGCGCGGCGTCAGCGGAATGCGATGGCGCACGCAGGTCGAGACGACGCGGATCAGGTCCGCCTCGTCGCGCGGCATCACGATGACATCGGCGAACTTGTCCTTGAGCTGCTCGGCAAGGATCGGCGAGTACCAGAAGTAGTCGCGCGACTTCCGCTTGATATCGGTCGGCTCCATGCTCCAGGGTACGTCGCCGATGTCGGCGAGAAGCGCGTCGATCGGATAACGGGACGGGACGGCTTGCGGTGCGAGAGCGGCGGCGTTCGACATAGACAATAGGTCCTACGGGATTAAGCGGCGCGGAAGACTTCGCTCTCGCCATGCTGCTCAAGCAGCGCCATGAGACGCTTGCGCATGATCATGCCCGGCTTGTCGGACACCATATGCGCCTCGGCACGGCGGCCCATATCGATCGGCGTGTCGAAATCGGTCGACTCGATGATGTCCTTGTCCTCGCGCGTGATCTTGAAATCCCAGTCGATCAGGAGCTGCGCCGGGCAATCCGCCTCGGTGTCGTTGCGATAGAGCCATTGCACCACCATGATGTGACCATCGTCGATGGGCGTCGCCGAGTTGAGGATGATGTGGCGCAGCCCCGACGGATACTCGATGTCGAGGCGGCGGCAGAACGGCATGTACCACTTGTTGCGCATATGGCGCTTGGTGGTCGGCGCATCGGTGCCGGAGATCTTGTACTGGATCGGCGGATTGGCGACCGTGATCAGAGTCTCGGCCTCGAAGCCGTAATCGGTTTCCTTGATCTCGTATTTTTCCGGCAAGGGCTGATCGAGCTGACCGAACGTGCCCTTGTGCACGAAGGCGAAATGCGCGTTGTCGAAGGAGTTCTCCATCAGCCGCAGCGCCGACGTGTTCCAGACTTCGTAGAACTGCGGGATACGGCGGAAGCTCGCGTCGAGATCTTCCGGAACGTCGAAGATCGGTGCCAGCGGTTCGTCGAGCGCCACCCAGGCGTAACCATACTTCTCCTGGCAGTGAAAAGCCGGCGTCGAGAGATTCGGAACCTCCTGCTGCACCGGAAACTGCGGCACGTGCACCAGCTTGCCGGTCTGGTCGTACTCCCAGCCGTGATAGCCGCAAACGATGTGTCCCTCCTTGCACCAGCCCTTCGACAGCTTGGCGGTGCGGTGGCAGCAGCGGTCCTTCAACGCGGCCGGCTTGCCGTCCGGTCCGAGGAAAAGAACGATGTCCTCGCCCAGCAGCGTGAACGGCTTCGGCCCCTCCTTCAGGTCGGCCACCGGGATCACCGCGTACCAGAAGCGGCGAAGGACTTTCTGTTGCGTGGTCAGCATGGAGACATCTCCGGCAGATCGGGAACGACGAATGGCATCAGGCTTCCTGCTCGGCTTCGCTGTCGTGCCAGCGGCCGAGCGCGAGCTTCGACAGGCCGGCCATGGCGAGAAAGAGCAGAATGCCCGTGACGGTGATCAGGAACAACGCCGCGAACATGCGCGGAATGTCCAGTTGGAAGCCGGACTGCAATATCTCATAGGCGAGTCCCGCGCTGCGCCCACCGGTGCCGGCGACGAATTCGGCCACCACGGCGCCGATCAAGGCCAGGCCGCTGGCGATGCGCAAGCCGGCGAAGAAGAACGGCAACGCGCTCGGGATGCGCAGGTAGACTAGGCTTTGCAGTCGCGTCGCGCGATTGATCGCGAACAGATTCTGGTGGCCGGCGTCGATGCTGCGCAGGCCGATGGTGGTGTTGGAGATGATCGGGAAGACCGCAATGATGGTGGCGCAGATGACGAGCGCTATTTGCGTGTTCTTCACCAGGATGATGATCAGCGGCGCGATGGCAACGATCGGCGTCACTTGCATGATTACCGCGTAGGGGAAGAAGCTGCGCTCGATCATCTTGTTCTGCACGAACAGGAAAGCGAGCGTGCATCCGATCGCGGTGGCGAGTCCGAGTGCGATCAACGCTACCTTCAGCGTGCTCCACAGGGCGCGCATCAGGCCCGGCGTATCAGCCACGATGCTTTGGGCAATAGCCGTCGGGGCCGGCAGCAAATAGGACGGGATCGCAAACAGACAGCAAGCCGCCTCCCATAACACCAGGATCATCACGCCGACGACGAGCGGCGGGAGGGCATTGGTGATCGCTTTGGTGTGCCGAGAAGAAAGTGCCATTGCGTAGTGTTCTGTGAAAGTCCGGATAGGGAAGGCCCGCGCGCACAAGGCGCGCGGGCCAATCAACTTAGTTCATCGGGATCTTCATGCCGTCGATGAACTGCGTGGTGAACGCCTTCTTGTAGTCGACGCTCTTGTCGATGAGCCCGCCGGCAACCATGAAGTCATAAGTCGCCTTCCAGCGGGCGTCGGTCATTACGCCGATGCCCATGGTCGCAGCATCGCCGCCGTCGACTACTTTCAGCTCCTTCATGCGCTTGATGCCGAAGGCGATCTGCTCGTCGCCCATCTTCGGGTTATCGGCCTTGATCAGCGCGTTGGCCGGCGCCGGGTCGCCATTGAGATAGCTCTTCCAGCCCTCCATCGAGGCGCGTACGAAGCGCTTGAGCGCGTCGGGCTTCTCCGCCGTGAGTTTGGTGGTGGTCACCATCGTCGTGCCGTAGGGCGGATAGCCGCTGTCAGCGAACAGGAAGAAGTTGACGGGCACCCCCTTCTGCATCGCCTGGAACGGCTCGGACGACGGATAGGACTGCTGTGCGACGTTCTTGTCGGCGAAGAACGGCTGAAGATTGAAGGTGTAAGGCTGCGCCTGCGCATCGGTGTAGCCGTACTTGGCCTTCAGCCAGGGCCAGTAGGTGGTGCGAGCCGAAGTGGCGATCAGGATCGTCTTGTCCTTGAGACCGTCGAGGCCTTTGACGTCGTCATGCGTCATCATGCCTTGCAGGTCTTTCTGGAACGAGGCGCCGATAGTGACAACCGGTAAGCCCTTGGCGATCGAATTCAGGACCTGGATGTCGTAGCCCATGATGACGTCGGTTTCGCCGGCGAGCAAAAGCTGCATGGCGTTGACCTGCGGACCGCCCATCTTGATGGTGACGTCGAGCCCGGCCTTCTCGTAAAGGCCGGTCGCTTTCGCTTGATAGAAGCCGCCGTGCTCGGCCTGCGCGAACCAACTGGTCAAGAACACGATTTTGTCCGCCGCGCTGGCCAAAGCCGGCGCGAGCGCCGTACCGATCGCCAAGGCGCTGGCAATCGTCAGGCGTGAAATCCGTTGCAGGGTGCACATGATTGTTTGTCCGCTCTGTTTGATCTGACCCGGCTGCCGAAGACGCCTCTCCCTGACGTCGTCCGGCTTGCATTGATGTGAGCAGACAGGAATAGTTATCAAAAGCATCATATTTCGTGCGGAGCGATGCCTTTTCGGCTCCAATGACTAATTCTGAGGCAATCGCAATGAATGTAGACAGGATTGATCGCGGCGCAGAGGCAACACCCTGAAATCACATCGAAACTAGAGATCCGACAAACATGCTGCATGCCCGTATTTTGGTCTACCTGGACGAGGTCGCACGGCTCGGCTCGATCCGCCGTGCCGCCACCCGGTTGAATGTCGCCTCCTCTGCCATCAACCGGCAAATCTTGGCGCTCGAGACTCAGCTCGGCGCGCCGATCTTCGAGCGCATGCCGCGCCGGCTGCGGCTCACCGCGACGGGCGAAGTCTTGATCGCGCATGTGCGCGAAACACTGAAATCGCACCAGCGCGTGACCGCCCAGATCGAAGCGCTGAAGGGGCTCAAGCGCGGCGAAGTTACCATCGCCACCATGAACGGCATCGCCGCCGGCCCGTTACCGAGCTTCATCGACAGCATCATGGCAAGCCATCCGCGCGTCCATA